>Ga0187894_10000104_pt1 | contig 105019 bp, 99 predicted proteins | sample GBC1701081metaG_FD_136650 | JGI IMG/M metagenome (GOLD analysis project Ga0187894, IMG submission 136650) | White microbial mat communities from a lava cave in the Kipuka Kanohina Cave System on the Island of Hawaii, USA - GBC170108-1 metaG ...
AGACACGAGCTTCGGCTCGCGTTCTGAGGCCGGCGCCCCGGCGGCAGGAACACCCGAGTGGCGCAAGACATTAAACAGCGAGCGTGTAACCCCACGGAGTCAACAATCTCGCGCCCACCATGGGCGCGGTGGCGCGCCGTCAGTGGGTTAAGATCCTCGCACGCCGTGACGGTTCACGGCGGGAGGACGGCATGCCGAAGATCAAGTTCGTCAACGAGAAGTCCGAGATCGAAGTGCCTGCCGGCGCCAATCTCCGCCAGGAGGCGAAGAAGGCCGGGATCCAGCTCTACGCCGTCCCCTCGTGGCTCAACTGCCTGGGTCTCGGTTCGTGCGCGCGCTGCCGCGTCCTGCTCTCCGAGGCGACCGCCGCCAACGCGCGCCCCATGGGGTTCAGGGAGAGACTGCGCCTGAAGCTCTCCTGGGCGGCGATCGGCCACGAGAAGACGATGCGCCTCGCCTGCCAGACGACCGTCTCCGGCGATCTCGAGGTCACCACGCAGCCGCCGCTGAATCTCTACGGCACCCAGAAGACCTGGTAGCCCGCGCTTCAGGGCTCCTCGCGCAGATTCAGGACCCCGGCGCGTGCAGACACGCGCTCGACCTCGAGCCGCAGCGCCTGTCCGGGCGCATGGCCGGGGCGCGCCGCGACATTCGCCGCCAGAAGGGTTTCAGACAACTCGACGTCGGTACGGCGTGCCTCCGCGGAGGTGACGATCCCGTCCACCACGCAGCGCCCGGGCGCGGCGGCCGCGACACCCGCCTCGATCCACTTCAGAAGCCAGTAGTCCCTGCTTCCGCGCTCTGCGAGACGTGACGCCCGCTCCCGTTCCTCGTATGCGGCGGCGATGCGCTGAAGGTCCTCGACGCTGTAAGGCGGCGGGGCGCCCGCAACGAGCGCGCGGAGTTGTCTGTGCGTCACCAGATCCTGGTACCGCCGCAGCGGCGATGTCGCCTGCGCGTAGGCGGCGAGCCCCAGCGCCGCGTGAGGGCCCGGGAGCGGCGACACATCGCTGCGCCGCATTGCCCGGCGCGCCTTTCGAACCGCCACGGGGTCGTAAGGAACGAGGGGCGGCGGTACGACCGGCTCGTCCGGCGACGCCTGACGGCGGAAGAGGACCGGGACCCGTTCGGCGATGGCCCTCTCGGCGACGGTGCGTCCGGCGAGAACCATCATCTCCGCGACCAGACGCCGGGCGGGGCGTTCCTGGTCCACGCGGACGAGCCGCAGTTCGCCGTTCTCCCCCGGCGCGACCTCGACCTCCGGCGCGGCGATCGGTGTCGCCCCTGCGGCGAGGCGCGCGCGCTCGAGCGCGACCGCCGCGCGCGCGAGCAGCGCCAGCGGGTCGTGCGCCGGGCCCCCCGCAGTCCGGGCCAGCACTTCATCGGCCTCCGCGTAGGTCCACCGCCGGCGGCTGCGCACGAGGCTCAGCACGAGCTCAGTATCCATGAGCGTTCCGTCGGCGGTCACGGTGCAGAAGACCGAAAGCGCGCGCCGGATTTCTCCAGGCTTCAGGCTGCAGATGTCTTCCGAGAGAACCGGCGGGAGCATCGGGATGCGCCGCTCCGGCAGATAGTGGCTGGTGCCGCGCGCCGCGGCATCCAGGTCCACGGCGCTACCCATGGCAATGACGGCGGCGGGATCGGCGATGTGCACGCCGACCCGCAGCGCGCCGTCAGCCTGCGGCTCGACCGACAGGGCATCGTCGAGATCCAGCGTCGCGGAGTCGTCAATGGTGAAGATGTCGAGACCCGTCAGGTCGACGCGACTCTCGCCGACCGAGGGCGCCGCCGTTCCCGAAGCAAGCGACTCCGCAGCCTCGATCACGGCCTGCGGGAACCCGGTCGAAATCTCGTGACGCAGGATCAGCAGATTCTCGTCACGCTCGAAGACGCCCAGCGCGCGTACGAGCGAAAAGGCCGCCTCCTCCGGCGTAATGCCTGTGGCTCCGATTTCCGAAACGAGGCGCTGCGCGCCCTTCGCGGCCGGCACGGCGCCGCCGTGCACGGCCAGCGCGATCACCGAATCCAGCAGCGCCTTTTCGTCGGCATCCGCCGGCGGCTCCGCGGGACCGCCGCTCCCCCGCAGAGCCTGACGCGCCCGATCGACGAAGCGCAGCCTCGCGCCGGCGCGCGCCTCCTCGCGCGCGCGCTGCAGCCGCATCGATTCCACCGCTTCGCGCGTGCGCGGCGCCCAGAGGTCGTCCTTTCTCTGGAACCAGAGCCGCTCCGCGAGCAGCGCGCGCAGCACCGCTCCGCGCGCCGTGCCGTCGTCGCGCCCCAGGGCGATGCGCGCCATGTCGCCGAGCGAGCGGCCGCCGCCCTCCGGCAGCAGCAGCTCCCAGAGCGGCTCCAGCTCCACGTCTCGCGCGAGGGCCTCGGCGAGCCGCGCATGCGCCTCGGCGCGCTTCGCGCCTTCGGCCGGGTCCGAAGGGCCCCGGCCGGACTCCGCGGCGATCTGCGCAATGCGGGACGCCGTGATGCGCTCCGTAGCGCCGGCGGGAGTGACCACGACGATCTTCCCCTTCTCTTCCCGCAGCACGACCCCGCTCAGGACTCCCTCTCCTTCGCGAAAGTCGAGCAGAGCGCCGGGGCCCGGAACCGTCTCGCTCACAGACGCCTCAGGATCTCGCGGACGCCGGCGACGAGGCCGTCGAGATCGGCCGTCTCGACGATCGCGTCGCACCACGGGAAGTACTCGGGCAGGGCGGAGTCCCCCGTTCCCCACCGTGCGTGGGGCTCCGGAACGAGCCAGAGGACACCGCGCGCTCTTCGCGAAATCTCCTCCAGGGCCCACTCCTGCGGGTCGAAGCGGTTCGAGCGTCCGTCTCCCAGCACCACGATGAGCGAATCCCGCCGGATCGCGCCGCCGCCGCGAGCGAGTGACCAGAAGGCGCGGCCGAAATCCGATGCCGCGTCGAGGTCCAGACCGGCGGTTTTTTCGAGCAGGGCCCGGAACGACACGCCGCCCCATGGCGGCGCGATTCCGAGCGCGGGGGCGGCACGCACGGTGCGCGCGCGCCGCCGCGGCGACGCGTCCGCGGCCTCCGGCCCCGTTACCGGCGCGCATCGCCCCTCCGCCCACGGCTTCACGAGATCGGTCACATCCACGGGCCGGTCCACGAACGCCAGGATGCGGCAGCGCGACCGAGTGCGCAGCAGCCGCAGCGCGAGTGCGAGAAAGAGTCCGGAGGCGCGCGCGGCGGACCACGAGACATCGACGAGCACGAGAAGCCGCGCCGGCTTCGGCTTCCGCCGGCGCGCCGGCAGCTCGAACGGCACACCTCCCGTAGCGGCGCTGTGGCGCGCTGCGCCGCGCAGCCACACACGTCCGCGCGCATCCGCGAGCCAGCGCCGGCCGCGGCGCAGGCGGATCTCCTGGATCAGGCGCGGCAGCTCCCCGGCGAGACGCCGCTCCTCGTCGGTGGTCATCGGCCCGGCGATCAGCGGGCTGCGCGGCGGCACAGTGCCGACGCCTGCAGCGCTTCGCGGATCGGCGTGCGGCGGCCGCGAGACGAGGATCCTCCTCGGTCCGCGGCGGGGCACTGCGGCGAGCGGTGCGCGCCTCTCACCTGGCCGAGGCGCCTCAGCCGTTCGCCTCGAGACCGCGCGCGGCTCTGCGGCCCCACGCGGGTGATCCTGCGCGCGGCGCAGGGCTCCGGGAGAGGGTCTGGGTGGGCCGCCCTGCGGTGGACGCGCGCCCGCCGGCCTGACTGCGGACACTCCGGCAAGCCGTCCTCGTCCGCCCGCCCCCTCCCCCCCGCGCGCCGCGCTTCCCTTTCCCGGGCCGCGGCCGATGCCGCGCCAGGCGAACTGCTCGTCGAAGAGAAGCTCGAAGACCTGCCGCTCGGCGCGACCCTTCGCGAGCGTCGCGGCGAGCGCCGCGCGCACCTGCTCCCGGTCGTCGATCGAAACCGCGCGCAGCGCCTCCGCGGCGTCGGCGGCCTCAGCCGGCGATACCGCAAGACCACGGGCGCGCAGCGCGCCCACCAGCCGGCCGACCCCCCGCAGCATGAGCGTCTGGATTATAGCGGCCGGTCGGTTGCCCCCCCCGGAGCGCGAACCTAAGTTGTTTCCACGAATCCCCGCGCAGATTTCATGCCGCGCAGGGTAGGAGCGTCAGGCGCCGAAATGAACCCGCAGCGTGTCATGCTCGTCCATTACAATCAGCGCCAGGTGGACGCGCTGACGAGCGCACTCGAAGGGGCGGGGCTGGACGTCGAGGTGTGTCCCGACGGGCAGGCGGCCCTCGCGCGCGTCGGCGAGATGCGCCCCGACCTGATCATCCTCGAAGCGATGATCCCGCGGAAGAACGGCTTCGAAGTGTGCCGCGAGATCAAGGCGCGGCCCGATGGTCGCGACATCCCCGTCGTCATCACCAGCGACATCCATCGCGGGCGCCGGTATCGCGACGACGCGATGCAGGTGTACGGCTGCCAGGAATTCCTCGAGCGCGGGTTCTCGCCCCATGAGCTGGTGGCCGTCGTCCGGCGTCTGCTGCCGGGCGCGTTCATCGAGGAGCCGCTCGGGACTCCCGCGCCGGCCCCCAAAGCGGCCCCCGGGCAGGCGCTGGCCGTCGAAGAAGCTCCCGATGGCTCTGAAGGGCACCCCGGCGAGATGGCGCATGCCCAGTTCGACGAGGGCGAGATCAACTCGCTCCTCGACACGATCTTCCCTTCCGATGACGCCAGCGATCTCGCAGTCAGACTGCGTGCGCACGCCCCGGCCGCCGCGCCGCCTGTCGAAGGCGCGCCTGCGCGCAGCGAGCCGGTCCCCCTCACGCCGGTCGAGGAAGCCCTGGGCACCCTGCCGGAGGAGCCGCCGTCCGCTACGGAGCCTCCGGCGCCGCTCGTCGTCCCTGCGCCGCGCGCACCCGAGCACTTCTCCTTCCGCGGGCTGAATCCGGGCGAGCTGGACGAGGTGCTCGATCTCACCGACCTCAAGACCGGCGAGCCGCCGACCAGCGGACCTCATGCGCGGCTCCTCGAAGCAGTCGAAGCGCTCGATGTGGCGCCGCTCTCCCCCGTGGCCCAGGCGCCCGCCGCCGACATGGCCCAGGTGGCGCCTCAGCACGCGCCGCCGGTGGAGATGCCGGACGAGCGGATCGAGGATCTCGTCGAGTCGCTGCGCCGTCGCGAAGCCGCCGCCTCCCCGGCCGCCGTGGCGCTGCGCGCGCGCAGGCGCATGACCGGAGCCGTACTGCTGGGCGGACTCGTGCTCGCGTGCGTCACCCCTTTCGCCGTGAAGTGGATGCTGGGAGGCCCTGACAGGAGCGAGTGGATTCAGACCCCCGCGGCGCCCGCGGTGCAGGAACAGGCAAGCGAGCCTGTTCCGATCGATGCGGCTCCGGCCGAGGTCCGCAAGCAGCCGGCCGTCGAGCCGCGCCCGGCCCGCCCCGTCCCCCCGCGGGCGTTCGCCGCCAGCGAGCCGGATGCGACCGTGTCGATCATCGAGGTGCCCCAGGAGTCCGCTCCCGACGAGGCCCGTCCCGCTCCGCGACCGGCGCCTGCGCCGGTGCAGGAAATGACGGCGGCGAAGCCGCAGCCTGACGCGGCCGCTCAGCCCGCATCGGAAGGCGATGCGAGCGCAGCGGAGATCGACGCCCCCGTAGAGCTGATCGCCGAAGCGGTGCCGAGCCTGCCGGCCGTGGCACCGGAGCCGCCGGCGACGCGCCCCGGCGAGCTCCTGCACATCAGCGAGGTCACGCAGAAGCCGTCGCGCGTGTCTGCGCCGAGCCCCGCCTATCCCCTCGCGGCCAAGTCGCTCCGCGTGTGGGGCGACGTCTCGCTTCAGGTGCTGGTGCTCGAGACCGGGGACGTTGCCGAGGTAAAGGTGCTGTCGAGTCCTTCACCGGCGCTGTCCGACGCCGCCATGAAAGCCGTGCGCGGCTGGCACTACTCCCCCGCGACGAAGGACGGAGTCGCCGTGCGCACCTGGATCAACGAGCAGATCAGCTTCCGGCTGAAGTAGCGCGCCGCCGCGATCTCGCTTCAGCGGAAGCGGGCCGGATCCGACAGCACCCTCTCCACATCCTCCCGGTTCTTCAGCAGCGCTCCAAGGGTCCTGCGCAGCGTGTCGGGTGTGAGCGCCGCGGCCCCGGTTTCGACGAGAGCGAGCGCCCAGTCCACGCTTTCGGACACCCCGGGCGCCTTGCGCAGCCCGGCGGCGCGCAGGGACGCGATGAAGCGCGCCAGCCGCCGCGCGAACTCGCCGTTCAGGGCCGGCACGCGGCGCGTCAGGATCTCGATCTCCTGCTCGAGACCGGGATAGTCGATATGCAGATACAGACACCGGCGGCGCAGCGCCTCGGACAGCTCGCGTGTGTCGTTGCTGGTCAGCACCGCCCGCAGCGGATGCCGGGCGCGCACCGTGCCCAACTCCGGGATCGTCACCGCGCCTTCCGAGAGGATCTCGAGCAGGAACGCCTCGAACTCCTCGTCGGAGCGGTCCACCTCATCCACCAGAAGAACGGCCGGGCGCTCGGAGAGAATCGCGGCGAGCAGGGGCCGCGGCAGCAGGAAATCCCGCGAGAAGAACTCGTCTGCCTGACCACGCAGCGCCGCGACCGCCCCCCGCAGATCGGCAGTGTCGCCGATGAGGGAGCCGACCTTCTCGCGCAGAAGCTGCGCGTAGAGCATCTGCTTTCCGTACGACCATTCGTAGAGCGCACGCGACTCGTCGAGCCCTTCGTAGCACTGCAGCCGGATCAGCGGGGCGTCGTGAAAGCGCGCCCAGAGCTTTGCGACTTCGGTCTTGCCCACGCCGGGCGGTCCTTCGAGCAGGACCGGACGCACCAGCCGCTCCGCCAGGAAGAGTACCGTGGCCACACCGGGGTCGGCGACGAATCCGGTCTCCGCGAACGAGGCGGCGATCGCCTCCGCCGTGACGGATTTCGATGCGCTCACGCAGGAGCCTCCTCGCGGGGTGCACCCGGGGGCAGCAGGAGCTTCACCGCGGCATAGAGCAGGTAGACACAGAACGTGATCCTCAGCGGCATTTCGGGGAGCCGGTTCGCCGCCAGGACGCCCGCGACACTTCCGAAGAGCGCCGGGACGACCAGGCTCTTCGCGGCCGCAACGTCGACCAGGCCCTTGCCATGCGCGAGCAGCGCCGCGGCGATCGCCGTCGGAACGATGACGGCCAGACTCGTCGCCCGCGCCGCATGGAACGGCAGCCCGCTGAACAGAAAGGTCATTCCCGGCACCGTGATCAGTCCCCCGCCGATGCCGAAGAGACTCGAGGTGATCCCTCCACAGAGACCGATCGCGAAGGTCGCGGGGATCCCGGCGCCCGCCAGCGGGTCCGGAAGCACTCCGGCCGACACCCCGCCCCCCGTCACCCCGGAGAGCCGCACCGCGGCCGCAACGAGAACGACGGCCATCAGACGCCGGAGCATCGCGGGCTTCGACCGGCTCTCGAGGCGTGCGCCCGCCGCGGCGCCCGCGAGAGAGCCCGCCATCAGCAGCACGGCGCATCCCCACCGGATGTTCGAAGCCTGCACGAACGACTCGACGAGCACACCGCACGCGGCGACCGGAACGATGGCGGCAAGCGAGGTGCCGACCGCGCGGCGGAATGGCATCGCCGCTCCCAGCGTCAGCGCGGGCACCATGACGAGACCGCCGCCGATTCCGAGGAACGAGGACGCAAACCCCGCGGCGAGTCCGGTGAGGATGAGCGCTGCGCCGCCCTGCGCCAGCCCCGGCTGCTTCGCGTCGGCGGTGTACACTGCGGGCGCATGATCCCGTTTTTCGGAGGCCGTCTCAAGCGGCTGCGCGGCCCCGCGCTCTCCGGCGCTCCCATTCGTGTGGCGATCGTCGGCGCCGGCAAGTTCGCCGAGCGCACCTGGTATCCGATCCTCTCCGGCATGAAGGGGGTCAATCTCGTCGCGGCGGCGGCCCGCTCCGGGAAGCGGCTCGAGCCGATCGCGAAGAAGTTCCGCGTCCCGGCGCGCTATACGTCCGTCGAGGAGATGCTGGAGCGCGAGCGCCCCGAGGCGGTCGTCGCCGTGCTCCCTCCCGCCTCGGTGCTCGGTGTCGGGCGCCTGGTGCTGGGCCACGGCGTGCCGCTCTTCCTCGAAAAACCGCCCGGCCTCTCGTCCGACGAGACCGCCGAGCTCGCTTCGCTGGCGAGGGCGCGCGGGGTGGCGGGAGCCGTCGGATTCAACCGGCGGCAGGCGGCCGTCGTCGTCGCGGCCCGCAGGAAGATGCTCGAGGCGGGCGGGATCCAGTCGATCCTCACCGAATTTCACAAGGACAAGCCTGCGGGCGGCGCCGGGGACGACCTCGTCACCGACATCATCCACAGCGTGGATCTGCTGCGTGCGCTGGGCGGCGAGGTGTCGGAGGTCGCCTCGGTCAGCGGCGCCGCTTCGGCGGGGGCGCCGGCCAGCCCCGGATATCACGCCCTCGTGCGCTTCGCATCGGGCGGCACAGGGGTGCTCGCCGCCTTTCGGACCGGCGGCGGCCGGCGGGAGCGGATCGAGCTGCACGGATTCGGGATTTCCGCCGAGATCGAGCCCCCCGAGCGCGCCGTCCTGCGCCGCGCCGGCGAGGAGAAACCGGTTGTGCTGACCGGCGCGGAGATCGCCGGCTCGTCCGATCCGAACGAGACCTACGGCTACGCCGAGGAGCTGCGCCGGTTTCTTTCGCAGGTTCGCGGCGGCGCGGACACCGCCCCTGCGGGCGCGCTTCCTCAGGCGACTCTCGAGGATGCCGTCGCCACGATGCGGCTCGTCGAGGCGCTTCGCGAGGCCGCCCGCGCCCGCACGCTTGCGTTCGTTCCCCGGGTGGTGCCGGCAGCGGTGTCCGCAGCCGGGCCGCAGCCGGCGCCGGGCATCGCGCGTGCGGCGCTCTCAGGGCGCCCGAAGGTCGCGCTTCTGCTCTCGGCGGAGATTCGCCCGTTGATCTTCCCCGCCGACGTCCAGCGAGAGCTGGCCGCCTTTGCCGAGATCCTTCAGATCGAAGCGGGCCCGTCGCGCAAGGAGGCCTCGAAGCTCATGGCCGAGGCCGACGGCGCGGTGACCTCGTGGAAGTCGCCGCGCCTCACGGCAGACATGGCGGCGCGCGCCGTGCGCCTGCGCATCATCGCCCACGCGGCGGGCAGCGTGAAGAGCTTCGTGGACAACGCCTTTTTCGAGCGTGGCGTCGCCGTGACCAACGCCGCCTCCGCGATCGCTCCGTCGGTCGGCGAGATGAGCCTCGCGCTGATGCTCGCCGGGCTTCGTTCCCTCACCAGATACGACCGCGAGGTGCGCCGCGGGGACTACCGCAAGACCGCTCCGGGCGCTCCCGTGGACAGCCGAGGTCTCTTCGGCCGCCGTGTCGGACTCGTGGGGTTCGGCCGCACCGCGCGCGAGCTGGTCCGGCTGCTCCAGCCGTTCGGCTGCGAGATCCTGGCCTACGACCCGTATTCCGATCCGTCGCGGCTCGCCGCCATCGGGGTACAGCGCGCCTCGCTCGAGGACGTCCTGCGGACCAGCGACGTCGTGTCGCTCCACGCGGCGTACACCGCCGACACGCACATGATTCTGAACGCGGAGCGCCTCGGCTGGCTGAAGGACGGCGCCGTGCTGGTGAACACGGCGCGCGGAAGTCTCGTGGACGAATCCGCGCTCGTGCGGATCCTGCGCACGGGGCGGATCACCGCCTGCCTCGATGTCACCGTGACGGAGCCGCTGCCCTCGGGGGCCGAACTCGCGACGCTGCCGAACGTGATCCTCACGCCGCACACGGCGGGCCCGACCTTCGAGCGTCTGCCGGAGCTGGGGCGGACCGCCGTCGCCGACCTGCGGACCTATTTCGAGGGCGGAACGCCGGCAAATCTGGTCACGGCGGCGATGCTCGCCACCATGGCCTGACGCGGCGCCTCTACTCGAGGTACGCCGATCCCTGCTTCTTCTTGAACTCGTCCTTTCGCTCGCTGTCGGGCGGCGGGCTCAACACGACGTGCACCGACGACAGATTGTCCTTCGGCTTCTTCGCCAGATACTTCCCGATCTCGAGCACCATGCGCGTGTCGCAGTCGGGCTTCTGCCAGATCGTGGAATAGAAGCGCCAGTACTTGCGGCGGACTTTCCGGAGCTGGCCCGCGGTGTCGGTCTTGCGCGGAACACCCAGCTTCTCGAGAGCCGCCGTGCGCACCGCCTCCGCATCGGCGCCGGGGTAGATCGCATCCCAGCGGACGAGACGATTCTCGGCATCGAAGGTCAGCGTGCCGTCGAGCGTGTCGTTCTGCACCAGGCGCTGATGCTCGTCCTTCGCAGGCGCCAGCGGCCGGACCGCCGACGCCTCGTCGAGCGTCATGCCGATGCGGTAGCCGTTCAGAGTCCAGCGGGGACAGACCTCGGCCGGTGGCGGCGCGGTCAGGGCCTGTGATTTCGGCGGCGTCGCGATCTTGCCGGGGACCGGGCGAGGCTGCGCGGCCGGGGGCTTCTCGGGCGGCTTCTCCCCGACGGACGGGGCAGGAGCCGGCGGCGGCGAGGGCGCGGGCTCCTGTGCGCGCGCAGGCAGAGCCGCGGACGCGAGGCAGAGCGCCAGGAGCGGGATGAGCGAGGAGGGTCGCTGATTCATTGGGAGGGATTCTCCGGCGGCGACGCCGCTCAGTAAGTCACGAGGCTGAAAACGGGGAGACCGGAAAGACGCTGGCGCCCTTCGAGGAACGCAAGCTCGATGAGGAACGCGCAGCCGACGACGTCACCCCCCGCGCGGCGCGCGAGACTCACCGCCGCCGACGCGGTGCCGCCGGTGGCCAGCAGATCATCCACGATGAGGACGCGCTGCCCCCCTGCGAGCGCGTCGGAGTGCATCTCCAGCGTGTCGGTTCCGTATTCGAGCGCGTACGTCTCCGCCAGCTTGTGCGAGGGCAGCTTGCCCGGCTTGCGGACCGGAATCAGGCCGCTGCCGAGCTGATAGGCCATCGCGGAGGCCAGGATGAACCCGCGCGACTCGATGGCCACGAGCTGGTCGATGCGGTCGCCCCGGAACCGCTCCACGAGCCGGTCGATCGCGAGGCGGAACGCCTCCGGCTTCTGGAGCAGCGTCGTGATGTCGCGGAACAGGATCCCCGGCTTCGGAAAATCGGGCACATCCCGGATCAGCGATTTCAGATCGGTCGACATCCGCGCTCCTGCCCTCTCAGTGCCGGATCCGGAATCCGGCGGTGTCCGGCTCGTCCCAGCCGCTGTCCGGCCCCCGCACGACACGGTCCACCCGCGCCTGCGGCGGCCCCGCGGCCAGGGCCTTTTCCAGCGAGAGAAGATCCGTCTCGGGGCCCCGCGCCGCAACCTCGACGGCCCCATCGGGAGTATTCCGGACCCAGCCGGAAAGCGCGAGCGCGCCGGCGGCGCGCGATACGAACCAGCGGAAGCCGACCCCCTGGACTTCGCCTTCGACCCGCCAGTGCCACACGGCCGGCATCCGCGAAACCTTATCGGCGGATCCGAAAACCGTCAACAGCCGCGGGGTCGGGTGTGGTCGGGGCGCCCAGATTCGAACTGGGGACCCCTTGCTCCCGAAGCAAGTGCGCTACCAGGCTGCGCTACGCCCCGACCGAAATGGATGCGTGAGGAGATCCGGGAAGGGCGCGGAGTCTAGCAACCGCGTTTCTTGGGTGTCAACGAACCGGCGGCGCCGCGCCGCCCGCCTCGGGCCAGCCGAATTTTCCAACGAGCGGAAGAAACGTGACGGGATCCTCGGCGCGGTCATCCAGCGTGTCGCCGCGGCGCGTGACGACATGCAGACGCTGCTCCTTTTCGCTTCCGATCGGGATCACGAGCCGCCCGCCCTCCGCGAGCTGGTCGGTGAGGGTTCCCGGCACCGAAGGCGCCGCCGCCGAGACGATGATCGCCTGATAGGGCGCGAACTCCGACCAGCCGTAGGTTCCGTCGAAGGTTTTCACATGGACGTGATCGAGATTCAGACGCCGCAGCACGCGCACCGCGCCGCGCGCGAGCGCCGCGTGCCGCTCGATGGAGTAGACCTGCGCCGCCAGCCGGCCGAGCAGCGCCGTCTGGTAGCCCGATCCGGTTCCGATCTCCAGCACGCGGTCGGACGGGCCGATGCCCGCGAGAAGAAGCATCCGGGCGACGATCCAGGGCTGGCTGATCGTCTGCCGCTCCGCGATCGGCAGCGGGTGGTCGCCGTACGCCTTCGGCGCCAGCGCCTCCTCGACGAACAGATGGCGCGGGACGTCGCGGAAGGCGGCGAGGATCCGCTCGTCCCTGATCCCGCGCGCCGCCAGAAGATCCTCGACCATCTTTCCGCGGCGGATCGACCAGTCCACTCCTCTACTCCAGACCGAGATGCCACGAGGCGACTGTCGAAACGGCCTCGTGCCGCGTCAGGTCCGGGTGCAGCGGCGTCACCGAGATATACCCGGCCCGCACTGCGAAGACGTCGGCATCGGGATCGTCGCGCCAGTCGGGCACCGGCTCGGCGATCGTGAACCACTCTCCGCCGGCGGGCGGAACCGGCTCCGCGCGCACGATCTCGTTCACCCGCCGGCCCTGGCGTGTGGCGCGGACCCCCTTCGGCGCGCCGCCCGGGAAGTTCACGTTGAGCAGGGTGTCGGTCGGGAGTCCGTCGCGCAGAACGCGCGCGGCAAGCGATCGGATGAACCGGGTCACTTCGTCCCAGTGCGTGTCGGCGCTGCGCTCGCGGGAGAACGCGATCGCCGGCCGCCCGAGGAGCGCGCCCTCGAGTGCCGCCGAAACCGTCCCCGAGTAGGTGACGTCGTCGCCGAGATTCCACCCGGCGTTGATCCCCGAGAGCACGAGGTCGGGATAGCGGTCGGAGAGCCGGAAGAAGCCGAGATTCACGCAGTCGGTCGGCGTCCCGTCGACGCTGAACCGATCCGGCGCGATCTGACGCACACGCAGGGGGTCCCGGAGCGTCAGCGAGTGCGATGCTCCGGAGTGATTGCGCGACGGAGCGACGATTCGAACCTCGCCGAGCCCTGCCACCGATCCGGCAAGGCGCTCCAGCCCCACAGCCTCGACCCCGTCGTCGTTGCTGACCAGGATGAGGGGCTTCAAAGGACGATCTTCGTCGCCCGGATCCAGCCGTCGCCAGTCAGTTCGAAGAGCCCCTTGCCCACTTTCATCAGGAGGTCTTCGTCCACGAGGCCGTTGACCGCCTCGGCGACATCGTCGGCGGGAAAGCTCGTGCTTCCGACCGCAACGGGACCGCCGTCGGGGCTCAGCCGGAACTGCCCGGCCGCCTGATCGGCGGCCATCCTGATGATTCGCTGCTGCAGATCGGAGAGCGCAGCCATCGTTCCCTGACGGTTGTCCCGGCACCGGGCCGGGGAATGTGGTCGGGGCGCCCGGATTCGAACCGGGGACCCCTTGCACCCCAAGCAAGTGCGCTACCAGGCTGCGCCACGCCCCGACCGGGTGTTCTGGGAAAACAGCATTATCCCGGCACGCGGCCGGGAGGGTCAAGACGAGCGGTCAGCCCTGATCGCCCTGAAGCTCGGCGAGCGCGCGGCGGACTTCGCCGCGCAGCGCGTCGTGACGCGCGCGCAGCTTCCTGATCGTTTCACCCGCGTGCTCCGCGTCGAAGCGCGCCTTCGCGACCTCGGCGGCCATGTCGCTCAAGGCCTTCTCGCGCTCTTCGGATGCTGCCGCGAGCGAGGCGCGCGCCGCGGCGAGGGCGCGCTCGAGAGCGCGGATCCGCTCGGACGCCGCGGTGTCGCCCGCGGCCGGCTCCGACTGCTCGAACAGCAGCCCTTCGAGATCCGCGGAGATCTCCCGGGGCCGCGGGGCCGCCGCGGCCGCAGCACCGCGCTTCGCGGACGCGCCGCGCGGGGCGGCGCCGGAGTTCGCCGCGTCGCCGCCGTCGATCGCGGCGCGCGCATCGGCGATCGTGAACTCGCGGTCGTACAGCAGATGCTTGATCTTCCGGACGAGCTCGATGTCTTCCTTGCGGTAGAGCCGCTGGCCGGCGCGGCTCTTCTCGGAGGCGAGCTGCGGGAACTCCTGCTCCCAGAAGCGCAGGACATACGGCTGCGTGTCGGTGAGCTCGCAGACTTCTGAGAGCCGGTAGTGAAGCTTCTCGGGAGCCGCGCCGCCGCCCGGGGCCGTCATGGCGCGCGATTATAAGGGAAAATCGCGCTAGGGAGCCGAAGATCCGGTCCGGCCATAGCGGTCGTCGAGCCTCACGACGTCGTCCAGCTCGATCGTGGAGACCTCGAACAGGGTCGCATCCTCGATCGCGGAGAACCGGTGCCGGGTCAGCGCCGGGATGTGGTGCGATTCGCCCGGCTCCATGATCCGCTCGATCAGAGGTCCGCCCTTGCCCTCGGCGAGCGCCGCCCCCGGCTCGCCGATCTGCAGGCGCAGCGTCCCCGACTGGACGTAGATCGTCTCGTCCTTCTGCTGGTGATACTGCAGCGACAGGGCTTCGCCGGCCCGGATGAACAGCACTTTCCCGGCGTACCGATCGGCGCGGGCCCAGAGCAGCTCGTGCCCCCAGGGTTTGGGCGTCTTGTGGATCACTCGGTCTCCTCGAGGGCCCGGGCGCCGGTCTCCGCCGGCGGCTCCGGAGGGAATGCGGCGCGAACCCGCTCCTCGATCTCCTCCGCGGTGGCCAGAGACAGTACGTCTTCGGCGAGCGCGGCGGCGCGTCCGGCGTGCAGGCGCCGGACCGTCGCCCGCACCTCCGGGATCGCGACCGGGTTGGCAGAGAGCCGGCGCAGCCCCAGGCCGACGAGCACCGGGATCGCCAGCGGATCCGACGCCATCTCGCCGCAGAGGCTCACCTCGATCCCGGCGGCGTCGGCGGCCTGCACGATCCCGTGGATCAGCCGCAGGAGCGCGGGATGAAAAGGCTGATACAGGCCGGCGAGGGACTCGTTGCCGCGGTCGAGCGCCAGGCTGTACTGAAGCAGGTCATTGGTGCCGATGCTGAAGAACTCCACCTCGCGCGCGAGACGGTCCGCGATCAGCGCCGCCGACGGGACTTCGACCATGATGCCGACGGGCAGCGGGCCGGTGGGGACCCCCTCCGCCTCGAGCCCGGCGCGCACCTCGTCGAGCAGCGCGCGCGCCGCCCGCAGCTCGCCGCCGCCGGACACCAGCGGGAACATGACGCGCAGCGTTCCGGCGATAGACGCGCGCAGCAGACCGCGTAACTGCGTCCTGAAGATGTCGGGCCGCTTCAGGCAGAAGCGGATCGCCCGCAGACCCATCACCGGGTTCGCCTCGTTGCGATCGAGGACCTCGTGGAAATACTTGTCGCCTCCCAGGTCGAGGGTGCGGATGATCGCCGTGCGGGAGCCGGCGGCGCGCGCGATCTCCTCGTAGGTCGTCCGGTGGTCGTCTTCGTCGGGCAGCGCGGGAGAGTGGGCGAGGAACAGGAACTCCGATCGGTAGAGGCCGATGCCCCGCGCTCCCTGCGCGATCGCCCGCGGGATCTCGCGCGGGAATTCGATGTTGGCGAGGATCTCGATTTCCACCCCGTCCTGGGTCGTCGCCGGCAGGTCGCGCTCGGACTGAAGCTGCGCCTCGCGCTCCAGACGCGCGCGGCGCGTCTCCTTCCAGTGCGACTCCTCGGTCGCGGTCGGGTTCACGAGGATTTCGCCCTGGGCTCCATCGACCAGCAGCAGGTCGCCTTCCTTCACGAGGGCGCTGAAGTCGTGCAGGCCGACGACCGCCGGCAAGTCGAGGGCGTTCGCGAGAATCGCGGTGTGCGACGTCCGCCCGCCCAGATCGGTCACGAAGGCGACCACGTGCGGGTGGTGCAGCAGCGCGGCATCCGACGGCGACAGGGAGTGCGCGACGACGACGGCGTCCTCTTCGAGCTCCGACAGGTCGTGCCGCCGGCTCTCGCCCGCCAGGATCTGCTGAAGCCTGCGTGCGACGTCTTCCAGATCGCCGCTTCGCTCGCGCAGATACGGATCGGGGATCCGCTCGAAGGCGGCGAGCAGCCGCTCCGTCACCGAAGACAGCGCCCACTCGGCGTTGACCTTCTCCTCGCGGATGATCCGCGCCGGCTCTTCGTGGAGCTGACGGTCGTCGAGGATCAGAAGATGCGCCTCGAACACGCGCGCATAGGCCTCGCCCACCGCGGCCGCGATGCGGTCCCGGATGCCCATGATCTGCCGCCGCGCCTCCGCCCGGGCCTCCTGAAGACGGCTGATCTCGCCGGCGACGGCGGTCGTATCGATCGGAAGACGGAAGATCGGGGTCTCGGCGGGCTGAAGCACCAGCGCGCGGCCCTGCGCGAGCCCCGGCGAGACGCCGATGCCCTGCCGCCTCACGACTCCTCTCCGAAGCGGCTGGTGACGAGCGCGGCGAGGGCCTCGGCGGCGGCCGTCTCGTCCGGCCCGTCACAGACGAGGCGCAGCTCGGCTCCATTCACCGCCGCGAGGGTCAGCAGACCGAGGATCGACTTGCCGTCGATCTCGCGTCCGTCGTAGCCGACGCGGATCCTGCACTGAAAGACGCTTGCCTCCCGCACGAAGCGGGCCGCGGCGCGCGCGTGCAGACCGAGGCGATTGACGATGCGCACCGTGCGCTCCGTCACGACCCCTCCTCGGGCCGCCGCGCGAATTCGCTGGCGACCTGGATCGACTCGCGGCCCTGGCGCGCGAGCCGCGCCGCCACCTCGCGCAGACTCGTCTCTCCCCGGAGGTTCGTGAACTTGATGAGCATCGGCAGATTCACGCCGGTGACGATCTCCATCCGGCCGTCGCGGAGGAAGGTCGAAGCCAGGTTCGTCGGGGTGCCGCCGAACATGTCGGTGAGCACCATGACCCCTTCCCCTTCGTCGAGGGCCGCCACCGCCTCTTCGATGCGGCGGCGCGCCTCGCTCACGTCGTCGTCCCAGCCCAGGGACAGCGCATGGAGCCGCGCTGACGGGCCGACGATGCGCTTGGCCGCGCGCACCAGCTCCTCGGCGAGCTGGCCGTGCGTCACGACGAGCAGGGCGATCATCGCGGAGTCACTCCCGCCCGATGTCGCGGTGCGTCACGCGCGGAGCCACGCCGCCGTCCTCGAGCCGAGCGGCGATCTGCTCCGCCACCGCCACGGAGCGGTGTTTGCCGCCCGTGCAGCCGATGGCGATCGTCAAGTACGACTTTCCTTCCCGCAGGTAGCCGGGCAGGAGCGCGGTCAGAAGATCCCCGGCCTGCCGGATGAAGTCCCGGTACTCGGCCTTTTCCTCCAGGAACTTCCGTACCTCGGGGTCGCGGCCGGTCTTCGCCTTCAGACCCTCCACGAAGAACGGATTCGGCACGAAGCGCACATCCAGCACGATGTCGGCGTCCGGCGGCAGCCCGTACTTGAACCCGAACGACTGGACCGAGACGGCGAGCGGCGAATGCGCTTCGTCCGGTGAAAACTCCCGCCGCAGGAAGGCGCGCAGCTCGTGGGCGTTGAACCGGCTGCTGTCGATGATCCGGTCGGCGAGATCGCGGATCTCGGCGAGGCTTGCCCGTTCGCGGGCGATCGCCTCCTCGAGACCGCGTCCCTCGTCCAGAGGGTGGGGCCGGCGGGTCTCGGAAAACCGTCGGATCAGCACCTCGTTCGCCGAGTCGAAGAACAGGATTCGCAGCGGCACGCCGCGCCGGCGCAGGTCGGCGAGCGTCTTCGGGAATTCGCGCAGCAGCTCGCCTTCGCGCACGTCCACGACCAGGGCGACCTTCTCGATGCGCCCTCCGCTGCGCGTGATGAGATCGGCAAGTACCGGGATCAGGGTCACCGGCAGGTTGTCCACGCACCAGTAGCCCAGGTCTTCGAAGCAGCGTGCGGCCAGAGATTTCCCAGAGCCGGAGAGCCCGGTGAGGATATAGATCGGATGGAGATCCGGAGCCGCTTCGCGCTCCGGCGCTTTCGTGCCGCTCATGCGCCCTCGGGAGGTCCGTCGCCGCCGAGCCGCCCGGAGAGACGTGTGGCGACGTCGCGCGCCGGATTGTATCCCTTCATCCGCAGAAGCTGGTGGCGCGCGGCGACCTCGATCAGCACCGAAAGGTGCCGGCCCGGCGCCACCGGCATGTCGATGACCGTCAGCGACACTCCCAGGATGCTGTAGGTCTGCTCGTCGAGCCCCAGACGCTCGTACGAGCGCCCGGCCTGCCACGGGTCGAGCCGCATCACCAGCTCGACGTACTTCTGATGACGGATCGACGCGACGCCGAACAGCTCCTTGATGTTGATGATCCCCAGTCCGCGAATCTCCATGTGATAGCGCGTCAGCTCGGGACCGCTCCCCACCAGGTGGCCGCCGATCAGACGGATCTCCACGACGTCGTCGGCGACCAGGCGGTGTCCCCGCACGACGAGATCGAGCGCGCACTCGCTCTTTCCGATGCCCGACTCCCCGAGGATCAGCACGCCGAGCCCCGAGACGTCCACGAGCACGCCGTGCTCGACGACCATCGGGGCGAGCATCTGCTCGAGCTGGCGGCCGAGCTGCTCGATCGCGTCCCCGGTCCGCAGGGCCGTACGCAGAAGCGGAGTTCCCCGCTCGTCGGCCAGACGCAGCAGCTCAGCGGGCGGGTTGAGCCCCGTCGTCACGACGAGACAGGTCGTCGCCGCGGCGAGGAAATCGGCGATCGCTTCGGTGCGCCGTTCCGGCGGAAGCTCCGAAAGAAATGTGATTTCGCTCTTCCCGAGCACCTGCACGCGGCCGGGACGCACCGAGCGCACGAATCCGGTGAGGGCGAGACCCGGCTTCTGAATCCGCGGGGAGGTCAGAGCCCGGTCGAGACCGGCCGCGCCGGCCAGAAGCACCAGCGCGAGGCTCTCGGAGCGGCGCTCGAGCAGGTTTCTGACCGTTGCGGAGGGCGCGGAAGGAGGAGAGGACATGAGTCAGTCGCGGCCGCGCGGCGCCGGCCGAGGCGCTGAGGCTAGGCTGGGCCTATGGGGCTGTCAAGAACGCGGCCTCGCCGCTTGACACCGCTGAGACCGCGCGGGATATTGAAACGTTGACCCGCCAAACGGAGCGATGACGCCATGTCCCACAGCCGAATTGTCCACGTCGTAGGCACCGGCACCATCGGCGAGCCCCTCATCGGGCTGCTCACTGCCTTCCGCGAGCCGCTCGGCATCGAGGAAGTGACCTTCCACAAGCGGACTCCGCTCGTGACCGATCGCTCCAAGGTGGTGAACCTCCTTCGGCGCGGCGCCAAGCTGTGCGTGGACCGGGGCGCGGCTCAGGGGTTCAAGGACCTGGGAATGGCTCCCGCATACGAGACGATGGAAGCCCTCGAGCGGGCCGCCGTCGTCATCGACTGCACCCCCTCGGGCGTCGGCTCGTCGAACAAGACGGAGTTCTACGAGAAATTCGCGCCAACGACGCTGGGCTTCATCGCCCAGGGCAGCGAGTTCGGATTCGGCAAGATGTACGCCCGCGGCATCAACGACAAGGCGCTCATCCACGGCCAGGATCAGTTCATCCAGGTGGTGTCCTGCAACACGCACAACCTGTCGGTGCTCATCGAGAACATCGCCCTGCAGGACGGAGGCCCCGACAACCTCATCGAGGGCCGGTTCGTCTGCCTGCGGCGGGCCAACGACATCAGCCAGGACAGCTCCTTCTGCCCGTCCCCGCAGGTCGGCAAGCACAAGGATCCGCGCTTCGGAACACACCACGCGCGGGATGCGTGGCACCTGTTCAACACGCTGGGCCACGACCTGAATCTCTTCTCGACCGCGGTCAAGTTGAACTCGCAGTACATGCACCTGATCTACTTCGACATCAAGGTCAAGAACCCGACGTCGGTCGGCGCGGTGCTCGAGCGGTTCAAGGCGAACGACCGGGTGTCGCTGACCGACAAGATCTCGGCGAACAGCGTCTTCTCTTTCGGCCGCGACTACGGGCACTACGGGCGCATCCTGAACCAGACCGTCATCGCGACGCCCACGCTCGCGGTGCGGAACGGCAACGAGGTCGTCGGCTATTGCTTCACGCCGCAGGACGGCAACTCGCTGCTCTCGTCGGTCGCCGCCGCGGCCTGGTTCATGGACCCGAAGACATACGAGAAGAAGATCCAGTGCCTCAAGCCGTACTTCTTCGACGAGGTCTAGGCCCCGCCGCTACTCGGCCTTGAGCTTGCGCACCGCCTCGGTCATGGCGGGGAGCACCTCGAACACGTCGCCGACGATGCCGTAGTCCGCGATCTTGAAGATCGGCGCCTCGGGATCCTTGTTGACGGCGACGATCACCCGCGACGTGGACATGCCGGCGAGGTGCTGGATCGCGCCGGAGATGCCGCACGCGACGTAGAGCGCCGGCGCCACGACCTTGCCGGTCTGCCCCACCTGGTGCGCGTGCTCGATCCAGCCGGCGTCCACCACGGCGCGCGAGGCGCCCACGGCGCCGCCCAGGGCCTCGGCGAGGTCCCGGATCAGCGAGAAGTTCGCCGGGTCCTTCAGCCCGCGTCCGCCCGAGACCACGATGCCCGCCTCCGCGACGTCGAGGGTCTTCTGGCCCGCGCTTTCGGTGCGCGCCACACGGGCCCGGATACGCGCCGGGTCCAGCGGGACCGCGCGCGTTTCGGCGGCGGAGCCCGGCGTGTATTCCGCCAGGGCGAAGACATTCGGGCGCAGGGTGATGACGGCCCGGCCCCCGAACTGGACGCTGGCGACCGCCTTGCCCGAATAGACCGGCCGGCGCGCCATGAGCGCCCCGCCCTCGATCGAAAGCGCCGTGCAGTCGCTGGCGAGACCCGCCGACAGACGTGCCGCGAGACGGGGAGCGAGGTCGCGTCCCATCGCCGTGGCGGACAGCAGCACCGCGGCGGGATCGACTTCGCCGATCGGTCCGACGACGGCGTCGGCCCACCCTTCGGTGGAGTAGCTCGAGAGGTGTTCCGAGACGAGCGCGAGAACCCGGGCGGCGCCGGCCTTGCTCACGGCTTCGAGCCCTGCCGGCGCGGACGCCGCCGGCACGAGTGCGATCGTCCGCCCGCCCATCCCCTCTGCGAGGCGGCGCGCCTCGGAGACGGCCTCGAGCGAGGCGCGCTTCACCGTGCCTTGCCGCTGCTCGACGACGACGACCAGATCGCGGCCCATCAGATGACCTTCGCCTCCTCGCGCAGCAGACGCACCACCTCGCGGCCCGAGCCGGCGGGGTCGCTCGTGAAGATGCGGCCCTCCTTGCGGGGCGGTGGCAGGGCGAGGGCGCTCCAGCGCGCGGGCGCCGCGGCCCCCTCGGGCCAGGCAACGCCGACCGCGGCGAGGTCCTTTGTCTCGAGCGGCTTCTTCTTGGCCGCCATGATGCCCTTGAGCGAGGGGTAGCGCGGCTCGTTCAGCCCCTTGTCGCAGGTGACGACGGCCGGAAGCGGTGCCTCGACGACCTCGACGGCCCCCTCGATCTCGCGGTGCGCCGTCAAACGGCCTTCGCCGATCTCGAGCCTCGAGACGGCGGTGACCTGCGGAAGATCCAGCAGCTCGGCGAGCATCGCGCCCACAGCGCCGTTGTCGGCGCCCACCCCCTGCTTTCCCGCGAGGATGAGATCCCAGCCGCCGCCTTTCGCCGCTGCGGCCAGCACCCGGGCCACGGTCAGCGCGTCGGCTCCATCGAGCCGCTCGTCCCTGATGTGCACGGCGGCGTCGGCGCCCATCGCGAGAGCGGTGCGCAGCCCGCCGGCGGCCCTCTCGGGGCCGGCGGTCATCGCCGTCACGGAGCCGCCGCGGGCTTCCTTGAGCTTGATCGCCTCCTCGACGGCGAACTCGTCGTACGGGCTGATGACGAAGGTGACGCCCGATTCGTCGATGGCGGCCCCTCCGGCGCCGATGCGGATGCGCGTTTCGGTGTCGGGGACGTGCTTGAGAAGGACCAGGATGTTCATCGGGGCCGGGTCTCTATCCGGCGAAGCGGGTGAGCAGAAGCGAGGCGTTCGTGCCGCCGAATCCGAACGAGTTGTTCAGCGCGGCGCCGACCTCGAGAGGCCGGGCGCGGTTGGGCACGTAGTCGAGATCGCACTGCGGGTCCGGCGTCACGAGATTGATTGTGGGCGGCACGACCTTTTCGTACACCGCGAGCGCCGTCACCGCCGTCTCGAGGCCGCCGGCGGCGCCTAGCAGGTGCCCCGTCATCGACTTCGTCGACGAGACGGCGAGCCGGTCCGCATGGGCGCCGAAGACGGCGCGGATGGCGCGCGTCTCGATCGGATCGCCCAGCGGGGTGGAAGTGCCGTGCGCATTGATGTAGCCCACCGCCTCCGGAGCGACGCCGGCGTCCCCGATCGCCGCGCGCATCGCCCGGGCGGCTCCGTCGCCGTCCTCGGAAGGCGCCGAGACGTGATAGGCGTCCCCCGACATGCCGTAGCCCGCCAGCTCGGCGTAGATCTTCGCGTTGCGCTTCCGGGCCCGCCCCAGCTCCTCGAGGATCAGAACGCCGGCGCCCTCCGCCATCACGAACCCGTCGCGGCCGGCGTCGAAGGGCCGCGACGCGGACTTCGGATCGTCGTTGCGCGTCGAGAGCGCTTTCATCGCGGCGAAGCCCGCCACGGCGAGCGGGATGATCGGCGCCTCGGTCCCCCCGGCGATCATCACGTCGGCCTCTCCGTTCTGGATGATGCGCATGGAGTCGCCGAGGGCGTGGTTGCCGGTAGCGCAGGCGGTCACCGTCGCCGTGTTGGGCCCGCGCGCGCCATACTTGATCGAGACGATCCCGGATGCCATGTTGATGATCATCCCGGGGATCAGAAACGGGCTCACGCGCCGCGGACCCGACTGCAGAAGGATCTCGTGCTGGCGCGTCAGCAAATCGATGCCGCCGATCCCGGAGCCGATCGCCACCCCCACCCGCTCGGCCTCGCCGGGGCCCACGGCGAGCGCGGCGTCCTTCACAGCCATCTCGGAAGCGGCCAGCGCGTAGTGGATGAAGGTATCGAAGCGGCGGGATTCCTTCTTGTCCATCCAGGCGTCGGGGTCGAACCCCTTCACCTCGGCGGCGATCCGGCAGGCGTACGCCGACGTGTCGAAGCGGGAGATCATGCCCACTCCGCTCACGCCTTCGAGCAGGGCCGACCACGTCTCCCGCGTTCCGATGCCGCAGGGGGAGACGAGACCGATCCCCGTCACGACGACACGACGCCGCTCGCTCACGATGAGTGTCTTCCGGCCGCGGGAACCCGCCTACTTCGCGTGTTCGGAGATGTAGCGCACCGCATCGCCGACCGTCTGGATCTTCTCGGCGTCCTCGTCGCTGATCTCGAGCTTGAATTCCTCCTCGAGCGCCATGACCAGCTCCACGGTATCGAGGGAGTCGGCTCCCAGATCGTCCACGAACTTCGCTTCCGGCGTCACCTCGGCCTCATCCACCCCGAGCTGCTCGACGATGATCGCCTTGACCTTGTCGTCCACCTTGCTCATCTGTATGTCTCCCTCCGCCCGCCTCGGGCGGCGCATGACCGCGCGTGCGCGGCGTTACATGTACATGCCGCCGTTGACGTTGATGACCTGTCCCGTGACATAGGACGCGGCCTCGCTCAGCAGGAACCCGACCGCTTCCGCCACATCTTCGCCCTTCCCCAGCCGGGCGAGCGGAATGATACCCAAAAGCGCCTGCTGCTGGGCGGGGGTGAGCGCGCGCGTCATGTCGGTCTCGATGTAGCCCGGCGCGACGGCGTTCACGGTGATGTTGCGGCCCGCCAGCTCGCGGGCGAGCGCCTTCGTCATGCCGATGAGGCCCGCCTTCGACGCCGCATAGCTGCTCTGGCCCGCATTGCCCATCTGGCCGACGACGCTCGTGATCGACACGATCCGTCCGAACCGCTGCTTCACCATCGCCGGCGCGAGGGCGCGCGTGACGCTGTACGCGCCGCGAAGATTCGTGTCGAGCACGGCATCCCAGTCGGCGGCCTTCAGCCGCAGGATCAGGTTGTCGCGGGTGATCCCGGCGTTGTTCACGAGCAGATCCACCGGGCCCTCGTGCTTCACCAGAGCCCCGAGCGTTTCTTCCACCGCGGCCGCGTCGGCCACATCGAGCGCCAGCGCGCGCGCGCGGCCGCCGGTCTTCTCGATTTCCGCCGCCGCCTTCTCGGCTCCTTCGAGCCCGCGCGCAGCCACCGTCACCCGCGCGCCGCGCAGGGAGAGGAGCTGCGCCGTGGCGAAGCCGATCCCGCGCGATCCGCCCGTCACCAGGGCGTGCCGCCCGTCCAGAGGCCCGCTCATGAACTTCCCCCCTGAAGAAATGCCTTCGCCTCGTCGAGATCGGCCGCCTCGCCAAAGGCGCGCGTTTCGATTTCGGGGTTGATCCGGCGCACGAGACCGCAGAGCACCTTGCCGGGGCCGATTTCGAGCAGCCGCGCGCCGCGGGACGCCAGGGCCCGCACCGACTCCACCCACCGCACGGGAGCCGTCACCTGAGCCACGAGCGCCTCGCGCAGCGCCGTGCCGCTCGTTTCGGGCCGCGCCGACACATTCGTGACGACCGGCACCCGCGCGTCGCTGAACGTCGCCTCGGCGAGGAGCGGTGCGAGACCGGCGGCAGCCGGCGCCATGAGGACGCAATGAAAGGGTGCGCTGACGGGAAGAGGGATCACTTTCCTGGCGCCGCGCCCTTTGCACACGCCGCCCGCCCGCTCGACCGCTGCCGCGTCCCCGGCGATCACCGTCTGCTCCGGCGAGTTGAGATTGGCCGCCGAGACGACGCCACCCTGACGCGCCGCCTCGGCGCAGGCCTCCACGACCGCCTCTGCGGGCAGACCGACGACCGCCGACATCGCCCCGGCTCCGACCGGAACCGCCTGCTGCATCAGCCGCCCGCGTTCGCGAACCAGCCTGACCGCATCGGAGAACCGGAGCACTCCCGCCGTGACGAGCGCACTGTATTCGCCGAGCGAGTGCCCCGCCACGAGGGAGGGGCTGAACCCCTCGGTCTGGAGCACACGCGCCGCGGCGACCGAGGCGGTCAGGATTGCCGGCTGCGTCGTCTCGGTGAGCGCGAGAGCCGTGTCCGGTCCCTCGAAGATCGTGCGCGAGAGCGAAGCGCCAAGGACGGTGTCGGCCTCCTCGAACACCGCGCGGGCCTCGGGACGCCCCGCGTGCAGCGAGCGTCCCATCCCGACCGACTGCGAGCCCTGTCCCGGAAAGATCCAGCCGGCCCCGGCTTCCCTTCCGCCGCCTACCACCGGACCGCCGACGCGCCCCAGGTCAGACCGGCGCCGAACGCCGTGAAGAGCAGCAGGTCTCCCTGCTTCACCTTGCCCGCGCGCACGGCCTCGTCGAGAGCGATCGGGATCGACGCGGCGGAGGTGTTCCCGACCCGCTCGATGTTCATGTAGATCTTCGACGGGTCAATGGTGAGCCGCTGCGCCACCGCATCGATGATTCGCACGTTCGCCTGGTGCGGGATGAAGAGATCGATCTCGGACTCCTGCAGCCCCGCCGCGCGGATGACGTCGCGGCTGACCTCCTCGATCGCGCGCACGGCGATCTTGAAGGTCTCATTCCCTTTCATCTTGATGAAGTGCATTCGCTCGCGCAGCGTCTTCTCGGATGTCGGGAACGCGGAGCCCCCGCCGGGCATGGTGATGTAGTCGGCCATCGAGCCGTCGGTGTGCAGACTCGTCGCCAGGATGCCGCGCGGCGGGTCGCCGGCCGATACGAGCACGGCGCCGGCGCCATCGGCGAAGATCACGCAGGTCGTGCGATCGGTCCAGTCCAGATACTTCGACAGAAGCTCGGCGCCGATGACGAGCACGTTCCTGTAGCGCCCGTTGATCACGAACTGCTTCGCGATCGTGAGCGCGTAGATGAAGCCCGAGCAGCCGGCCTGCATGTCGAAGGCGGCGCAGCGCGGCGCGCCGAGCTGCTGCTGGATGTAACACGCCGTCGCCGGAATCGGCATGTCGGGCGTCACCGTGGCGCAGATGATCATGTCGATCTCGGACGCCGGGACGCCGGCCATCTCGAGCGCGCTTCGCGACGCGCGGACCGCGAAGGTCGAGAGACGCTCATCCTCCCCGGCGATACGCCGCTCCCGGATGCCGGTCCGGGTGACGATCCACTCGTCGGAGGTATCGACGAGCTTCTCGAGATCCTGGTTCGTCATCACCCGGTCCGGCAGCGACGAGCCGGTGCCGGTGATGTGGGCGCTACGCACGGACCGCTCCCGCCCCGCCGATGCGGGACTCCGCCTCCGAGACCGCGCGGATCTCCTGGGCGATGGTGGCGTTCACGCCGCTCGCCACGAACTCGCCGGCCATGCGCAGAGCGTTGCGCACCGCCTTCGGCGAGGAGCGTCCATGACCGATGATCACGCACTCGCGCGCGCCCAGCAGCGGCGCGCCGCCGTACTCGGCGTAGTCGAGGCGCCGGCGCATGCGGTCGAAGGCCGGCTTGATCACGAGATAGCCGAGTTTCGTCCGCAGCGAGCTGCGGATCTCCTCGGCCAGAGCGATCTTGATGCTCTCCGCAAGACTCTCAGAGACCTTCAGGGCGACGTTCCCCGTGAACCCGTCGGTCACGACCACATCCACGCGGCCGGAGTACAGGTCGTTCCCCTCCACGTTGCCGATGAAGTTGATGTGGGACTCCCTGAGAATCTTGAAGACCTCGCGCGTGGTGTCGGTGCCCTTCGTGTCTTCCTCACCGATCGAGAGCAGCCCGACCCGGGGATCGGCGACGCCGTGGACCGACCGCGCATAAAGGTAACCCATCACCGCGAACTGCAGGAAGTGATGCGGCTTGCAGTCCACGTTCGCCCCGGCGTCGAGGATGACGACCTTGCCGTGCCGCGCCGGGCAGGTGACGGCGATCGCCGGCCGGTCGACGCCCTCCACCGCGCCCAGGAGGATCTTCGCCGTCGCCATGACGGCGCCGGTGTTGCCTGCGGAGAACATGGCCGAAGCCTGGCCTTCCTTCACGAGGCGCGCCGAGACGCGGATCGAGGAATCCTTCTTCATGCGCAGCGCCGTGGCGACCGGCTCGTCCATGTCGACCGTCTGCGACGCGTGCACGATCGTGATCGAGGGCTCCGACGCCGCCCCCAGCCGGGCGAGTTCCGTGCCGATCCGGTCGCGGGCGCCGACGAGGATGACCTCGAGCGCGCCCGGCGCACTTCGGACCGCCTCCACCGCGCCCGCTACGACGGCGGCCGGCGCGTGGTCTCCGCCCATGGCATCGACCGCGATCCGCGGAATGGCTGGCATGTGTCCTGGGTCCGCGCCGGCGCCGGAGTGAGACCCCGGCGCGGGGAAACCGCGTCCCGAGCCCGGCTCAGCGGGTCTCGGGTACCTGGATCACCTCGCGGCCCTTGTAGAAGCCGCACTTCGGACAGACACGATGAGGAAGCTTGACCTCCTGGCAGTTCGGACAGCGCGCCATCGCCGGCGTGTCGAGGAAGTCGTGCGCCCTGCGCTTGTCGCGCCGGGCTCGGGAGTGGCGGCGTTTGGGATTCGGCATCGTCAGGTCCTTCCTTCAGGATCGGATTCTCGCCGCGAAACCAGGGATAGCTTCCACGGCGACGTCCCGGGGTCCGGCTCCGGCGCGCACTCGCACGCCTTCAGATTTCGATTCGCGCCGCAGCGCGGGCAGAGCCCCGGGCAATCCGGCCGGCACAGCGCCTTGCCGGGCATCCCCAGGATCAACTGCTCCCGCGCCACGCGCGCGATGTCCACCCGCCCTTCCGGGGCGGGCCAGGTTTCGCAGTCCTCCTCGTGCAACTGATGCTCTCCCCCTTCCGCCGCTTCGGCCTTCGGGGTGAAGAGCAGCTCGAACTCCGGCGTCAGGATCGTTCGGAACGGCTCAAGACACCGCACGCACTCGAGCCGGACCTGAGCTTTCAGCGTCCCGCTGAAGAGGATCCCTTTCGCCACCGCCTCCAGGTCCCCGCCGATTTCCACGGGGCCCTCCGCGAGAGATTCGTCCCCTTCGAGCCTCAAGGCGGAGGCCTGAAGCGTGCGGAACAACCGCCCCTCCTCGCGGGCTAATCCTTTGATATCAATGAGCATAATGGCCGCGGAGGCGGCGCGATTATAGCAACGCGCCGCCTGCTGTCAACGATTCGGGAGGGGCCGCGGCCCGGGGCCGCTAGAAGACGAAGTGCCCCGAAAGCGTGAACGAACGCGCCGGTAGCCGGTAGTACTGGGCGTCGCCCAGTTCGCTCTCCGCGACCGGATCCCGGGCGTCGTTCAGATTCTCGCCGTCGAGCCGGATCTCCCAGTGCTCGTTCCGCCACCCGATCCCCGCCGACCAGGTCTCGTATTGCTCCGCCAGGGCGGTGTTCCGCTTGTTCAGATACCGCGCCCCCACGAACTGCATTTCGGCCAGCGCGAACAGCCCGTGGTCGGGGCGCCAGATCACCCCGCCGGAGGCGAGGTCCTTAGCCGACATCTCCAGGCGCTTGCCGGCGAGCTGGGTCGGCACGCCGCCGAACTCGGTGACGTAGTCGAGGAACCGGCTGTCGTGGCGTGCGTAGTTCGCCCGGGCCCACCAGTCGTGGTGAATCCGCGCCGAACCTTCGATTTCACCGCCGCGGAAGCGCTCGTTGCCGGCGTTCTCGAGCACCGGAAGGCCGCCAGAGGAGATCTGCGAGACGACCAGGTTCTCGAAGGTCATCTGGAAGAGCTGGAGGCCGACGCGCACGTTGCCGTCCGCGAACACCCCCTTCGCGCCCCCCTCCCAGTCGTGCGCGGTCTCGGGATCGAGGATCTCTTCGTCGCTGTCGAGACCCGCGTCGAAGGCGGCCGGCTTGAACGCGCGCCGGTAGTCGGCATAGACGTGGATCGAATCCTTGTCGTCATGCCAGAGACGGGCGCTGGCGCCGATCTGCCCGGTACCGCGCGACTCACCGAGGTCGTCGGATCCGTGATCCTTCACGCCGGCTTCCTGTTCGTGCCGGCTGCGCGACTCGCTCGTGTCGTTGTAGCGGCCGCCGAAATCGAAGCGAAGCCACTCGAGCGGATGCCATTCGGCCTGGGCGTAGACGCCGGCGAAATTCCTGTTGTCGGCGATCCGGATGCTGACGTCGTCGCCCAGCCCATCGACATCGGCCGGTGGAGTGCCGTCCACCGGGACGTAGTAGTCGAAGTCCGCCCCGTTCGCCTCCGCCCGGCCGTAGAGCCAGTCCAGGCCCGTCACGAACGACCACTTCGTGCCGAGCGGAAACGCAAGGTGGGAGTCGAAGAAGATGTCGCTGGTGTCCACCGACTGGCGGAATCCATTCGCGTTCGGATTGACGGTGTCATCCACGGCGGTCAGGAATCCCCGCTGCGTCCCGGTCGCCGACTCGGAGAGGGCCAGCAAGGTCGTCCAGGTCACCGTGCGGAACGGGTGGCTGTACTCGACGTCGCCGGTGATGCGCCGCGTGTTGATCTCAGAGCCCGAGGGGGTGTGGTTCGCGTCCAGCGGAACGGTCGGGTCGAGCTCCGGTCCGGTGCGGGGATGCGGGCTGCCCGGGTCCTGCTGCAGCCACGCGCCGGCGAGGCCGAAACGCAGATTGCCCTTGCCGATCGCCCGCGAGTTGCGCCACGAAACGAGCCCGCGGTCGTACTGGGTGCGGTCGTCGCGGAAGCCCTGCGTCTCGGCCTCGAGCACGAGGGAGCCGTCGATACCGGCCCAGGTCGGAAGCGCGGTCGCGTACGAGGCCGCCCCGCCGCTGTAACTGCCGGCGGACAGGGTCGCCGTGCGCCTGGTCGCCCCGGGGTTGGAGTGCACCACCTGGATGACGCCCGAGAAGGAGGTCGCCCCGAAGAGCACGGGCGCCGGCCCGCGCAGCAGCTCGATGCGGGCCACGTCCGCGAGGGACAGGGTCAGCGTGTCGGGGTTGAAGGCGCCGCCCCACGGAACACCGTCCACGACAAGGAGGTAGGCGTCGAACTCGCGCAGCCCCAAGATCTCCGGCACCGACGACGCAGGACCCGCGTCGCCGAGCGGGGCGATGTCCACCCCGGCGACGAGAAAGAGGGCATCGCGGAGATTCTTTGCCCCGCGGATGCGCAGCTCTTCACCCGTCATGACGGTGACGGCCGCCGGAACGCCGTCCGGCGACTCGGGAATCCGCGTGGAGGTCACCTGGACGTATTCCTGATTGGTCGCCGCGGGCGGCGCCGTCTCGGCAGCAACGGCGCCGGACGTGGCCCCGGCGAGACAGGCCCCTGCAAGCAGAGCGACAGCGTATCGAGTGCGCATTGAGTCCCCTTCGAGGTTGGGCCGATCGCCGGGCGCTCCAGCCGGGCGGCCGGCGCGAGAAACTAAATCAGGCAGGCGGCGGGGTCAAGCGCCGGTGTCGGCGGCCCGGTCGGCCGGTCAGTAGCCCGTGGGGGCCGGCTCGGGGCGGCGCAGGGCCGCCACGTACCGATCCAGCACCGCGACGACGTAGTTCCGCGTCTCGCGGTAGGGAGGAATCCCCCCGTGGCGCGTCACGGCTCCCTCGCCGGCGTTGTAGGCCGCGAGGACCAGCGCCAGGTCTCCGTGGAGATTCTCAGACAGGCGCTTGAGCAGCCGGACGCCGCCGCGAACGTTCTGTTCCAGGTCGAAGACATCGATGACTTCCAGCTCCCGCGCAGTGGCAGGCATGAGCTGCATGACGCCGGCCGCCCCCTTCGGCGACACCGCGAACCGGTCGTGACGCGATTCGACCCAGGCCACGGCCTCGACCAGCTTCGGGTCCACGTCGTTCTCGCGGGCGATCCGCTCGATGAGCGAGGCCAGGTCGGCCGGCTCCGGGGCGCCGAACGCCGGCCCCGCAACGGCAGGCGGCTCGGGCTCGGGCTCGGTCAGCGTCTCGAACCTCACGACCCGATCGAAGGGGATCTGCACTTCGCCGCCGTCCACGAGGGTCAGCGCCCAGGCTCCGTCCACCTGCCTGCGGGCGGTCGAGGAGAGTTCCCTGCCGTCGGTGAGCAGCACGCGCTCCGCCGGGAAAGCGGCCGGGATGGTCCCGGCGAGCAGGAGGAAGCCCACGGCGGGGGCGTGGCGCAGCGATCGCATCGGCGACAATCTACGCCTGCGCCTGCGTCAGCGTCCACGCGCCCCTCACGCGCGCAGGAAAGCGCGCTCGATGGCGCCGTGGGCGATGCGCAGCCGTGTCGGGCGGCCGTGCGGACAGGCGCCGGAGACGCGGCAACCCTCGAGAACCCCCAGAAGCCACGACATCTTCGCGGGTGAGAGGGGCATGTTCGCGGTGACCGCGGCGCGGCAGGCGGCCGAGGCGGCGATCCGGCGCCGGTGGTGACTGGCGCCACCCCCCGTTCTGAGCCGGATCTCCCCTGCCCCTTCCTCGTCATCGCCGTCCTCGGTGATCGTTCTGGAAGACGTGAGATCGGCCAACAGATCCCGGAGAAAGCCTCCGGGGTCGGCGATGCCGAGCCCCGCGGGCAGACCTCGCACGAGCAACGTTCCGTCGCCGAACGGCTCGACGAGGATGCCCGCTTCGGCGAGGCGCTGCGACTCGCTCGCGGCGGCGGCGCGCAGCGAGGGCCCGAGGGAGACCGCCACCGGTGTCAGGAGCGGCTGGATCTCCGGCGAGCCTGCTTCTATCCGGTCGAGAAACGCTTCGAACAGCACACGCTCGTGCGCCGCGTGCTGATCCACGAGCAGCAGGCCCTGCTCGTCCGCTGTGACGATGTACGAGTCGCGGTATTGAGCGAGGAAGCCGCCGGCTGCCGCCGGCACAGTCCCGGCCGCCCTCGGCTCGGCGAACGCCAGCGCACCGGAAGCGCCTGCGAACGGAAGCGGGCGCGCAGTGGCAGGGGCGAGCATCGGCGCATTCCAGCCGCCGGGCAGGGTGCCTTCGACCTCGACCCGCGGCGACGGAGACGACAGTCCGCCCAGCGCCGCGGTCACTGCGGCGGTCACGGCGGCATGCACCTCGCCACTCTTCCTGAACCGGACCTCGGACTTGGCCGGGTGCACGTTCACGTCCACTTCTCCGCGCGGCACCGCCACGAAGATCGCGGCGGCCGGGTGGCGTCCGGGAGGGAAGGACGGCATCGTGGCCCGCGCGAGCGCATGCGACAGCGTCTTGTCGCGGACCGGCCTTCCGTTGACGATGAAGCGCTGGTCCCGGCGGTCGGGCCTTGTTCTGTCCGGGCCGCTCACGAAGACCAGGGCCCGGACACCGCCAGCGGCTCTCTCCGATTCCCGCAGCGACGTACCATCGCCGTAGACCTGAGCGACGCGCTCCCCGCCGCTCCGGCCGGCCGGCGCGGAGAAGACGCGGCGGCCCTCGCTGGTCAGGCCGAACGCGCAGTCCGGATGGGCCAGGGAGAGCGACAGAACCGTATCGAGGATGACCGCGCCTTCCCGCTCGACGGAGCGTAGAAACTTCCGGCGGGCGGGAGTGTTGAAAAAAAGTGCACGCGCCTCCACGGTCGTCCCGCGGGCCCGCGCGGCCGGTGTCGCGGCCACGGTCGCTCCCCCCTCCGCCGATACGCGCCATCCCGCCCCGTCGTTCCCCGTTGCGGTGATGACCTCCAGCCGGGTCACCGCGGCGATCGACGGAAGGGCCTCTCCCCGGAAGCCGAGCGTCACGATCGACTCCAGCTCGTCGGCGGACCGGATCTTGCTCGTGGCGTGCCTGAGAAGGGCCAGCGGCAGGTCGTCTCGCTCGATCCCGGCGCCGTCGTCGCTCACCAGAATCCGCTCGCGGCCGCCGCTTTCCACGACGATCTCGATGCTCCGTGCGCCGGCGTCCAGGCTGTTCTCGACCAGTTCCTTGACGATGGAGGCAGGGCGTTCGATGACCTCCCCGGCGGCGATCCGATTCGCGACGTCCGGAGCCAGGACAAGGATTCGATTCATTGCGGCTGCGACCGGCGCACTTCCGGCGCGGCTGTCCCTGCCGAAATGACGCACCTTCCGGAATCGACTTCAAAACCCCGCCCGCGCACGGCCTCATTGCGCGGTTTTCTGGAGGCCGGCTCCGGCATCGGGCTTGCAATGAAGGGGACGGGGACACAAAGGACAAACGTCATCATGATCAACCCCTTCTACCAGAAAGAGAAGTCGATTGACGACTTCGTGGATGCCGACGAGGAGTGCCGCCTCGCGTCGCTTCTCGTGGACACGAAGTCTCCGGACCCGCTCGACAGCTTCTACTCGAAGGAGGTGACCTCGCTCGTAAAGACCGCCCTGGTCACCCTGTCGGAGCGGGAGCGGGTGATCCTTCGCGACCGGTACGGTCTTGCCGGCGACGAGGAAATGACCCTCGAGGCGATCGGCAAGAAGCTGGGGCTCTCGCGGGAACGGGTCCGTCAGCTCGAGCGCGACGCGAAGAGCAAGCTGCTCGGTCTTCTGCGGCCGCGCCGCAACGACCTCTGCGCCTCGCTCATCTGAAGACGCCCCCCCGCCGGGCGCAGGCGCGGCTCAGAATGCCGGGCCGATCGAGATGAAGAACTGCCCGGCGCTCTCGCCGGGCTTCCTGTCCAGCTTGTGGCCGTACTCGACCCGCAGGGGTCCGATCGGCGTATCCACACGCAGACCGGTCCCCAGAACGTGGCGCAGATCGCTCAAGCTCAAATCGGTCGATTCCAGGAACGTGTTCCCGGCGTCGTAGAAGACGGTACCGCCGACCGATCCCTTGATCGGGAAGCGGACCTCCTGGTTGAAGATCAGAAGACCCTCTCCGCCGATCGGATCGCCGTCCACGATCGTTCCCGATACCAGGTTCCCCGCCGAGTCGAATTCCGCAGGCGAGCCGAGATGGTCCCGCTCGAAGCCGCGGACGGAGCTGTCGCCCCCTGAGAAGTAGCGCTCCGTGAGCGCCACCGATTCCTTCGTCGCGTACGGGAGCGCGGCGCCCAGGCGCGCCGACTGCGAGAAGACGACATTGTGGCCGAGCGGCACGTGCCAGGTTTCCTGGAGGAAGAGCTTCACGAAGCCGGGCGCGTAGAGCAGTTGATCCGACGCATCGATCGTGCCGTCGTTGTTCTTGTCCTGAGGCGGGGGCGCCTCGTCCGCGTGCGGATCGGAGCCCAGGATCGGGCTGAACACGCGCAGGTCCCCCAGCAGGGTCACGCCGGTCTTCGGATTGAAGGGGTCGTCGCTGCCGTTGTAGAAGACCGAGTAGCCGATGCTCCCGAGGCGGGTCTTGCCGGGCTGCAGCGGACCCTCGTCGGCGTCGAGGACCGGCCCGGAGAGGTCGCGCACGTCGGCGACGTTGTAGTTGTACCGGATGAAGGCGTTCGTCTTGCGCACCAGCTCGTCCTGGACCTGAAGCGAGATCGAGTAGCGGTCGAAGTTGAACGAGTCCTTCTTCTCGTATTCCCACGACACGGGCAGCAGCAGCGTCCACTTCCTGCCGAAGAGTCGTGGGTCCCGGCCCGTCAACTGGATGCGGCGCTCGTCGGAAGCGAGCCGGGTCTGGAACGAGAGCGCCCGCCCCCGGCCGCGGAAATTCGCATCCGAAAGCTCGAAAGTGCCGCGCGGCCCGACCTCGGTGTCGTAGCCCAGGCCGACGGCCGCGGTGAGGTTGTCGGCGTCACTGACCCGGACTCGCAGGATCCGCTCGCCCTCTCTGCCCTTGGGAGTCGGCACCGGCTCGAGCACGATCTGATCGAAGACGCCCAGCCGGTACAGTCTCTGCCGCGCGGCGTCGAGATCGGCTCGTCTCAGCGGCTCGTCGGTCGTGAGACCCAGCTCCCGCCGGATGACTTTTTCCTGCGTGATGTCGTTGCCGACGATCTCGATCTTCTTGAGGGTCTGGCGCTCCCCTGTGGTGACCCGCCAGACGACCTCGATTCCGTCAGGGGTCCGGCGCGCCTCCGTGATCGCCTTCGCATCGGGATAGCCCTGCGCGTCCCAGCGATCGCGCAGCAGGCTTTCGTCGCCGAGGATCTCCGCAGGCGAGTACGGCTCCCCCGGGACCGTTTCGAGAGTCAGCGAGCCGTCGCGCGGCGGCTCCCACGTCTCGCCGTTCACCTCGATCCGTGTCGCCGAAACGATTGCCAGGGGCCCCTCGGCGACCTTGAAGGTGACGGCGCCGCTCGCGCCGTCCGGCGCGAGTGCGACCACGGGCTCGATGCGGGCCTGCGAGTATCCGCGGCCCAGGTAATGCCGCCGCATCGCGGCGGCGTCGTCGGCGAGCACGCTCGGTTTGAGCAGATTGTCGGAAAACTTCGTGTCGGGCCTGGTGAGCATCAGCGGACGCAGGTCCTCCTCGGGAACCGCCGCCTCGCCCTCGATGTCCACCCGCGAGATCCTGACGCGCGGCCCCGGGTCGATCCGCAGAGTGATCATGAGCCCGCCATTCGGCTGCGTGGTCAGCGACCGGTCCGCATAGGCGGTGTAGAACCCCTGCTCCTGGTAGTACGAAACGACTTCTTCGACGGCCTGGTCGAGGAGATCTTCGGTGAAGTGGGCCTGCTCCCAGAGCTCCGCCATGCGATACCGCAGGATGCGCCGGTCGGAGCGCTTGGCTCCGATGATCTCGACCTGGATCTTCCGGCCCTTCTCGATGGTGTAGGCGACCGCCATCCCCCCCGGCCCCTCTTTCGCCGCCGACTCGACCGTCGCCTCGAGAAATCCCTTCTGGAGCATCGTCTGGCGGATGGAGATGCGTCCTTCAATGAGCGCCCGGCGGCTGAACGGCTGCCCGGCTTTCAGCGCGAGCTTGCGGCGCACCGCGTCGGCGAGGTTTCCTTCCACACCCTTCAGCTCGATGGAGGCGATGGGAGGACGCGGCGCCCCCTGTCCCTGGGCCTCCGTCGCCGGAGGCGCGCGCCTGTAGCGGAAGCGCGTCGAATAGCGGACGTCCCCCGCGAGACCGCCGTCGCTCTCGGTCTCGGCGTAGCCCCGCAGGCGTCGGGTGAACTGATATTCCGCCGAGTAGATGGAATCGGCGTCGCCCGTCATCTCGCGCGAGTAGCTCAGGTAGAGGTCCCTCGTCACCCGCTTGCCGACCGACACGCGCGTCGTCGGGTCGTTGCCGCGCGCGTCGGTCAGCGGCACCACGCGGAAAGTGTCCACGTTGAGCATCTTTTCGACCGGGTCCTCGAGGAACCCGGTGAGTGCACCGCCCAGATAGGAACGGCCGACGTCGCCGCTCGTGGAGCCCAGCTCCCCTTCGAGCGAGTCCGTCGAGCCGGTGACGAGCAGCGACACGATCTGGTTCTGGGGCAGGGATGGCGAGGACGACAGCGCGACTTCGAGGTGCGCCAGCTCTCCCCGCATGCTGAGCGTGATGTCGTAGCCGGCGACCCGGGTCTCCGCGGAGGCGTTGATGTACGGGTTGTCGATGCGCGGGCCGTCGAAGTCGACTGTCGCGTCGCGGAGCACGTAGTCCACTCTCCGGAAGGTCAGCCGGCCCCCTTCGAATGCGGTGATGCGCCCCGCAAGGGCCGGCCGCCGGAGATTGCCTCCGAGACGGAGGTCCGCGCGGGATTCGAGCTGGCCCATGTCGTTGTCGAGCCAGAGACCCTCGCTGCCGTGCACGTGCAGATCGAGACCGACGCTCTCGAGCCAGTCCCCTTCGATCCCGGGATCGAGGGCGAGGTTGCGCTCGCGGCCGAAGAGGCTGAAGGACTCCAGGCCGAAGTCGCGCGTGTACGAAGCCCGCAGCAGTTGAATGTCTCCCGAGAGCAACGGATGCTCGAGAGTCCCGCCCGGATGCAGCGTTCCGCTCCACGTGGCGCGCAGGCCGAAGGGGAGGACGAGCGTGATCGCATTGCCGCGGAAGTCCCCTTCGAAGCCGGCGCCCCCGCCGCTCTGGAACACGACCCGGCCGTTCCCGCGCAGGGTGCCCCCGCCGACATCGGCGGAGATCTCCTGCAGCTCCACCGTTCGCCCCTGAATCCGAAACTGCGCCTCGAGATTCTCGAGCGCCGTGGCGAGGCCCACGCGGCGGATCCGCCCCTGATGAATCACCGCCTCCCCGCGGACATCCGGCTCTCCGGAGGGCCCCTGGATTCGCAGGTCGATCTCCGCTTTGCCCCGCGCGATGATCCCGGGAACGAACAGGCCCAGCACACCGAGGTCCACACCCCCCGCCGCTGCGAGATCGAGGATTGGCGGGGATCCGGAAGTGACCGACCCCGACACGGCGAGGTGAGTCCACTCGCCGGTGAGCAGCGCGTCGCTGAACACGGCCCGCCCCCCCTCGTACCTGATAGAGACCTCGTGCTCGAGGTGCGCCGAGGCGGTCCCGACGAAGAGATCGAGCCGGCTGACGGACCCGGTGACGCTGATCCCCTCCGGCTTGTCCATCTCGCCTTCGAACCGGAGGTTGGCGCCGATGCTCCCGGAGATCGAGTCCCCGGTCTCGGTCCCGCCGACCCGGGCGAGCCGGTCCAGACCGGAACCCTCGAGATGAATGCGCCCCTGCATGCGCCTCGGCGGCGCCAGCTCCACCCATCCCTTCATCGTTCCGGCGATTCCCGGCGCCTGCAGATCGGCGTCGACGCGCTGGAAATCCGACGTGAGCGCGCCGGTGACGAGCCCGAGCGAGGCGCCCTTCACGACGGTGTCGGCGACACGGATCTCGGCCTCGAGCCGGAGCGCCCCCGGCTTGCTGTCGATGTGCCCCGAGGCTTCGAGCCGGCCGGCGAGCCCCTGCGACAACTCGAGCGGGGCGAGATCCACGTCCAGCGCCTTCAGATCGAAGCGCCCGCTCCCCTGACGCACGGCGATGGCGCCGGTTCCGCTGAAGTGGCCGCCACCCGCGACCGCCTCGAGCCTGTCGAACAGCAGGCGCCCGGTCTCGAAGCGCAGCGCCACGTCGGCGGTCTGATAGGGGACACCCAGGTAGCGGCCCGAGCGCGCCGTGCCTTCGACCTCCGCCCGCACCTCGCCGCCGCGCCGGGCGACGTGCGCCTTCCCGTCCGCGAGTCCGGTCAGGTCGACGTCCAGATCGGCCGCGATCCGGATCTCCTCGAGAAGCCAGGGAGAAGCGGTTGCGCTCAGGTCGAACCCCCCGGGGCCGCGGTAGAAGCGCGCGTCGAGCGTCGCCGACTGGCCGTCCCTGTGTGCCGTCATCCCTTCGAAGGAGAACGCCGCGTCGTCGAGCCGGTAGCGTCCCGACACCGATCCCCAGCGCACGCCGCGGTAGCCGCTGCCCGTGGCTGACAGTGTGCCGGCGGCGGTCCACGCCCGGCCGCGCGACTTCGCCATCCCGTCTATTACGCCGCTGCCGGACAGCGTTTCCAGGCGCCACTCCCCGGTGTGAAGTCCGAAGACCTCCGCGCTGCGCGCCACGACGGGCGCCGCCGCCGCCAGATTGTCGGTACGGCCCTCGAAGGTGAGATCCCACGCATCGGCGGCGCGGTTCCAGGTGCCCTCACCGGTCACCTGCGCCGCCGGGGTGCTCAGGACGAGCGTCGAGAACGTCACCGTCTCGCCGGAGAGGGTCAGCCTGCCGCTTCCGCCGAGCGGCTCGAGTCCGGCGGCCGACAGAGGCGAGAGCGTGAACTCGGCCCTACCGCGCAGCGGGTCGCCCGCGGCACGGCGCCACTCGAGCCTGCCGCGCCCGCTCACCTGCGCCTCGAACGGGAGCGGGCGCCCGATGCCCTGCTCCAGCGCCGAGAGGCGCAGGGATTCCGCCTCGATGTCCAGCGAGGCGGTGGCGGCGCCGGGCGGCGACGCGGCGCGCAGGCGAACGATACCGCCCGATGTCTTCGCCTCGATCGGGCCCGCGTCCAGGCCGCCCTGGCCGCTCCAGTGGAACGGGCCGGTAAAGGACGACACGCTCCAGCGCTTCCAGGAGATCGCCTCGCCTGTGGCCGATCCGGCGGCGATCCAATCCTCGCTCGTGTGCTCCAGCCTGCCGTCGACGTGCACCCTGCCTGCGGGTCTGCTCGCCACCTCCGCGGCGGCCGCCAGCGCGTCGAGCTTCAGGTCGGCGGCGGCGTGGAAGCGTCCCGTCCCCGCGCCCTGGAGATCCCAGTGGCCGCTCCCCTCCGCCTTCCCCCATCCCGACTCCGCCCGGAGCGCCGTCACCTCGAGCTTGTCCGGACGCAGCACGAACTCCACCGACGAAGCGAGCTCCGTGGTCCCCGCGCGGGGCACCGTCAGCGTGCCCGTGTGGCTGTCCGCGCGCCCTTCCACACTCTCCCCCAGTACGCCGCCCGCGGTCATGGAGATGTCCTCGATCGCGACCACGACCCCGCGGTCCTCGTCCTCGATCCGCAGCGCCCCACCCGACAGAACGAACCGATCGATCCGGACGTGAGTCTTCTCGGCGGCGCTCGCGCGGGGCGGCGTCCAGCTCCACGTGCCGCCCGCGCGCTTGAGCGCGATGCGCACGCCGCCCGCCTGGAGATCGCGCACGACGACGCGCCCTCCCGCGAGTGCCAGGGGATCGACGCTCCCGCTCACCGATTCGATCGTGAGAAATTCGCCGCGGTCGGTCCGGGCGGTGATGCCGACGGCGTGGAACTCTCCGCGCAGCGGCTCCAGTGCGAGCGTCCCGACGCGGGCTTCTGCGTTCAGGATCCTCGACAGCTGCGTCTCGAGCACGCGCCGGGCGCTCTCGTCGAAGCGATCGGAGCGCAGGACGATCACCACCGCGATCGCGAGGCCTGCAAGCACCCCGCAGCCGATGCCCAGCGCGATCAGACTCCTGCGAAGGAGATGTTTCGCGGGCACGCGCGCCTCTGCCTCAGGCCTCGAGGAGGATGCACTTCAGATAGGTGCTCTCCGGGAGCCCGAGGAGGGCGGGGTGATCGGCCGCGGCGCCCCTTCGTTCCAGTACCCGAACGGGGCGCCGGGCCTCCGCCGCGGCCTCGGCAAGAATCTCGAGGAGCATCGGCTCCGAAAGATGGGACGAGCACGACGAGGTGGCCAGCAGCCCCCCGGGGGCCAGGATGCGGAGCGCGCGGAGGTTGATCTCGTGATAGGCCCTGCGGGCCGCCGGCAGATCGGCGCGCCGCTTGGCCAAGGCCGGGGGATCCAGAAGCACGGCGTCGTATCGGTGCCCCGCCCGGTCCGCCGTCTTGAGGAAGTCGAACACGTTCGCTTCGACGAACTCGATGTTGGTGAGGCCGTTGACACGCGCGTTTTCACGGCCGCGCGCGAGCGCCGCGGCCGAGGAATCCACGGCCGTGACCGATTCGCTCCGGGACGCCGCGTGCAGAGCGAACGATCCATGGTAGCAGAACAGATCGGCCACCCGCCCGCGGCAGAGCGCCCCCGCGCGCGCCCTGTTCTCCCTCTGGTCGAGATAGGCGCCGGTCTTCTGCCCGCTCCGCACATCGGCGAGATACCGCACGCCCGCCTCCCGGACCTCGACCGTGTCCGGCGGATCGCCGTGCAGCGGCGCCGAGGACCTGGGGAGCCCTTCCAGCTCCCGGGCGTGCGTGTCGTTGCGGCCCATGATGCTGCGCGGGGACAGCAGCTCGACGAGTCCGCGCACCAGGACTGGAAGCAGACGCTCCATTCCCGGGATCTGCGCCTGCACCACGAGATGATCGCCGTAGCGGTCCACGATCAGACCGGGAAGCCCGTCGGAGTCGGCGTGCGCCAGCCGCCACCCGTCGGCGTCAGGGGCAAGGCGGCGGCGCAGCGCGAGCGCCGCCTGGAGCCGTGCGAGCCAGAACGCTTCGCCGATCGGGGCGGTGTCGTGCGTGATCATGCGCACGCCGAATCGCGAGGCCGGCGACCAGAACCCCTGACCGACCGGGTCGCCCCGCTCCGTGCGCACCGCAACGATGTCCCCAGGGGCGGCCGCGCCCTCGGCGCGCAGGTCGGAGCGGTGGATCCAGGGGTGGCCGCGGCGCCAGCGTTCGGCGCCGCCGGCGCTGACGACGGCGGAGGCGCTCATCCGGGACCGCCGGGGCCCCGGCTACTCCTCTTCTTCGTCTTCGGTCCGGCCCGCCGGCACGAACCCGCGCTCGATCTGTTCGTCCTCGGGCTCTATGGCGTCCTCGAACGAACCGACGCGGCTGTAGGAATGGCGCGGCAGAAGCCCCCGCTCCTCGAGGTCCTGGCACCGCACGCAGTGCCGCGCCCAGGGCGCGACCTCGAGCCGCTTCTGCGGGATCTCGGCGCCGCACTGCTGGCAGGTGCCGTACTCGCCGCTGTTGATCCGCTGGAGCGCCTCGTCGATCTGCAGCAGCTCCTGCCGCTCGAGATCGGTGAGCGAGAGGAGGAATTCCTTTTCGTACGAATTCACCGCGTAGTCGATCGAGTCCTCGGTGCCTTCTTCCTTCTCGGCCCGGGTCTGGCTGCTGGCTCGGGAGAACGAGCGGGCGAGGTTCGTCTGGCGCTCGGTGAGGAGCTTGCGGAACTGCTCCATCTTGGCTTTCTTCATCAAACCGCCTCCACCGCCTCCCGGAAGGGCGGGGGTTTTACCGTACGCGGGAGGCCCCGTCAACAGTCTTCAGGAGTCGAGCGGAATCCGCCGCCGGCCCGAGGCCGTGACAATCAGGTGACCCTCGATCGTGGGCAGGGTGCGGTCGAGCTTCGCGAGATGGCAGATCGCATCCCCCGGATTCACCATCGGCCGGGTGGTGGTGCCGATCACGAGCCCCGTGAACAGGGCGGTGAGCGTCGAAACCTCTCGCCCGAATGGGTTTTCGATCACTGCCAGCGGCTCACCCTCGTACACCAGCTCGCCGGGGCGCGCGATCAGGTCGAGGATGCCCCCCTTCTCGGCACGGATCCACTCGGTCTTCTTGACGATCACCCGGAAGCGGGGCCGGCGCGGCGGGATCGGGAGCATGCCGAGCCCCGCGAGCACGTTGTAAACCCCCACGATCCCCTTCCGGATCTCGCGCTGCTGGAACCGGAATGTCTCTCCGCCTTCGTACAGAATCGTCGGAACGCCGGAGGCGACCGCTGCGGCGCGCAGGGACCGGCTGGCACCCGGTGCGTCCACGATCAGCTCGGCGCCGAACGAGCGCGCGAGGGCACGGACCTCCTTGCGCGAGAGGTCGGCGCGGAGGTGCGGCAAATTCGTGTGGCCGATCGCCGCGGTGTGGAAGTCGATGCCGTGCGTCGCCCGGCCGACGACCTGGTGCGTCAGAATCGCCGCGATGCGCTCCGCGGAGCTTCCCGACGGATCGCCGGGGAAGTGCCGGTTCAGATCGCGGCGGTCGGGCAGATAGCGCGTGTGGCTGTTGAACCCGAACCGGTTCACCACCGGCAGGCAGAGCAGCGTGCCGCGGATCTTGGTGTGGTCGAGCTCCTGGATCACGCTGCGGACGATCTCGACGCCGTTCAGCTCGTCGCCGTGGATCGCCGCGGTGAGAAAGAGCGTCGGTCCGTCCTCCGCGCCGCGGATCACGGTGAGCGGGATGTTCACTGGATTCGACGTGTAGAACTCGGAGATCTTGAGGAGGATCTCCTGCGTCTCGCCCCGGCCGACGGCATGGCCGCCGATCTGGAGATCGTCCGGCCTCGCGGCGGCGGCTTTTCTACGCGCGCGCACGCGTCGGCCGCCTCGCCGCCGCCATCGATTCGGCGAGATCCATCACCTGGCCCGCCACGTCGACGCCGGTCGCGGTCTCCAGCCCTTCGAATCCGGGCGAGGAGTTGATCTCGATGACCCGGGGGCCGTCGTGCGCCTCGAGCATGTCCACGCCCGCCAGCGACAGACCGGTCACCCGGGCGGCGTCGAGGGCGACCCGCTCGTAGGCCGGAGAGAGCTGCACGAGGCGGCCCTCGCCGCCACGGTGGAGATTCGAGCGGAACTCGCCGACGCGGGCGATGCGCCGCATCGCCGCCACGACCCGGTCCCCCACCACGAGTGCGCGAATATCGCGGCCCTGCGACTCCGGAACGAATTCCTGGATCAGGATGTTCTGGCCGAGCCCCCAGAGAGTGTCGAGGATCGCCTCGAGCGCCGACTGTGTCTCGGCCAGCATCACGCCGACCCCCTGCGTGCCCTGCACCAGCTTCACGACGACCGGCGGTCCGCCGACCTCGGCGAGTGCGCGTTCGATCTGTGCGGGGGCGCGCGCCATGACGGTGCGCGGAATCTCGATGCCGTGCCGGGCCAGAAGCTGCAGGCAGCGGAGTTTGTCGCGTGTCGCCGCGATCGCTGGGGCGGGGTTCACCACCGGCACGCCCAGGATCTCGAAGTGCGAGACGACGGCGAGGCCGTACTCGGTGATCGACGCCCCGATCCGGGGCAGCAGAACGTCGGCGTCCCCGAGACGCTTGTGCGAGTTCTTGTGAAAAACCGACGGATGCCGGCCGCAGACGAGGAAACAGTTCAGCGGATCCACGACCATCGCCCGGTGGCCTCGCTTCCGGGCGGTCTCCACGAAGCGGCGGGTCGAATACAGCGTCCGCCGCCGCGAGAGGATCAAGAGCTTCACTGCGGCCCCGAGCCGTCGAGAGCCGCCTGCGCCGCCGCCAGCCGCGCCACCGGAATGCGGAACGGCGAGCACGAGACGTAGTCGAGCCCCAGACCATGGCAGAAGACGACCGACGCCGCGTCGCCGCCGTGCTCGCCGCAGATGCCGATCTTGAGTCCCGGCCGGGCGCCGCGGCCCCCCTCGACAGCGGTTTTCAGGAGCACGCCGACTCCCGCGGTGTCGATCGTCTGGAACGGATCGGCTGGCAGAATGCCGCGCTCGAGATACTCGGGCAGAAACGAGCCGATGTCGTCGCGCGAGAACCCGTACGTCGTCTGGGTGAGATCGTTGGTGCCGAATGAGAAGAACTCGGCGCTGCGCGCGATTTCCCCCGCCGTCAGCGCGGCGCGCGGGACCTCGATCATCGTGCCGACGGTGCAGGGGAAGTCGACCTTGGTCTTCTTCCGGACCTCGTCGGCGACGCGCCGGACGATCTTCTCCTGGTCGTCCAGCTCCGCGCGCGTGCCGACGAGCGGGATCATGATCTCGGGAATCGCCTCGATCCCCTTCTTCCGGAGCGCCGCCGTCGCCTCGAAGATCGCGCGGGCCTGCATTTCGGAGATCTCGGGATAGGTGATCCCCAGCCGGCAGCCGCGGTGGCCGAGCATCGGGTTCAGCTCGTGCAGCTGCGCCACACGCGCCGAGAGGCGGGAGGCCGGAATGCGCAGCGTCCGCGCGAGTGCGCGGAGTTGCCGGTCGTCGAGCGTCACGAATTCGTGCAGCGGCGGGTCGAGGAAGCGGATCGTGACGGGCAGCCCTGCCATCGCCTTGAGGATCCCCTCGAAGTCCCGGCGCTGATACGGGAGCAGCTTCGCAAGCGCGCGCCGGCGGGCCGCGGGCGTCTCGGCGACGATCATCTGGCGCATCGCCGCGATGCGGCGCTCGTCGAAGAACATGTGCTCGGTGCGGCAGAGGCCAATGCCTTCGGCGCCGAAGCGGCGGGCCGCCGCAGCGTCCTCCGGACGGTCGGCGTTCGCACGGACCTTCAGACGGCGCGCGCCGTCGGCCCAGGACATCAGCTCCCGGTACGGTGCATTGCTCTCCGGGTCCGCAGGCTGGAGCGGCAGCGCGCCGGCGTAGACACGGCCGCGCGTTCCGTTCACGCTGATCACGTCACCGTCCTTGAGCGTGCGCCCGCCCACGCGGACGACCCCCTTCTTCGCATCCACGTCGATGTCGCCGCAGCCGACGACGCAGCACTTGCCCCAGCCGCGCGCCACGAGCGCCGCATGGCTCGTCATGCCGCCTTTCGCGGTGACGATGGCGACCGCAGCGTGCATGCCCTGAACGTCCTCGGGGGAGGTCTCCGTGCGCACGAGTACGACCGCCTTCCCTTTCTTTGCCGCCGCCTCCGCGCGCTCCGCCGTCGTCGCGATCACCCCGACGCCGGCCCCCGGTCCCGCCGGCAGGCCCGTCGCGAGCAGCGCGGCGCGGCCCTCGGCCTTCGGATCCAGGCGGGGATGAAGAAGCTCGTCGAGCTGCGAGGGCCGCACGCGGCGCAGCGCCTCTTCGCGCTGGATCAGACCCGACTTGCTCATCTCGACCGCCATGCGGACCGCGGCGACGCCGTTTCTCTTGCCGGTGCGCGTCTGCAGCATCCAGAGACGGCCGTCCTCGATCGTGAACTCGATGTCCTGCATGTCGCGGAAGTGGGACTCGAGGCGCGCACGGATCTCCTGGAGCCTGCGATAGGCGTCGGGGATCGACGCTTCGAGCGTGCGCCCCTCCCCCGAGCCGGCGTTGAGGGGCAGCGGCGTGCGGATCCCCGCAACGACGTCCTCCCCCTGCGCGTTCGGCAGCCATTCGCCGTAGAAGGCGTTCTCGCCGGTTGCCGGATTGCGGGTGAAGGCGACGCCTGTCGCGGAGCCGTCCCCCGTGTTTCCAAAGACCATCGCCTGTACGTTGACGGCGGTCCCCCACGAGTCGGGGATCCCCTCGATCCGCCGGTAGGCGATGGCGCGCTTGCCGTCCCAGGAGCGGAAGACTGCGCCGATCGCCCCCTCGAGCTGGCTGAGCGGATCGTCGGGGAAGCTCTTTCCGAGCCGCTTGCGGATGATCTTCAGGAACGCGTCGCAGAGCTTCTCGAGATCCTCGGCGCCGAGGTCGGTGTCGAATCGCGCGCGGCGGGTCTTCTTCAGGCGGCTCATCTCGTGCTCGAGCTGCTGCCGGATCCCTTCGCCCTCCTTCGGCTCGATCCCCTGCGCCTTCTCCATGACGACGTCGGAATACATCGTCATCAGGCGCCGCCAGGCGTCGAACACGAATCGCGGGTTGCCGGTGCGGCGGATCATTCCCGGGAGCGTCCCTCGGCAGAGCCCCACGTTCAGGACGGTTTCCATCATCCCGGGCATGGAGCTGCGGGCCCCGGAACGAACCGAGACGAGCAGCGGACGGCCGGCGTCGCCGAAGCGCGCCCCGGCGATTTTTCCCATCCGGTCGAGGGACGCGGAGATGTCGCGGTCGAGACCCGGAGGCAGGCGCCGGCCGGCTTCGAGATACTCCTGGCAGACTTCCGTCGTGATCGTGAATCCCGGAGGCACGGGAATGCCGAGACCGACCATTTCGGCGAGGTTCGCACCCTTTCCGCCCAGCAGCTCCTTCATCGCCGCCGTGCCGTCGGCCTTACCGCCGCCGAAGAAGTAGACCCGCTTCCGGTCCGTCATTCCTGCGTTTCCTCCCGGGCGGCGCGCGGTTACCGCGAGAGCGCCGCGAGTTTCTGCTGCATTTCCTCGCGCGAGACCTGGATGCACGACAGATCGGCGACGCTCCCGATCAGCGCGGCGGTGCGGCGCAGGGGAGCCAGTCTTCGCTCGCGGATCGCCGCGTCGGGGTGCATCACGAGAACATCGTCGAAGTAGCGCGTCAGGGCAGGACGCAGGCTCACGACCCTGTCGAGCGCCCCCGCGAAGTCTTCCGCGGCGAGAGAGCGTTCGATCCCCGGCGCGGTTTCGTCGAGCGCCGCCGCGAGCGCGCGCCCCGACTCGGGGTCGCCGTCTGCGGACACGGGCCCCTGCGGCTGGGGCGCCCCGCCGGCATCGGCTTGCTCCACGATGTTCCGGCAGCGCTTGAAGATCTCGACGAGAGCAGCGCACTCGGGCTTGTCGCGCCGCTCCTCCAGGGCCGCGACGCGTGCCTTCACCGCCGGCAGCGGAGCGCCTGCGGCGCCAGGCGTTTCGAGGACGGCCCGGATGGTGTCCCCGCGCGCCCCCTGACCGCGCAGCCAGTGCTCGCAGCGCTCTCCCAGGAATGCCGCGATCGGCGAGCCGTCCTCGGCCAGGTCCGTCAGGGCGAACGGCAGAGGCGCCTCGAAGACGATGCGCACCACCCCGAAGGCCGCGCGCCGGAGAGCGAACGGGTCCTTCGTCCCGGTCGGCAGGCCACCGATTCCCGACAGCGTCTCGAGCGAGTCGAGGCGGTCGGCGATCGCGAGGAGCCGTGCTTCGGTCTGGGACGGAATCGGCGCCGACGCGCCGCGCGGGCTGTAGTGCTCCTCCACGGCGCGCGCGACGTCGGAGTCGCCCCCCTCCGCGGTCAGATAGAGCCGGCCCGCGGTTCCCTGAAGTTCGGGGAATTCCCCGACGAGGCCGGTGGTCAGATCGCACTTGCAGAGCCGCGCCGCCTCGGCGAGCGCCTGTCCTTTCACCGCGATCCCACGCCGTACCGCCGTGCCGGCGAGCTTCAGCGCGCGCGCCTCGACTCTTTCGACCTTGTCCAGATAGGAGCCGGCCTTCGCATGGAACGTGACGGCGGCCAGACGGCCGCGCCGTTCGGCGAGCGTCGTCCGGCGGTCCTCATTGAAGAAGAAGCGGGCGTCCTCCAGACGGCCCGAAACGACCCACTCGTTGCCTTCGCGGATTCTGCCGGTCCTGTCCCCGTCCGTGTCGGCCACGGAGATGAACCAGGGGGAGAGCTGTCCCGCGGCAGATTCCGTCGAGAAGGCCTTCTGATGATGCCGCAGCGCCGTGGAGAGCACCTCGCGCGGGAGCGCGAGAAAGGCATCGGGATACCGGCCAGCGACCGCCCCGGGATACTCGACCAGGTCCGCCGTCTCCTCGAGGAGATCGGAGTCGGGAACGACCTGCGCCCCCGCCTCGCGCGCCAGCGCGTCGATCCGCTGCCGCAACGCCTCGCGGCGCTCCTGCCGGTCCGCCACAACGCCGGCCTCGGCCATCAGCGCCTTGTACTGCTCCGCGCGCGGGATCGGAATCGTCTTCGAAGATCCGCGCCCGAGAATCCTGTGGGCGGCCGATTCGCCTCCGGAGGCGACGCCGAGGATCTCCAGCGGCATCACCTCGGCGCCGTGCAGAGCGACAACCCAGCGGACGGGACGCACGAAGCGCCGCTCGCCGCTTCCCCAGCGCATCGTCTTCGGGAAGGCCATCCCGGCGACCGCGGCGGGCAGGCGGTCCGCGAGGACGTCGGCAGCCGCGCGCCCGGCCACACGCCGGCGCGCGGAGAGGTACTCGCCCTTCGGTGTGGAAACGCGCTTCAGCTCCGCCGCGGGGACTCCGGCCTTGTCGGCGAACGCGAGCGCCGCCTTCGTCGGTTTGCCGTCGGCGTCGAAAGCGGCCTTCGCAGGCGGACCGGTGAGGTCCTCCTCGCGGTCCTGCTGACGCAGCGCGACCGACCTCACCAGGGCGGCAAGCCGCCGTGGCGTGGCGAAGGACTCCGCCACCCCCGGCGCCAGCCCTTCTTCCTCGAGGATCCTGGCCAGCAGCGCCGTGAACTCCCGCGACGCGCCCTTGAGCATCCGCGCCGGAATCTCCTCCGTGCCGATCTCGACGAGCAGATCCGCCTTGTGCGAACCGCTCACGCCGCCGCCGTCCCGCCCAGGAGCGGATGCCCCGCCCCGGCGCGCAGGTCGATCCATCGCTTTGCGGCGCGGACCGACAGGGTGCGCAGCCGCTGGATGTACGCCGCCCGCTCCGTCACCGAGATCGCCCCGCGCGCGTCCAGCAGGTTGAAGGTATGAGAGCAGCGCAGGATGTGGTCGTAGGCCGGGAACAGCAGCGGCTCTTCGCGCTCCAGCAGCCCGCGCGCCGCGTGCTCGTGGCGGTTGAAATCGGCGAACAGGGCCTCGGGATCCGAGGCGGTGAAGGCGTACTCGGACTGCTCGCGCTCGTCGCGCCAGCGCATCTCGCGATAGGAGATCCCCGGCGCCCAGGGAATGTCGAAGACGTTGCGCTTGCCGAGCAGGAACATGGTGATCCGCTCGAGCCCGTAGGTGATCTCGGCGGAAATCGGCGCCAGATCCTGCCCGCCTGCCTGTTGGAAGTAGGTGAACTGGGTGATCTCCATGCCGTCCATCAGGACCTGCCAGCCCACGCCCGCGGCCCCCAGGGTCGGCGACTCCCAGTTGTCCTCCTCGAAGCGGATGTCGTGGTCCTTCGCATGGATGCCGAACGACGCAAGCGAGCGCAGATAGATGTCCTGCACGTTCTCCGGCGCGGGCTTGAGGATCACCTGCATCTGCAGGTGCTTGTAGAGCCGCATCGGGTTGTCGCCGTACCGGCCATCGCCGGGACGGCGCGACGGCTGCACGAAGGCCACGCGCCACGGCTCCGGCCCCAGCACGCGGAAGAACGTGTCAGGGTGCATCGTGCCGGCGCCGACCTCCAGGTCGTACGGATGCTGGAGGATGCAGCCTTCGGCAGACCAGAACTGCCCGAGGCGCGCGATGAGCTCCTGAAGCGTCATGAGGCCGATTCGATCTCCTCGAGGGGCCGCAGCGTGCGCAGCGGCTGCTCGGTGAAGCGAAGCATTGTAAGGCGGCAGAGCGTGTCCAGGCCTTCGAGCCCCGGCGCGGCAAGCGCCGGCGCCGCGTCCGCAGGCCCGCGGCGCAGCGCCTCGCCCGCCGCGGCGAGCGCCGCGGCCGACAGACGGACCGTCTTCTCCCCGGGTTCCCCCGCTGCCGCGCAGTCGCCGCAGCGCAGACCGCCCTCGCCGATCGCCACGCGCACCGCGCCGCGAGGCGCCCGGCCGCAGCCGGCGCAGCGCTCCAGCTCCGGCAGGATCCCCTGAAGCCTCAGCGTCCACAGGTCGAAGTAGCGCCGTACGCCCCGCGGGGGCAGTCCTCCCGCCCCCGCCTCGAGCACGGCGCCGACCAGGCGAAAGAAGCGGGGGTCCGCCTCGCGCTCCCGCGCGAAGATCGCGGCCACCTCGGCAAGATACGCGAACAGGTGGAACAGCCTGGGATCGCGCTGTTCCTCGACATAGGAGCGCACGGTGTCGCACGACTCCAGCCGGGAGAGCCGGTCCGACTCGAACTCCTGCCAGTGCGCGGTGACGCGCGTCAGGGGCTGAAGGGCCGCGCCGAACCGCTTCAGGCTGCGCCGCGCCGACTTGGCGACGGCGCGCACCCGCCCTTCTTCGGCGGTCAGGAGCGTCACCACGAGATCGGCCTCGCCGACCGGGTGTGTCCTCAGCACGAACGCCTCGGCCCGGCGCCGCGGCATCGGCGGTTCACGGACCGAGGAACCGCGCCGCCAGGCTCAGGAATATGAGCGAGCCGAGCACGTCCACGGAGGTCGTCACGAAGGGCCCGGCCGCCACGGCGGGGTCCACGCCCAGACGCTGGAGCACGACTGGAACGACGGAGCCGATCGTCGCCGCCACCAGCATCGAGCAGAAGAGCGACAGTCCCAGAAGCAGCGCGAGCGATCCAACCGGCTTCTCCCCCTCCCCCAGCGGCCCGCGCGCGAGCAGCACCGCCGCCCCGGCGAGCAGCGCGCCGTACACGAGCCCGAGGGCGATGGCGACGCGCATCTCCTTGAGGATCACCCGCCAGACCTGGTCCAGCCCGATGCGTCCCGTGGCGAGACCGCGCACGATGATCGTGGTGGACTGGGTGCCGAGGTTGCCCCCCATCCCCAGGATCACGGGGATGAACCCCGCCAGGGCGGCGGTCCGCGCGAACGGGCCCGACAGCGACACCCGCGCGACCATCGCCGCGACCGCGAGACCGCCCAGGAACGTGGCGAAGAACCATGGCAGGCGCGCCCGGACCGACCGGACCGCCGACATCGTCAGCCGCTCCTCGTCGGACGTTCCGGCGAGCTTGTAGAAGTCCTCCGTCGCCTCCTCGCGGGCGACGTCGATCACGTCGTCGATCGTGACGACGCCGACCAGCTTGCTCGCGTCGTCCACCACCGGCACGGCGAGCAGGTCGTACTTCGACGCCACCCGCGCGACTTCCTCCTGATCCGTCGTGGTTCGCACGCGAATCACGTCGGTCGTCATGATCTCCTTCAGCCGTGCGTTCGGGTTCTTCTGCAGGAGCTGCCGGAGCGAAAGAACCCCCACGAGGTGATTCCGCGCGTCGACGACATACAGGTAGAACACCGGCGTCTCCTCACCCAGCTCCTGGAGGGTGCGGATCGCGTCGCCGACGCCCGACTCCTCGTGGAGGGAGAAGCAGTCCGGGTTCATGATCCGGCCCGCCGACTCCTCCGGGTAGACGAGCAGCTCCTTGACGTCCTCGGCCTCCTCGCCGTGCATCAGCGACAGGACCTTGGCGGCGCGCTCCGGCGGAAGGGCCGAAACGAGCTGGGCGGCGTCGTCGGGCTCCAGCTCCTGGATCAGGCGCGCCGACACTTCGTGCGGGAGCCCCGCGAGAAGCTCCGCGACCTGCATCGGGTGGACCTCTCCCAGGATCCGCGAGCCCAGCTCGGGGGCCTTCTCGGCGAGCGTCGCCACGAGACTCAGCCGCTCCTGGTCGGCGAGGTCCTGCCACATCGCCGCCACGTCGGCCGGACGGGCCTTCTGCAGCAGGTTCACGAGATGGGCGCTCGCCCCGCGCCGCAGCAGCTTGCGCAGCGAGTCGAGCAGGACTGTCTGCTTGGCGTCGCGCGCCATGGGAATCTCCGGCCGGTGGGAACGCCAGTGTAGCACGCGGCCTAGGGCTCTTCTCCGATCCCCATCTCGCGCAGCAGGCGCGGATCCTCGCGCCAGCCCGCCGCGACCTTCACGTGCAGGCGCAGCATGATCCGCGCCCCCACGAGCGCCTCGGCGTCGGCGCGCGCCTGCGTGCCGATCCGCTTCAGGGCTCTGCCGCCGGCTCCGATCAGAATCCCCTTCTGCGAGTCCCGCTCGCAGAGGATCGACGCCTCGATCTCGATCAGTCCGTCATCGCGCTCGCGCCAGCGGTCGATGATCACGCCGGTCTCGTGCGGCAACTCCTGGCGGGTCGCATCGAGGATCTTCTCGCGCACGAACTCCGCGACCAGCCGGCGGGCCGGCTGGTCGGTCAGCGTGTCCTCGGGCCAGGCGGGCGGCGCCGCGGGCAGAAGGTCCGCGAGAGCCGCCAGCAGGCGGTCCTCGTTCTCCCCGGTGCGCGCCGAGAACGGCACGATCGCGTCGAAGCGCCCCTGTGCGCTGGCCGAGGCGATCAGCGGCAGCAGATCCTCGCGGGGCATCTGGTCGATCTTGTTCAGAATCAGAAGCGCTTTCTGTCCCCCGCGGCGCGCGCCCACCCGCCTGAAGAGGAACAGGTCTCCCGGGCCGATCCCGTCGGGGGCTTCGATCACCACCGCCACGACGTCGGCGGAGGCGGCGGCCTCGAACGCGGCGTCCACCATGAGGCGGTTCATCCGGTGGCGCGGCGTGTGGATACCCGGCGTGTCGAGGAACCCGATCTGCGCCCCTTCGAGGCTGCGCACGCCCAGGATCGTGTGCCGCGTGGTCTGCGGCTTGTCGGCGATGATCGCGAGCTTCTGGGCGACCAGACGGTTCAGAATCGTGGACTTGCCGACGTTGGTTCTTCCGGCCAGCGCCACAGTGCCGCACCGGAACGGCGCAGTTCCGCCGCTCACGTGCGCCGCTCCGCTCCCTTCCCCGCCGGCGGCACCTCTTCGTTTTCGTCGGAGACCTCGACCGGCTCGACACGCACGCGGCGGACCCGCCGTCGATCCGCCTCGGCGACGGTGAGCCGCAGCCCGGGGAGGATCACCGACTCGCCGCGCTCGGGAAGCCGGCCCAGCGTCGCCGTGACCACCCCTCCCACGGTATCGGCCTCGACCTCGGGGATCGGCACGCCCAGCCGCTCGCACAGGTCGTAGAGCGGATAGGTCGCCGGCACGAGATAGGCGCCCCCCTCGATCGCGAGCAGCGCCGGCGGGGCCCCCTCATGCTCGTCCGCGATTTCGCCGACGAGCTCCTCGAGCAGATCCTCGATCGTCACGAGTCCGGCGGTGCCGCCGTACTCGTCCACGACGATCGCCATCTGCGCGCCGACGGACTGCATCTCGCGCAGCAGGGGCTGCGCGCGCTTCGACTCCGGCACCGCCATGACGCTGCGGGTGATGTCGCCGAAGCCGCGGTCCCGCGGCGGATCGGCCCAGCGGTTCAGCAGGTCGCGCGCATGGACCATGCCGACCACGTGATCGGCGCCGCCGCGGGTGACGGGGATGCGCGACCGGTTGCGGCTCCGGATGAGCCCGATCAGATCGGCGAGCGAGGCGCCCTCTTCGATCGTGACCATCTCGGTCCGTGGCGTCATGATCTCGCGCACGACGGTGTCTCCGAAGACGCTGACGTTCGACAGCAGCTCCCCTTCCTGAGGATCCGGGATCACCGGCTCGGCGTCGAAGTCGGGAAGCGCCGGGGGCCGCTCCCCGCTCGCGGTCGCCCGCTGGGCGCCCAGCGCTTTCCAGAGTGCGTGCAACACACGGCGCGCCGGCGCGAGCAGCAGCCCCACCGGCGCCGAGAGCAGGATGGCGGGCCGGTGCGTCGCCTCGAGCGCGCGCTCCCCCGCGAGGATCACGATCGCCCGCGAGACCCACTGATCCAGCCCCAGCACGAACACGGCTCCGACCAGCAGCCCGGCGGCCGGGAGCGCGAGGCGGACACCCGAGTCCCCGAGGATCTGGGCGGAGAGGAGCGTCCCCGCGACGAGGAGCAGGTGCCTGGTTGCGCGCACGGCCGCGAGAAGCCGCGCGGGGGGCGGCGGCTCGTCGTCGGCGGCGCGCGTCGCCGCGGCGCACTGAAAGACCGACAGCACCAGAAAGAGCACCGCCGTCGCCGCGAGCGACAGGATCAGGACCCCTGCCTCGGTTTCCGGACTCATCGCCCCCCCGCGAGCAGCCGCGCCTGAAGCCGCAGCATCTCGCCGTCGTCGCTCTCATGATCGTATCCGAGCAGATGCAGCAGCCCGTGCGTGAGCAGCACCAGAATCTCCCGGTCCAGCGTTCGTCCGGCCGCAGCCGACTGCCTCGCGGCCGTCTCCCACGATATGGCGATGTCGCCCAGGGCCGTAGCCGGCTCACCCGGGAGCGCCTCCCCCGCCGGAAAGGCGAGGACGTCGGTCGGCACCTCCTGGCCCCGCATGGCGCCGTTCAGGCGGCTCATCTCGCGGTCGTCGCAGAGCAGAAGCGTTACCGCGCCGCCGTCCAGTCGCAGGTCCCGGCCGATGCGCTTCAGATGCGCGCCGAGGCGCCGGGCGCTCGGGCCCCTGGCGCCGGCGCGGCGCACGAGATCGAGTGTCATCGCGGCCCTCGGCCGCTCCGGACTCATCCGTTGTCGCGGCCGGAGCCGTCCGCTGTCCGTCCCCGCCGCCGGCTGCGCTCGAACACGTACGTCGGGTAGTCCACCCGGCGGTGATAGATCGCCACGAGGGAGGACACGAACGACTCGATCACCCGCTCGAGATCGTGAAAGGTCAGGTCGCATTCGTCGAACTGCCCGTCGAGCACGACCCGGCCCGCAATCTGCCGGATCATCTCCCGGAACTTGTCGCCGTCGGGCCGGTCGATGGTGCGCGAGGCCGCCTCGACCGAGTCGGCAAGCATGAAGATCGCCGTCTCTCGGCTGCGCGGCTTCGGCCCCGGATAGCGGAAGGCGTCCGGATCGGGCGGCGGGTCGCCCGGCGCGGCCTCCTTGCGCGCCTTTTCGTAGAAGTAGGTCATGACCCGCGTGCCGTGATGCTCCGGGATCACCGCCGCGATGCCGTCGGGCAGGCCGTGCAGGCGGGCGAGCCGCATCCCCTCCTTCACGTGATTCTCGATGATGACTTTCGAGAGACTCGGGGTAATCCGGTCGTGCGGGTTCTCGCCGGGGCGCTGGTTCTCGATGTAGTACTCCGGCATCTTCATCTTGCCGATGTCGTGATACACCGCGGCGACGCGGCAGTACAGACCATTGGCGCCGATCGACTCCGCGGCCGCCTCGGCCAGGGTTCCGACGATCAGGCTGTGGTTGTAGCTGCCCGGCGCGGCGGCGGCGAGACGCGAGAGCAGCGGATTGTCGCGGTTCAGCAGCTCCAGCAGCCGCACATCGGTCAGCACGTTGAACACCCACTCGCAGATCGGCAGAAGGAACGAGACGACGATCGCGGCGCCGATGCCGCCGCCGGCGAGCGCCGCGAGGGCGTCCGCCGAGAGCAGCCTCCAGTCCATGATCCCGCCGCAGAGATCGAGCGCCACCGCCGCCGCCGCGCCGCAGAACCCGACGATGAAGCCCGCCCGCAGGAGCGCCGTGCGGGTGCGGTAGGCGCGCGCGCCCGAGATCGCGGCGAAGTGCGTGACGAGCGAATACGCCAGCACCCGCAGGTCCCAGCCCGCCAGAATCGCGTACGGCACGCTGAAGAAGACCGAATACACCATCGCGGTGCGGCCCGAGAACAGAAGCGCGGCGAGCAGACCCCCCGAGGCGACGGGGATCAGCGCAACCAGCGTCTCCACGCGGTCGAACGGCGGCTCGAACCGGTCCACGACGAGGGACGACACGTAGAGCATCACCCACGCCATCCCCACCATCACGACGACGAGCAGCACGAGCTGCGGATAGAGTCTCTCCGTGCGTCCCCGGTCCGGGCGCAGAGTACGCGCATAGACCCACAGAAACCCGAACAGCAGGGCGCACAGTCCGGCGGTCCCGGCCAGCGGGCCCGGCTCGAGCCTGCGCGGGCGCGCCGCCTGGATCGCGAGGGCGGTGGCCACCGTCTCTTCGGTCAGGGGGAAGCCGCGCCGCGCGAGGACGGTGCCCCGCTCGATGCGCGCGAGAAGAACAGGAACGGCCCGTGCGGCCTCTTCCATGCGGGCGGACGTCGCGGCGGAATCCGGGGTGAGCGAGGGCTCGAGGACGGAGGCGAGCACCGCGCCTTCGGCGCGCGCCAGCTCGCCCTCGGGTCCCACCGGCTCCGCGGCGGTCTTTTCCCGGGCCTTCTTCCGCGCCGCGTCGAGGTCCAGCACCCTGTCGAAGTCGGTAAGGAGCGTCTCGCGGTTGTCTCCTCCGAGCGTGCGCACGGAGATCGGCCGGTCCGACGGCAGCGAATCTGCGCGCGCAACGATCATTTCGGATCCGAGGGCGCGCGCCGTGGCCCGAAGCTCCTTCTCGCGCTCCGGGGGGAATCCTGCACGGGCGAGCGTCTCGGCGACGTCGGTCCCGACTCCGGGCGGCAGGACCGCCTGTGCCGCGGCGATTGCCGCCTCCGCGCCGCGGCCCCCGCGCGTCGAAAGAGCGCGCCGCCCCGCCTCGAAGGCGGCCGCGATCGTCTGTTCCGCCCGGCGCGCCGCCGAAGGATCGAACACGTAGGCGTAGGCGGTCCGCCGGCGCGCCTCCTCCCGCAGCACGGCGGTGCGAGCCGCGTCGGGGATCTCGACCGTCACCGGGACGACGATGTCGCGCGGCGCCGGCTGTCCCACGACCAGGCCCTCGAAGCGCAGCCCCAGCGGAGTCCGCGCGAGCAGCAGCGTCAGCATGGCCGCGCCGGCGATCCCCCACAGGGCCTCGTGCCGCATCGCCGCCTGGATAGCCCCCTGGATGCCGGCGCGCACGCGCACCAGACCCCCCGCCTCGGGATCGGGCTCGCCGGCGGGGATCGGATCGGGCATCGGCTCGTCGGTCACAGCGGCTCCTCGCCGGCAGGAACTGGCGCCGCCCGCCGCGGAGCCCCGCGCCGGTCGTAGGCGCGGATGATCTGCTGCACGAGTGCATGGCGCACGACGTCCCGCTCATCGAACGTGACGAACTCGATGCCCGGGATCCCCTCGAGCACCGTCTGCGCCTCGACGAGCCCGGAGGTCCGCCCCGGGGGCAGATCGATCTGGGTGATGTCCCCGGTGATGACGGCGCGCGAGTTGAAGCCGATGCGCGTCAGGAACATCTTCATCTGCTCGGAGGTCGTGTTCTGTGCCTCGTCCAGGATCATGAACGAATCGTTCATCGTCCGGCCTCGCATGAACGCAAGCGGCGCGACCTCGATCGTGCCGCGCTGCAGCAGCCGCTCGCCCGTCTCGCGGTCGAGCATGTCGAAGAGTGCGTCGTAGAGCGGGCGCAGATACGGATCGACTTTCTCTGCGAGGTCCCCCGGCAGGAATCCCAGCTTCTCGCCGGCCTCGACCGCGGGCCGGGCCAGGATGATCCGGGTCACCCGCTTCTCGTGCAGCGAGGCGACCGCCATCGCCACCGCGAGATAGGTCTTTCCGGTCCCCGCGGGCCCGATGCCGAAAACCAGATCCGAACGCCGAATCGAATCGAGATACCGGCGCTGGCCCTCGCTCTTGGCGACGACGCTCTTCTTCGCCGACGCCCGCACGCGGCCCTCGAGAAAATAGTCGGCGAGCGCGGCGGAGGGGTCGCGGATGAGCAGGTTTGCCCCGGCGTGCAGATCGTCTTTCCGGGGAATGAAGCCCCGCGCGATGAGGTCGGCGACCTGCGTGAAGAATCCCGCGGCACGCTCGACCGGGTCCGGGTCCCCCTGGATCGTCAACTCGCCGCCGCGCGCCGACAGGGCAACGCCGAACGCCGACTCGAGCATGCGCAGGTTCTCGTCGTAGTCCCCGAGGAGGCCCGACATCTCCCGCTCGGGGATCGGGATCTTCCTCATGGTCCTGCCGTTGGCTCCCAGTCCGTTCCTCCTCGTACTGCCGCCCTAGCGCCCGTCGCCCTTCCAGCCGGGGACGGGCCAGATGCGGTTGCGTGCCTCACGACGAGCGCGGCTCATCGCTTCCTCCGAGAGGTCCCGCGGGACATGGAACTCCTGCCCGGGAAAGATGAGGTCCGGATCGAAGATCTGCACGCGGTTGAAATGGTAGATCAGCGGCCACAGAAAGGGGTCCCCGTAAACGCGGGAATCCCGCGCGATCCGCCAGAGCGACTGTCCCGGCGTCACGATCCAGACATCCACCCGAACCGGCGCCGCCGGGCCCGCGGGAGGGCGGCCGCCCGGCGGCTGCGATTCCCTGCGGCGCGCTTCAGTCTCGGCCTCGACCCGCCCAGCGGAGGCGGCGGCCGCGGCGCGGGCCGCCACGTCCTCCGCCTGCGTGCGGGCGAGCAGAGCGTCCGATCGGGCTTTGCCCGCGATCGCCGCGGCCAGATTCGCGAGGCCGGCCGCTTCGGGATACCGGCAGGGATCGGCGGCGAACGCCGTCTCCGCTTCCTCGAGCCGCAGGCGGGCGCGCTCCATGTCCACGGGAGCGGCGTCATCGGCGCCGTCGGCATCCGCCGCTTCGATCGTGGTGCGCGCGGCGGCGATCGCCTCGGCGGTCCGTTCGCGCGCGTCGTCCCTCGCCGTCAGGCTTGCCGCGCGCGCCGCTTCGAGCTCCGACCCGGCGCGGGCGATCTCACGGGAGCTCCGCATCGCGGAGCCTGCGTCCAGGGCAAGCTGCGCCTGGGCCAGCCGGCGCTGCGCGGCCAGATACTGATCCGGCGCGTACGTGTCCACGCACTCCCCCCGCGCGGCTTCGATCTCGGAGCGCAGCGCGGCGATCGCCTCCCCCGCGGGTTTCACTGCCCGGTGCTGACACCCGGCGGCGGCCGCCGCCGAAAGAGCGCCGAGGCACGCGCGTCTCAGCGCGCGGCGGCTTCGGCAAACCATGCATGGTGGTCGCGAGATTGTTGGAAACCCGCAGGCTCGACAGGAGGCGTCCTGGCCGGCTCTTTTCATCTTCAGGAACGTGATTCTCCCCTTCCCGCAGGTCTGACTTGAACTGTTCCGGCGGAGGGTACGGTTGTGGCCCCGGTCAGTGCCGCCACCAGCAATAGGAGTGCCCGCGCCGGCCTCGAGTTCTGCGCCTCTGAGCCCACGGCCCATCCGCGAAGGAGTCAACAATCTCGCGACCACCATGCAAACCATGAGGGTCGGTCGGTGGCCAGGCGTTTCCCCGCGGAAAACGCTAGCACAGACGAGGAGGCGCGGGGTGAAATCCCTGCAAGGGCATCAGCGGGACCCAGTGGGGTCCCCGCCCTCGGCCGAGCGCAGGCCGAGCTCCCGGAGCTGCGCCGGAGCCACCTCGGCGGGGGCTTCGGTCATGAGATCGGCCGCCGTGGCGGTCTTGGGGAACGCGATGACGTCCCGGATCGAGTCCCGCCCCGCCAGCAGGGCGACGAGCCGGTCGAACCCGAACGCGATGCCACCATGGGGAGGCGTGCCCATGCCCAGGGCGCGCAGCAGGAACCCGAAGCGGGCTTCGCTCTCCTCCGGCGTCATGCCGAGCACCGAAAAGACCTCCTGCTGCACCTCGGGCCGGTGGATCCGGATGCTGCCTCCCGCGACTTCCGTGCCGTCCAGCACGAGGTCGTAGGCCGCCGCGCGCACCGAGCCCGGATCGGCCGTCAGGCGCTCGCGGTCGGCGGGAAGCGGCGCGGTGAAGGGATGGTGGCAGGCGACCCACCGTCCCTCCCCATCGTCCTTCTGGAAGAGGGGGAAATCGGTCACCCAGAGCAGGCTGTGCGCGCCCTCCCGAATCCAGCCTTCGGACTGCCCCAGAGAGACTCGCAGCACCCCCAGCGTGCTCTGCGCCATGCGCCGTTCACCCGGCACCATGAGCAGGCAAGAGTCCATGCCGCCGCCGGCGCGCGCAAGCAGACGCTCCGCGCGCTCCTGGCCGAGATGCTTCAGCGCCGGGGAGGTCACGCCCGAAGCGTCCGTCTTGATCCAGACGAGCCCCCGCGCTCCCGAGGACTTCACCCGGGCGGTCAGATCGTCGAGCCGCTTGCGGCTCCACGAGGCGCCGCCCGGAGCGGCAAGACCGATGACGCTTCCTCCGGCGGCCAGCGCTTCCTCGAACGGCGGGAAGCCGCTACCGGTGGCCTCGGCGGTCAGATCGGCGAGCTCCGCGCCGAAGCGGGTGTCGGGATGGTCGTTGCCGAAACGGTCCATCGCCTCGGCCCAGGTGATTCGGGGCAGCGGCCGGGCGATCGGGCGGTCCGCGGCGGCGCAGAGGGCGCTCATCAGTTCTTCGGCGAGATCGAGCACGTCGTCCAGACGGACGAACGACATCTCGATGTCGATCTGCGTGAACTCCGGCTGGCGGTCCGCCCGCAGATCCTCGTCGCGGAAGCAGCGCGCGATCTGGAAGTAGCGCTCGTAGCCGGCGATCATCAGGATCTGCTTGAAGAGCTGCGGGGACTGCGGCAGCGCATAGAACGCCCCCCGGTGCACGCGCGACGGCACGAGATAGTCGCGCGCTCCTTCCGGGGTCGAGCGCGTGAGCATCGGCGTCTCGATCTCCAGGAATCCGCGATCGTCGAGCAGCCGCCGCGCCTCGAACGCCAGCCTGTGCCGCAGCGCGATCGCCTCCTGCAGCGGCTGGCGGCGCAGGTCGAGGTAGCGCCATTTCAGACGAATGTCCTCGCCGGCCAGCGTCCCTTCCTCGACGGCGAACGGCAGCGGCTCGCAGGCGTTCAGAATCTCGAGACGCACGGCGACGATCTCCACCGCCCCGGTCGGAATCCCCGGGTTCTCGTTCCCCGCCCCGCGCGGCACCACCTCGCCCTGGATTGCAACCACGTACTCGGACTTCAGCGTCGTCGCCGTCTGATGCGTCTCGGCGGCGACCTCGGGGCGGAAGACCACCTGCACGAATCCACTCCGGTCGCGCAGGTCGATGAAGACAAGGCTGCCGTGGTCCCGGCGTCGCGCCACCCACCCGCAGACCGAAACGGTCCGCCCGGCATCGGCAGAACGGAGCACCCCGCAGGCGGTATCGCGCACGATCGTCATGACCAGGCTCCTGCCGCGCGGGCGATCTCGTCCTTCGCCAGCGGCGTTTGCTCGCCCGTGCGCATGTCCCGCAGCAGATAGACCCCCGAGGCCGCCTCGGCTTCGCCGATCAGCAGCACGCGCGCCGCTCCGAGCTTGTCCGCGCGCCTCAGGTGGGCTGTGAAACTGCGCGCGCTCGACTCGAGCAGCGTGCGGCGGCCCGCCTTGCGCAGCGCACGCGCGGCGAGGGCCGCGGGGACCTGCGCTGCGTCACCCACCGGCGCGACGAGCACGTCCGGACCGGTCGGGGCCGGCATCGTGTCCGCGTCCAGCAGCAGCACCACACGCTCGAGGCCCATCGCCCAGCCGAATCCCGGCTGATCCTTTCCGCCGAGGGCTCCGACGAGCCCGTCGTAGCGCCCGCCGCCGGCGACCGCGTTCTGCGCGCCGAGGCTCCCCGACACCACCTCGAACGCGGTGCGCACGTAGTAGTCGAGGCCCCGGACGAGGCGCGGGTCGAGACGATACGGCACCCCGTAGGCGTCGAGCGCCTCGACGACGCCGGCGAAGTGCGTGCGGCACCCCTCGCAGAGATGGTCGGTGATCACCGGCGCCGCCGTCAGGATTTCTCGACACCCGGGCACCTTGCAGTCGAACACGCGCATCGGGTTCTCATCGGCGCGCCGCCGGCAGTCCTCGCAGAGTCTGTCGGTCCGCTCGACCAGCCACGTTCGCAGCGTCTTCCGGTACTCCGGGCGGCACACGGCGTCCCCGACCGAGTTCAGCAGCAGACCGATCTCGGCCAGGCCGAGCCGTGTAACGAGGCCGACGCACATCTCGATCGTCTCCGCGTCCACCGCCGGCTCCTCCCGGCCGAAGACTTCCACGCCGAGCTGGTGGAACTGCCGCTGCCGGCCCTTCTGCGGCCGTTCGTGCCGAAACATCGGTCCGATGTAGTACAGGCGGTCCGATCCGGGAACACGGTCCAGACCCGCTTCGATCCAGGCGCGCACCACGGGGGCGGTCATCTCCGGGCGCAGGGTGAGCGACTCGTCGCCCATCTTGAAGGTGTACATCTCGCGCCGGACCAGGTCGGTGGCATCGCCGACCGAGCGGCTGAAGAGCTCCGTCGGCTCGATCAGCGGAGTTCGGATCTCGCGAAACCCGTACGCCTCGGCCGTGTCACGAGCGGCCGCTTCGAGCCGCTGCCAGCGCTCGACCTCGCCAGGGAGGATGTCGCGCATGCCGCGCAGCGTCTGGAAACGGGCCATCGGGGACGGGGGACGCTAGCACAGCGGCCGACGGGGCGGTAGGCTGCCCCGATGCGGAATCGAGCGATGGCAGCGCGCGTATTTCTCGCCGGCGGCGCCGTCTCGTTCTGCGCCCTGCCGGTCTTCGCGCAGCTCCCTCCCTCCCCGGAATCGCGCGCGATCGTCTATCCCGGCCCGCCGCGCTATCCGGCTCCGCCGCCACTCCGTTTCGAGACGGTCTGGGAGCAGCCGCTGCCGGGAGGGGCCGCGCCGGAGATTCGCGCCTCGGGATCACTCCTGATCGTGCACGCGGGCGAGGGCCCGCCTCTCGCGTTCGATGCCGCGACCGGCGCTCCCGCGGAGCTGCTCCGGGTCGAAGCGCCGGAGGGCGGCGGCCCCGACGGTGGGCGCGCGGCGGTGCTGCGGGACGGCGAAGTCTGTCTCGAGCGGGCAGGAAGGAAGAAGCCGGAGTGGTGCGTCTCCGCGGGCACGGATTTCGGGACGCCTCCCGTGAGCCTGACGACGCACCCGGGGCCCGACGCGGCGCGCCGCTCCCTGTTCCCCGTCGCGCCGGCCCCGGGGCGGAGCCCGCGCGCACACCCTCGCGACGTCATCGTGGCCGGCACGGTGGACGGCCTGCTGCGCGGCTATAACCCGCCCGACGGGCAGCTTCTCTGGTCGGCGCGCGCGTCCGCGCGGCTCGAGAGGCCGATCGGCGTGCTGGCGGATACTTCCGACCCGGGCGCGGACCAGACGCGGCTGCTCGTCGCCGGTGTCGGCTCCCGGCGGCTGGAGGCGTTTCGAGCCGTCGACGGCCTGGCCGCGGGCTCGCTCGTCCTCGAGCCGGAAGAGGCGAGCATCCTGAGCGGCCCGATCGTGACCCGCGCGGGCGCCGTCGCGTTCATTTGGAGCGCGCACGCTCCCACGGGCGCGTCGCTGCGCGTCGTCCGTGCCGCAAGCGGCACGAAATGATAGATTTCCCTCATGCCACAGCTCGCTGAAATCCTGTCCCGCCTGCCGGCATCCCGCCTGCCGGATCGCGTGAAATTCGACGGCCGCGTCCTGTTGCTCGCCAAGGACGCCGATGCGGTCCGCCGCCAGCTCGCCGGCGAAGACCTGCCGTGGGACGCGGCGCTGCCGCTGCGCGACGACATCTCCACCGACGAGATCACGCCCGCGTACATCTGCTACTACTACGACGAGACGCTCGGCGAGTATCCGTATCACGGCCTGAAGTGCGGCGATGCCTTCCCTGTCCGCGAATACTTCGACCGCGAGAAGCAGGGCGGCGTGAAGGCCGGCGGCTTCGCCGTGTCGGTTTCGGGCAAGCGCCGCGGCAAGGGCTCCTCGCGCGAGCAGAGCCCGTGGGCGGAGCAGGTCGCGGGGATCCGGCTGGTGATCGCGGAGAACATCGAGCGGATCTATCGCCAGAACTGCCAGAACCTGGGGATCTTCACCTCCACGGACTTTGGACTGATCGAGCGGATCCGGCGCGGCGAGCAGATCCCGCTCTCCGAGTTCACCGAAGGCCAGGACCCCATCACCCGGCAGGTCATAGAATACGGCGGCCTCTTTTCGTTCAACGTGGCGCGGATGCGCGGCGAAGCGTCGGTTCCCCCGATCACGACACCCGCGCGGCCGATGACCCTCGCCGAAAAGATCCTGGCCCGCCACCTGGTGGCCGACGCGAAGACCGGCCGGCTCGGCGTTCCCGCCGTCCAGCCCGGCGACAGCGGGTTCGTGCGCACCGATCTGCGGTTCTCGCACGAATATGTCACGCCGATGGCGGCGATCTTCTTCGAGCAGCGGCTGGGCCCCGAGGCGCGCGTCAACGACCCGGGCACCATCGCGTTCTTCCGCGACCACCTCACCTTTCTCGATCGCGTCCTGACACCCGAGCGTCGCGCCATGGGCCTGCTCGAGGTCGCCACGCAGCTCAAGGTGAAGCAGGAGGAGTTCGGCGCGCGCCAGGGGATCCGCGTGCATGGCGAGCTGCCGGACGGCAGCGGCTCGGAAGGGATCTGCCACTCCGTCGTCACGCAGGACTACGCGCTGCCCGGGCAGGTGATCGTCGGATCGGACTCGCACACACCGCACTCGGGCGCGCTCGGCTGCGTCGCGTTCGGGATCGGCACGACCGACGTCTTCAATTCGTGGATCACGAAGGACGTCCGCGTGCGCGTTCCAGAATCGGTGCTCGTGCGCGTCAACGGACGCCGTCCCGCGGGGATCACCGCAAAGGACTTCATGCTCGCGATCCTGGCCCACCCCTTCGTGAAATCGGGCCAGGCGATCGGCACGATCGTCGAATACGCCGGCCCCGCGGTCGAGGCGCTGAACGTGGATGAGCGCGCCACCATGACGAACATGGCGGCCGAGGTGGGAGCCTTCACGGGAGTCGTCGCCCCCGACGCGCGCACCGTGGACTTCCTGGTGCAGAACCGGGGCATGGCGCGGAGCGAGGCCGAAGCGATGATCCAGGGGCTCGCTTCGGACCCGGGAGCGCACTACGCGAAGATCATCGAGATCGACGGCTCCACGCTCCACCCGATGGTCGCGCTTCCGGGAGACCCGGGGAACGGCATCCCGCTCGACCAGCTCCCGGCGCCGGTCAAGGTCGACATCGCCTATGGCGGGTCCTGCACCGCGGGCAAGCGCGAGGACATGGACATGTACGCGCGCGTGTTGAAGGACGCCCTCGCCGCCGGCCGCCACGTCCACCCGGACGTCACCTTCTGGATCCAGTTCGGATCCCAGGAGGTGAAGGCGTACTGCGCCGAGCAGGGGTATCTCGAGCTGTTCGAGCGCGCGGGCGCGAAGACGATCGAGCCGTCGTGCGGCGCCTGCATCAATGCCGGCCCCGGCGTGTCGACACGGACCGATCAGGTCACGGTGTCAGCGATCAACAGAAATTTCCCGGGGCGCTCCGGGCCGGGGCAGATGTATCTCGCCAGCCCGCTGACCGTCGCCGCCTCGGCGATCGAGGGGTTCATCGCCGAGTACCACCCCCGCTCCTGAAGGCTGGAGCGGGCGGCGCCGCCCGCCGATCGCGAGCGGCGCCTTTCCGAAGACCTGTTACGGCGTGGGAGCGGAGGCGGTGTTCGCGGCCGCGGCGGCCGGCGCCTCCGGCTTCGGCGCGGGAATCGGGACCCCCGCGCGCTGAAGCTCCTCGTTGATGATCGTCTCGAAGACCTCGTACGGCTGAGCGCCGTTCACGAAGCGCCCGTTCACGAAGAAGGCCGGCGTTCCGGAGACTCCGTAGGCGGTTCCTTCCTTCGTGTCGGCCGCCACGAGCGCGGCGGTCTTGCCCGAATCGAGGCACTGATTGAACTGCTGGGTTTCCACGCCCAGGCCGGCGGCGGTCGTCTTCAGGTCTTCGACGCCGAGCTTCGCCTGGTTCGCGAACATGGCGTCGTGCATCTGCCAGAACTTGCCCTGCTCGGCGGCGCACGCGCCCGCCTCGGCGGCCTTCTGGGCCATCGGGTGGAACGAGAGCGGGTAGTGCCGGAAGGCCAGGCGCACCTTGTCGCCGTAGGTGTCCTCGATCTGTTTCACGGTCGGTCCGACGCGGGAGCAGAACGGGCACTGGAAGTCCGAGAACTCCACGATGGTGACCGGTGCGGTTGCCGGGCCACGAACCGGGGCGGTGGCCAGGGCGACGGTCGTGCGCGGCGGATCGAGCAGCACGGTGACGCCGGCCTTGTTGCGCAGCTCCTCGAGGAACTCGCTGCGCCGGAACTGGCTCTTCTGCTGTGTGATGGACGAGCGCAGCAGCCCCTTCAGCTCCTCTTCGGTCTTGTCCTTGGGGAAGCGGGCCTTGTTCTGCTCGTAGTACTGGTTGACCTCGTCGTCGGTCGCCGCCGGCGCCTTGGCGTCGATCTCCTGGCGAACCAGGTCCTCCTGAGAGATCCCGCGCGCCGCGGCTTCCTTCTCGATGACCATCTGGTTGATGAGCTCTTCGAGGGCGCGCCGCTTGATGTCGTATTCCTGCTGGCGCAGCTTCGCGAGCTGCCCCTCGCTCGCCCTCGCGAGGTCGGCGGAGGAGATGGTTGCGGTGCCCACCTTGGCCACGACGCCGTTATTGGCAGGGGGTGCCGGAGGCGCCGATTTGGCGGCCGCGCCGGCGCAACGGATCGCGCCGAGGACCATGATCATCGCGGCGATCAGATGCGTCCGTCTCGTCATGGTGAGTCCATCCTTTCGGGAAAGATTGAAGCAAGACTGTCGTGAGGAACGCTCCACTGTACGGCGACCTTTCATAGTGCGCAACCGGACCTCAGGCTCCTTTCCGGCGGATGGCGGCGGCGATGCCGTCCCCCGCCTCCCGGGTGCCGAGCGCGCCCCCCAGGTCCCGGGTGCAGCGGCCCGCGGCGATCGCCTCCCCCACGGCCCGCTCGACCGCCGCGGCGGGGCCCGTCTCCCCGAGCCACTCCAGCATCATCTGGGCGGTGAGGATCGCCCCGAAGGGGTTCGCGACGTCCAGGCCGGCATACTTCGGGGCGGAGCCATGGACCGGCTCGAAGAGGGCCGTCCCGTCGGGGTTGATGTTCCCCGAAGCGGCCATGCCGAGCCCGCCCTGAAGCGCCGCGCCGAGGTCCGTCACGATGTCGCCGAACATGTTGCACGTGACGATCACGTCGAACTGCGACGGGTCCTTGATCATCTGCATGGCGAGCGCGTCCACGAACAGGTGCCGGGCCTCGATCTTCGGGAACTCGGCCGCCATCTCGTGGAAGACGCGCTGCCAGAGGTCGTGTCCATAGCGCAGGACGTTGCTCTTGTCCGACATCGTGACGCTCTGCCGCTCCGACGCTTCCGCATAGCGGAAGGCGTGGCGGATGACCCGCTCGACCCCCTTGCGGGTGTTCACGTCCTCCTGAATGGCGATCTCGTCGGCGGTCCCCTTCTTGAAGAAACCGCCCATCCCGACATACAGCCCCTCGGTGTTCTCGCGGAACACGACGAAGTCCACGTCACTCGCCGGGCGGTCCTTCAACGGACAGAGCCGGTCCGCCAGGCAGCGTACCGGTCTTTGATTGGCCCACAGATCGAGTTGAAACCGGGCGCCGAGAAGGATCTCGGCGGCGTGGCGCATGTCGGGAATCCGCGGATCGCCGAAGGCGCCCATGAAGAGTGCGTCGTACCCGCGGAAGCGGTCCATCATGCCGGGGGGCAGGGCCTCGCCCGTCCGGAGATAGCGCTCGGCCCCGAAGTCGAACTCGTCGACCGTGAGCTTCAGGCCGTGGATGTCCTTCAGCGCGTCGAGGACCTTCAGGGCTTCGCGCGTCACTTCGACGCCGATACCGTCTCCAGGCACGACGGCGATGCGGTGCGGCTGGCCGGCTCCCCTCATGCGCGCACCACCCTCATGCGGCTCGCCGCGCGAGGGCGCTGAACAGCGCACCGCCGGCGACGATGCCCGCTGTCGAGCCGGCGGCGTCCGCCGCAAGGTCGCGCCAGTCCGGTGTGCGTCGCGGAACGAGACTCTGATGGATCTCGTCGCTCGCCCCGTACAAAGTGCACGCGAGCAGCGCGGCGACCGCCGCCGCGGGTGCCGGCCGCCGCCGCGCCGTCGTGCTGAAGGCGCGAAGGGCCAGGGCCCCGAGGACGGCGTAGAGCATGCCGTGCCAGAGCCAGTCGGGGCCACCCGGAACGAACGAGGTGTCGGTCCGCGAGGACAGAAAGAAGATCAGGCCTGCCCACAGGACCGGCGGTCCCCAGAGCCACAACCGCCGCGCACCGCCCGGCGCCTTGCCGCTGCTCATCCCGGGAACGGGTACATCGCCCACGCGAGCCCGAGGGCCAGCAGAATCATGCAGGCCGCCATCGTGAGCCCGAAGCGGATGCGCCTCCGGGATTCGCTGCGGGAGAGCACGGCGAAAAAGGTCGACACGAGCCCCGTGAAGAGCAGCATGTGTCCGAAGTGGCTCTGCATCAGCTCTTTCTTCCGATGCCGATGTCGAAGGCATCGAGGATCAGAAGGATGTTCATCAGGCCGGCCGTCCAGAGATACGCGGTGCCGTAGCCGGTGCGCGCCGACCGGGTGATCTCACGCAGCTTCAGACCCACCGGCGAGCGCGGCGTCGGGCCAGCGTCGTCCGCCGGCAGGACGTACGTCAGCTCGCCGAGCACGCAGCGCCGCGCAACCATTTCGGCGGGCCCGGCGCCGACGTTCGCGAAGACCTGCAGCCAGGAGAGCAGCGGCTGGCGCCGGTCCACGACCGCCGGCTTTCCGTCGAACGCAAGGCCCAGCGAAAAAGTGGTTCCTACCAGCAGGAAGAACACGACGCCTCGTCCGCGCCGCCCGAGCAGAAAATGCCCCGCCCCGGGAATCAGCCACGCGGCGATGCAGGCCAGGAGTGTGCGGCCTGCGCCGTGTTCCTCCGGCTGGGTGCTCACTCCGCCGGCTCGGCGACGACCTCGACGGTCGCCTGTGCGGTGACGTCGCGATGGAGCCGGATCGGAACCGCATGCACCCCGAGCGAACGGATCGGCTCGTTCAGAAGAATGCGCCGCTTGTCGATTTCGACGCCGGCCGCCTCGAGCAGACCGGCGACGTCGGCGGCGGTCACCGAGCCGTAGAGCTGCCCCTCCTCCCCCGACTTGCGGGTGAGCGACAGGGAGAGTCCGGTGATCCGGACGGCGAGCGTCTGCGCCTCGGTCTGCTCGCGGGCTTCGCGCGCCTCCTTGGCCCGCCGCTCCGCCGCCAGCACCTTGCGGTAGCCGGGAGCGTCCGGGAAGGCCAGCTTCTTGGGGATCAGGTAATTCCGGCCGTAGCCGGGCGCGACGTTCACCACGTCGCCGCGGCGCCCAAGGGCGTCCACGTTTTCTCGCAGAACGACTTTCATGCTCGCTCCCGGCCTCTTTAGTCGGTGGTGAAGGGAATGAGCGCGATGTTCCGCGCCCGCTTGATCGCCTGCTGCAGCTCCCGCTGGTGCATGGCGCAGGTGCCCGAGATGCGGCGCGGGAGGATTTTCCCCCGCTCGGGAACGAACCCCTGCAGCAGCTTGATGTCCTTGTAGTCGATGAAGGCGATCTTCTCGTCGCAGAACTTGCAGAACTTGCGGCGGCGGAAGAGAAACTTCTTCGGTCCGCGGGTCCCGGGCTTCTTCGGTGCGCGCATCGGCCTAACCTCTCATTCCAGGAATGGCGTCCTCGTCGTACCCCGAATCCAGGCCCTCGGGCACGCCTCCGTCGAGCCGCCCCGGCGGGGCATTGCGGATCCGCGCCGCGCGCGCCGCTTCGGCCCGCGCGACCTTTTCCTCCCAGTCCACGAGAACGGTCAGGAACTTGATCAGCCGGTCCTCGATGCGGATGCGCCGCTCGATCTCGCGCACGACCGCCGACGGCGCTTCGTAGAACATCAGCACGTAGATGCCGTCCTCGTGCTTGCGCACGCGGAAGGCGAGGCGGCGCTTGCCCCACCGGTCGGTGCGTATGAGTGTGCCGCCGCCGTCGGCGACGACTTTTTCGAGAGCGGCGACGATCTGGTTCAGCTCGTCTTCGGTGACGTTGGGCGCCGCGATGATCGTCGTCTCGTAGCGCCTGTGCTTCCCAGGTGCGGCGGGCGCCGCAGCGGGTTCGGACATGAGGCCTCCTTGTGGCTTCGAGCCCCCGTGAGGGAGCAAGGAGTTCCGGCCCCCTGTTCGGGGCCGATCTGGTTGTTGTCTGCCTAGGATCCCCCGGCCGCGCCGGGTTCGTCGCTGGGCCGCTTATTGTATCGCGCCGCCGCCTTTTCGACCCCTTCCCCCGCCGCGGCGGAGAGCGCCTCGATCGCCCGGTCCACCATCCGCTCGGCGGCCGGCCACTCCTCGGCGCGGAACGGCTCGAGAACGAATCCTCGCAGATCGCTGCGCGCTCCCGGCTCGGGCGCCGGCGCCGCGCCGACCCCCATCCGCAACCTGGGCACCGCGCCGGTTCCCAGGGCCTCGATCACCGACGCGGCTCCCTTGTGCCCCCCGGATCGGCCCTCGGACCGCAGCCGGAGCCTGCCCAGAGGCAGCGCCACGTCGTCGTAGACCATCAGGAACTCCGCCGGGAGGGCGCCGAATCGCGCGCCGATCGCCGCAGCCGCCGCTCCGGAGAGATTCATGAATGTGAGAGGACGCGCCAGCACCGCCGGAACTCCGCCGAGGGTCGCATCGCTCCATTCGTAGAGCCCGTCCGCCTCGCGGCGCAGGGGCGCGCCGCAGCGCGCGGCGAGCCGTTCCACGGTGAGATAGCCGATGTTGTGCCGCGTGCGCGCCCACTCCAAACCCGGATTGCCGAGTCCGAGCACCACCGTCAACGGCCCTTGGCCTCCGGCTTCTTGTCGTCCGCTTCGACCTCGGCGGCCTCCTTGCCCTTCTTGATGACTTCGGGCTCGGCCGGCGCCTCGGCCGCGGCGGCAGCCGCCTCCTCGGGAGCCGGAACCTCCTCGGCCTTCGGCAGGGCCACGACCACGATGACCGTCTCCGGGTCCGACACGAGCCGGACCCGCTCCGGCATCCGGATGTCCTTCGCCGACAGGTGCTGGTTCAGCCCCAGCCCCGCCACGTCCACGTCCAGCGAGGCCGGGATGTCGCCGGGCAGGCAGGAGACCTCGACCTCGCGGTGCACGAAGTCCATGATCCCGCCGTCGTTCCGCACGCCGGCGGGGATTCCCACCGGGTGCAGCCGGACATCCACGGTGATCTCCTTCTTCAGGTCGATGCGCACGAAATCGGCGTGGATCAGCCGGTCGCGCACCGGATCCCGCTGGACCTCGCGGATCATGACGACCCGCTTCTTGTCCTCGCTGCCGCCGAGACGCAGCGTGAACAGCGTGTTCGATCCGCTGGCGGAGGAGAGCACCTCTCCGATCCGCCGCGGATCCACGCTGATGGAGACCGCCGGCCGGTCGCCGCCGTACACCACGCCGGGAATCCGGCCGTCTCTGCGCAGCCGCCGGGACTCGTTCTTCCCCGGACCGCGCTCCTCGACGTCGATCACCAAGTTCGTCAGCATCGCCTGCGCCTCTCGATTCCTGAGTTGCCTGAAATAGGTCCGCCCGCTTCAGACGAACAGCGAGCTGACCGATGCGTTGTCGTGAATCCGCCGGATCGCCTCGCCGAGCAGCGGCGCGACCGACAGAGTGATGATCTTTCCGCAGCGGGTCTTGTCCTCGCCAATGGGGATCGTGTTCGTGACCACGATGCTCTCGATCTCGGAGGCCTCGAGCCGCTCGATGGCGGGCCCGGAGAGCACGCCGTGGCTGAAGCAGGCCATCACGCGCCGCGCGCCATTGGCCCGCAGCGTCGCCACCGAGCCGACCAGCGTCCCCGCGGTGTCGACGATGTCGTCCACGATGATCGCCGTCTTTCCGCGGACGTCGCCGATGAGGTGCATCACCTCGGCCACGTTGGGGCCGGAGCGCCGCTTGTCGATGATCGCCAGGTCGCCGCCCAGCCGCTTGGCGTACGCCCGGGCGCGCTCCACGCCCCCCGCGTCGGGAGACACGAGGACCACGTTCTCGAGCGGCTGCGCGAGCATGTGCTCGATGAGCACCGGCGCGGCATACAGATGGTCCACCGGGATGTCGAAGAAACCCTGGATCGTCGGCGCGTGCAGGTCCATCGTGAGGACGCGGTCCGCGCCCGCCGTGGACAACAGGTCGGCGACGAGCTTGCTCGAGATCGGGACGCGGGGCTTGTCCTTCCGGTCCTGCCGCGCGTAGCCGTAATACGGGATCACCGCCGTCACGCGGTCCGCCGAGGACCGCTTGAAGGCGTCGAGCATCAGCAGCAGCTCCATCAGATTGTGATTGACCGGCGAGCAGGTCGGCTGAATGACGAACACATCGCCGCCGCGCACGTTGTCGAGGATCTGGCAATACGATTCCCCGTCGGCGAATCGCGTCAGGCGCAGGCCCCCCGTCTCGAGCCCGAGATAGGTGCAGATCTCCTGCGCGAGCGCCGGATGTGCGTTCCCGCTGAAGATCTTCAGCGGACCCTGAGTGGAGCCGGTGGCCATCGTCCCCTGGATTCCTTCGTGTGGCTGGGGCGGGAGGATTCGAACCTCCGAATGGGGGCTCCAAAGGCCCCTGACTTACCGCTTGTCGACGCCCCAGCACGACGTGCGGCTCAGAAGTCCCTGGCGATCGTCTCCAGCACCCGCTCCCGGTATGTCGCTCGATCGAGGGTGCGGCACCTGAGCGCCGCCGTGTCCTCGAACTCCCGCCGGATTGCCGCCGCCGCCCGGTCGGCCTGCTCCGCCTGCGCGAAGAGACCGAAGACCGCCGATCCGCTGCCGGAGAGGCACGCGGCGACGGCCCCGGTATCGACGAGCCGCGCACGCAGCCGGGCCACCAGCCCGGACCCCGTGCCGACCGCAGCCTCCAACTCGTTGATCGTGAAGGAGTAGCCCCGGGAAGCGGATGCGAAATCCGGCGAAAAGCGCCATATGGTACGGGCGCCTGCACGAGGTGTCAACAGGCCGCGAGCGCGCCCGTAGGCCTCCGCCGTGGAGACGCGAAACGGCGGCACGGCGACCACGACTTCCGCCTCGGAGGCGTCCGGCAGCGGGTAGACCTCCTCGCCTCTGCCGAGGCCGAGCATCGTCCCCCCGTACAAGAAGTAGGGAACGTCGGCGCCGAGCGACGCGGCGAGGGTCTGGAGCGCTGCGTCCTCGAGACGCAGCCCCCAGAGCCTGCGGAGTGCCAGGAGAGTCACCGCCGCGTTGCTGCTCCCCCCGCCGAGCCCGCCACCGGACGGAATCGTCTTGCGCAGGTGGATGCGAGCGCCGTGGTGCGAGCCCGTCGCGACCTGCAGGACCGTCGCCGCGGCGACGACCAGATTGCGCTCGTCCGCTGGGAGGGACGGATCGTCGGAAGTGAAGGCGATCTCGCCTGCCCGCGCGTCGGCCGGCTCGAACTCGAGCGCATCCGCCAGGTCGATCGACTGGAAGATCGTGCGGATCTCGGTGTAGCCGTCGGCGCGGGGCCCGAGGACCTCGAGACCGAGATTGATCTTGGCGAACGAGGGAACGGTGGGCATGACCGGGAGTCGCCGTGGTGCGGGAGGAGCGGCTAGCCGGACCCGCCGGGGCCCGCTACCCCACCCGCCGTGGCGTCGATCATAGAAGGAAGATCGAAGTCGATCCAGCGCTCGAAGCCGGGCGGGGGTGTGGGATCGAACGCCTTCGCGGGATCGGGGGGATCGAGCCGGCCGCTGCGCTCGAGCTGAATGGCGAGCCCCGCCGCCGGCTTCGCGTCGATCGCGTCGGGCGCCGGCGTGATCGCGGCTCCGCCGTAGCGGACGAGGATCTCCGAGGCACCGGGAGCGGTGAACCGGAACGAAGATCCCGCACCGCCGGCAGCCGGCGTCGCTTCCCCGAGCGCTGCGAGCCGCGCCGCGTCGCCCAGAAGCAGCGCCGCCCAGACTTCCCCCCCGCCTGGAAGACCGGCGACCGACTGATCGCGCGCCGAGCCGCGCCACCAGGCGCGCTCCCGCAGCCACAGGATCGTCAGGTCGTCGCCGCGCAGGATGAACGATGCGAGCGGCTGGCCCAGAGGCGACGCGATCTCGGCGCGCACGAGATCCGGAGCCGCGGCGTACAGGTCGGTGCGGACGCGGACGCTCTTTCCTCCGCTCTCGATCGAGCCGCGATAACGGACGCCGATCGCCGACGGCGGAGCGCCGGATGCCGGCCCCGCGTGGCGGCGCGCGGCGCACGAAGCCGCCGAGAGCAGCACGGCCGCCGCGAGGAGGTGGAGCGCCCCGCGGCGGTGCATCAGGGGGCCGCTTCCTGCCTTGCCGCGCGGTCCCCGGCGGCCGGACCGCCGCCGAGCTTCGCACGCAGACGGTCGGCAGGGCCGCCGAGTTTGAGCGCCAGCTTCCAGGCGCTCTCCGCCTCCGTGCGGCGCCCGAGCACCAGGAGCACGTCCCCGAGATGTTCGCGCACGGTGGCGTCTTCGCCGAGGAGCTGCGCCGCGCGCTCGAGCGGCTCGAGCGCCTCGCGCGCGCGCCCCCTGCGGTAGAGCACCCAGCCGAGGCTGTCGAGATACGCGCCGTTCTCCGGATCGAGATCGATGGCCCTCTCGATGAGCCCCTGCGCATGCTCGAGATCGGTGCCGTCCTCGGCGAGCATGTAGCCCAGGTAGTTGAGCGCGATGTGATTGTCCCCGTTCAGCGCGATGGCGCGCTGCATCTGCGCCTTGGCCTCGTCGCGGCGCCCCTCCTGTTCGAGCAGCGCGCCGTACTGCGTGGTGATGGCGTCGGCGGCGGGCAGCCTCTCCGCGGCCGCCTGCAGGAGTCCCAGGGCTCGCGCGCGGTCGCCGGCCCTCTCGTACACGCCGCTGGCCAGAACGATGACATCGGGGCTCTTCGCCCGCGCCGCGGCTTCGTCGAGCAACGTGCGCGCCTCGGCCGAGTGCCCGGCGCGCATCTGCGCTTCCGCCTCGAAGACCGCGAAGCGCCCCTCGTCGGGAAACGTCCTGCGCGCCTTTCGGCAGTCGGTGACCGCTTCGATAGGGTTGGCCCCGATCAGCCGCGCCCGGCAGCGCAGCAGCGCCGCGTCTCGCGAATCGGGCCCGCCGCGCGCCGCCTTGTCGAGGGCCGCGATCGCGCCCGCGGAGCCCTCGGAACCCCCGCGGCTCAGATGCATGCGCGCGAGGTCGAGCGAGATCTCGCTCCGCTCGTCCCCCGCGGCGCCGGGTGCGAGCGCGCTCGTGAGGGCACGCTCCTGAAGAGCGATCGCTTCGTCGATGTGGCCGGACTCGGCGCGGCAGGCGGCCGCCTCGGCGAGCAGCGACGCCTCGCCGGTGTGCGCGGCCACCAGCTCGTCGTAGAGAGTGTTGGCTTCGTCGAATCGTCCGGCGCGTGCCCAGCTCATGGCCAGGAGCCGCGCCATCGCCGCGCTGTCCGGATCGAGCGAGCGTCCCTCTTCGACCGAGATCGAAGCCGCCACCGGATCCCCGGCGCGCAGAAAATCCAGACCGGCGCGCATCCGAGGCAGCGGATCGGCCGGGCGCACCGCGCCCAGCTGCTGCCACGCCATCGCGGCCTGTTTCCACCGCTCGAGCTCCTCGAGCAGCCCCGCTGAGGCGATGAGGGCCTCCGTGTGGCCCGGAACCCGCTGGAGCACGGCGGAATAGTGATCCACCGCCTCGGCGCGGCGGCCATTGCGGGCGAGCGCGCGCGCGATCAGCAGGTGCGCCTGGGAAGAGTCGCCGTGCAGCGCCAGAAGCTTCTCGTAGGTCGCGACCGCCTCATCCAGACGCCCCGCCTGCCCCTGGAGCCGCCCGAGGGTCGCGAGTGTGTCGGGCTCGGAGCCTCCGAGCTCTACGGCACGGGACAGCTCGGAGATCGCCGATTCGAGCGAGACGGGGTCGGCGGTTTCCCTGGGAGTGCCCGAGGCAAGTGCTTCGCCCAGCGCCTTGTGCGCGCCGGGATCCTGAGGCGCGGCCGCCACGGCCCGGCGGCCCCAGGCGACCGCTTCGCCGACCCGGCCGTCGCGCAGGCAGAGACCCGAGATCGCCGCGGCGATCTCGGGGGAGGCGGGGTCCAGCACGGACGCGGCGAGATACGCGCGCTCGGCGGAGTCGATCTCACCGCCGTCCGCGAGCAGCTCGCCCTGCGTGAACAGGAAGTAGGCCTCCGCCCGCTTCGCGGCGGGATCGGCGGCTTCGGGCGTCGCCGCGGTGGTGGCGCCGGCGGCGAGGCCGAGGAGCAGAAGCGCGGTGGTGCGCCGTCCGTCAGGCGGCACGGGGCGTCTCTTCCGCCGCGGCCGTGATGAGTTCGAGACTGCGGCGGAGCTGCTTCTCATCCCCACCGGCCCAGCCGCCCGTCCAGTCGAAGGCGACGGCGATCTCGGGCTTCAGGCCGCGCCCGTTCCACTCCTCGCCTCCAGGCGCCCGGTACTCGGCCACGGAGAGCACCAGTCCGTCGCCGGATGGCAGCGGGATGAACTCCTGCCGCGCGCCGTATCCGCACGACTTCTCGCCGATCAGCCGCGCATTCGCCTCGTCGCGCAGCGCGGCGGCGAGCAACTCGGCGGCTCCTGCGGTCGTGCTGTTCTGGAGGATCCAGACCGGAGCCTGCCACACGGCGGCGCCGCGCGCGGCGATCGGCTTCGCCTGTGCGCCGCGCGCACGCTCGGTCGCGAGCGGATGGCTTCCGATGAAGAGTCCCGCGATCGATGCGGCGCTCCCGGCATCGCCCCGGGTGGAACCCCGGAGGTCGAGCAGAAGACGCGTGGCGCCCTTCTTCTTGAGCTCGGTGAGAGCCGAGCCGAGCGCCGACGGTGTGACGCGCGAAAGATCCTGCACGCGCACGTACCCGGTGTGGCCGAGCTCCAGGCGATGCACGAAGCCGGGCCCGTTCAACTCTTTGCGCTTGAGATGCGGCTCGACCCGCCGCTGATCGTCGGCGCGGAACACGAGCAGCGTCGTCTCGCTTCCAGGCGGGCCGGAGAGCAGCGCCCGGATCTGCGGCAGGCAGAGCTCCCGCGTGCTGCGGCCGTCGATCGCCCAGATCTGATCGGCGGGGTGCAGACCGGCCGCTTCGGCCGGCGAGCCGGGCACGACCGACGCGATCAGCGTCGTGCCGCCCACCTTGATGACGTCGGCCCCGATGCGGCCGGGCGCCTCGGGCGCGGCCGTCAGACGCTTGTACTCCTCCGCGGTGAGGAAGCCCGAGAGCGGATCCAGCCCGCCGAGAAGACCCTGATAGGCCCCCTGCAGCAGCGCCTTGTGATCCACCGGCTCGACATAGTTGTTCTCGACGAGCCCCGTCACTTCCGCGAACAACGAGAGGGAGCGATACGCGGGATCGCGCAGCGACGTGCCGTCGATCGCGAAGCCGAGACCCAGGAAGAGTGCGAGGAAGAGGGAGAGAAGGACTCCGCTGCGGCGGCTGTTCACTGGCGCGACTCCTTGGACCGGAGAATGTACCTTGTCAGTTCCCTTTCAGCCACAGCCGGGGATCGACCGCTTTCCCACCCCGCCTGATCTCGAAGTAGAGGCCTTCTCCCGAGAGGGAGCCGGTGTCGCCCACGGCCGCGATCGCCCGCCCGGCCGGCACGGTATCCCCGGTCTCCACCAGCAGGGCCGAGGCGTGCGCGTACACCGTCATCCAGCCGCCGCCATGGTCCAGCATCACCGTCAGGCCGTACCCGGCCAGCCACCCCGCCCACGCGACCCGCCCCTCGAACACCGATCTCACCTCCGTCCCCAGCGAAGCGCGAATGTCGATGCCGTCGTGCGGGAGCGCCGTTTGAAAGCGGGGATGCACCATCGGTCCGAACCCCGCGGCGATCTGTCCCCGCACCGGCCAGGGCAGCAGACCGCGGAATCGGCCGAAGTCGAGTGTCGCCGCCCCTTGAGCCCCCGAAAGATCGCGCGCCATCGAAGCCAGCGCTTCGGCCGCCCGGCGCAGCTCGTTCAGCGCGCCGAGCCGCGCGGTGCGGTCCTGTCGGATCCCCTGGAGGGCGGCTTCGCGCTGGCCGCGCGAAGCGGCGAGCGCGGCGCGCGTCGTTTCGGCGCGAACCCTCGCGTCGTGGAGCTCTCTCTCATGCAGGCGCTCCGCCTCGACTTCCCCAGTCAGGCGCCAGTGTGCCTCCCGCGCCTCCGCGGCGAGCGCGGCGTCTGCGCCCGCGAGCGCCTCGGCGTGACGCAGCGCGAGGGCCGCATCGCCCGCGGTCCGTGCGCCGGCGAGCAGTTGCCTGGCTTCCAGCGGCCCCGCCATGTACAGGGCGCGCAGACGCGCACCGAGGCGCGCGTCGACGAGGGTCATCCCCTCCTGCGCCTCCCCGAGCCGCCGGCGGGACACGGCGAGAGCCGCCGCGGCGGCCCTCTCCTGCAGCTCGTATCGCCGGGACTCCAGAGCCTGCTTCGTCTCGAGAGCCGAGAGGCGCTCGATCTCGCCCAGCACCCCCGCCTCGGTGCGCGAGAGCGCGCCGACCTCACGATCGAGGCGGTCGATCTCCTCCTCGAGCCGCTCCCGCCGGTCCACGTCGGCCGCGTCCGCCGCCGGCCCGGGCGAGACACCCGCGCCGAAGATCAGCGCGGCGAGGAGCGTGCGCTCAGCGGCCCGGAGCGGCGAGCAGATCCCGGCCTTCCATGTCGGGTCCCGGCGCCAGACCAAGAGCCTCGAGGGCGGTCGGCGCGATGTCGATGATGTTCGGATCGCTCACTCCGATCGGCCTGCTGGAGAAGAAGATACCGCGCACCACCGAGGGATCCAGAGAGCAGTGGTCGCCGGACCAGGCCTTCAGGTTGTCCTCGAGGATCTCGGGCGGGACGCCGCCAAGCGTCGTCTGCCACGAGACCCTGTAGTTCAGCTCGTTTGCGGGCCGCAGATCGGGGACGAGCGCCGGATCGAACCCCTTGTAGATGTCGTCGCGCCGGTAGACGCGTCGCACCGGATGAACGCCGGTCTTCGGATCCACCAGCGCCTCGAGACCGCCGACGATCCCCGAAACGACCTGCTCGTACTCCTCGCCCGGGAGCACGGAGCCCTGGGGCTCGCGCGAGACCAGATTGATGTAGATGTTGCCGAGACCCATGGCGTACGCCTTCGTGCGCGCCCAGTCGACGTTCTGGAAGAGGGAGCCCCCTTCCTTGTCGAACAGGTCCTCGAGACGGCGCACTTCCCCTTCGCCGCCCTTGAGCGTCATGTAGCCGTTCCGCACGAGCCAGGTGTTGTAGTTGACACCGCGGCGGAACGAGCCGAATCCGTGGTCGGAACAGACCATGAAGAGCACGCCGGGACCCGCGAGCTCGCGCGCGCGGCCGACGATCCTGTCCATTCGCTGATACGCCTCGAGCAGGGCGCCGCCGTACTGCGCATCCTTCGCGGCGTCGTACGCCGGGTGGCCCTTGTCCCAGAGCCGCCACCAGAGATGCCCGATGCGATCGGTGAACGAGAAGATCTGGACGTAGAGATCGTAATCCCCGGCGCCGAGAATCCCCTCCATCATCTCTTCGTCCTTCCTCACGGACGCTTCGAGATCGTCGAGGAAGTGCTGCTCGTCGCCCACGCCGGAGGGCAGGGACCAGGTGTCCTCGGTCCAGCCGATCGTCCGGAAGAGCCCGAATTTCCTGAACAGCGAGTCGGAATAGTCGTCCGGATAGGAGAAGGGCACCGGATGACACTCGGGATGGAAATTCACCGGCGAGAAGTAGAGCTGGAACTCCGGCTGGAGCTGCAGCAGGTGGAAGCGCCCGATCCCGACGAGCGGCGCCGCCTTGTCGACCAGCCAGTTCACCGGGAAGTGGATGACGAAGTAGTCCGACCACTCGCCGACCTTGAGAGTCGCCGAGTTCGCCTGAGAGCGTATGGAGACGGAGTCCGGGCCGACCTCGAGGTGCAGCGGAACCTCGAGGGTTTTCGGAACGCCGCGCGCCTTCAGCGCCTCCTCGGCGGCCTTCCGGAGCTTCGACTTCTCAGACGAGTCGCGCCCCTTCTCCGCCGCGGCCTTCACGACGTAGTCGTAGAACGGCTTGTTGTAGGGGCCGGTGATCACCGTCTCCATCGTGCCGCTGCGCGCCGGCATCTTCTGGAGCTCGAGCGAGAACTCGTTGTCGCCGAGATCGAACGCCCGGTCGGAGGTGTAGAAGGTCGGACGGCCGACGGTGCCGCGCATGTCGGGCACGCCGAGCCCCGACAGCATGGTGCCGGAGCCGACCGGCTCCGCCGGGAACGTGTTCGGGACGCGCATCACCCGCGCCGTCTTCCCCGCCTCGGAGGCGATCTGCCACATCGTGACGCCGTGGCGGTTGTTGACCGCCCACGGCACCTCCTGCGGGAGCCATGTGCTGCCTGCGACCCAGCCCAGCCCCGCGCCGGCGCCGCCGGCCACGAGGCCGATCACGACGGCCATCATGAGGCGGCGGGTGAAGAGCAGTGCGAGCAGACCGAGCAGAACGGCGGCCCCGATGCCGAGCGCGGCGGCCATCACCGCCGGATTCTTCCGGCCGTACAGGAACGGCTTCTTCGACTCTTCGACCATCGCGAAGGTCGGGATGTAGGTGTTGGGAGTTCTCTTCAGGAAGTCGAAGATCTGCGTCTTGCCGGGGTTCTGACCGGTCGCGAAGGTGGACCACGACACCGGTGTCTGAGGAGGATTCGTCGGGCCGAGGGGCGAGTAGAACCCCTCTTTCCGGAGCGCGTCGAGGTTCGGGAGCTTCCCCTCGTCCATCCACTGCGTCACGAGACCGGAATCGGCGCCGTCGAAACCGATGATGACGACCTTCTGCTGCGTTTCCTGGGCCCCCGCGACGCTCATCGAAAGCAGGATCGCCGCGAGAGCCAAACTCAAGTGTGCGAGGGGTTTGTCTCGTTTCATGGCCCCGGGACTATAGGGCATCGCTCCAGACGTGTCCACGACATCGGTCGTGGGAGCGCGGAGAGCGGCGAGCAGCAGCACGTTCACGGAGCCGCGTCGGACCACAGGCTCAGTCCGGGGCCCGAACCCAGGCCGTTCCCGATGCGTTCGGTCCCCTCAGGTCTCCTGTCCCGCCGCAGCGTGATACGGTTCTCGGATGCTCTCGTCGGGACGCGCGGCCCTTCGCTGGATCGGTCCAGCTTCGGCGGCGCTCATGAGCTGCGCCGCCGCGATGGCGGCCGGCTCCCCCACGCGTCCCGGCGATTCCGAATCCAGCGCCGATCTCGCGCACTGGGACGAGGGCCCCGTGCGCTACCTGCTCAGCCGCACCGAGACGCGGGAGTTCCGGTCGCTGAGAGATGGCCTCGCGCGCGCGGTTTTCATACGGAAGTTCTGGGAGGTGCGCGACTCCGACCCCGGGACGCAGGTCAACGAGACGCGTCTCGCGTTCTGGCAGCGTGTGGCGCAGGCCGATGCGCAGTTTCGCGACCAGACCGGGCCCGGTTGGAAGACGGATCGCGGGCGGATCTATGTGCTCCTGGGGCCTCCGGTCGACATCCAGAAGGACATGGACTTCCGCTACAACGGCCCCGACGGCGAGACACGCGGAATCCTCCGATGGCACTACAACGGTGAGACCCCGACCGGCCGGCAGCCCGAGCCGTTCGTCGTGGCCTTCTACCAGGACCTGACCTCCGACTGGCGGCTGACGACCGATCCGAAGCTCACCTCGACGACCTTCGACCCGCTCGCGGCGAGGAACCTCGAGGGAGCGCCCGGCCTCGCCGGTCATCTCGCCGACCGCCTCTCCGATTCGCAGTCGGAGCTCGCGGCCGCGCTGGATCTCGCGCGGCTCACCGCTCCGGCAGGCGACGACCTGTCGCTCGTGGACTCGGTGGCGTCCGATGCCGTCTACGGCACCTTCCCGATGCAGGTGCGCTGGGACTTCTTCCCCGGGGATGGCGCCGGCCGCACCATGGCGGTGCTCAGCGTCTTCGCTTCGAAGAAGGATCTGCCTGCTGCGGGCGGCGCCCCGCCGCCGGGACTGTTCCTGCTCGGACGCATCGAGCCGGCTTCGGGCGACATCCGGCTGCTCTCGGAGTCCGACTTCGTGCGTGCCGGCGACGGGGCGCCCGACGACGTGTGGATCTGGCAGGCCCGGCTGCTCATCCCCGCAGGGAACGCTTCGGTCTACGCAGCGCTCTTCGACCCGAAGTCGTCACGCGCCGGGCGCATGCGCGGCCCCATCACCGTTCCCGCGTTCGACAGGACCCTTCCCCGCATCTCCAGCCTCCTGCCGGCCTACAGCCTGTCGCCGGTGACGCATGACAGCGACAAGGGCTATGTCGTTCCCTTCGTGATGGGCTCGCTGCGCGTGCTGCCGCGCGCCGAGCCGGTGTTCCACAAGACCGACCAGTTCGCGGTCTACTTCCAGATCGACTCGTCCCACGCTGCGCCGCCCGACGCCATCACGCTGCGCTTCTTCCGGGTCGAAGGGACGACGGAGCGTCCCGCCGGTGCGCCGCAGCGGCGCGAGCATCCCGAGCCAGTGCAGGGCTGGAGCTTCCCTCTCACGGTCTGGCCCGCGGGCCAGTACCGGCTGGTCGTCACGCTCGAAGCGGAGGGGGCGCCGCCGGCGGAGTCGCGGCTCGACTTCGAGATCCGCTGAGCCGCAACCCGTGCCGCGCTAGCGGCGCGGCGCGCGCCGGCGGCCCACCGGGCAGTCCTCGCGGTACTCGCACCAGTCGCAGAGGGCGCTCTCGCGAGGGGGAAAATCGCAGGCCGCGCGGATCGCATCGATCAGCCGCACCGCCTCCCGCCGGACACGATCCAGCTCCGCCGGGGCGTTGCTCTGAACGATCCGCTTCCCGTGCGCGAGATAATTCCAGACGAGCCGGACGGGAGTCTCCTCGCCGATCTCGGGACGCAGCGCGATCTCGTACAGGCGAAGCTGCCGGTCGGCGCGCAGCTTCTGATCCGAGGGAAGACTCGCGGAGGTCTTGTAGTCGTGGATCTCGATCGCCCCGTCCCTGGCCCTGGCCAGCCGGTCCACGTAGCCGACGAAGGCGTAGCCGCCTCCTGTCTGCAGCTCGGCCTCGACGCGCCGCTCGGTGGCCAGCGTCTCGTCCGCGTCGAATGGGGCATGCTCACGGTAGTAGCGCGACAGGAACTCCTCTCCCCGGCGGCGGTAGTCCTCCGCTCCCGTCCCCCGTCTGACGATGCGGACGGTGTCGTCGCAGCGGGCGCGCCACGCGGCTGTGAATCCAGCGAGCACCTCGTCCTCGGACGCAACCGCCCCGGCCTGGACGCCCGCGTAGAGCGCTTCGAGGGATTCGTGGACGAGGGTGCCCAGGAACGCCTCCACCGTCGTCGTGGCGGCGGGAACCCGGTCGATGTAGCGGAGGCGAAACTTGAGGGGGCAGGACTCCCAGGTCGCGAGCCGGGAGTGACTTGCCGGCTCGCTCAGGAAGGGGTCCGTCACGGCCGCGATGATAGCATCCGCGCTCGATGAGGATCCGGCCGCTCGCCCTCCTGGCCGCCGTCTCCTGCGCGCTCGCGCTGGCTCCGCACTTGTGGAGCGCGGAGACCGGGCCGGATGAGCCGCCGGCTTCGCCTGAGACTCCTGTGTCGGAGACGCCGGCGCCTCCGGCCGCGCAGACGCCCCCGCGCTTCTTCATCGACCGGCTGGCTGCCGGCGGCTCTTTCGGGTACTACACTTCGGACCGGCTGCGCTACCTGTCGGAGATCCACTTCGACTTCCCGTTCCTGGTGGTGCGCCAGCAGGGGGCGTATCTCCGCGGATCTCTGTCGTCGTCGATCTCGCGGATCAACGGCTTTCTCGAGTCCGACTCTCTCTCGTTCCGCGTCGAGGACGTGGACTACGACTTCGAGGCCGGCGCCCGCGACTATCTGACCCCGCGCATCGCCATCGCCGCGTTCCTCGGCCAGAAGGGCTCCGAGAACCTGGACCGCCCCGGCTCGGCCTGGGCGCGCTACGCCGGACTCGGTGTTCAGACGGCGACGTTTCCGCGGCCCGGCGGCGAGAAGGACTTCGACTGGAACCTCTCCGTCGGCAAGGTCTTCTCGCGCCGCGGCCTCGAGAAGGGCGCCGACTGGAGAGTCGAAGGCGACATGCTCTGGGACGCCCTGCGATTCGAGGACTCGAGCGTCGGCCTGGACCTGTCGTTCGACAGCCTCGTCGCCGACGGCGACTGGCAGAGCGACTGGCGCTCCGGACCGCGCTGGAGCTTCGATCTGCAGAACGGGATCCGCGCGTCGCTCTTCGCCCGCTACATCCACAGCCGCAATCCCCTCGGGGTCGGCACCTCGGGCTGGCAGTTCGGCCTCGACTACAGCGAAGGCGCCTACCGCACTCCGCGCGAAGGGCCCTTCCCCGATGTCCGCGGCCGAATGGAGATTGGCGCCGGCTCCGACCGCTCCCCCGCCGCGCTGCGGGTCGAGAGCATCTTTCCGCCCTTCCACATCGCAGGCCGGGACTCGCGCATCCTCCTTTCGACCGAGGCGAATTCGCTGGTCGGGAGGGGCCCCGACACATTCCAGACGAATCTCGGCGCCGGCCTCGCCTGGGACGCGCTCGACTGGATGACCGCCGAAGGCCTGTTCGAGCACCGCGGGTACCACACGCTCAGCGAGGACATCCCGTTCGTTGCCGAGCTCAATCTGATCTCGGTGGAGGCGCGCAGCCCCGGCTGGGAGTGGGAAGACCGCACGCCCTGGCGGCTCGATCCCCGAGGGTCGCGCGCATGGCCCGGCAGCCTCGCGTGGCACGGGCGCTCGGGGTGGCTGCTCTCTTCGACCGACTCGGGCCGCGATCGCTGGAGCGCCGGCGCCGGCGCCCGGTGGGATCTCCCGGAGTTCGCGCCGGAGTGGCGCCCGTTCGTGATCGCGGACGCGGAGTTCGGCGCTTCGGAGCGCCGCCGCTACGCGATCGGAATCGCGACTCCCGTCGAGATGACGATCAGCGCCGAGTACCGCTCCGACCACGACCTCGCCTCCGCGGACCCGACGGAGTACCTCCTCAGCGTGACCCTGCACTACTGACGAGGCGCACCGTGCCCTGCAGCGTGCATCCCGATCGCGAGCCCCGGGGCGTCTGCGCCTCGTGCGGCGCCCATCTCTGCGAGACGTGTCTCGTGCCCGCAGAGGGACGGACCTACTGCCGGCGCTGCCGCGCGGGCATTGTCTTTCCGGTGGGCCGGCGGCCGGTGCGCGGTGCGGCGCCGCGCCGGTCGCTCTGGAACCGCATCACCGGCTGGCTCGGCTTCGGAAAGTCCTAGCGCCGGCGGCGCGTCGCCGCCGCGAGATACGCCTCGCGCGCCCGCTCCAGCCGCGTGGCGCCATGCGCCGGCGCGCGATCATCCGGGCTCTCTCCCCGCCCGCCGGAGCCCTCGGGCGCGGCGATGGCGAGCGTCGGATCGATGCGGATCGAGAGACGGCTCACGGTGAGTCCGCGCTCCGCGAGATGCGCGACGATCTCGGGCTCGTGGCGCAGCAGCTCCGTGCTCCACCCCGCATCGGGCACGCGGACCATCACGGCGCCCTTTTCCAGAGAGTCCGCGGCGCACCGGCGCGCCGCGGCCGCGCCGACCGCCGCCGACCAGGCCGAGACGAGCGCGAGCCGCGCCCCGACCGGCGCCGCGAATCCCGCCAGCGCCTCGCGCGCCGCCGTCCCGGCGGGGCGCAGCGCGCGGGACGGGCTAGAATCCGGCCTGCGCGTCATGCGCACTCCGGAGGAGTCGATGGCCACCTGCCGCTTCCGCTCGAGCTTCGGCGGCGATCAGCACTGCGCGGACCCCGTCTATCAGGAAGGGTTCTGCCGGTTCCACTTCGACTGCTTCCTCGCCGGCGAGATCAGCCAGAACGGCGAGATCAACGAGCAGCTCGCGGACCAGGTCCGTCGCCGGACGATCAACTTCCACGGCATCAGTCTCCCCGACCGGGTGTATCTCTCCGAGTAGGCTACGACCCCTTGCCGTGGCTCACCTTCGGCCAGTAGACGTCGAAGCTGTAGCCGGGGCTGTTCTCTCCCGTATGGCAGGTGCGGCACATCGTGTCGCCCGAGGTGCGCCCGTACGGGATGGACGGATCCCGGAGGTGGGCCGAGGCGGGGCCGTGGCACGCCTCGCACTGCACGTGCACGAGTCCGGGCGTATTGGTCGCGTCTTCGAAGCCGCTGCGCGAGCGGAAGCCCGTGACGTGGCAGACGACGCATTCGGGGTTGTAGTCGACCTTTCGCGCCACCATGATGTCGAAGGCGTGCGCGTGGCGGCTTTCCTTCCAGATGCCCCACTCTTCCGCATGGCAGTCGCGGCACGTCTCGCTGCCGGCGTAGGTCGGGCGATCGCCTGACGCCGCCGCCGCGGCGCCTGTCGCGGGCCGCGGCGCCTGCGCGCGCGCCTGCGCCGCCTGACGGTTCGTCTCGTTGATCTCGCCCAGCGCCGAGAGGACCGCCTCCTTCATCTTCGGGTCCTCGGGGTACGTGCTGCTCAGATAGTGCAGCGTCTGCGTCGTCTGCCAGCCATTCGGGATCGGCAGCGCGCGGATCTCGCCGAGGTTCTTCCCCTGATTTCCGAGATAGAGCATCCGCGTCGTGCCTTCGATCTCGTCGCCCATGGTGACCATTCCGCCGTAGGCGCTCAGGATCACGTCGATACCCGGCACATCGCGGGCGAGCATTCGCGCCGAGTCCTTGGGCATCGAGCCGAGCACCACGACGAAGTCGGCCTTCTTGCGCATCTCGGGGATGAGCGTCTTCAGCTCCTCGCCGGGACTTGTGACGACGATGTTGTCCCCGCCAGGCCCCGGCTTGAGGAAGGTCGGGTTGTAGCGGATCACCGAGGTCACTCCCACGCGCAGCGGCTTGCCGCGCATTGCCGCCCACTTCTTGGGGTCGAACGTGACGATGGTGTACGGATCCAGCAGCCGCTGCCCGGACTTCTGCAGCCGGACGTTCGCGGCGAGCATCGGGAATGCCGCCCTCTTGCGGATCGCGTCGAGCGATTCCCACGAGCGGTCCAGGTCCCGCTCCCCGATGCCGGCCGCCTGATACCCCATGCGCCCCATCGCGTCGAAGAGCGCCTTCGTCTTGATCTCGCCTTCGGGCGTCGCGACGTCGATCGCGTTCCCCGTGTCCACGAAGAGAAGCGGGGAATCGGGATAGGTGCGCTTCCAGATGAGCTCGTAGCCGGCCCGCCGGGCCAGTCCCCCTTGCGGGTTCTTGGCTCAGCCGCAGGGCTCCAGATAGCCGATGACGTCACCCGTCCCGAAGATCCCGAGAACCGGGGGCGGTCCCGGGGGCACCAGCGCGCCGTCGGGGACCATGTCGGGTGTCAGCACCCGCATCGCCGGGGAGGCGGGCGGCTCCAGCCCGCGCGGCTTCTCGAGTGTCGGAAGCGTGTTCGGCTGCTCCCCCTGTTGCGGGTTCTGGGCGGCCACACCGGCCGCCGCCGCGAGCGCGGCGATGACGGCCAGGGCGGCTGAGCGCGGAATGCGGATCCCTGCGCGTGGGGTCTGTGCCGTCACGGGAACTCCTCGATCTGGAATACGCGGCATGGAGCGTCGAATTATACGAAGCGTTCGCAGGAGCGACAAACGCGGGCGCCCCGTCCGGGTGCACGGGGATCGGTTGAGCGCGGGGTGCAAACCGTTCCTCGAAGGGTCGCTGCGCGAGTCTTCGCAGACTAGCCTTCTGCGTATCCGATCGGAGGATCACCATGATCAGACACTCGACCAGTCTCTCCCGGCGCACCGCCCGTGCGCATTCGAAGATCGTCGCCGCGCTGTCGGCGCCCCTGCTCGCGCTTCTCGCCGCCCCCCTCGTTCACGCCCAGGGGGCCCCGTCCATCGTGTGGAACGGCGGCGGGCACCTGGGCGTCAACTCGATCGCGCTCTCGCCGGACGGACAGACGCTGGCCTCGACCAGCCAGTCCGACGAGACGATCAAGCTCTGGCGCACCTCGGACGCCGAGTTGCTGCGCACCATCACCGGTTCGATCGGCGGCGTTCTCTCCGTGCGGTTCACCCCCGACGGCCAGTCGGTCGCCTCGTGCGGCGAGTACGTCTTCGGCAGCGGTCTGGACAACGTCCGTCTCAACCGGGTCTCGGACGGCGCACCGATCCGCTCGTTCACCGGCCAGCAGCAGCAGTGCGCCGCGGTCGCCGTTTCGCCCGACGGCACGCTGCTCGCCGCCGCGAAGGACCGGCAGATCGAGCTCTTCCGGATCTCCGACGGCGCCCTGCTGCGCACGATGTCCGGGCACACCGGCACGGTGTTCTCGCTCGCCTTCGCCCCGAACAACCTCTATCTCGCCTCCGGCTCCGGCGACAACACCGTTCGCCTGTGGCGGGTCTCCAACGGTCAGAGCGTGCGCACGCTGACGGGGCACACCTTCTTCGTGGACAGCGTCGTCTTCTCCCCCGATGGCAGGCGTGTGATCTCGGGGAGCTTCGACGGAACGATCAGGATCTGGAAGGGCGGCACCGGTCAGCTTCTGAAGACGCTGACAGGCCATACGTCCTCCGTATACGGAGTCGCGACCTCTCCCGACGGGTCGCTGATCGTCTCGTCGAGCGCCGATGACACCCTGCGGCTCTGGTCCGGCACCACCGGAGCGCCGATCCGCACGATCTCGTCGCCGCAGGCCGCCTTCGCCAATGGGCTCGACTTCGCGCCCGACAGCGCGTCGTTCTACTCGGGCGCCTTCGACAGCCATTCGAGGCGCTGGCGCGCCTCGGACGGCGGGCTGCTCACCACGTTCGGACATCACGAGGGCCAGATCACGTCCGTCGCCTTCGCTCCGGGCGCAGGCCTCTTCGCCTCGGCGGGGAACGACACGACGGTCCACGTGTGGGACGCGGCGACCGGCGTGGAGCAGCGGGTCCTGCGCAACGCCCAGGACGTGCTGAACCAGGTCTCGATGTCCACCGACGGAATGGTCCTGGCCGCGGCGGAGGGCTCCGGCTCCCCGGTCACCGACCGGATCTTCGTCTGGAACGGCATCACGGGTGCGCTGCTGAACGTGCTTCCCGGCCACGACTTCGGCACCTCCGCCGTGGCGGTCTCGCCGGATGGGCAGTTCCTGATCTCCGGGGGCTGCTGCGACGGCACCGTGAAGATCTGGCGCGTGTCCGACGGCGCGCTGCTCGTGACGCTCGGCGGTCAGCCGGGCGGAATCACCATGGCCGCGTTCCGCCCCGACGGGCTGCAGGCGGCGACCTGCGGCTTCTCCGGAAAGATCGTCATCTGGAACATTCCGGACGGCACGCTCCTGCGCACGCTCAGCGCGCCCGGGGGCAACGGCGTCGCGGCGATCGCGTGGTCCGGAGACGGATCGCTCCTCGCCTCCGCCGAGTCGGCGTACGGGAACAACGTGCGCGTCTGGAATCCGGCCACCGGCGCGATCGTGCGCAGCTTCGCCGGGCATCCGAACGGGTTCGCCGAGGGCGTTGCGATCACCCCGGACGGCCAGAAGGTCGTCTCGGGGTCCGGCTTCAGCCGCGACGTCATCGTGTGGCGGGTGTCCGACGGCGCGCAGCTCGCGCTCTACGATGCGGAAACGGGCTGGGGCATCGAGCCCGAGCTTCCGATCGCCTGCTCCGCGGACGGCCTGACGTTTGGCTATGGCCGCACCGACGCCACGGTGGACATGGCGACGATCCCCTGACGCGCGCGCAACACTGAGGCTGCGGTCATCGGGCGCGGGATATCATCCCGCGCCCGATGATCGTACTGGCCTCCGCCTCTCCGCGACGCGCGGATCTCATGCGCCGCTCAGGCTTGCGGCCCCGCATCATCCCCTCACGGATCCCCGAGCGCGCCCTGCGCGGCGAGAGGCCCGAGCGCACGGCGCTGCGGCTCGCTCGCGCCAAGGCGGCCGCCGTCGCCGGGGGGCTCGATCGCGGGCTCGTCGTCGGCGCCGATACGCTGGTCGTCGTGGACGGACGGCCCCTCGGCAAGCCCCGCCACGCGGCCGAGGCCCGCGCGATGCTGCGCCGTCTTTCCGGCCGGACCCACCGGGTCGTCACCGCCGTGGCGGTGATCGATGCCGCCACCGGACGGCGCAGAAGCGGTCTCGCTCGCGCCCGGGTGCGGTTCCGCTCGCTGTCCGCCCATGAGATCGCGCGGTACGTCCGGACCAGCGAGCCCGCCGACAAGGCCGGCGCATACGCGTTCCAGGGGGGGGCGCGCCGATTCGTCCGGTCGCTGCGCGGCTCGCCGGACACCGTCATCGGCCTGCCGCGCGCGCTCCTGCGCCGTCTGCTGCGGGACCTCGCGCAGCGGCCGTCGCGATGTTAAATTCCGCGACCTTGAAAACGACCCCGGATCACCCGGACCGCTTCGCCGATCGCCACATCGGACCCCGCGCAGCCGACGTGGCGCGGATGCTCTCCGCGCTCGGCTGCGCTTCCCTCGACGCGCTGATCGACGCCGCCGTGCCCGCCGGCATCCGCATGAAGAAGCCGCTCGATCTGCCTCCGGCGATGAGCGAGGCGGGGATCCTTCGCGATCTGTCGGCGCTCGCCGGCGCGAACCGCGTCGCGCGCTCCTACCTCGGGCTCGGGTATCACGGCACGATCACGCCGGCGGTCCTGCGCCGAAACGTCCTGGAGAACCCCGGCTGGTACACGCAGTACACGCCGTATCAGGCCGAGATCGCCCAGGGTCGGCTCGAAGCGCTGCTCATCTTCCAGACGATGGTGATGGACCTGACCGGCCTCGAGGTCGCGAACGCCTCGATGCTCGACGAGGGCACCGCCGCCGCCGAGGCGATGACGCTCTGCCGGCGTGTGCTCGACCGCAAGGCGCCGGGAGAGGTGTTCTTCGTCTCGAAGCGCTGCCACCCGCAGACGATCGCAGTCGTCGAAGCGCGCGCGCACCCGCTGGGTCTGCGCGTCGTCGTCGGCGACGAGACGGATCTGCCGCAGGACGGCGGCGTTTTCGGCGTGCTTCTTCAATATCCGGCATCGGACGGCGAGGTTCCGGACTATCAGCCGGTCATCGCGCAGGCGCACGCGGCGGGCGCGCTGGTCGCGGTCGCAGCGGACCTGCTGTCGCTCACCCTGCTGCGCTCCCCCGGAGAGCTGGGCGCGGACGTCGCCGTCGGCAGCACGCAGCGCTTCGGCGTGCCGCTCTTCTACGGCGGCCCGCATGCGGGCTACATCGCGACCCGCGACGAGTACAAGCGGCAGCTCCCCGGCCGCATCGTCGGCGTCTCGCGCGACGCCGCCGGCGAGCCGGCGATCCGCCTCGCGCTCCAGACGCGCGAGCAGCACATCCGCCGTGACAAGGCGACGAGCAACATCTGCACCGCCCAGGTGCTGCTGGCGGTCTTGGCGGCGATGTATGCCGTCTATCACGGGCCGGAGGGGCTGCGCGCCATCGCCGCGCGCGTGCGCCGGCAGACGCTGGCGCTCGCCGCGTCGCTGCAGGGCTCAGGCTGGTCGCTGCGCCACGACACCGTCTTCGACACCCTGAGGGCCGGCGGCGGCCCGCGCACGCAGCGCCAGGTTCTCGACGCGGCGGCCGCTCGCGGCATCAATCTGCGCGCGTTCGATGACGGCGACATCGGCGTCACGCTCGACGAAACGGTCGGCGCCGGGGATCTCGCCGACCTCGCCCAGGCGTTCGGCGCGGCGGCGGTGTCGGACCCCGGGGAGAGCCCGGTTCCCGGCCCGCATGCGCGCGGGACGGAGTACCTGACGCACGAGGTGTTCCAGACCCACCGCTCCGAGACGGGAATGCTGCGCTACCTGCACAGCCTCGAGGAGCGCGATCTCTCCCTGAACACCGCGATGATCCCCCTGGGCTCGTGCACCATGAAGCTAAACGCCGCCGCCGAGATGGAACCGGTGTCGCTGCCCGGCTTCGCCTCGATCCATCCCTTCGCGCCGGTCTCCGACACGCCCGGCTACGCGGAGCTGTTCCGTCGCCTGGAGCGGATGCTGGCGGAGATCACCGGCTTCGACGCCGTCTCGCTGATGCCCAACGCCGGATCGCAGGGCGAGTACGCGGGACTCCTGGTGATCCGGGCCTGGCACGCGTCACGCGGCGAGAGCGCGCGCGACATCTGCCTCATCCCCGTCTCGGCGCACGGCACGAACCCGGCGAGCGCGGTCATGGCCGGCCTGCATGTCGTGCCGGTGGCCTGCGACGCCTCGGGCAACGTCGAGATCGTCGATCTCGAGCAGAAGATCGGCGCGCACCCGGGCCGCATCGCCGCCCTCATGGTCACGTACCCCTCGACGCATGGCGTCTTCGAGGAAGGGATCCGCGAGATCTGCGAGCGCGTCCACGCCGCCGGCGGCCAGGTCTACCTGGACGGCGCCAACATGAACGCGCTCGTCGGCCTGTGCCGCCCGGGCGACTTCGGGGCGGATGTCTGCCACCTCAACCTGCACAAGACCTTCTGCATCCCGCACGGCGGCGGCGGCCCCGGGGCGGGCCCCATCGGCGTCGCGAAGCATCTCGCGCCCTTCCTGCCGACGCATCCGCTCGTGTCCCCCGTTCCTCCCGGCGGCCGTCCGATCGGCCCCGTTGCCGCCGCGCCGTGGGGCAGCGCGGGGATCTTTCCGATCAGCTACGCCTACATCGCGATGATGGGTCCCGACGGCCTGCGGCGCGCGAGCGCGATGGCGATCCTGAACGCCAACTACACCGCCCGGCGCCTGGAGCCGCACTACCCGATCCTCTACAAGGGGCTCTCCGGGTTCGTGGCGCACGAGTGCATCGTCGACACGCGCGGATTCAAGGCGACCGCCGGCGTCGACGTGGACGACATCGCCAAGCGTCTGATCGACTACGGATTCCACGCCCCGACGATGTCGTGGCCGGTCGCCGGCACGCTCATGATCGAGCCGACCGAGAGCGAGCCGCTCGACGAGCTGGACCGCTTCATCGAGGCGATGATCGCGATCCGCGAGGAGATCCGCGAGATCGAGAGTGGCCGCGCCGACGCAAAGGTCAACCTGCTCAAGATGGCGCCGCACACCGCTCGCGCCGTCGCGTCGGACGACTGGGGCCGGCCCTACTCGCGAGAGCGGGCCGCGTTCCCCACCGAGTGGACGCGGCGCCGCAAGTTCTGGCCGGCGGTGGCCCGTGTGGACAACGCGTGGGGCGACCGCAATCTGGCCTGCGCCTGCGCCCCCGTCGCCGCCTACGCGGAGCCCCCCTCGACATAGGCCTTGTAGCCGGCGGCGTCGAGGAGATCCGCCAGCTCCTTTGGGTCGCGCAGCCGCACGCGGACGATCCAGCCGCTGCCGTATGGATCGGCGTTCACCGCTTCGGGCCCGTCGCGCAGCGCCTCGTTCACCGCAACGATCTCGCCGCTGACCGGCGAGTAGATGTCCGAGACCGCCTTCACCGATTCGACGGAGCCGAAGACCGCGCCGGCGGTCACCGCCGACCCCACAGCCGGCGCGTCCACGAACACGATGTCGCCCAGCTCGTTCTGCGCGTGATGAGTGATGCCCACGGTGGCGACGTCGCCCTCCGCCTTGACCCACTCGTGCTCCCTCGAATACCGCAGACCGTCCGGGATCATCTGTCTGTCCTCTCCTGCGTGCGCGGCCCGGTCAGGGCGTGCGCCGGTAGAACGGGGTCGGCACGACGCGCGCGGCGACCGGGGCGTCGCGGATCACGACTTCGAATTCCGTTCCCGCCTGGTCGTGCCCGGCCGGGAGATAGGCGAGACCGATGTTTTTCTTCAGGAACGGGGCGTAGCTCCCGCTCGCGACCTCACCTGCGGCTGCGCCCGCGACCCGGATCGGATAGCCGTGGCGGGCGATCCCCCGCCCCGTCATCTCGAAGCCGGCGAGACGGCGCCTCACGCCCGCTTCGCGCTGGCGCGCCAGGACATCGCGGCCGACGAAGTCCCCCTTGTCCCAGGCGACGATCCACTCGAGCCCCGCCTCGAGCGGGCTCGTCGTCGCGTCGATGTCCTGGCCGTAGAGGGCGAGCCTGGCTTCGAGCCTCAGCGTGTCGCGCGCGCCGAGCCCTGCGGGGAGCAGGCCGTGCGGCCGGCCGGCGGCCAGCAGGCGCTCCCACAGCGCCGGCGCCCCCTGCGGCGCGATGTAGATCTCGAATCCGTCCTCGCCGGTGTAGCCTGTGCGCGCGACGATCGCCGGGGCGCCGAAGAGATCCGCCCGCCGAAAGCGGTACCGCTTCAGCGCCGGGGCGTCGGCCCCCAGCGCCTCGGTCAGGATCGTGCCCGCCGCCGGTCCCTGCAGGGCGACCTGGGCCCAGTCGGCGCTGCGGTCGAGGACCGAAACCTCGTCGTTCGCCTGCGACTGGAGCCAGCGCGCGTCCTTGCCGGAGTTCGCGGCGTTCACGCAGAGCATGAACTCCTGCGGTCCGAAACGATGGACGAGCACATCGTCCACGAACCCGCCGTCGGGATTCATGATCGCCGAGTAGTGCGCCTGGCCGTCGGCCAGCCGCGAGACGTCGTTGCTGGTCGTCCACTGGAGGAACGACAGCGCCTCGACGCCGCGGACCTCGATCTCTCCCATGTGGCTGACGTCGAACAGCCCGGCCTTCGTGCGGACCGCCATGTGCTCGTCCACGACGCCGGAGTACTGGATCGGCATTTCCCAGCCCGCGAACGGCGCCACCCGGGCGCCGAGAGCGGCGTGGAGCGCGTGCAGAGGGGTTCTCTTCAGCGCGGCGTCGGACGGCATGCGGGGCGCGACGGTACCATGCGCGCCGGGCTCAGTCCACCCAGATCTCGACCAGCTCGTCTCCGTCGTCGGCGCTCAGCAGCGGGATCTTCTGCGCCTTCGCTTCGTCCAGCGACTGGATCAGCGCTTCCCATGAAAGGCCCTTCTTCGCCGCCTCGCCGCGCAGCTCCGCCACGGTCTCGTCGGGCAGCGTGGAGAGCAGCGCGCGGGCGAAGGAGAGCGGCAGGTTGATCAGGACCTTCTCGTTCGGATCGGAGCGCTTCGTCATGCGCAGATGGATCCATCGCGCCTGCGCCCCCTGGGTCCGCGCGGGCGCCGCGCCGCCCGTTGCCGCCGCCGGGTCCACGCGCGCGAGCGCGAGGGTCATCTCGTCGCGCAGATCGGGGCTCGACTCGGCCGGGAGCTCGGCGCGCAGCACACGCGCCGCATGAGCGCGCAGGCCGGAGTCATCCGTGCGGCTCGCCAGGATCGCGGCGGAGACGCGCACCGATCGCGCCGCGTCCGACAGCGCCGCCTCGAGCGCCGGACGGCCCGCCGGCTTGCCGGCGAGGATCAGGGCATGGGCCGTCTGCGCACGCAGCCTTCGGGCTTCCTCGGCCAGCGGGCCTGAGCCGGCGCCGGCCTGCTGGAACGCGGCGAGCGCTTCTGCTTCGCGGCCGGGCATGCTGGCAAGAGCCCGCCCCCGGTTCACGGCGACGGCGACCGCCTGCGGCGAATCGGGGTAGCGGGCCAGGAACTCGTCCGCGGAGGTAACGACCTCTTCCCAGCGCCGCTCGAAGAGCGCGCTCTTCATCTTTTCGAGCAGCGTGTCGGCCGCGGGGCGCTCCTCAGTCGCGGCGGCGCCGAACGCGCTCGCGGCGGCGACGGGCGCCGCGATCACGAACGCCGCGCCGAGCGGCGCCGCGAGCAGAACCCCGCTCAGGCGTCTAAACAGTGCCGCCTCCTGCCTGCGCCGTCTGGCGCAGCTCCGCCAGCACGACGTCGATGCGGCCGATCAGACTGGAGCGGCCGATGGAGGCGCGCAGCCGTTCGACCTCGCCGCTCGCGGCGCAGTCGTTCAGAGAGAGCAGATCGATCATTTCGGTGCGCAGATCCCCCCAGACGCCCGCGCCGCGCCCCGACTCCGAAGCCGCCGCCAGAGCGCCGTCGAGCCAGGGCGCCTCCTGCAGCAGCGCGCGCGCAGCCGCGCGCTCCGCCTGCAGATCCACGCCGTTCTCGCCGCAGGCGACCGGAAGCTCGAGCGCGGAGAGGATCTCCCGTCCCTTCTCGAGCGCTGCGATCGCGCGCTGCCGGTCAGTCGTCGCCGCCACTGCGGCCAGCATGCGCGCCGCGCGCTCCTCGAGCGCGGCCCCGCCGGGCCGGGCCGCGCGGACCGGGGGATGCGGCCGCAGCACCTCGACGAGGCCGAACAGCACCGCGACCCCGAACGCCGCCGCGGCCACGGCAGCGGCAAGGCGCATCGAGCGCGCCGCGCGCGGCCGTGAGAGCCAGCCGGTTCTGCGGTCACGCCACGCCGCGATCGAGACGAGCCGGCCGCGCGGCTCCCCGATCTCGGGGGCGAATGCGCGCGCGAGGATGCGCCGCGTCTGGCCCTCCCAGTCGATTCCCGTATCCCCATCAGCGGGCGGCGCCAGCATGGCGAGAGACGCGCGCAGATTCTCCGCGGCGCGCCGGCACGGCTCGCAGCCCTCGTGATGGGCCTGCAGAAGGCCGGCCTCGGCGCGCCCGAGCGCGCCTTCCGCCTCGCGCCGCAGGAGCGCGTGCGCCCTCCCGCAGGTCACTTGAGCGCCTCCAGCCGGCGCAGCCCGCGATGAAGCGACGACTTCACCGTTCCGAGCGAGCAGCCCAGCGCCGTCGCGATTTCATCCAGGGAGAGCCCCTCCGCGTGCCGCAGAAGCAGCACGGAGCGCTGCCGGGCCGGCAGGGCGTCGATCGCCGCGTAGAGCCGCCGGCGCCGCTGCGCGCCGATGGCCCGGTCATCGGGAAGCGCCGACGCGTCCACCGGATCGGGCACGCCGGCTTCGCGCGCCGCCTCGAGGGACGCGGCGCGCCGGATGCGCAGGCGCCGCTGCCGGTCGAGGCACTCGTTCATCAGAATTCTCCAGGTCCACGTCCCCGGCGCCCCGCCGGGACGCCAGCCCGAGCGCGCGCGCCAGATCTTTACGAAGGTTTCCTGCACGGCGTCGAGCGCTTCCTCCCGCTGCCGGAGGACCGTGACGGCAGCCCGGAACAGCCGTTTCTGGTGACGTTCGACGAACAGACGGAATGCCTCCTGGTCATCCGCCTGAATCCGGCGCATGAGCTCGAGATCGTCGTTCGCATCGGCCCCGCTCGCGCTTCTTTCGCCCAGGGCGCCGCGGGGGTCCTCTGGTCCGGGATCCAGACCGGCCTCCTCGGGCTTCCGGGCCGCACGCATGAAACGCACGGCGGCCCCTGCGGGTTCCCGCTCCCCCTCAGAGCGGCTCGTCTGAGGGGGTGGGAGACCCTTCGATCCGGCGGACGTAGTCCTCGATCGCCCTGAGCTCCCGCGATCCGAGCGCCTCGAACCGGACGCCGAAGCCGGGGCTCATTCTGCGCTCGGACGACGGGGAGATTCGATTCCGAATTTCCCCGGAGGCGATCAGCGGCCGCTCCAGGCCCTGCAGCTCGAAGCGGATCCGGACCCGGTCTCCGAGCGAGACCGCCTCGGGGCTCTTGATGAACATCCCGCTCACCGAAAGGTCCCGGCTCTCCCCCTGGAACACTCGGCCGGCGATTTCGACCTCGACGGGCACGCTCACGAACGCCCGCTCATTGGCGCGCTCCTTCAGCCCCGGCAGCAGCTTCCGCACCTTGTCGATGAATTCCGCCTGCAGGATCGGCTTGCCGATGAAATCGTCGGCGCCGGCGCGCACGCACCCGGACTCCAGCCCCGGATTCGAGGTCATGAGCACCGGGATGCGCGCCGTGACCGGGTCGGCCTTCAGCCTCCGGCAGGTTTCGATGCCGCCGATCCCGGGCATCTGGTCGTCGAGGACGATGAGCGCCGGGGGAACGGCGCCGACGATCTCGAGCGCTTCCTCACCGGAGCCGGCGGTCAGCACCTCGCAGGCGTGGCGGCGCAGATACACCTTCTCGAGCTCCCGGAAGAGCCTGACGTCGTCCACGATGAGGATGCGCGGGGCGTTCGCTCCCGCGGCATGCGCCGCCATCTCGAGCCTTTCGGTTCAGCCCCGCACGTGACGGGTCTGTAGCCAGCGGCCCCAGAGAAACAGCAGCGCCCCCACCGCCAGAAACATCATTTCGGTGCGGACATCGTCGGCCCGAAGCCCCCGGTAGAGCCCGATCGGCAGATACACGAGAGCGAGGACTTGCATGGTTCGGGCCAGCACGAGCCTCACCGCCGCAATCCTATCACCGGGCCCGGCCTCCGCCGGCCACGGCGCCGATTTCCCGTTCGAAAGGGGCAATGCGATTTCGCCATGAGAAGCGGCGCGCGATGCGCGAGCGCTCCGCCCGGCCCGCGGCGAGGCGCGCCGGGTCCGCGAGAAGGCCCAGGAGCCGCTCTTCCAGCACGGCCGGCCCGGTGTACAGATACGCGGGGCGCTGCCGCGCGGGGATCATTTCCGGGTAGCAAAGCGCATCGGGGAGCAGGGGCCAGGCGCCCGCCGCCATCGCCTCGAGCCACGAGATTCCGAAGTTCTCGTGATGCGACGTCGAGACGATCAGCGCCGAGCGCCGGAGCCAGCGCACGTAGTCGGCGCGCCTCGGAACGAAGCCTGAGTGCACGATCTGGGCCGCGAAGCGCTCCCCCGCGCGCAGGAAGGGGGTCGGCACGACCCGCGCCGACGCGCCCAGCAGCGCAAGCCGGAATCGGCCTCCCCGCTCGCGCACCCGCTCCAGGACCGCGAAGAACTCGTCCGGCGCCTTGTCGAACTCCCACCGGTGATTCCAGAGAATGATCGGCGCCTCATCATCCAGGTCGCCGGGTGCGGGCGCGGGGATGTCGGAGTCCTCGAAACCGGGCGCGCAGACGCGCGACCCCGCCCGGAGTCTCCTCAGCAGGCCCGGAATACCGCCGTCCGGTACCGCCGCGATCAGCCCGGAGCCGCCCGCGAGAAACGCTTCGCGGTGATGACGCGAGTTGAAGAGGATTCTGTCGGCGGCAGCCGCCGCCGAGAGATCGGCGAAGGCGAGCCCCCAGTCCCGCGGCGAGGTCCCCGAGGCCTCTGTCACACGATGGCGCCGCGCGGCGTCCCGCTCGCGCGGGTCGGGGTGGATGAACCGGTCCCTCCGGAACCCCGCCGATTCGTCGACCGGATACGCCACCTGACTCTCGTGCATGACGAGCACGAGCGGCGCCCGCCCGCCACGCGCCCGGCGCGTTGCCGCCGCGACATCGGCGAGGTTCAGCAGGCTCGAGGCGACGATGACATCCGCGCGGGCGAGGTCGGCCCCCCGCTCCAGCGCGAAGCGCAGACCGGCGGCCCGCAGGCGCCACTTCCAGTTCCTGGCCGGAAGACACCGAAGCACCACGCGGTGCCGCGTGCGCTTCGCGAATCCCTGCACGATCGCCCGGTGAGACCCGCCGTCGTGCGGCTCGAGCCAGAGGAGCGACAGCCGCCGGCCGGACCCGATCATCACGCGACTATAATCCGCGGGCCGCCATGGGCCGGAAACTCGCGTTCGCGCTCCTGCTGCTCATCGTCGGCCTGATCGTCGCGGCGATTGCCCTGCGGCGCGAGCCTCCGCAGGTGCGCCGCGACGAGGACCACCTGCGCACCTGGGGGGACTGGCCCGCCTGCCTGGACTGTCACGGATCGGACAGGGCCAACCCGCGGCCCAGGTCCCATCCTGCCGGTGAGATCTGCAGCCAGTGCCACTCGCTGAGGCGCGAGGATGTGCCGCGCTGAGGAAAAGCATGCAGATCAGTACGGAATTCGGTATTCTGTTCGCGGGCGTTCACACGGAGGAAAGAAGATGACGATCGGCGGTCTGCTCGGACGGACGGCGACACTCGCTGCCAACGGCGGCTGGCACCTCTCCCGCGCTCTCAACCGGATCGTTCCCGCCGGGTCGTTCCAGCCCCGATGGGCTCCGGCGCCGCTCCTGAAGAAGAAGGAGCGCACATTCCCGACGCTCGGCTGGCCCCGCGAGACGGATTCTCTGTGCCCGCGATGTGTCCGTGAAGTTCGCGATGCCATCCTGGCCGGCACGGTCGACGTGCGGGTCCTCATCGAGTCGAACCCCGGCGAGATCAAGGCCCGGATCGTCGAGCAGGATGGCCGCCTGATCATGGAGAAGACCTGCCCGAAGCACGGCCGCTTCGAGGACGTGATGTCGATCGACCCGGCGTTCATGAGCCGGATCGAAAATCTCTACCCGGGCCGGGACTTCCGGATGGCCCCGGACCCGTTCCACAACCACGGCACCTCGACGATCAAGTACGGCCGCGGAGCGGTGCTCACCGTAGACCTCACGAACCGCTGCAACATGATGTGCGAGCCCTGCTTCATGGACGCCAACCAGGTCGGATACGTGCACGAGCTGACCTGGGAGGATGTGAAGCAGCTCCTCGACAACGCCGTGCAGGTGAAGCCGAAGCGCCAGATGTCGGTGCAGTTCTCCGGCGGCGAGCCGACCCTCTCCCCCTGGTTCCTCGACGCCGTCGCCTATGCCAAGAAGGTCGGCTACGTCTCGGTGCAGGCGGCGACGAACGGGATCCGCTTCGCGCAGGACCTGGACTTCGCGATCGCGGCGCGGAAGGCCGGCATGCGCTTCGCCTACCTGCAGTTCGACGGAGTGACGAACGAGGCGAACAGCCATCGCAAGGTGGGAAATCTGTTCGACGTGAAGCAGCGCGCGATCCAGAACATGAACGCCGCGGGCATCGATGTCGTGCTGGTGACGACGATCGTGAACACAGTCAACAACGACCAGGTCGGCCCGATCGTGAAGTTCCTCGTGGACAACATCGACCGCCTCGTCGGGGTCTCGTTCCAGCCGGTGTCCTTCACAGGCCGCGACGAAGAGATCGACGACGCCACCCGCGAGCGCTGGCGCTACACCCTTTCGCACCTGGCGCACGACCTGAAGACGCAGCTCGGCGTCACGGAGCCGATGCGCGATTGGTACCCCCTGTCGGCCACGGGGCCCTTCTCGGACCTGATGGACCTGCTCGCGGGCGCCAAGGCCGACTGGGGCAACCTGAAGTGCGGCTGCCACCCGAACTGCGGCATCGGCACGATGCTCCTCATCAACGAGGACACGAAACAGGTCGTCCCGCTGCCGCAGATCGTCAACGCGGATCAGGTGCTCGAGGACGTGAAGGCGATCACCGACGCGGGGCGCGGGCGCAAGGCAACGATCGCGCAGATGGTTCTCTCTGTCGCCCGGAACGTCCGGTGGAAGGAGATCCCCCGGGATCTCTCCCCGATGCAGGTCCTTCGCATCGTGGACGCATGGTCCGGCAGTCACATGAAGCTGGCCAGGCAGCGGCGCTACAAGTGGCGGATGTCGATGGTCGCCGGCATGTGGTTCCAGGATCTCTTCAACTACGACTTCCGGCGCACCGAGATGTGCATCATTCCCTACGCGACGCAGGCAGGCGAGATTTCGTTCTGCGCCTACAACACCGGCGTCGGCTGGCGGCAGATCGTGGAGAACATGTACACGACCGCGTCGGTGCGCGACTGGTTTGCGGCTCAGGGACGGCACCCCGTGTACGCGGGCGGCCACGAGGTTCCGCTGCCCCCGGTGCCGCAGCAGGCGGCGGCCTTCCCGGTGCGCGTACCGGTGCACTCCGACTTGCCGGTCCTGCAGTAGCGGGGGCACGCGGAAGGGAGCGCCCGAAGCGTCGCAAGGCAGGTGTTGCCGTCCGGCAACGCCTGCGCTCGTGCCGGAACAAGGCTCCGGGCGCCGCCGGACAATCGGCGGAAGTGCCCCACGGAAGGCCTCGAAGCGGACCCCTCTTCCTGCTTCGCACCCGCGCGGACAGATTCCCCTCCACGGAGAGACTGACTCACGGGAGGAGAAGATCCATGGATCAGAGGGAGCATTCGGCGGAGGGCGGCGCCCGCTTCGGGCAGTACCTCAGAACGCTGCGGCTGGACCGGCGCCTGACGCTCGAGCGGATCGAGGAAGTCTCGCGCCGCGGCGGCACACCCGTTTCCAAGACCTATCTCTCGCGCGTGGAGCACGGCCACACCACGCCGACGCTGCCGCGACTCGAGGCGCTCGCGCGCATCTTTCGCATCCGCGTGGGAGAGATGGCCGAGCGGTTCGAAGTCGAGGCCGAGATGGCGCGAAGCCCGGGCGCCGTCCCGATTGCGGCGGCGGAGCCCCTGCCGGAGTCCGAGGACGAAGCCGCGGCCGCCTCGCGCGGCGCGGTCGTGCTACTCGACGCCTCGCGGCGGGCGCTTGCAGATCCGCAGCGCCTCGAGTGGGCGCGCTCGCGTCTCTGTCTCGCCGTGGCCTCGTCTTCGGTGGGGAACTTCCGCCTGTGCAAGGAGGAAGCCGAGGCGCTCGTCAGCGCACCCGAGCTTCCCGACGACATCCGCCTGAAGGCCATGGTGCAGCTCGCGCTGGCCTACCAGAGGCTGCGGCGGCCCCTGCTTGCGAGGCTCGTGACCGCCGCGCTGCTCGACCGCGGGGACGACCTTCCATCACAGATTCGCGCCGATGCGCACTTCCTCATGGGGCGCATCGACCTCGACTGCCTGGAGCCGCGCTCGGCGCTGATCCACCTGCGGCAGGCCGTCGCGTCCTATCGCAAGCAAGGCCCGAACGCCGACCTCGCGCGCGGGCTGCTGGAGCTGGGCGAGGCGTATCGGGCGCTCGGGCAGCTTCCCGAGGCCATGGTCCGCTATCAGGAAGGGCTCGAAATCGCACGTCGCGCCGACCAGAAACCTCTCGTCGCCGATCTTCTCTCCCGCCTCGGGCGAGGGCACCGCCTGCTGGGCAACCGCGTCGCCGCGTTGCGCTCGCTTCACGAATCCAACGACATCGCGCGGAGATCCGATCAGTACGACGTGCTCTTCCGCAATCACTATCATCTGCGCACCCTCTCTGCCGAGAGCCGCGACGAGTTTTCGCGCCGCGCCTCGGAGCGCGCCCTCAAGCTCCTCGCGGTGCGCTGCTCGCCGCTGTCCGAGGAAGCGCTGGCGTGGCGGGCCGAGCGCGCCGCCCCGCCCGCCGCGCGGGAGCCCGTCGCGCTGGCCGATTCCGATTCCGTGATGCTCCTATCGAATTCGTGATCGGCCCCCGGCGCCCGGCGGCGCCGGGGGCGCCCCTGCTCGATTTCCCGGCGGCCGGGAAGGCATGGGATCTGCTGGGTACCAGCCACCATGTTCGCCGCCCGGAAGGTCCCCGTCCTCCTCCTGGCCCTGCCGACGATCCTCGGCGCGGCCGGGAGCCTCTGCCTCGCCGAGCTGACGACCGTCGCCGAGCGCGAGATCGAGCTGGTCTCTGGCGGCCGTCTGATCGTCGCCACGCGGCTGGAGGATCCGGACTACCTCCCGGGTGCGCGTCTCGTGATCGAGCCGGTGGTCGGGCTCATGCCGGCCGAGGGAGACACCGAATCGCCGGAGGTCATCGCTTTCGAGGTCGTGTCGGCGCGCAGCGGGTTCGCCCCCTGCCATGCGCGCCCCGAATCGAAGCAGCTCCCGGGCGCCTGCGCCATAGGCAGCGGGCTCGAGCGCGTGGCCGCCGAGGGCCCCGCATTCCGATTCCGCTTCGTCAACCTGTTTCAACTCGATGAGACGGACACCGAGCCTGCGTTCGGCCGCGCCGAGTTCCGCGCGGCGGTCACCGTGCGCGCCCCGACAGGCGGCGTCGAGACGGTGCGGTTCCCGATCTCGATCCTGGTCCGCGAGACCCCGCTCGCGGCGGCCCTGAGGCCGCATCATGAGACCCCGGTCTGCGCCGTGAGCGTCCCCGACTCCCCCGCAGTCCACGAGTAGCGCCCGGCCGCGCGCGCCGCGGCTTGACCCTTCTGCCGCGTATCGGCTATAACGCGCCTCCTTCCGGCGGCGCGTCCCGCGCCGCCCCGCAGCATCCGGCAGCCGGTGTAGCTCAGTGGTAGAGCAGCTGATTCGTAATCAGCAGGTCGGTGGTTCAATCCCACTCGCCGGCTCCATCGATTCAATCAACAAGGGAGCCGATGAGGCCGCTGCCCTCAGCGATTGTCGCGAAGGAAGCGCAGCAGCGAAGCCTCGAGCTCGCCGGGCAGGGATGCGACCGTCGCCTCGCGCAGGATCTGCGGCGTCGCGCGGTAGGAGGCGACGAAGGCCTGGCAGCGCGGGCAGCCGGCCACGTGCCGATCGAGGCGGGAACGAACGTCGGCGGGCAGCGTGCCTTCGAAGTAGTCCATCAGCAGCTCGACGCCCGATCGGCAGACCATGCTCTCGCTCATGACTTCACCGCGACGAGATGGTTGAGATACCCCCGCAGCATCAGGCGCGCCCGGTGGACGCGCTGGCGCACGGTCGCGGGTTCGAGGCCGAGCACCTGGGCGACCTCGGCGGTGTCCATCTCCTCGAGGTCGCGCAGGACGAACGGCTCTCGGTAGAGATCCGGCAGTCGCTCGATCGCGGCGTGGGCGGACGCGGCGAGGTGCTTGCGGTCGATCAGCTCGTCGGCGCGCGTCGCGAGGCCGATGTCGGCGGCTGACGAACGGTGCCGGCCGTCGCCGTCGAACTCCGGCAGGTACTCTTCGAGTGGCTCCGTGGGCGAACGCGCATGGGACCGGCGCAGCATCAGGGCCGCATTGGTTGCGATGCGATAGAGCCAGGTCGAGAACTTCGACTCTCCGCGAAACCGGGCGAGGCCGCGGTACGCCTGGAGGAACGCCTCCTGCACCACGTCGGGCGCATCGCGCTCGGCGCCCGTCATGCGACACGCGAGACGGTAGACCCGGGCCTGATAGCGCCGCACGAGGGACTCGAAGGCAGGATCGTCCCCGGCCGCGGCGCGCGCGGCAAGCTCTTCATCGCTCGCTTCGCGACCGGGAACATCCATGCCGGAAGTCTAGCGGGTCTGGATCGCGGCCTTCACCTTCGCCGCGAGCTCGGGCGTCACCTCGGTGACGCCGTGGTCCTTCGCCGCGTGGGCCACGACCTGCTTGACGAGCTCCTCTTCGGTGGCGGCGCTCGCCTTGAAGGTACAGCCGTTCACGACGTCGTTGCACGCGATCTGCTTGGTCATCTCTTCCTCCTGGCCGGCATCACCGGCTCACGTCTGTTGGATGCCGCAGCGGTTCCGGCGTGACGGGAATTGCCGGAGAGAACTCGATGAACTCGAAGCGCAGCCGCGTCGCGCGCGGCGTCTCGAGAACTCGATCGACGTGGAACTCAACCGAGAGGTCGCGGCTGACCGTCGCGCGGCCCGTGAGCTGCAGGACGCCGCCCGTCGCGAAATCCACGAACAGCAATCCTGCCTGCGGGTAGGCGCTCAGGTTGCCGAGCGTGTTGAACATCGCGTTGCCGGGATAGTCGGGAAACACCAGATGATCGGCCCCAAGCACGTTCACGAAGCCCGGGCGGCCCCCGCGGTGCGATGCGTCCGGTCCGCCCTGCGGATGGAAGCTCGCGATGAAGAATGTGTCGGCACCGGCAATCCATTCGCTTTGGCGGGCGTTCAGGGTCGCCAGGCGGCGTGTCGTCCCGGGGGACGCCTCGCCGTCCTCGAGCCGCCGCATCTGGATGTACTTCGGGCAGTTGCCGTAGGCCCGATCGACCAGCAGGAAGAGTCCTTCGGGCGAGACGAGGCCACGGCCGTTGAACCGCATGCGCTGGCGCGTCGTCACGTCGATCACGAGCAACCCGAACTCGGGCCGCGACTTCAAGTTGGCCAGCAGCGGATCTCCGTCCGCCGGTTCGGCCTGGATTCGCAGGAGCGTCTCGTCCACCGCGGTGACAAGGCCGGGCGCGCCCGTCAAGAGCGATGCCCAGACCCCTCCGTCGCCGTCCAGAGTGGTCGCGACGACGAGCCGCTGCCGGGCCAGAAAGAGTTGAGCAGCAGGGGTCACGGCCGAGCCGATGATCCTGCCGACCCGATCCGCCATTTCACGGACGCCGGCGCGCCGCTGGATCTCGATCTCTCCGGGGTGGAAGGGCTCTCTCACGGCCTTTGGATGCCGAGGCCCGCGATTCGTGACATGGGAGGCGCCGCAGAAGTGCGCAGTCGGAAAGAACAGCCTCGAAGTCTCAGCCCTCGGATCCGGGCCGAGGGCCCGGGCGTCCCCGGAGCGGGCGGCCCAGATCGGCGGGCAAGTTCACGCGGCGCGCTTCCAGACCCCCCCGAAAGCTCCCACGTGTCGTCGAGGGGTTTCGGCCCAGCCCCGCGGAAGACGAGTGTCGCACGCGTCTTGTTCTCACGGACCACGCGCACGCCGGATTTATCGAATCATTACACGCCGTGCCGGCCGGTTCCGCTTATCGCACGACGCGAGTGAGCCGCCACGGCTGCTTCGACACAGGACTTCGTCACGCTGCGGCCAGCGTTGCGACGCTCCTCCGGCTGACAGGTCTTGCTAGAGATGGTTTCATAACCTCGTAAGTGTCACGGCGCCGAATCCAAGGCGCCGTACGTCGATCCAAAATATCGTACTTGTACTCTCCTCTTGTTTGCGCTATCAAGCTGTCCGAAGGAG
>Ga0187894_10000105_pt1 | contig 104848 bp, 109 predicted proteins | sample GBC1701081metaG_FD_136650 | JGI IMG/M metagenome (GOLD analysis project Ga0187894, IMG submission 136650) | White microbial mat communities from a lava cave in the Kipuka Kanohina Cave System on the Island of Hawaii, USA - GBC170108-1 metaG ...
ATGAAGCTAGTGGAAGAACTTCCGTTAAGCGTCCGGCGCGCCGTGGAACAACCCAGGGAAAACCTGTACGCCACTGAGGAGCATCAGCCCGACGAAGTGAGGAGACAATGCGAAAGCTCAACTTGGTAACAACCAGCATCACTAGTTTTCTTAGCCAACCAAAGAAGGGAGTAAAGCTTATGAGCGCAAAAAGAATCTTTTTGGCTTTCGTCATTACGGCGATGATGACGGCTATGGTTACGGAAGTGGACGCCCAATCCACAGTGAATGGGCTCGACCAACCCTGCTGAACTGGGTCAACTGGGATACCTTGGCTATGTCCCGACAACTCGGCATTGTCCCACAGGAATAGTTCACAATCAAAAGGAGAAAAATCATGCTCGGGAGAAAATTTAGTGTAGTGGCCACAGCTTCTTTGCTGACTGCTATGACAGCATTCATACTCGGTAACGGGACAGCTTCGGCTGGTGAGTGTCAGTCAGTTCGAGGACATATTGTTTCGCGGGTACTGACGGGGACAGACTGCACGTCTCCGGTTGGTCTCTGTACCATTGGCAGATTTCGAGGCGACATCCGGGGAGACTTCGTTTTCACTGCTAGCAGCCTTAATCCCGGGGCGAATCCGGATTTTGCTCTCACGTCAGTCGCCTTCTACACGGGAGACCTCGTCCTGCATACAAATGATGGCGACCTGATAAGCAAAGACGCGGGCGCCTTCAATATCACCCCCAATAGTAATGAGGATTTTGGCAGTGTACAGACGATTATTACAGGGACAGAGGAGTTGGCGGGTACGACTGGTCGGATTCGCGCGGAGGGGGTATTTATCAATGGGTGTGTCGATTGCCGCTACCGAGGTGAGATCTGCACTCCTTAGATGAGGATATGAACAAAAACGAGAGGAGACGACCTCATGCCTTTTGTCACGGCTTCGGACGGAACGGAACTCTACTACGAAGTTGAGGGCGAGGGCTTCCCGCTCGTCTTCACTCACGGCAACATGGGCTTCGGGCAGCAGTTCTTTTTGCAAACTCGCATCTTTCGCCAGCACTATCGCTGTATCCTGCATGACTCGCGCGGCTGTGGCTTATCGGGAAAACCCCGGGCCGACATCTATGATACGAAAACCCACGCTTCAGACCTGCATACCATTTTGCAAGCGCTCGGCGTGCACAAGGCCGTCCACATCGGCCACTCCTTTGGCGGCCCGATCGCGCTGCATTACTATTTTGATTACCCGGACGAGGTGGCCGGGCTTGTCTGTATCGGCTCGTACTCGGCTGGTCTCCAGTTAGCTATCACCGAAGCGCAGGTGCTGTCCCTCTACGAGACTATTCAGGGTAGGCAAACCATCTTTGAGACGGTTATCACTCATGAGAAGTTTGCCAGATTCAACCCCTACGGGGCTGACATTGAGGCGCTGCTGCAACGCGAAGCGTGCAAACCGCCCATCTATGCCAGTCAAGCGACCTGCCGAGGGTTCTTCCGTCTCGATTTTACCGACCGCTTATCGAAGGTGAAGATTCCTGCGCTCATTGTCTGTGGAGATACGGATAAACCTGTTCCGCTGGAGACGGCCAGCCGAGTGCTGGCCGAACGCATCCCCGATGCACGGTTAGTGATCGTGACAGATACAGGCCACTTCCCACATATGGAAAAGCCCGAGATCGTCAACGAGGCCGTCTGGCAGTGGTTAGAAGAGAAAATCCAGTCCTAAAAATAGTTGCTATACGGGGGGCCGACAGATAACCCGTCGCACCAACCGCTTTCCAATGGCATGAATATAAGTAACAGTGTCATTGTGAGTTCCTCAAGTGCAGGATGCTAAGGGGAGCGGCCGCAACAAAAGAACACGGATGGGTTCCGGATTGCGTATTGCTCGTCCGGAATGACGGGATTGTCGTCTTCGTCCTTTGCTCATATGGGAGAGGCGTATCATGGATAACAAATTGTTTAATATCGATCTGTACCTCGCGCGTCTGAACTATTCCGGCGGAATCTCACTGACCGAGGATCGACTTGAGGCCCTCCACCGCGCCCAAGCCTACACGATTCCGTTCGAGAACTTCGATATTCTGCTCGGGCGAGGCATCACCCTCGAACCCGCAGCTCTTTATGACAAGCTGGTGCGACGGGCGCGCGGGGGCTATTGCTTCGAGCTGAACGGCCTGTTTCTCATGGCTCTTCAAGCCGCTGGCTTCGACGCGCGTGCCCTCTTGGCGCGCGTTCACCTGGTTGACCCGCCAACCGGACGGGGGCATCAGCTCATCCTCATCACGCTTCGGGGGAGAGAATGGATTGCCGACGTCGGGTTCGGTGGTCCGGGCCTGCGCGCCCCTATCCCGTTTGAACTTAATCATATCTCAACCCACGACGGACAGACCTTTCGTCTGGTGGGAGCCGCGCCTTTTGGTATTATGCTGCAAACTTTGACGAATGCCCAATGGCAAAATCTCTACAGTTTCGAGTCAGCGGACCCCCCGCGAAGCGGGTGGCTTGCTGGGTTGGGCCGTCTCAAAGACGGCTAGGGTCAGTTAAAATCTCCCCGCCTGATCTTCAGCCTCTTGTTCCCGGATATACCGCTTCACCGCTTCCAACTCGTAGCCGACCGTCGACACCGCATAGCCCCGCGCCCAGAAGTGCTCGCCTGTGAAGTTCTTCCACTTCCCCCCAAACTGCCGGGCGATCGCCACCGCACTCTTACCCTTCAAGAAACCAATGATCGAGGCCACGGCATGCTTGGGCGGGATCTCAAGACAGATGTGGACATGATCAGCCAACAGATGGCCCTCCACAATCCGGCAACTCCTTCTGGCGGGCGAGTTCATGAAAGATCCCGCCTAAGCTCGCTCGAATCTCGCCATACACCGCCCTGCGTCGATACTTGGGGATAAACACCACATGATACTTGCATTCCCAGCGCGAGTGCGCCAAGCTCTTCCACGGTTCCGTCATACAGTCCTCCTTTGGATATGCCAGCAAGCCATCCGGGGGAGGACTGTACTCCCGGATCGCTCAAAGCTCTTCACGTCGCACTAGTCGAACTAGTGGATTACCTCCAATGTCGATTTAGGACAGGTGTTCCCGGCAGATATTGCGTACGGGAATCACTTCACCTCGACCCACCCCAGTTCGTTCTTTACCTTTGCCCGAGTGGCCGCGCTCCCTCGCCCTAACGGGCGCGTCACGCTCTTCAATAGTGCGCTCAGAATAGTCACCCCGGACGGAGAGCACGTACAGGAGCTTGAGGAAGGCCAGCCGTATCTCGACGCCCTGAAAATGCATTTCGGCATCGAACTCGATGCACCTTACGACGCGCTTCGCCCGCTTCCTCGGTGACAGATTACTCCCGATTCTCTTTTCTTCCGTCTAGTGCCCCGGCTCCTTACCTCAGGTGCCATGCGCTTGCACGTGCACTCTGCGGAAAACGTGATGTATTAAATTTTTCTCATCCGAGACGAATTACCTATTTTCAATTTTTTATTGCGTTTTACGGATAAAATTCTAAAAATTATCTTGACAAATGCCTATGTAATCATCTATCCATTAGGCCCCTGTCGGCTTTCTCCTCAAGAAATTAGGTGGAGGACCATGGAACTAGACAGCGTCGACCGACATATCCTCTCGCTCTTGCAAGAGAACTGTAAACTGCCGCTCGCAAGGATCGGTGAACGGGTTGGGTTATCTGCGCCGTCGGTGGCCGAGCGTATCGACAAACTGGAGAAGGGCGGTGTGATTCGTGGCTATACCGCCGTGCTTGACGCGCGCAAGTTGGGGAAAGATATCACGGCGTTTATCGGCGTGTTCGTCGATCACCCGAAACTGATTACCAAATTTGAAAAGGAAATCGACCACTTTGAGAGTGTCCAAGAATGTCATCACGTCACTGGTCAGCACACACTGTTACTAAAGGTCAAAGTGGAGAACACCTCAGCCCTCGAAGAATTGATTCGCAAAATCCGCTCTCTTGAGGGCGTTTCTCGCACCGAAACTTCAGTGGTGCTCTCTACGCATATCGAGGGGTTGTGGCTGGATTTGAAGGAGGTGGAGGTAGACGTAGCGGAATCGGAAAAGAACCATCGCGGACATGAAGCTCCGCAGGTTCTACGACTGAAACGAGGAGGATGAAGCATGGCAACGCGAACACCACGCAAACAGGGGTTGTATGACCCGCGATTCGAGCACGACGCTTGCGGCGTCGGGTTCGTGGTCAATATGAACGGCCAGCGTTCCCATGACATTATCCAAAAGGGCCTGAAAATTCTCGAGAACCTCGATCACCGTGGGGCCTGTGGCTGTGACCCACAGACCGGTGACGGGGCCGGTATTCTGATGCAGATCCCGCATGCTTTTTTACAGAAGGAGTGTGCGCAACTCGATATTACTCTTCCGGCAGTTGGCGAGTACGGGGCAGGCTTAGTCTTTCTGCCGCCCGACATTGCCGAACGCAATCAATGCGCGGCGCTTTTCGAGAAAGTGATCCGCGAAGAGGGGCAACGCTTTCTGGGGTGGCGCACGGTGCCGATTGATGAAACCCAGTGTGGTCGGATTGCTCACGAGTCGATGCCTCACATCCGCCAGATCTTCGTTGGTCGCGGCCACGACATTACCGACCAAGAAAGTCTGGAGCGCAAGCTGTACGTGATCCGTAAACGGATTGAGAACCTCGTGCGCGACTCAGACCTGCGAGACTCAGAGTCGTTTTATATTCCGACGCTGTCCAGTCGCACCCTGGTGTACAAGGGGTTGCTGATGCCGCATCAGATCCCTCGCTTCTATCTCGACTTGAATGATCCGACCATGGACAGCGCGCTCGCCCTAGTCCATCAGCGCTTTAGCACCAATACCTTTCCTTCGTGGGATCGCGCCCATCCCTACCGCTTTCTTTGCCACAACGGCGAGATCAATACTCTGCGGGGCAACATCAATTGGATGCACGCCCGCGAACAGATGTTCTCTTCGCCGTTGTTTGGTGATGACATTAAGAAGATTCTCCCGGTCATCGCGCCCGGCGGCAGCGACTCGGCCATGTTCGACAACGCGCTCGAATTGCTTGTGCGCACCGGACGGTCCTTGCCGCATGCCATCATGATGATGATTCCTGAGGCGTGGCAGAATCATGAAGGAATGAGTGAAAGCAAGCGCGCATTCTACGAGTACCATTCCTGTCTAATGGAACCGTGGGACGGCCCGGCCTCGATGGCTTTCTCTGATGGACGTGTCATCGGCGCGATTCTCGATCGCAACGGACTGCGCCCCTCGCGTTACGTCGTCACCAAGGATGGTATGGTGGTGATGGCTTCAGAAGTTGGCGTGCTCGATATTCCGCCCGAGAACGTCCTGTACAAGAATCGTCTGCAACCGGGCCGTATGTTTCTCGTCGACCTCGAACAAGGGCGGATCGTCGGCGACGACGAACTCAAAGAGGAAATGGCGGCACGGAAACCGTACCGGCAGTGGCTCACAGACAATCTGGTGAAACTGGAAGCTCTAGCCGCACCTTCGTTCGTGCCCCCTTTATACGACGATGACGAACTGCTCACCCTGCAGCAGACCTTCGGCTATACCCTGGAAGAATTGAAGATGTTGATGTCGCCGATGGCGTTGAATGGTCAGGAAGCCGTCGGTTCGATGGGCACCGATACGCCGCTGGCGGTGTTGTCTGACAAACCACAACTGCTCTTCCATTACTTCAAGCAGCTCTTCGCCCAGGTGACCAATCCGCCGATCGATCCGATCCGCGAAGAGTTAGTGATGTCAGTCAAGACCACGGTCGGCCCCGAACAAAATTTGTTCGACGAGACCCCGCTCCATTGCCACCAGCTTGAGGTTGGCGGACCGACGCTGATGAACGAGCAACTCGCGCAGATCAAAGACATCAATGCGGGCAACCTCCGCGCGACTACCCTCTCGGCGCTCTATAAGGTCCGCGAAGGCGGGAAGGGTTTGGAAAACGCGCTCGACGAACTGTGCGAGTGGGCGTCTTCCGCGATCGAGAAGGGTTTCAGCTTACTGATCTTGTCTGACCGTGGCGTCAACGAGGAATACGCGCCGATCCCGAGTTTGCTGGCGGTCAGTGCCGTTCACCACCACTTGATTCGTGAAGGCACGCGCACCCGCTGCGGCCTGATCGTTGAATCGGGCGAGCCGCGTGAGGTCATGCATTTCTGCCTGCTCCTCGGCTATGGCGCCGCCGCGGTGAATCCCTATCTGGCCTACGAGACGCTCACCCATCTGGTCGAAGAGGGCATTCTCAAGGGGATAAGCGCCGAGGAAGCAATTGCGCATTACATCAAAGCCGTTGACAAAGGTGTTCTGAAAGTCATGACCAAGATGGGAATCTCGACGCTGCAGAGTTATCACGGCGCGCAGATTTTTGAAGCGATTGGCTTGAAGCAAGCGTTCATCGACAAATACTTCACTTGGACGCCATCACGCGTCGAAGGGGTGGGGATTGACGCCATTGCCCGCGAAGGGGAGATGCGCCATGATCACGCTTTTCGCGTCTCCCCTTCCCTCGATGGCAACCTCAACGTCGGCGGGCAGTACCAATGGCGGCGGAGCGGTGAGTTCCATATGTGGAACCCGGAGTCAATCGCCAAATTGCAGCACGCGGTTCGCTCGGGCAACTACAAACTGTTTAAGCAATACACCGCCTACGTCGATGACCAGAGCCAAAAGCTGGCGACGCTGCGTGGGCTGCTCAAGTTCAAACCCCGCAAAGCGATTCCCATCGAGAAAGTTGAACCCGCCAGCGAAATCGTCAGGCGCTTTAAGACTGGGGCGATGTCGCTCGGGTCGATTAGCCGCGAGGCCCATGAAAATCTCGCCATCGCCATGAACCGCATCGGCGGCAAGTCGAATACCGGCGAAGGCGGGGAAGACCCGGTCCGTTACCAACGAGACCCTAATGGCGATTTCCGACGGAGCGCAATCAAGCAAGTGGCCTCGGGTCGCTTTGGCGTCACCAGTTACTACCTCGTCAATGCCGATGAGTTGCAGATCAAGATGGCGCAGGGAGCAAAACCTGGTGAAGGTGGGCAACTCCCCGGTCATAAGGTCGACGACTACATCGCCAAGATTCGCTATTCGACTCCCGGGGTCGGACTGATCTCGCCGCCACCACATCACGACATCTATTCGATCGAAGATCTGGCCCAATTGATCCACGATCTCAAGAATGCCAACAATAAGGCCCGCGTCAGCGTTAAGTTGGTGGCCGAAGTCGGAGTGGGGACGGTCGCTGCCGGAGTGTCAAAAGCTAAATCCGATGTGGTACTGATCAGTGGCCACGACGGCGGCACTGGGGCGTCGCCTTTGACCTCGATTAAGCATGCCGGCATCCCGTGGGAACTCGGCTTAGCCGAAACTCAACAGGTCTTGGTCTTGAATGATTTGCGTGGCCGCATCCGTGTGGAGACCGACGGGCAGCTCAAAACCGGGCGTGACGTCGTCATCGCCGCCTTACTGGGGGCGGAAGAGTACGGCTTTGCCAGTTCCGCTCTTATCGCTTCAGGCTGTATCATGATGCGCGTCTGCCACCTCAATACCTGTCCGGTAGGAATCGCCACACAAGATCCGGTACTGCGGCAACGCTTCGCCGGGCTGCCTGAACACGTGGTGAACTTCATGCTGTTTATCGCGGAAGAAGTGCGGGAATACATGGCTGTACTGGGCTTCCGTACGATTAACGAAATGGTCGGTCGGGTCGATCGACTGGAGGTGCAGGACGCCATCGACCACTGGAAAGCCAAGGGCGTCGATCTGTCACAGATTCTCTACAAACCGGAAGTACCAAAAAATGTGGCGATCCATTGTGTCCAGGCGCAAGACCACGGGCTAGAAAAGGCGCTCGATAATACCCTGATCAAGTTGGCCCGCCCGGCACTTGAACGGCAACAACCGGTGGAAATCGATCTCCCGATCCGTAACGTCAACCGCACGGCCTGCGCCATGCTCTCGGCGGAAATCTCCCGTCGCTACGGTGCTCAAGGACTCCCGCCGGAAACGATCAAGATCAAGTTCACCGGCTCAGCCGGACAGAGTTTTGGCGCGTTCATGGCCCCCGGCATTGCCGTGACGCTGGAAGGCGATGCCAACGATTACTTTGGTAAGGGGCTCTCTGGCGGTCGCATCGTGATGTACCCACCCCAACAGGCAACCTTTGTCCCGGAAGAGAACAGCATCGTCGGTAATGTGTCACTCTACGGCGCGACTGGCGGTGAGGTGTTTCTACGTGGCATGGCAGGTGAGCGCTTCTGCGTGCGCAACAGCGGAGTCACTGCCATCGTGGAAGGTGTGGGCGACCACGGGTGCGAGTATATGACGAAGGGGCTCGTCGTCGTGCTGGGGAAAACCGGACGTAATTTCGCCGCGGGGATGAGCGGTGGCGTTGCTTATGTACTTAACGCAGATATGGGTTTCGAAAGGCGCTGCAACCTCAGCATGGTGGGACTAGAGCCACTCGACGAGAAGGATGCGGAGACCGTGTATACTTTGATTCAGCGTCACTACAAGTACACAAATAGTGCCGTCGCCTGGCGGATTCTCTCGGGTTGGAAGGACCACGCCCGGAAGTTTCTCAAGGTTATGCCGACCGAATACCGCAAAGTCCTGGCGCGTCAGCACCTCGATTCTGACACCGCGCGGTTGGCATCGGTCTAAGCTCGTTGTCAGTGGTTAGTTGCCAGTGTAGGGGCGTATGGCCATACGCCCCTACTGATTCAAAGAGAACTTCTCAATTCTGGCTCCTGACTTTTTCATCCTGAATTCGTATTGAGGCAGTGATATGGGCAAGATTACCGGGTTTTTAGAATTTCAACGTGAGCTTCCACCCGATCGTTCCCCTTTGAAGCGAGTGAAAGATTGGCACGAATTTCACGAGCACCTCTCCGAGGAGCACTTACAACAACAAGCTGGGCGCTGCATGGATTGCGGCATTCCCTTTTGCCACACTGGTACGCTCATGAGCGGTATGGCTTCGGGATGCCCAATCAACAATCTCATTCCCGAGTGGAACGACTTGGTCTACCGTGGACGCTGGCAAGAGGCGCTTGAACGGCTTCACTTGACCAATAATTTCCCTGAATTCACTGGCCGTGTGTGTCCGGCGCCGTGCGAAGGATCCTGTGTCCTTGGGATCAACAACCCGCCGGTCACGATCAAAAATATCGAGTGCACGATCATCGACCAAGGTTTCGCTGCAGGGTGGGTGAAGCCAGAACCGCCAGCAAAGCGCACCGGGAAGACAGTCGCAGTCGTCGGCTCAGGTCCAGCCGGCCTCGCCTGTGCCGCGCAGCTTAACCGTGCTGGTCATTCGGTCACGGTTTATGAACGCGCGGATCGTATCGGTGGCCTTCTCATGTACGGCATTCCCAACATGAAACTGGAAAAAACTATTGTTCAGCGGCGGGTAGATCTGATGGCTCAAGAGGGAGTCACATTTATCACCAACACGACCATTGGAGTTGATATTCCTGCCACCAAACTGCGCCATGAGTTTGATGCGGTCGTGCTCTGCTGCGGGGCAACCAACCCTCGCGACCTGCCGATCGAAGGGCGGGATCTCAAAGGCGTGCACTTCGCCATGGAGTATCTCCACGCCAACACCAAGAGCCTTTTGGATTCTCAACTCGCGGACGGGGCATACATTCCCGCGCACGGGAAACACGTCATCGTTATCGGTGGTGGAGATACCGGCACCGACTGTGTGGGGACGGCGATGCGGCATCAATGCAAAAGTCTCACACAGTTTGAGATCTTAGCTCGTCCTCCTGATGTCCGGCAAGTCGATAACCCCTGGCCGGAATGGCCCAAAATCTATCGGCTTGACTACGGCCAGGAAGAAGCTCAGGCGCGCTTTGGTGCCGATCCACGCACGTATCTCATTCAAACAGAAAAATTCGTCGGCGATGCGAACGGACACGTCAAAGAACTCCACGCCATTGATGTCGAGTGGGCCAAGAGTGATAACGGCGCGTTTTTCCCCAAAAAAGTTCCTGGGACAGAAAAAGTGTGGCCGGCCGACCTCGTCCTCCTGGCGATGGGTTTCCTGGGACCAGAAGGCGATATCCTTGACCAACTCGGGGTCAAGCGGGACGCACGGTCGAATGCTGAGGCCGAATACGGTAAATTCATGACCAACGTGGCTGGGGTCTTCGCTGCCGGTGATGCCCGGCGTGGCCAGAGCTTGGTGGTCTGGGCTATCAACGAAGGACGCGGCGCGGCCAGAGAGTGCGATCGCTATCTGATGGGAAGAACGGACCTTCCGTAATAGGGGTGCTCCTTGCGTGTCGGAAATGGTAGGAGCACGGCGTCGCCGTGCCCTTTTTGCTTATTGCTGCCACTTCGTCCCACCCCTTGAGTCACCCCCAGTCATCACGTACAAAAAAGGAGATGAATAAGGAGGGAAAGAAAGCATGAAACCGGTCGTCATGTACACCACTGACTATTGAGGCTTCTGCGTTGCGGCAAAGTCTTTGCTGAAAAACAAGAACATTCCTTTCCAAGAGATCGACGTGACGAGAGACCAAGCGTTGCGTCAAGAGGTCGTGAAACGCTCGGGCCGGCGTACGGTACCACAAATTTTTATTGGTGAGGAATCTATCGGCGGATTCGTCGAACTCAAGGTCCTGTCCGATAGTGGACAACTTGAGAGTAAGTTGGCTGATTGAAGAAGCGATGAGTTATTAGCTTTTAGTAGGGGCACGGCCTCCCGTGCCCCTACGATTTTCTGGCTGAAGATTTTTCTCCTCTGTCTTTCTCTTTTCGGCTTTGCTATATCCCGGCAGGCAAATTTCTCTACCCAAAGGAGGGTCAGCAATGGCTTTATATCTTGATGAGGTTTGGTTGAAAGACCCGAGTCCAGAGCGGACGAAAGAATTCGTGCGCATGATTGGCATGGCAGCAAAAAGCCCGGCCAATGTCGGCGCGCCGCAAGAAGTGCGATTCGTTGCCGGACCGTGGGCCTCAAATGAAGAAGCAAAAGTCATCTTCGTCGTTGACATTCCCAACCACACGCTGACATTTCAGGTCTTCAGCAAGTTTGTCGCGCAGGGCCTGGTCGAGAAACGCCGCCTCACTCCCATCGTAGAATGGAGTGAAGTGGAAAAGATGGCGGGGCAGCTGTAGGAAAGCGGTTAGCTATTAGCTCTTAGCAATTAGCCAGAAGGACGAGGACGGAAAAGCAGGTCACCTCCTGCCTCTCCTTACTAAGAGCTAAAAGCTAATTGCTAATCGCCTGTCTTCAAGCGGAAACTTCACACACCGGACACGCTGCGGGATTACTCGCCTCTGCGAGCCGACGATCCTCTTCTGTTTGATATTGTGGAGTATCGTGGCGTGGAGTGCGCGAGTCGCCAGTTGACATTGCCGTCAGTTTCCACTCGTCCTCTTCGGACCAGCGAAATGGCAGCATCTTAATTGACCCTGGCACGGTCAAGGAGTTGAATCCCTCAAGCGCCTGTCGCAGGATTTCACGCTGCAACTCCGGCTCATGTGGCTTGCCGGTAGTGTGCCCTAAGGGATAATCGAGGAAGGCTGCACGCGGAGGTTTTCCGGCTTTGAGAATATCCAACGCGCTTCCCATACACAGCGTTGGGATGCCAGCGGCTTCAGCGTGACGGGCGATCAGTCCCACGGACTGATGGCAGACGGGTCACACCGGCACGAGAAGAGCAATATCGACTCTCTCTGCCAGCAAACGCTCGGTCAGTTGCGGCGCTAGTTCTTCTGCCACCCGTCGTGAGGAATAAATTCCGCCCATGAAAGTATAAAAGTGATCGGCGAGCTCACCAATGAATCCTTCTTTCACTAAGCGTCGTAGGGTATCAATGGGAAACACCACGTTAGGGTCGCGGCGAGCGTCAGTCTGGTCATAGGCAAAATGGGCGGTGCGCAGGTCAGAGGTCTTCACAGTTGTCGGGATAGTCCGGAATGACACGTCGTCTTTGAAATGGAAGGCAACCTGACCAGTGACATAGATACCACCCGAGGCAACCAACCCTAAGCGGCATTCAGACAGCGGCTTGCGCAGCGGTGTCCAAGGCGGGGTGCTTTCATTCATCACCCACTGATAGGGTTTATAGCCCAACTTGGCGTAGTTATCGCGAATGCGTGTGATGTACTCAACCGGCGGTTGCATAGCTACCCTCCCAAGGTCTTCACTTTACGGTTTTCTTAAGGGAATGCAACGGTGTTTACGGCCCTGCCTTATTATGTCCGCCCAAACGGAATCATCATGCTTCGACATACACGACCTCAGCTTCCGCAAGGACATCATCACGAATATATTTTCCTAACCACGCTGGAGTGTTGAGATCAACAGAACGCCCTAGGAGTTCAGACAGTTCATCTTGCATCGCAAAGAAGGCGAGGCCGGGAGTCTTCCCTGGTGCGAACTCCACAAGCACATCCACATCGCTGTCCGGACCAAAATCGGCCCGCAGTATGGAACCGAACAATGCCAGCTTGCGAACATAATGCTTGCGACAGAACTTGGCGATCTGTTCCTTGGGAATGGGAATCCTTGCTCTGTTGCTCATGGTTTCACCTCGGTAATCTGAGTCTCTCACAAAACATCTCACTCATACTTTGTTACCCGACCCGCACGAACTTCTGCAAGGAGTGGCAATCGAGCGGCACGAGGCCGTGTTTACCGCCGGCGCTGTAGTTGACCTCACTGACATACAAATCACCGCGCGAATCCGCCCAAATTCCATGCGGAGCAAAGAAATTCCCCGGCGCGCAACCATCCTCACCACCGAAGCGTGTCTGCACTTCACCATCGAGTGTGAGGACGCTCACGCGTGCATGCGGCGGATGAGACGGCGCGACTGCACCAGGCATTAGGCCGGCGCGAAAGCCTAGCTCGGCCACGAACAGATTCTCATTGGTATCGATATAAAGGTCGTCCGGGCGATCTACATGCCTCCACTCCGTGACGTACTCTCCCTGGCCGGTGAAAATCTGAATGCGCGAATTTTCGCGATCGGCGACATAGACTTTTCCGCGGCGATCAACCGCGATCGCGTGCGGCAAATTGAACTGCCCGGCACCCTTTCCGGGCTCGCCCCACGAGAACAGCAGTTCGTCGGCAGGCGAAAACACGTGCACGCGGGCATTTCCGTAACCATCAGCCACATACAGATTCCCATTTGGCGCCAGCGCGACATTGGTTACCATATTGAACGGGCCAGCGGTGCGCTGTACCGGAATACTCCAGGCTTTGAAGCCGGTATCCGAGGGCTGATCTTTTTTACCTAAGGTTTTCAGCAATGCCCCATCTGGCGTGAAGATGCGCACGGTGTGATCAAAATTATCCGCACAGTAAATGCGGTCATCCGGCCCGATAAAAATGCCGTGCGGATTGGTGAACACTCCCTCACCCCAAGCGTCGATGAATTTTCCCTCGCGATCGAACACGATCATGGGATGTACGCCCCGATTAAAGGCATACACCCGATCTTTGGAATCGGTCGCGACTCCGGCGACTTCTACGAACGACCAGCCTTCTGGCAGGCGTTCCCAGTTTGCGAGGACTTCATATTCGAGCTTGTTTCTTCCTAGCGCCACATTTATCTCCCTTTCTGTCGCACGCAGCGGGTCAGCTCGCTTTCCGCATTTCTTTCGCCAGGATGTCATTGATGAGCGACTGATATTGTCGTCCCTTGCTGGCAGCCGTTGCTTTCACCCATTCCAGAATTTTCGGGTCCAATCTAATCGCGATCAATTTTCGTGGTTCATCACCCAGAGGAGGTCGGCCGATCCGACGCATGGCAGCGAGCTGCTCGTCCGACAACTCGGGAATATCAGAGAAGTCAACCCTCCTTTGTTTGATACCTTTTCCTTTCTTTGCGACTCGCCGGGCGAGCACTGATGATCCTTCTGATTTCTTCATGTCCATATCTCCTGACAGTATAAGCGACGACCACAATCTTCCCAGAAGCAGCCTTCGCCAACCTCAGTCGGCGAGGTTCCTTTGCAGAGTGTTCAATACTTCGCCGTCCAGCCCTTTGGCATCGGCGAAGACGGTACTCGCCTCCTGGAACGAGATGCCATGTTTTTCTTGGTTTAACGTAGCTTTTTTGGCGTCCCACTCGAGCGCTAATTATGTATATACTAAACGAGCGCGATTGCACAGAGAACAAGAACCAAGTAGGCTCCCTGCATTCTGCGATTAAGATACCTCAAACAATCAGGAGGATGCTGCATGAAATTCGGACTCTTCGGCATTAACATGAACGTCTGTAGTAATCCAGAAGCTGCCGCTCGAGTAGCAAGAGCTGCGGAAGCAGCCGGTTTTGAGTCGGTATGGACTGGCGAGCATGTCGTTCTTCCCGACCCGCAAGCACCTCCTTCTCCCCTTCCCCCGCAGTACCCGCTGCTTGATCCAGCCGTGGCGCTCTCGTTCATCGCTGCCCATACCAAAACGATCAAACTCGGCACGGGCATTATCATTCTCCCACAACGCAACCCACTGGTGCTGGCGAAAGAACTCGCCAGCGTCGATGTGGTTTCGGGCGGGCGTTTGCTCTTTGGCTTGGGCATTGGCTATCTCAAAGCCGAGTTCGATGCCCTGGGTATTCCGTTTCAACAGAAAGGGCCACGGTCGATGGAATATCTCCAGGCTATGCAAGCGGTATGGACGCAAGAGCAGCCGTCCTATAAGGGGCAGTTTGTTTCTTTCGGCGCGATTCAAGCCAAACCACAACCGGTGCAAAAGCCCCATCCACCGATCATTATCGGTGGTCACACCAAAGAGGCATTCCAACGGGCGGTACAATATGGCAACGGCTGGTACGGGTTTGCGCTCGACTTAGAGAAGACCGGCGAGTGCATGCGTGGGCTCAAAGAAGCAGCACAGACAGTGAACCGCCCGGCGAGCCTAGGCACGTTGGAGGTAAGTATCACCCCTGGCCCAAGTCTCGACCTCGATACGGTGAAACGGTACGCCGATCTTGGCGTACAGCGGCTGATCCCATTTCCTCGGGTGAAAACTGAAGAGGCGTTGCATGACTTTATTAAGCAAACAGCAAGTTCACTGATCGGTAAGGTTTGACGCGAATCCTTTAGATTCCCCTCACCCTGATCCTCTCCCGCAAGGGGAGAGGGAACTCTCGACTCATCATCCAGAAGAAGTCTCGTCTGAAAACGATGCCATCACCGGCGCATGATCTGAAGCCCCCTGCCCTTTGCGGGCTTCACGATCGATCATCGCGCCGGTGCAACGTAAAGCGAGAGGTTGAGTCACAAGAATGTGATCAATGCGTAGTCCCTGGTTACGGGGAAACGCAAGTTGTCGATAATCCCACCAACTGTACATTCCTCCCTCGCTATGATGAAGACGGAATGCATCAACTAAGCCCCACGCGCAGAGTTCTTGCAAAGCGGCTCGCGCCCTTGGGTGGAACAGCACCGTCCCTTGCCATGCCGCAGGGTCATGCACGTCCCGCGCCTCGGGCGCAACATTTAAATCCCCGCATAGCGCAATCAATTGGGAGGGGTCACAGTAACATTCAAGATAACGTCGTAAGCGACCGAGCCAGGCCAGTTTGTAGGCGAACTGCTCGCTTCCTACGACTCGCCCATTGGGCACATAAACACAAATGATGCGCACTCTTTCTACACTGACAGTGAGGAAGCGTGCGGCAGTTTCCTCTTCGCCATCGTCAAACCGGCGCATTATTTCGGTAGGAGGGACGCGAGAGAGAATAGCGACGCCGTTATAGGTGCGCTGGCCGGACACAGTGACGTGATAACCGAGGGCTTCAAATTCAGCCCTGGGAAAGACCTCGTCGGTCACCTTGGTTTCTTGCAAACAAAGAACGTCCGGCTGATGCGTCGTCAGCCAGGCAAGGGCGCGCTCTTTACGGGCGCGGATCGAATTGACGTTCCAGGTGACGATTTGCAAGGTTAAGGCCGTGGCAAGATATCGGCGACCGCAAGAGCCGTTCTCTCTGGCAGCAGAAGTGTATCACCGGCAAACGCACGGCGTTCTTGGCGATAGAGCCGTGCGGTAGGATCAGGATCGCTCAGTACCTCAACGCACTCATCTGCCAGGTTTACAATCCAATATTCGGCGATGCTGCTGCTCGCGTACGCCGCAACTTTGCGCCCACGATCATAGGCCAGGCTTGTATCAGCAACCTCAATCACAAGAAGTACATCGTTCGCCTTCGGGTGCTCGCGCCGGTAATCGTCAAGATCTAACCGGCAGATAGCAATATCCGGTTCCGGCTCGCTCCAATCGTCAAGAACGATAGAACTTTGTATACGGATAGTGACAGCCGTACCGAGCAGCCGAAGCAAAGTATGCGCGATACGGTTCGTCGTGCCAGCATGAGGCGGATTCTGTGGTGCCATAGCGATGATTTCACCATCAAGGAGTTCTACTCGCTTGTCATCGAAGAAACCAGCTTCTCCCAGGCGATAGTACTCTTTGCGAGTGAAGCGGTATGGCATTGGAGCAGCAGCGCCAGACATGAGGTCATCCTAGATTGAGAGGGGTTTCCGATCAAGCCAATACCAAACTCCAGAAAAACAAAAGGGCACGGCGTGCCGTGCCCCTCCTCTCCAACAGGTCAACAAGAGCTTACCTCATTAAGCCTGAGCCGCAGGTTGCTCAGCCGTTTTGGCTAACTCTGGCAATAAAGCCCCAAGCGCACCGATCTTCCCATAGGTGAGACCCGCGAAGGCCGGAGCTTTCTTTGCCAGTTCGCTAAACACCTCACTGATGGATATGTGATCGACTCCGCCGAGTTTGGCACTCAGCATCGATAAAGCTTCCCATCCCGGTTTCGCATCCCCCGGAGGAGGGAAGGCCTGGCGGACACGCTGAACCCGTCCGGCATGATTCGTGAACGTGCCGTCAGTCTCCGACGCCGTCGCGATTGGCAGAATCACATCCGCGTACTCGGTGTTCCCGGAATAGTCGGTATCCAAAACGATCACCTCGACATCATTCAGAGCCTGATCGAGCTTTTCCTGGCCGAAGGCAGAAACAAGATCAGCCGCGAACACCACCAGCGCTTTAATCGCCCCTTTTTCCGCCGCAGCCAGGATATCCGCGGCACTGCCGCCGCCGTTGAGTAAACCCAAAGCTTGCAAACCACGCGTATTAGGGTTTTTGTCTGCCTTAATCAGGAAATCATCATGAAAGGCGTTGGGAGGAGACCACGAGAGGCCGGCAACTTTGTCCACCCCGATTCGCTCTTTTAGCACCTGCGATAATAGATAGGCTTCTTCGTTGGTCGCCTTCGCCCCAATGATCCCGGCAATCGCGCCCGCCCCATGCTGCTCTTTCACTCGAGTCAGTGTCTCCGCCACTCGGTCAAGGGCTTGTTGCCAATTTGCCGGAGCAAAGTTGTCCTCCCCACGCATGAGTGGCCGGGCTATGCGGCTCTCTTTTTGCAGCTCTTTGTACCAGAGTCGCCCTTCATCACACATCCAGTACTCATTCACTTCGGCATTGTAACGCGGACGGAAACGATACATCTGGCCGCGACGATGGTAGAGGTCGATATTACAACCATTCGCACATTTTGTGCAGATCGATTCAGCTTTCTCCAGATACCAAACGCGGGCTTTGAAGCGGAAGTCTTTGCTGGTTAAGGCTCCGACTGGGCAGACATCGACCACGTTAGCTGAGTAGGGATTATCCAGCTTTTTGCCGGGGAAAAGGTCAATGTAGCAGTGGTCGCCACGAGCGAAGATCCCCAGTTCACTGGTTTTGGTGACTTCGTCGAGGAAGCGCGTGCAACGCGCGCACAGAATGCAGCGTTCTTGGTCGAGGACCACCTCCGGCCCTAGGTCAACCACCTTGCGCTTTTCGACTTTTTCTTCCAACGGAAAACGGCTGTGATAAGTGCCGTAGTCCATGTAGTAGTCTTGTAACTTGCATTCGCCGGCCTGGTCGCAGATCGGACAATCAATCGGGTGATTGATCAGTAAGAACTCCAGGACCGCGGCCTGCGCGGCCTTGGCTCTGGGCGAGGCGGTCTTCACCACCATCCCCTCGGTCACCTTGGTGTTACAGGCAATCTGCAACTTGGGCATCTTTTCAATTTCGACCAAGCACATGCGGCAGTTACCGGAGATGCTCAGCGCAGGGTGATAACAGTAGTGCGGCACCTCGATGCCGAGGTGCTCGGCCGCTTGAATGACATTCAAACCATCCGGAACGGTGATTTTTCTGCCGTCGATTTCAACTGTTGGCATGTAATCCTCTTACGCCGCGTGATGATGAACCGAGGGTTGACGCACTTCCCCCTCTTTTTTGAGCGGGCAGCGTCCCAGTGTCACGTGCTCAATAAACTCGTCGCGGAATTTACTGAGGAAACTCTGCGTCGGCATCGCCGCCGCGTCGGCCAGCACGCACACCGTATTGCCCATCATGTTGTCGGAGATCTTGTTCATCAGGTCGATGTCTGACGCCTGACCGTTACCCTCTTCCAGTCTCACCAATAGTTTATGGAGCCACCCGGTCCCTTCGCGGCACGGGGAGCATTGTCCGCACGACTCATGATGATAGAAACGATCGACGATTTGTAGGGCTTTCACCATGCAGGTATCTTCATCCATGACGATGATCCCCGCCGTGCCCAGGTAGGCGTCGATTTTCCGCATGGAATCGAAATCCATGTTGACGTCAATCTCGTCAGGCGTCAGGACAGGGAACGAGGAGCCGGCGGGCATCACCGCTTTGAGTTTCTTGCCGCCACGAATGCCGCCAGCGTAATCGTAGATCACAGTCCGCAGCGGCATACCCATAGGCAACTCGTAGAGACCAGGTTTTTCCACGTGTCCGCTCACCCCGTAGATCTTAGGGCCGGGGCCGCTCTCCGGGCCGATGGCTTTGAACCAGGCAGGACCATTTTTAATAATGGCCGGGACGCACGCCAGGGTCTCAACGTTATTGACGATCGTCGGACAGCCGAAGAGTCCATACACGGCCGGAAATGGGGGTTTGATTCGCGGATAGGCGCGCTTACCTTCGAGCGATTCGATCAGCCCGGTTTCCTCTCCGCAGATATACGCTCCGGCACCACGATGAACATAGACGTCGAGATCGAAGCCAGTGCCGAAGATGTTTTTGCCGAGATAGCCTTTCGCATAAGCCTCGGCGATGGCTTCCTCTAAGCGCTTCGCGCCAAAAACGAATTCGCCGCGGATGTAAATGTAACAGGTATGGGATTTGATGGCGAAGGCAGAGATCAGAATCCCTTCGAGCAGAATATGAGTGTTCCACTCCATGATCGCCCGGTCTTTAAACGTCCCCGGCTCACTCTCGTCGGCGTTGCAGCAGAGGTAGACTGGTTTTTGCGAGTCTTTGGGAAGGAACCCCCATTTCACGCCGGCACTGAATCCCGCACCACCCCGGCCGCGTAGGTTCGACGCTTTCACCTGTTCAGTGATCTCTTCCGGTTTAAGCGTGGTCAGTGCCTTGCGAGCAGCTTCATAGCCGCCGTGGGCGAGATAGACATCAAGTTGGTGAATATTAGGAACATCGAGATGGCGCAGAAGCACCTTTTCGGCCATGAGTTTTGCCTCTTCTCACATATAGTGTGTATTGCTTAAAAACGCCGGGATGCACGCCGAGGCAGCATATCGGCTCAGGTTTTTACTGTCAACGGAGGAGTGGAGAGGCTAGCCGTCGTTCGTGCTTCGACGGCCTCAGCCTGCACAATTTTCAAACGGCGCAGAGGCGGTTCGCGAACCGCTCCTACCCTTTCGCCCGGCCTGAGCCCTTATACGCCAGAGAGACTAGCCTTGCAGGAACCTTCTCCAATTCCGCGTAGAGGTCACTCTTTTTCGGGCAACTCAGCGCGGCGTATGTTCGGCGAGAAATCGCTCTACCGCCTTCTTCGCTGCGGGTTGGTGTTCGGGCTCTTTCCACTGTTCGATAAGTGTTGCCTTCCGTGCCAGCGCGACGATGTCGCGTGAAGTTTCTTGCGGGTGATACTGATCGTTCCCCAGCAACACCAGCAAAGGCGTTTCACAACGAGAAACAAACTCGCGAGACACATTGAAGAGAAAATCTCCACCGTACATTGACATTTTGAAAGACTGCCATGCGCTGTCACTCGTTTCAGGGTGTGCTTGTTTCAGCTCCTTCGCCCAGCCGTCGAACATGTCGAAGAACACTTGTCGGTTATTAAATTCCCCAATCGGCTGAAACAAGACGGCTGACACCACCCGTTGCGGCGCGGCCTGGATGAGACCCATACTGTAAGACCCTCCGATACACATGCCTGCCACATGGAAGCGCTTGATCCCAAGGTGATCCAGCAACGCCAACTGATCTTCCGTATACACATGCCAACTGTCCGTCCCGCGAATCGGGGCGGTCGAGTTCCCCGCGTTCCGTTGATCCATCGCAATCACGCGATAGTGGGCTGAGAGATCGGCAATGGGATTCCACGCGACTTTGTCCCAGAAAGATACCGATGATCGCATCCCACCGGGCGCGATGAGTAAAAGCGGAAATCCCTTTCCCTGCTCTTCATAGTACAACTTGACGTCTCCACGTGTGAATATCGGCATAGCTCTTCCTCCTTATGACTATTCGTTTTCCTACGTCAACGAGATTACTCGTTATAGAGGTTACTCGTTAAAATAATCGCTCTCTTCTGCCGGAGTCGCGTTCACTCCTCTCTCAACCGCCTTCAGGCCGCCTTGGCGCTGCCCACCACCGCCTCCCGTTTCCCGGACGCAGGCAGCAGCCGTGAACCGACTTTCCTCTCGAATGGACTCGGGAGGTCTAACTCTTTGGCCATCTCTCTCATCGCCGGCACCACTTCCTCTCCCAACAGCCGCAGACAGATCTTGCGATCCTGCTGGCTGATCGGGCCGTGGTAATACCACAGGCCAAAGATCCCCGGCCGCATCCTCTCTAGGATAGAGCGAATCCGTTTCAGCGCCGTTTTGGGAGTGCCGGCAATGATCATGCCCTGCTCTACCAACGATCGATAGTTGGTCTCGACATTACGTTTCACCTCGTCGACATCGAACGCACCTGGCGTGATTTTAATGATCTCCGCGCCCGTGCGTGGATCGACCAGCATCTTCGCCAGCCGCTTGGTGGCCTCTTTCGAGTTATAGCCGGGAGGAAACATCCATTCGGCGCGGGCGAACGAGCCGAAGCCCCCGCCGTAGACAAACCCCCTAGCCATTTCGTGTGCTTTCTCTTCCGTCTCTGCTACACAAATGTTCTGCATGTAACCGAAGTTCTCCGGCCCGGACTGATACCCTTCTTGCGCGGCCACATCGGCATACAGATTGACCATTTCAATGGTCGGCTCGATCTGGGTGGCCAAGGCAATGTAGGGGTAACGGCGCTTCGCACTCCACACCACCGTTTCGGGGCTGACTAGACCAGGAATCCATATCGGCGGATGGGGTTTTTGCAGGGGCAATGCCCAGGGGTTTACAAACCGATAGTGATAGTGCTTCCCCTCGTGCCGCCACGGCCCTGGCTTGGTCCACACGTCGACGATGAAGTCATGCGCTTCATTGAACCGTTCGCGGTTGAAAGCCGGATTGGCATTGTTGGCAATGCTCTCAGTCCCTGCGCCCCGCACCCAGCCTGGCACCAAGCGACCGCCGGAGATCAGGTCAATCTCCGCCAGCTCTTCGGCGAGTCTGAGGGGATCAGCCACGGGCAAGGGATTGCCCAACAGGACAATCTTCGCCTTCTTGGTGATGCGCGCCAGAATGGCGGCTTCAACATCCATCACCGATCCTCCGCAAAAGGCAGTCTGATGATGCTCGTTGAGCATCACGCCATCAAAGCCAAGCTCTTCTCCATAGACCATTTCGTCCAGGTACTCGTTGAGCAGACGACTTGATTTCGGCGCGTCGAAGAGCGAGTTGGGCACGCCAAAATAACTCATACCATTTTTAATGATCACATCTTCGGGAATATACGAATGGGGCCGTTCCGAGAACATCATGATATGCATCAGCAGTACTCCTTTTCTCTCTCTATAGCTCACTATTAGTTAATTTTACACAGCTGTGCGGCATTCCCATGGGTAATGGCACGGCGCTCGGCTGGCGAGAGTGGCAAACTCGCCAGAAAACGGTTGAGCTCGGCACGCCAACGGCTGCCGTGAAAGAAATGATCCGAGCCGTAGACCAGACGCTCTATACCGAAAACCGCCCGCGCACAATCAAACGCCGGGCGATGAAACCCCTGTGCCGTGTCGACATAGAACCGCGGCAGATAGCGGCTCGGTGGTTGCGGTAGACCTTGGCCATGCTGCGGCGGAAAGAAGTCGATATCCACCGCCATATCGAGACGCCGCGCTAAAGAGGCCAGCCCACCTCCGTAGTGCGCGAGAATCACTGTAAGTTTAGGAAACCGTTCGAACAGTCCGGCGTAGATGATCGACGCTGCGGCGGTAGCAGTATCTCCGGGAAAGGCGAGGATGACTGGCATCACCGGGCCGCTATAGCCGCACGGGGCCAACGGATGAATGAACACTGGTAGATCGGCGGTCTCGATTGCTTGCCAAATAGGAACGAGTGAGACATCGCCAGGATAAACACCACCCATGTTCGAGCCGAACAACACGCCTGCCACTTCAGCCCGACCACGCCAACGGGCGAGTTCGTGCAACGAGGCAGTGACGTCGTGCACCGGCAGGTGGATGAATGAACGGAAGCGGCCCGGCGCCGCCTGCACGACTTGGGCCTGGAAGTCGTTGAGCAGGCGACAAAAGCTCGCGGTGTTTGCATCCAGGTGCGAATAGACGGGGGGAGCGGATAAAATTTCTAGCGCGATGCCATCACGGTCCATTTCCTTCAGCCGCCGCTCGATATCCCAACTTGGCAGTGGCGCTTGCGACCAACGCGTAACCATCGGCGTCGTGTCCGTGGCTTCTTCCACGTGCACGTCTGCGGGATAGGTCGTGGCGAGCCGCCGTAAGTAGACTTCAGGGAATCCGTGTGCGTGTACGTCGATATAGTCCATGAACGCGTTCCCTTCTTCGTGATCCTGTCGGTCTCAGTTCCTAAGTACGGTCACATAAATGTCATTGGTTGATGCGAAGGGTCTCTCTTCTTGGTAGGGCGCATGGCACGCGTCATTGACCGGCGCGCCCTACGATTGCATAGCTGTCGGCGAATTCTTTGCTCGCCCATCATCTTCAACCCCCATTTCTCAATGCTCCTTTCTCTTAGCAGTTCCGTGGCTCCGATGAAATCCGAAGGAGGGACCCACCTCGCACCTCGAGCCTTCTCCGCGAGATCTCGACGACCTTGCTCTCGATACATCGAAAGAGTAGCTTTCAAAGGCTATGGAACTGAAAGTCACACAATATGTTGTCGATGACGAGATCGCCACCATTACCCTGAACCGGCCACAGCGAATGAACACGTGGACGGGACGGATGGATACGGAGTATCGCTGGCTGCTGGCCGAGGCGGACCGCGATCCGACGGTGCGTGCGATTGTCGTTACTGGTGCAGGGCGGGCATTCTGTGCTGGTGCAGATTCGCGCGCGCTGGAAGGGCATATCGCTAAAGGACGGTATGATTCCGGCACGACAGAGGATATCGCCAAGCCCGGCTATGGAGTGCAACCGGAATTCGATGCGGATTTTGCGTATCACTTTGGTCTGACCAAGCCGGTGATCGCCGCGGTCAACGGTCCCGCCGCCGGGGCAGGGTTTCTGCTCGCCTGTTACGCGGACCTCCGCTTTGCCGCGGCCGGGGCGAAACTGACGACCTCGCACGGGAAGCTGAACCTGCCCGCCGAATACGGGATCTCGTGGCTGCTGCCGCGCATGATCGGTCTGACGCGCGCCAATGACCTCCTACTTTCGAGCCGCGTGGTGCTGGCGGAAGAGGCGTTGGCGATGGGACTGGTCAACGCGGTCCTGCCGCCAGACGAATTGCTGCCGTACGCCTACAACTATGTGCGTCATCTGATTGCGACCGTGTCACCGGGATCACTACGAGAGACTAAGCGACAGATTTACGCGGACCTGCATCGTGACGTCCGCGCTGCCGTGGCTCATTCTCGGGAGCAACTGGAACGGATGACGACCGAGCCGGACTTTGCCGAAGGCGTCGCCGCTTTTATGGAGAAACGACCGCCACGCTGGTCGAAGCGGGGGCAGTAGATCAGAAGGTCATCCTTCGTTGTCTCACCGGTGTGACGCTTCCAGGATGGTAACACCTACCAAATCCTTCCCTTTGTAATCGAAAATGATTCCATCCTCCTGCATTTCGCTATGCGTCGAGTTCACCTCATCAGCAAAATGGACGTACAGCACATCAACCTCCTCATCATAGTCCAACCACATCCGACGCTTTGGCAGTTGCACGAGGTGAGAGACGGCTTTGAGTAAATGCCCTAAGCTTTTTTCCGCTAACGCTTCTTTGGCCATACGATTGCTCTTTTGTTCACCTTACGGGCGATAAAGGCGGTAATGATGAATCCGTCAGTCTGGCTCGTCTCTCGATAAATGACATGAAGATACTTTTGCCTCGCGAGAGTAAGGATTGCGACTAGCGCTCCGGCGTAGCCTTGGAGAACCCAAGTTAGGTGCTCGACGGCATCAAGTACTCTTTCATAATAGGTTTCCATATATGGCTTATTGCTTACGATATGTTCCCATCTCTCCTTCGTAAGACGAATAGGTACTTCGTTGACCGAGTACACGCGCTCCATCAGGCAAAGATACGCTCGATGCGTCCCTTTCCTTTGACCTTCCGGAGTGTAGCTTTAATCTCCTCCTCAGCAAGGAGCAGATCGACTGCTTGCTCGGTGGCTTCGGAGTTCGACTGCACCCCAAGCAGTGTCTTCAGGCGGTCTAGTTTCTCTTGCTTTAATCGTCGGGCTTTCTGACGAGTCGCCTCAGATTTCATCGAGTCTTCCTCCAAGTGTTTCCACAGGAACTTTCCTTGAATATAGGGTAGGGAACAGCAAACGACTAGGGGTTATGTCAATTCCTCCAACAGCTCCTTCGCCTCTTGCAAGTCCTTCGTGTCAAGGCCCTCGGTGAACCAGTTAGGCAAAGGACGCCACTTCCACAGACCGCGGCACAGCGAGACTCTTACGATGCTGTTTGATCCGCTCGATTTCATGCAAGGTCACGGCATCGAAGTAGCTCTCTCGACAGTGCGGACACTTCACCATCGGAATGTTCTCTATGACCAAAAGCTTCTTGCCCTTGCCAAATGTCTCAGTCACTCTTCGAGTGATTGCACCTTCTTTGCCACAAACGTCACAGACCATAGAAACTCCTCCGTCGCCTACGGGACATAAACAGTCATAAAGACAAGCTTTCCAGTTGGACTTAATTTTACCAGAACTTCGATTTCACGATCATCAAATGCCTCTCCTCTGACGCGGTACTTCCACTCGCCAGTTTGGCGATCTTTCTGTCGCTCCAGAATATCGCCACTGAAGATACCACGCTCAACATCATAGAGGGTAAACCCATCTTCTCGCATCTCTTTCCTTGCATGATGCGTCACTACGTACTCACGGAGCCGGACCTTCTCTCGCATGCGCCCCAAGATTCGCTCAAACACCGATCACCCCTCACCATCCTACTTTCTAAGCTCCTCCAACAGCTCCTTCGCCTCTTGCAAGTCCTTCGTATCAAATCCTTCAGTGAACCAGTGGTAGATCTCTGATAACATCTGGTGAGCTTCTTTCCGCTTGCCTTGTTGTTGCCATAGGCGAGCGAGGCTCGTGGTGGCGCGGAGTTCCCAGGACTTGGCTTTCTGGCTCTGCGCAATCTCAATCGCCTTGAAAAAGTATGCTTCGGCTTCTTGGGTGCTGGGTGTTAGGTGCTGGGTGCTAGGGATTTCGGACTTCGGACTCCGGACCTCGGACTCCGGACCTTCTTCAACTTTGAACTTTGAACCTTGAACGTTGAACTGTTGAAGCGTTAGCTCTCCCTTCAGCCGATGCAGCTCGGCTTCGTAGAAACGCTCCCCAGTTTTGTGGACTACAGCAAAAGCTTCGGCCATCACGGCGAGCCCTTCTTCTACCCGCCCCACCTTCCCATACGCCTCAGCCAGCATGGCAACATAAGAGGGCCAGAAGTACTCTGCGCCCGTAGCCCAGCAAGTGGCCATGCCCTCGCGCAGCTGCCCAATCCCCTCCTCTCCCTCTCCCTGCATCGCCAGCGCCCAACCCCGCAAGATCGTTCCCTGCGCCATCCGGAGCGCAAACCCCTGCTCCGCACAAAGTACCATCAATGCCTCTGCCCGTTCCTGGGCTGCTTGCACCTCTCGGCGGAAAAGATGGAATCGGGCGGCCGTGACTAGGGCATAAGCCAGGCTAAACGGGTGAGACAGCTCCTGGGCCAAGGCGAGCGCCTCCTGGCTCCTCTGGAGGGCCTGGTCTGGATAGCCGCGCAACCACAGGATCCAGCCTATAAAAGATAGACACGCTACCCCGGAGTCCTGAGCGAAGCCAGAGACATGGGGATTATGCCTCTGCGGATCGTAGAGAGCTATGCCCTGCTCAAAATGCTCGTAGGCGGGGGAAAACTCTCCCAAGAAGAACAAAGGCTGCCCCAATAGAAAATGGGCCTCCACACGGAGAGCGGGAGCTTGTACGCTCTGAGCCAACCTCAGGATCTTCTCCCCTAGCTCACGTGCTGTCTGGTACTCCGCCCGCACTAGAGAAAACGCAAGCAGTCCAAACAGCACCGGGAAGAGCTGCGAAGTTTCCCCCACCTGCTGGCACAACTCGCGTGCTCGGGCGTAGGTTTTTTCCACTTCTGGAGCCGCATAGCCCTTAGTGAGCATTAGCGGAGCACCTAAGGTGATTTGCAGAGACAGTTCTTGCTGAGGGCGTTCGGGAGTATCAGGAAAGGTTTTGAGCAACTCCAGCCCCTTGGTGAGGTGACTGATCGCTTCCACATTAGCTGAGCGTTGGACGGCTCTCTGCCCTGCCTTCTGCCAATAGGGAATCGCCTGTGCGGCGAGTCCGGCATCGGTGTAATGATGCGCGACTAACTCCGGTTGGGTCTCTGTGGTCTCTGGAAACTGTTCTACTAACACCGCCGCCACCTGCTGATGCAACTGCTGGCGGCGGCTCTTGAGTAACGACTGATATGCCGTATCCTGCACCAGCGCATGCTTGAAGAGATAGCGCGCCTGAGGTGGGACGCCACTCTGAAAGACCAGTTCGGTCTCCACTAACTGCCGTAACCCCTGTTGCAACGTCTCCTCGTTCAACGACGAGACAGCATGGAGTAACTCATGGTGAAACTCCCGTCCGATCGTGGCTCCTATCTGTGCAATCTCTTTGGCCGTTCCGAGCCGATCGAGCCGGGCCATCAATGCATCCCGCAACGTAGAGGGAATGCCCAATTGTAGGGGCGACCGGCCGGTCGCCCCTACGGACTCTACGACACTCTTGGTCAGCTCTTCTACAAACAGCGGCACGCCGTCGGTCTTAATCACTATCTGTTGGATAATCTCACTTGGCAGCGCTTTGCCACCCGTAACCTTCTCCACCATCGTTTCCACCTGGCTCCGGCCTAACCGGCTGAGCGTGAGCTGACTGAAGTAGGAATGGGAGCCCCACGGCAGCGTAAACTCTGGCCGAAACGTCAGCACCGCAAGCAGCCGCGTAGCGGGGACTTGGGCCAGAAAGAGCGTGAGCAGTTCTAAAGTGGACGGGTCCGCCCAGTGCAGGTCTTCCCAGGCATAGGTCACCGCTCGCTGTTTTGCTTTCTCACAGAGCCAGGCGACGATTGCTTCGTAGGTCTTCTCTTTCTGCTTCTGCGGGCTTAGGGTGAAAACAGGATACCCGTCAGGATGGGGCAAGGAGAGTAACGCGGCGAATAAGGGGACAGCCTCGGTTTGTAGGGGCGACCGGCCGGTCGCCTCTACGATAAGCTTACGTAGCTTCTCTTCCGGGCTCTCCCCACCCTGAAACTCCAGCACGCGCTGCAAGTGTTCAATGACTGGTTGCAACGCACTGTTCTGCGCATACGGCGAGCAACGTAACTCCAAACATCGTGCGCCTTCCTGCTCAACCGTGTCCTTCAGCGCTTCGACTAATCGCGATTTGCCAATGCCGGGCTCACCGCTGAGCAGCACGACTTGTCCTGCGCCATCTTTCACTCGCTCCCAGCGCTCGTGCAAGAGTCCGAACTCATGCTCACGCCCGATCAGAGGGGTCAAGCCTTTGCGGACCACGACTTCAAATCGGCTGTGGGTCTCGCTCTCTTTGGTGACACGATACAGCGTCAGGGGAGTGGCTACGCCTTTCAGTTCTGGTTGCCCGCGCTCTTCACATGTAAACAAGCCCTCGACCAGATGATACGTCGCTGCACTGATCACTACTTCATCGGGATTCGCTGTGCCCTGGACACGGGCCGCGATGTTCGGCGTCTCGCCCAAGGCCAGCATCTCTCGCTTATCACTGCTGCCAATCTCACCGATGACAACTAACCCGGTGTGAATACCGATGCGGACTTGTAGGGGCACGGCATGCCGTGCCCCTGTGGCCTCCTCACCCTGTCCCTCTCCCACGAGGGGAGAGGGAATCTCTGTTTGCAATGCCTGAATAATTTCCAATCCTGCCCGCACGGTGCGTTGCGCATCATCTTCATGCGCTACGGGATAACCAAAGTACACCAACAGCCCATCACCGAGGTGCTGTGCCACGTACCCGTCATAGCACCGGATTACTTCAGTACAGGTCTCTTGATACGCTCGTACGACCTCCCGCAACTCTTCGGGGTCGAGCTGAGCGGAGAGCGCGGTTGAGCCCACGAGGTCACAGAACATCACGGTGAGTTGGCGACGTTCGCCTGATGGAGGCTGGGTGTTAGGGGCTAGGGGTTGGGGACTGACAACTGATAACTGCGAACTGGTAACTGGTGTAACACCGACCCAAACAAGCACCTTGCCGTCTTCATCAACCGCTACGTGCTCAGCATCGATCAGTTCGGCTTTGAGGTCTTCCAAATACTCATCGTCTAAGTCGAAGCGGCGTTTCAGCGCGCGATAGGCGACACGACCTTTGCTTTGCAACAGCTCCCGCACTTGCGCCAGCAGTTCGTCGAAGGTCATGGCGTGTTTCCCTCTTAGTCGACCCCCGATATTAGGATCGCCTTGGCGTTTAGTACAAGACCTGTTGCTCTTTCAGCCGTGCGATCTCCTCATTCGTATAGCCCAATATATCGCGCAGCACTTCGTCCGTATGTTGTCCGAGCACAGGCGCGGGCGACCGTACGCCGTTGGGTGCATTGGTCAGGAGCCATGGGATTCCGCTATGCAACTGAACTCCGACTTCGGGATGGGGCAGGCGTGCAAAGAATCCGCGCGCGTTTAACTGCGCATCCTCGGCCAGATCCTTACTGCTCATCGAGGGGAACGCGGCCACCCCTGCACCTTGTAATAACGTGGTGATCTCCCAGCGATCATGCTGGATGGTCCAGGCTGTAATCAATTGCTCTAACTCGTCTTCATACGCTTTGCGGTCACGTGCGGTACGGAAATGCGGGTCTTCTATCAAGTGCGGTTCGCCCATCACACGACACAGCGCTTGCCATTCTTCTTCCGTGCCACAGGCGATCGTCACCCACGTATCCTCTCCGCGACAGCGAAAGCAATTATGCGGCGCCATCCAGATGTCGCGGTTCCCCTGACGCGACGGTTCCACGCCGTTCATGACGTACTCCATCCAGCCTTCCGCCGCCAACACGGCCGCCGCCCCCCAGAGCGAGACGTCGATGTATTGTCCTCGTCCTGTACGCGTGCGCGCCGCCAGCGCGGCACAGACGGCCACTGCGGCAGCTATGCCCGCGTTGGGATCGCCGATAGATACCCCGAGTTCTTGCGGAAGACCCCCTTGATACCCTGTCAGCGCCGACAACCCGGTCAGCGGCGGGATCGCCGGGCCATATCCCATGTAGTCTTTGAGCGGACCAGTGTGACCATAGCCGGAGATCGAAACCATGATCAGGTCAGGCTTCAGCTTCTTGAGTTCCTCGTAGCCCAGTCCCAGTGCATCCATCACCCCGGTAGCAAAGTTCTCTATGACTACGTCACTCTGTTGAATAAGTTCCTTGGCAAGGGCGATTCCTTCCGCCTTCCCCAGATTCAACTGGATACTCTTCTTGCCTTGATTCCACTGATTGAAGGGGCCAGAACTATCGATCCCAGGCTTTATGCCTCTCGGTGAGATCGGCAGCCGCCGCATCAGATCGAGGCGTGCCCGTGATTCGATCTTTATGACCTCGGCACCGAGATAGGCTAGGTGCATCGTACAATATGGTCCTGCCCATACCCAAGAAAAATCCGCCACGCGAATACCGTTGAGGGGAAGTGAAGAAGTCCGGAGTCCGGAGTCCGGAGTCCGGACTTCTTCAGGCTCTGCCTTGACTTGCTCTCGACTTACCTCGACTTGTCCGAGACTTGCCTTGACCTCTTCGTTGTGTTCACCAAGCAAGGGTGCGGGTCGACGTATCTGCCACCAGGGTTCTTGTAATTGATAGGGAGGACCTAAATGGGTGAGTGTTCCGGCGCGCGAGTGGGACACCTCGACAAAAAAATTGCGGGCACGCAGTTGTTCCTGCCGCCCCAGGCCTGCCATGGTCAACACCGGGGCAAAACAGAGCCGCCGCGCCTGACCGGCATGAAACAACTCCTCCACCTTCCACTGTCGCGTCCATTCTTCCACATAGACTTTGAGCGCGTCCTGATTCTTGATGCGGTTGGTGCGCCCGGCGAAAATGTCCCACCCGGTCCACTCCGGGTTGCCCATGAGTTCCACGAAACGTTCCCATTGGTCCTCCTCCGGCACTACCAGGAAAATGAGACCATCCCGACACTCAAACATGCCCCACGGATACATGTACCGTTGCCCCAGGCGCGAGGCGATACGGCCCAGGTAACTGTAATAGACAAACGCCTGCTCTAGAAACGAGGCAATGAAAGCTTGTACGGAGAGATCGATGCGCTCCCCAGTGCCGGTCGTTAGCGCTTGGTAGTACGCCCCGAGGGTCGCTGTCGCTGCCGCGAGCCCGCCTTGAAAATCACACTGCTGGCCGAACGCCTTGAGCGGCGGAAGATCGGGGCGGTCCGAAGCGCCTGGACTCAACCACGCCCAGCCACCAGCATGCGACAGGGTCAGCTCATGCGCTTTGTAGTCCTTGTGTGGCCCGGTCAGGCCAAAGGGTGTGATCGAACACATGACCAGGCGAGGATTGATCTCACAAAACGTGTCATAGGCAATGCCTCGTGCGGCCATGTCGCTAGGGGGATAGTTATGCACCAGGAGATCGGCCCACGCCACGAGGCGGAGGAGTTCTTCGCGCTGTTGGCTCAGGTCAAGGGTCACACCGCGTTTGTTGGTATTCAGATAGAGAAAGAGCCCGCTTTTTTCTGAGTCGACTACGCCGCCAGGGAACGGGCCACGCCAACGCGCCGGATCGCCGTCAGGTTCTTCGACTTTAATCACCTCCGCACCGAGATCGGCCATCAATTTGGTCGCGTAGGCGGCGGACACCATGGTGCCCAGTTCCAGGACTTTTACCCCTTCGAGTCCATACATATTCAGTCTCCTTGCAAGCAAAGCGGCAGAACTGCTTTAGCTCGCATCGGCGGCAGAGTTCTACTACGGTCTGAGTTGGGGAAAATCCGGATGACGGAACAGCGTCCCTGGCGCAGCCGTGGCCATTTTTTTCAGCGGATGCCGACCGCCATCGTCGTGCTTGAGCCCATCGACGTCGGCTAAGCCACCATGCGGACGCTCCGCACAGAAGGCGCGGTCACCGAAGAACCGTAAAGAAAGTGTCCGGCGGGGTCGACCTGCGTGGGTCGGCGCGCCGCCGTGCAGCATCGCCGGATGGAAGACGACGACATCACCGGGCTTCGTCGCCCACGAAACAATTGGCCACGACTCGCGGTTAGTCTCGATATCCGGCAAGGGCGGCAGCACGTCCTTATCAAACAAGGCAGCGGAAACATCGTCCGGGTTGAACGCCGAAGGATTAAACAGCGGACCGCGATGCGAGCCTCTCACGAATTCCAGTGAAGCGTCCTTGGATACCGGGTCTAAGTTCGTCCACATGACACAAAGATCCTCGCCTTCGACCGGCAGGTACGGCAGATCTTGGTGCCACGGGGTCCGGCGCGTATCGCCATCCTTGAACCAGATCTGCTCATACAACAGCCACACGTTGCCACTGCCGAAGAGCCCGGCGGCAATGTCCGGAATGCAGGTGTCCCGTAGGAGGGTACGGTAGGCAGCAAAACAATCCGGGTTCGCCTGATCCTGATAGAACGTACCGGGGGTGCCTAACAGCACCGCCCCAGCGCCAGGACCGGGGTTATTGTAGGTCCATTTGAATGCTTCCTCGGCCAGCTTCAGGGTGCGGCGATCGAGCGCGTCGTCTTCATCGCCGACGCCGTCGCGACGGAATTGTGCTTGGAGTTCATTCATACGATATGACTATAGACCACACCTTACTCAAAAACCCAATGCCTTGGCAGCCATATCCAGCACCACCGGTACGGAATAGGCCGTGCGCGCAAGGCGCAGGTCCTTGCTCTTCCCCTCGGCAAAAAGACCTGAGGCGCTGAGCCAGAACGCCGTGCTGCGCATCATGTAGAGCACTTCGTAGTAACGGCAGACGTCAAGGTCTACGGTCACGCCGGTGAGTTGCTGATAGTAATCGAGAAAAAACTCTCGTTCGACGATGCACGAGAGCAGCGGCGACCCCTCACGGTTCAAGTCGGAGAGCACGTAGGCGACGTCGTACAGCGGATCACCGATCACCTGCAGTTCCCAATCGATCACGGCGGCGATAGCGTCATCTTTGATCATGAGATTCCCGGTCCGATAAGCGCCGTGAACAAAAGCCAGGCGTTGCACGGCGGGCGCGTTCGCCTTGAGCCACATCGACACTTCGGTCAGGACGGGCTCGGGTTTGCGGAGGGATTGGCGGATCAAGGATTCCCACTTGGCGACCTCACGTAGGGCAAAATCCTTCCCCGGACCTGACACGCCAAGGAAATCGAGCCCTGCCGCCCGCCAATCCAGGTTGTGCAACGACGCCAGAGCTTCGACAAAACTGCGCGGCAGTTTTCCCCGTTTCGCCGCTTCCGCATACACTTGCTTGCCCGCGCGCGACCAGGGGTTGGTCGCTTCTCCTTCCACCTTTTCCATGATGAAAAACGGACCGCCGAGCAGCGACGGGTCATCTTCGTACCAATAAACGCGCGGCGTCGGCACCACCGTCGGCTCGAGCGCCTGCAGGACACGATACTGGTCTTTGAGGCTGGAGAGTTCCCGTAAGAGCCCGGCCCCCGGATCTTTGCGCAGACAGAAACCGCGCCTCAGCTCGCGACCGTCTTCCTGCCAGTTGGCATAAAACACGTAGATCTCGTGCGACCATCCGACCGCCGTCTGTACGAAATCACTCAGCGTGAGATTGTGCGCCGCCGGGAGTTTCCACTGAAGATATGTGCGAATCTTTTCCTGCACGGATTGCTCGGCTGCCACGCTTACTGCCCCGCTTTCCCGACGACCTTGAGGTCCTGATCGAGCAGCTGCCGTAACGTCTGCCGCACGCGTTGATTCGCCGCGGTAAAGATCGTTTCGCCTAGCCGGTCTCGCTCCATGTAGAGCTGCTCAATGATCTGACAGAGGCGAGCCTCTCCGTCCTTATCATGAGGCGTCGCAAGCTCTTTGCCGTCTAGCAGTTTTGCCAGGTCTGCAAACAGCGCACCCAACGCCTGCTCTTTGCCTGTGGCGATATCCCCGCGTTCCTCCACCTGACGCGAGACGAATTCCAGGATGACGGCCGCCATGTAAGCTTGGGCCTTGGGATAGGGATCGGCAATCGCCGGGGCAATCACGTTCCGGAGCGAACCAATCACTTCATCGAGAAATCGTTGCACTGAGAGCATGGCAATCCTACTTCATTGACCAGTGCAGGCGTGCTGATCAATCCTTTAGTCGTAGGCCGGGATTAGGCCGCAGACCGTTCCGGCTCGATCGTCCCTGCCGGAAACGCTCTGCTTATTCCGGCCTACCTTCTGGTGCGACACCTTTTGCCGATCGTCACAATATGTCTGGTCCACCGGTCGGCTCTTTGATCAGCAGACTCGCCCTTGCCAAGACCTGCAGGCAAGAGCGAGTGCACACACCACCGAGGCGGGTGGTTTTACTTGGCGGAAACCGTCGCCGCTGACGGGGCGACATTGACTGGCTGAGAGCGGGTTTGCGGCTGCCAGCGCTTGATCTCCGACCCGACTTCCTTGGCGAAGAGACGCATATTCTTTTCAACGTCGTCGTATGAGATGCTCTGATAGCTGAACACGCCGTTGACCTCGAAATCGCCGATCACCTCGCGGCGATGGCGCAGTGTCGCTAAGATCATATCGGGTGTGCCCCACAGGTTCGAGCTGATGAATTCCTCGATGACGGCGTCGTGACCGATGGCGTTGATCTGTTCGGCCGCTTTGGCGTAGTGCTGGTACGACTTCCCGGTCTCGGCGAAGTTAGCACTGTCGTCCATGCGGTAATGTTCCATCAAACTCCAGTAGTAGCCGACGATGCCACGCCGGGCGACCTCCTCGGCTTGCTTGCGGTCGGCAAAGCACGAAACGAAGTCCACGATACTGATGGGCGGAGCTTCTTCGCCGTTGTTATGCTGGCGGTACTCGGCACGATAGGCTTCGAGTTGCGGGGCGACGTTTTCCCAGGCTGTCTGCGAGAACATCATCGATCCCAGCCCGAGCGAGGCCGCCACCGAGAACGATTCCGGCGACATGCACACCATGTAGCGGCGGCCCTTGAAGCTCTTGAACGGCCGCGGGCGCACCTCAATGCGCGCTTGTTTGTAGTAGTGCGTATCAGCTTCCACCACACCCGTCTCCAGCCCCTTGATAATGATTGCCGCTGCCTCGTTGAAGCGGTCACGCGCCTCGGCCATGTTGACGCCGAACCCGGCATATTCCCGCCGCGATAGCCCGCGCCCGAGGCCGAGAACCGCACGCCCGTTCGACAAGTGATCGAGAAGGACCATCTTTTCGACCACGCGCATAGGATTGTTCCAGGGAAGAATGATAGCGCCGGTGCCGAGTTCCATCCGTTCGGTGCGGGCGGCGATGTAGCTGAGGTACTGCATGTTGTCAGGGCACATCGAGTAGTCGAAGAAGTGGTGCTCCACGGGCCAGATGATATCGTAGCCCATGCCTTCGGCTTCGATTAGCAGGCGCAGCTCATGCTTGTACATGTCGCGATCGCTATAATCCTTGTGGGCCTGAAAGACGTTTTGGATACCAATCTTCATAACGGCTCCTTTCTGTTGACCTTATGACGTTCAGGCAGTTTTCACATCGTACATTTGAATGCCACCGCTGTACAAGTGGCGAAGGTTTGGAGGTCAGAGGAGCTATGAGGGTTTCGGCACCTTCCAAAACTCGACGGTTGGCTTAAGGACCCCTAGCTGCTGAAAGGCAGTCACCGCATCCCAAAAGGTTGCCTCGCGGGCAATCTTGCCATTCTCATACGTGTGGAAAGTGAGGCCACGCACGGTCGTTTTTTTCCCAGCCGCTGGCACGCCGAGAAAGTCGCCGACATGCTGACCGCGCCATTGCCACTCAATCACCCCGTGCTGGGCATCACCCGTGTAGCGCAGCACCTCGAACAGATTGATGCCCGCCGGCCCAGGCGGATCAGTATTCTCGAACACTTCGAATGCGCGGCGCAATTCTTCCTTGTCGGAGATGCATTGCCCGAGCAATAAATCCTCGAACAAAAAGGGATCGGCGTAGAGGTCCACGACCTTATCCGCGCTTTCCGCAAACGTCGTAATCCACATCCGCGCCCAGGTGAAATTCACATTTGACCTTTTTTTCTTATCCATCGCTCATGAAAGCACCAACAGTGATTATCGCGATATTTTCTTGCCTGGACGCCTCGCCCCTCTCAGCGCGCCCAGTACTGCAAATCTTTGGCGAAGTCATGAATGGTAATCGCCCGCTTGAGAGTGAGAGTGGCGTCGAGAAGATCGTAAATATGGTCAGAGGCGCCGCGCATCGAGAAGTAGACGATCACGCCGTTCTCGCCTCCCCCTTCGACATGCATATCGTCTTCGACCCCACTCGTATACGTGCCCGCTGGTTTGATGACCCTGAGCGTCTCGCCGGCACTGGTCTTATCAAATATCTGCAACTCGCCCTCCAGGACGAGGCTCGTGGCCGGGGCGACGTGGCGATGATACAGGCAGCGAGCGCCAGCTTCGAACTTGACCAGCATGTCAGCGGTGCGCGCCGCCACGTTGACGTCAAGCAGTTTGTAATAGCAACCGGTGGTAATGAAGTCTTTCCAATCCACTTCCTTGGTATCGAAACGAAAGTTCGGTAATGAGCTCCGGTCGTGGGCAATGTTCGCCATCGCGTTCTCCTTTGCGGTGTGGCAATTTCCGTCGTCGGGCCTCGTTCCGAGCGCCTCGGGTCTATAGATAGTGCGGCAACACTTGTTTCCCGAACGCCTTCATCTGCTGTCTGATCTCGGCAATGGGGAGCATCCCTTGATCGCTTTGCCAGATAAACCATTCAGGGTTGCCGGCCTCGACTAAGAGATCCAGCTCCTTGCGGATGTCCGCCACCGTTCCCAAATAGGTAAAGTGGGCTCTCACTTGGCGGTCTACCGTGCACTCGGACGGCGGCAGAAACTGGTTAGGGTAGCGAGTGTCATCTTCCGGGAAGCGCCAGGCATCGGCGAAGCCAAAGTGAGCAAAGAACTGCCCAAAGCCCAGCCCTGCCATGCCCGCGTCCGCCAGTTTCCGCGCTTTCTGCTTATCTTCCGCGATGTAGAGCTGGCGCAACACGGCGAGGCTCTGCCCCAGTTCGAGCGCACGACCGGCGTTGCGGGCTTCATCTTGATGCACCTTGGCAAAGTAGCGAACTTTATCCGGGTCGGAGATGAGCAGACTCGGCGTGATCCCTTCTCGCGCGCACCAGCGCACCGTCTCTTCACTCATCGAGAAGGCTTGAAACAACGGCGGATGGGGTTTCTGGTAGGGCTTAGGCACCACGTTGATCATCTGGATACGCCCGTTCTCATCGACCTCGCCTGGGGTGCCGAACTCGCGCGTCCATGCATGCGGCGGCCACGGCGTGCCTTCTTCATAGGGATAGGGGTACTCGTAGTGTTTGCCTTTGAAACGAAACGGCTTTTCGCCCCACGCCAGCTTGAGAAACTGAAACACTTCCTCAAAAGCTTCGCGGTTGGTGCGGTCGGATTGACTCTTATCACTCATGGTCGCGCCAACGTGAATTTTCTGCGCCATTTGATTGAGCCAGCGAGGTTGATAGCCGCGGGCAAAGCCGACCAAAGTGCGTCCTTTGGTGAGCTGATCCAGCCAGGCGATTTCCAGAGCGAGACGCAGTGGGTTCCAGCCCGGTAGGACGTAGCCGATCGGGCCGACCTTGAGGTGCTTGGTGTTGTGAATCACATGTTGGTAGAGGACGGGGAGTCCTCCCATCTCTAACCCTTCGCCGTGCAGGTGATGTTCGGGGAACGCCATGGCCGCGAAGCCGAGGTCTTCGGCCATATGGGCGATCTCGACCACTTCGTCCAGCATCTTCTGAAAGTACTCGGTTCGTTGCGCGATCGGCCGCAAGGCGCGCCGCTCGTCTTGCGTAGTGGGAATGGACGGCAGTGGGAACGCCATAAACTTCATAAACATCCTCCTTCGCCAGGCTCGTGGAAACGGTCCAATGACCGCTATCCTTGTCCGTGCCGCAGCAGTTTTCCCGGCGTAGCGCCGGTAGGTTGGTCGTCTCTGATGGTCACCTCGCCGTTGACTAACACATAGTGATATCCTTCGGCGCGTTGCACGCGACGCCACTCATCACCCGGCATATCGTGCGCCACTTCCATCGGGAGGACCTTGATGTTGTCATAATCATAGACCACCATATCGGCAGGCGCGCCTTCGCGGATCGTACCGCGATCCCGGAATCCTGCGCACCAGGCGGGCAGCGCACTGAGTTTCCAATGCGCCTCTTCCAGGCTCAGCACCTGGTTCTCTCGCACAAGCTTCTGGATTGTTTCCGTCGGATACCGCCCGGCGGTAAAGAATTTCGTGTGCGCGCCACCATCGGACACGCCGAGCAGCGTCAGATCAGATTGGACGATCTCTGCAAGGTACGGCAAGCTGCACCCAATCGTGGTGTAGAATTCGGTCTTGAGATCATCAGCGACGGCGAGGTCCAGCATCGCATCGACCGGATGCTTCCCTTGTTGCTGCCCCAGTTCTTTGAGCGTCAAGTTCTCGCACGCCTTAAGATCTGGACGTTTGACCGCGTGGACAAAGATTTCCTCGAAGGAGTTGGAGATGAGCCCGGACGGGTCGTTCTTCAGCGTAGGGCGACGCTTAGGATCAGCGAGCTTGGTTTTTCGCTCTTCGCGCGTGCCTAGTGTTGTTTCTCGCCAGGCCAGATCATCGTCCCACATGTTCCAGTCTTCAAAAGTGAAGGTGAACCCAGGATCGGTAGTCACGCCTTGGCCATACACACGCAGACCTTTTTTGCGGCAGCGTTCCAACCAAGCTAACTGATTGCGGTGGCGTTCAGGAAAGCGATCACTGCCCTGCACCACATTGTACAGAATCGGGCGGCCACTCACCTCCGCCAGCTCCTCGAAATGGCGCTGCGCCTCTTCGTTTTTACCCGTGGGAGAAAGAAAGATTGATTGGATAAATCCCTCGTTGCGTTCTGCCAACACCCGAGCGAAGGCCAGACAGGTTTCGTCGTGCATGATATCAGTCACCATCGGGGTGCCGTCATAGTCCATCTGCACGCTATTCTTGCCCAAGCGTTGGGCGGACCACCCGCAGCCCCCTGCATCCATGCCTTCATGAATCAACCGACACATTTCCTGGGTTTCTTTCTCTGTGGGAAGACGGCCAGATTTCGCCGCCTCAAGGCCCATCACCCAGATCATGATCGGCGCCACCGGTACGTAAGGTAAGAGGTTAATCCCTTTTGGTGTGCGCTCGATACTGTTGAGATATTCAGGAAACGTCACCCAATCCCACGGCATGCCCGCTTTCATCGACGCATAGGGAATCGCCTCCACGCGCGTCATGGTCAGCATAGAACGCTCACGTTCCTCCGGACGCACCGGCGCGAAGCCGAAACCGCAGTTGCCAATGACCGCCGAAGTGATGCCATGCCAGCCAGAGATAGAGCAATACGGGTCCCAGTAGACTTGCGCATCATAGTGCGTATGCAGATCGACGAACCCTGGCGCGACGATGAGCTCGTTGGCGTCGATAATTTTCTTCGCTTCATGAGATGGCAATCGGCCGATCTTAGCAACACGGCCGTTCTTAATGCCGATATCGGCGCGGTAGCGCGGCAAGCGCGTGCCGTCAACAATCATTCCGCCCTGGATGATGAGATCAAACGTCGACATGGAAAGCCCTCCTTTAGGACAAAAATCAACGATTGCGGTTTCGTTCGGCTTCAGTCAGAGATAGGAACCCTACGAAAAGTGTCCTCAGGACATATACTCCCCAGGACTTATTGTCAATCAAGGGATTTTTCGCTACAAGGGGAACGTTCCTTTTCCTCTTGAGAGCGTCCACGCGAGAACAACGATGAAAGCCTTAGCACGTCTAGTACGGCCACAAGACACGGTGGCGGCCGAGCTTCAGGAATTTTTCTATCCCATCCATTATCAGATTGGAATGGCGCTCGAGGACGCGTTGCGCGGCGGCGTACTGACTCGCAAGCAATCCGCCATTTTGTGGATGATCCGTTCCGCCGGTGAGGGCGGCCGCTGCATGCGGCGCAAAGACATCGTGCGATTGATGCAAAGTTGGTTTGAAGTCACCAATTCCGGACTCAGTAAAGCCATTCGCAGCATGGCACGTCCACCGCTGTCTTTAGTCGAAATTACAGAAGATCCCCACTCAGCCAGAGAAAAGCTTATCTCCTTGACGCCCAAGGGCGAGCAGTTCCTGGCGGCGATGGCGGCGCGGGGAGAAGCTTTTCTCCAGGACATCGTTGTGCACGTGCCCGCAGCAGTGATTCGGGGCGGTATTGAATACTTGCAGCAGTTGACTGATGCGTTCAATCGTTCGCGGGCGATGCGGCACATCGCCTCAGTCGGTTCAAACAAGAAACGCTAGACCCCTTTTCTCCTCGTTCCGCCGCGACTCGGCAGCCGCTTCGGTACAACGCCCGGAGCCCTGTGTACGGGTGAAGAAACTTTGTGCAGTCCCAGGTATGATGACGAACATTTGAAAAAGGAGAGGAGGCACCTTCGATGAAACTTGGACTGCTGGTTGGCGCTGCTGGGCCGCGCCTGAACATGGATCTCATTCTCGAGGCTGAACGGCTGGGCTTTGATTCCGTTTGGACTGGCGAGGCCTATGGCTCTGACGCTGTGGCACCGCTCGCCTGGATCGGTTCGCGCACCTCGAAGATTAAACTTGGTGCGGCGATCCTGCAAATGCCGGCACGCACTCCTGCCATGACCGCGATGACGGCCATGACGTTGGATGGGTTGTCTGGTGGGCGGTTTCTCTTGGGCCTTGGTCCTTCGGGACCACAGGTCGCCGAAGGCTGGCATGGCGTAGCCTATGGAAAGCCACTCCCTCGCACGCGCGAGTACGTCAGTATCGTGCGGAAGATCTTGGCGCGGGAAGCGCCGCTTCAGCATCAAGGTGAGTACTATCAGATTCCCTACCTGGGGCCTGACGCAACCGGCTTAGGAAAGCCTCTCAAAAGTATTCTCCATGGACGCGCAGATATGAAAATCTATATGGCGTCGATTAGCCCGAACGGTATTGTCTGCGCGGGAGAAGTCGCGGATGGTAACCTGCCCATCTGGATGAATCCAGAGAAGCCGCAGTTGTTTATCCCTTATTTAGAGCGCGGCTTTGCCAAGGTAGGCAAGAAGAACATGGCGGATTTCGACCTTGCACCATTCGTCACCTGTATCGTGGGAGCAGACCTGGAAAAATGCCGTTTACCAGTGAAAGAAAACCTGGCGTTGTACATCGGTGGCATGGGCGCACGTAATGCGAATTTTTATAATGAATATGCGAAACGTATGGGCTACGAAGAAGCGGCAAAGAAAATCCAAGATCTGTACTTGAGCGGACAAAAAGCCGAGGCAGTCGCTACCGTCCCGGACCAGCTCGTCGATGAAGTCGCGTTAGTCGGTTCTCGCGAGCGTATCGCCGAGCGCCTGCAAGTGTGGAACGCCTCTCCAGCAACTAGCATGTTAATCGGGACCTCACAACCGGACGCCCTGCGTCTGCTGGCGGAGTTGTGTCTCTAAGAGAGGTAAAGGTGTACAACAGAGACTCAACGTAACATTAGTGCCGAACCCATTATCGGACGGCCGGAAACACGCTAATCCGCTAGCGGCCCTTTAGCTCACATTCCGGCCGTAGATGTAGGTGAGTTCAGCCAGACGAGTACCAAGCTCTGGCTGTAAAGCGCCCGGCAAATAGCGCCAACACCAGTTTCCCTGCAATTGCGCTGGAGTATTCATACGGCTCTCGCTACTCAGTCCGAGAATGTCCTGCAAGGGAATAATCGCGAGCTTGGCAACCGAACTCAGCGCCAGGCGAATCAAATGCCAGTGAATGTCCGTCTCATCTGCGCGGCCAAGATAGCGCAGGATTTCAGCTCGATACTCCGGGGTGACGGAGTGTAACCATCCTCGCAGCGTGTCATTATCGTGGGTGCCGGTATACACGACACATTGCGGATCGGTATAGTTATACGGCAGATGGGGATTCTGCGCATCGCCGCCAAAAGCAAACTGTAATACCTTCATTCCGGGAAAACCGAATTGCAGCCGCAGGGCATCAACTGCTGGGGTGATCACTCCCAGATCTTCGGCAATCACCGGGAGTTCTCCTAGTTCTTTCTGAATTCGTGCAAATAACCTTGCCCCCGGTCCTTTTAGCCATTGACCATTGATAGCAGTCGGCTCGTCCGCAGGAATAGCCCAGTAGGCCTCAAACCCGCGAAAGTGATCAATTCTCACTAAATCAACCAACTCTAAGGTCGAACGAAAGCGTTGCACCCACCAGGAATACACCGCTTTTACCGGTCGATTCTGTTCATCATGCCAACGATAGAGTGGGTTGCCCCAGCGTTGCCCGGTCTCGCTGAAAGCATCCGGCGGGACACCAGAGACGAAACGTGGTAGACCCGTCTGCGTATCAAGCTGAAAGAGCTGAGGGTGAGACCAGACTTCAGCACTATCGAGTCCGACGTAAATCGGAAGATCGCCAATGATCCGAACTCCCCGCTGATTGGCATACATCTTTAACTTTCGCCATTGCACGGAAAAGAAGAATTGCAAGTGCCGGTGAAAGAGGATTTCCGCTGCAAGCTTTGCCCTCCATTGGCGGAGCGCGGCACGATCGCGATGGACTAAGTCAGGCTCCCAGGAGGTCCAAGCGACCTCGTGAAATGCGTCCCGCAGCGCCATAAAGAGGGAGTAATCCTCAAGCCACAACTGCTGACGAGCGCAGAATTCGGCAAAGGCCGTTTGCCACTCTTTAGGGGCAGTGGTTGCGAACTGCTCAGATACAGAGCGCAGCAACGCGACCTTCCGGGTGCTTGCCTCGGCATAGTTCACCTCTCCTTCGGCGAGAAAGACAATCTCTTCGAGCGTCACCGAGGGAAGGAGTCCATTCTGTACTAACGCTTCCAAGCTAATGAACAGGGGATTGCCGGCGAAAGCAGAAAGGGCATCGTACGGCGAGTGCCCATTCTCGCTCTTGGTCGGGCCAAGCGGAAGAACCTGCCAAAAATGTTGTCGGTGTTCAGCGAGGAAATCAACGAATCGGTACGCCTCTGCGCCAAGATCTCCTATGCCAAAGCGACCGGGCAGCGAAGAGACGTGGAGCAAGATACCGCTAGCCCGCGAAAGGTGCGTTCCTGCGTCCCGACCATTCATGAGATGAGATTGAGATGATCAGGGGCAGGAAGCAATACCTGCCCCTCTGAGAAGGCGTGGAGAAGCGGAGAGAATCTAGTAGATCAAAATGAGAGTACGCTTACTTGCGTAAAGTTTTCTCAAACCCTTTGGTTGATTTCTCAGCCGCCCGGGCTGCCTCTTCGGCCGCACGTTTGGCTTCCTCCGCGGCAGCTCGCGCTTCTTCTGCTGCACGACGGGCGGCATCAACATCAGCAGTGCTTGCGATAGGTGGAGGAGGGGCAGTCACTGGCTCAGCCGCTGTCGGCATACCACAGCAAAGATCCCAGCGGCGCGGCTTGTAACCGAAGATAGGTTGCAGTTCGGGCTGTGAGACTAAAGCGTGAATGGGCCGTGTCACGAGCCATTCGAGCGCGTATCCCACTGGATTAATGGCATAGGCAGCTATTTGCAGTGGATGCGATTGGGAATCATCATACGCATCATAGTACCCCGGAGCGGCAGTACAGCCGACCTCCCCGGAATAGGAATTGCACTCGTCGAGATCTGCGGCAGCGGGGCCAGCGAGGAACAGAGTCGCGATCCCCACCATCACCACATTTTTCCAAGACCTCATATTTTCCTCCTCCTCTTGCTGGATGACCCCCAGTCTACTCTTCTTCCACAGCCTGCTCAACCTCTTCGCGTATTTTTTGCCGGGTAGCAGGGCGATGGTATTTTCTCTCGTCCTCCTTGGTTCGGGTAGGCGGAGGTAAAGCTTTGCGTACTCGCCGAAGAGCTTCAAGTTGGCTTAGAGTCTTGGTTTTTTTGTTTCGAGGCATGATGCGATACCGGTTTGGGAATGGCTGATTTACCGCAAAAGGCCCGCCACTTCCTTGGCAAAATAGGTTAAGATCAGATCCGCCCCAGCCCGTTTAATGCCAGTCAGTGCTTCCATTATGACTCGCCCTTCGTCTAGCCAGCCGTTGAGCGCGGCGGCTTTAATCATGGCGTACTCGCCGCTCACGTTATAAGCCGCAACCGGGTAGCCGAACTTCTCTTTTACGCGGTAGATAACATCGAGGTAGGGCAACGCCGGTTTAACCATGACAATGTCCGCCCCTTCGGCAATGTCCAATTCTACCTCCCGTAATGCCTCTTCTACATTGGCCGGGTCCATTTGGTACGAGCGACGGTCGCCAAACTGTGGGGTCGACTCGGCCGCTTCACGAAATGGTCCATAAAACCCAGAGGCGAACTTTGCCGCGTAAGCCAGGATCGGGAGGTGGGGAAATCCTTCCGTATCTAACGCTTGCCGAATCGCACTGATACGGCCGTCCATCATGTCCGACGGCGCGACCATGTCAGCTCCAGCCCGTGCGTGGGACAGTGCTTCTTTGGCAAGGATTTCTAAGGTTGCATCGTTGTCGACATCCTGACCCTTAATGATGCCACAGTGACCATGGTCGGTATATTCACAGAAGCAGACATCAGTAGTCAACAAGAGCCCCGGAACTTGCTCTTTCAGCGCTCGTAAAGCTCGCTGGATGATGCCATTTTCGTTATAGGCCTCTGAACCCAGATCATCTTTGCGTTCAGGAATGCCGAAGAGAATGACACCGGGGATACCCAGGTCACGTATGGCTTTACATTCCTCTACCGCCCGATCCACCGACAATTGGGCAATACCGGGCATAGAGACAATGGCATTAGTCACTCGTGTGCCTGGAACAATAAAGAGCGGCATGATCAGATCATCAACGCTGAGCTTGGTTTCTCGCACCAAGCGGCGAAAATTTTCATTCCGCCGCAACCGGCGCGGACGATAGATGGGAAAACGCATGGTTACATCTCCTTACCAAACCCAGGATTATCGCACCTTGGCTGATTAATGACCACCGGCCATTTTCTGAAAATACTCCATGATCGCCTCAGTAAAAGCCGGAATGGTATAGACGGACGATTGTACCGCCACCACCATTCGATATTCACGAGCCGTATTGGCAGTAATCGGTCCAATACAGCCGATCCGCGTCTTACTCAGGAGTTGAGGAAGTTCTTCAGTCGCAAAAACCGTGGCAAAATTGCGCACAGTGCTCGAGCTAGTGAAGGTGAGCATATCAATCTTTTCTGCTGTCAGGAGAGCACGCAAGTCATGCGCCTCTGTCGCTTGGGGCCGAACTGTTTGATAGACCGCGATTTCATCGACTTGGGCACCGAGGGCTTGGAGCGCTTGCGGCAGAATTTCTCGTGCCTCAGCCGCCCGCGGGAGCAAAATATGCTGCCCGGTCACATCACCCAGTACCGCAACCAGAGCCTCGGCTCGGTATTCGTCGGGCATCGCACTGATCTGAAGCGAAAGTGTTTCGACTGCCTTTGCAGTCGCTGGGCCGATCGCCCCAATTTTAAGTCCACGCAGAGCGGTACTATCCTTCTGCCGCATGTGCAGACGATCAATAAAATACTTCACTCCGTTCACACTGGTAAAAATCAGCCAGTGGTAGGTCTCGAGGCTTGCAAGCGCGGCATCAAGACGCGCATAGGAGGCGACAGGAACGATCTCGATGGTTGGAAACGCAATGACTTCTGCTCCTTGCTGTTCCAGCAGTTTGACAAATTTATGCGCTTGCGCCCGCGGCCGGGTCACCACGATGCAGCGACCAAAGAGCGGCTTATCTTTGAGAGGGGTAACAACAGTTGACATAGCTAATTATCAGTTACCAGTTATTAGAGCTGGTCTCATAAATGCCTTTCGGGTTCTGTAAGGTGCATAAATACTGGCCTAAAACGTCGCCATGACCATTTATGAGATGAACTCTAGTTGCCAGTTGTCAAAAAGAATGAGCTTTTATCCTTCCGTGAGGTCCTTTAAGATCTCTTGCCCGCCTTGTCCAAGCAGGGTTTCCGCCAGCCTGGAACCGATTCGGTCCGCTTCCTCAATCGCCCCATCAAGCTCGCCACGGATAAGCCTCTTACCGTTCGGACTGGCAATTAAGGCAGCAAGTTGAACTGTTCCCTGCACGATAACGCATTTCGCCGCTAAAGGGGTACGACAGTTCCCTCCCATTCGACGCAGAAAAGCCCGTTCTGCCCGAATGGCGATAGCCGTTGATTCATGATGGAGCGGCTGTACGAGTGAGATGGCGGCTTCGTCGTCCGTCCGCGTCTCGATGCCAAGCGCTCCTTGGCCAATGGCTGGTAGGAACACCTGATCATCAAGGATGTGACTGTGTTCCGGCATCACTCCCAGACGCCTCAGGCCAGCAGCAGCCAGGACTATCGCGTCAACTACACCCTCTTGTTGTTTCCGCAGTCGCGTATCGACGTTGCCGCGGAGCATTTCAATCCGTAATCCAGGATGGAGATGCAGCAACAACGCCTGGCGGCGCAGACTGCTCGTTCCTACCCGTGTGCCAGCAGGAAGTTGAGTTAAGGTTTCACCGTTTTTCGTAATCAACACGTCACGCGAGTCCTCTCGTTCCGGAATGGCACTGAGAGCGAGCTCCTCCGGCAGATCCCCAGGGAGATCCTTAATCGAGTGGACCGCCAGGTCCACCGTACGAGAGAGTAAAGCTTCTTCGATTTCCTTCACAAAGAGACCTTTCCCACCGATGGTCGCAAGGGAAACATCTTGCATGCGATCTCCGGAGGTTTTGATCGGCACCAACTCAACCTGTAATGTCGGCCAGAGATTTTCTAACTGACTCTTTATCCACCTCGCCTGCCAGAGTGCCAGGGCACTGCCGCGGGTACCAATGCGAAGACGCTGCAACATTACTCCTTATCCTGTGAGATCTTTGCCATAGCCAGCAGAGGTCAGCGGCCTAGGCCACCCTTTTGTAAGCAGAGGCAAGCTCGTCCAGAGGTATGCCCTTACGCTTCTATTCATTTTCTTCGTCCAGGCCAAAAACGCGACGTACGATCGCGACGTCAGGATCTGTTTGAACATCACTATCTTTGCCACCGCTCTTTAAATAAACGATCGGGGGATGCAGCAATTTGTTGATAATAGATGTGCTCAATGCCTCGATCGCCTTCTGCGCGTGTGGCGGTAATTCTTTCAGCGAGGCGAGGGTCTTCTCCAGCTCGCGCTGGCGTATTGCTTCCGCTTTTTCGCGCAAAGCCACAATCGTCGGTGTCACTTCGAGTCGCGAGAGCCACTGCCAGAACGACTCTATTTCTTCGGCGACAATCGCTTCCGCTTTCATCGCTTCTCGCTCCCGTTCGTCTTTGTTCTCTTCGATGACTTGCTCCAAGTCGTCGATGTCGTAAACAAACACATTATCCAGATCATTGAGTCGCGGATCAAAGTTCCGCGGCACCGCAAGATCGATAAAGAACATGGGGCGCCGCTTACGCTCACGGAGCGCCTCCTCAACTACTATCGGACCTAACAAATAGTCATTCCCTCCGGCTGAGCCGATCACGATATCCGCTAGGCGCAAGTGCTTTTGCAATTGTTCAAAAGGAACAACCGCCCCGTTGAACTCGCGGGCCAGCTCAACCGCACGGCTAAAAGTTCGGTTGGTCACCAAGACATTGCCGATGCCGTGGTTCTGCAAGTGGCGAACCGCCAGTTCTCCCATCTCTCCCGTGCCGATGACCATCGCCGTCTTATCTTCCAAATGATCGAAGATCTTGCGCGCTAATTCGATAGCAGCCGAACTGACGGATACCGCCTTGGCGGCTATCCGGGTCTCGCTTCGGACCCGCTTGGCAACCGCAAATGATTTATGAAAGCAGCGATGAAGTACTTCTCCTAAAGTACCAACAGCCGAGGCTGCGGCGTATGCATCTTTCACTTGTCCGAGAATCTGTGGTTCTCCAACGATCAGTGAATCAAGACTTGCAGCAACACGAAACAGGTGCCCGACCGCTTCTTTCCCCACATACGAATACAAATGCTCTTCGAAAAGAGAGCGAGAAGCTTGATGCTCTTGGGCAAGAAAGGTTTTGATTTGTTCGTCAGCAGCAACTAGATCGGTTACGCTCGAAATAATTTCGACACGATTACAAGTAGAAAGGATAGTGCCTTCCCGTACAGTCTCAGCATCAACCAATCGGCGCAGCGCTGTCTCCAGGGTCCCGTTACTAAAGGCTAATCGTTCTCGGACCTCGACTGGTGCACTGTGGTGGTTGATCCCGACGATCAACAGAGTAGCGCCGCGATTAGCCAAATTGCCCTCCGTGACGCCCGGGAAGGAAGCGGACGCCGAGAAAAGAAACCAGCAGCACTGCGAAACAAACAATGGTTAGCGCCGCAGCGCGGCGACCGCGCCAGCCTACGGTTCGATAGTGCAACAACAGCGCATAAAGAATCCAAGTTACGGTAGAGAAGATGAGCCGAGGTTCCCATACCCAAAACTGGCCCCAGACATGTTCAGCCCAAACGACCCCGGTGAGAATACCTAGTGTCAACAGCGGGAAACCCCAAGAAAGCGAGCGATAGTTCAATTCATCCAGCGTTTCGAGCGAGGGGAGAAGACGGAAAAAGGCATGCGCCTTTTTCGCTTTTAATTGCCTTTCCTGGACGAGATAAAGAAGGCTGGCACTAAAAGCGAGGCCGAACACCGCGTTGCCAAGAATAGCCAAGGTGACGTGAACAGGAAGCCAGGCACTGTGCAAAGCCGGTGGAAGATCACGTATTTGCGTATAGAAAACGAAGGCACCGAGGGTCAGAATGAACCCGATCGGACTAACCACTGCCCCCAGAAGGGCCACAGGCGTCCGCAATTGAACCAGCAAGCAGAGACCAACGGTTAAACAGGCAAAAAACGATACTGCTTCATAGAAATTGGTCACCGCGATGTAGCCCGCGGCTACTGAGCGTATCGCAATCGCACTGGCATGGCAGACGAAGGCCGCTAAAAGCAGCCCGGGCCCGAGCGCGCGAGAGAAAGCTCGAGTAGAGATCAGCGGCAAAATGAATGCAACCGTGCTCAGTAGATAGAGGACCAACGTGACCGTAAGGAGCAGAATCTCCATGAGAGGCCCCACTGTATCACGGAGGTACAGGGCTGTGGAGTCGCTTGAGGAAGAACTGCCGTCTGTGAAGAGGACAGCCTTGGTGCTTAGTTACTCAGGCATTGTCGCCAGCGTTTGTCGAAATATGCTCAAGGTAGCTTCGTCAAACAAGACAAAGAGAATACGGTGGAGCGTCGTTGGACCGCTCAGATGTTCTCGTACTGCTTTAAGCATGATCTGCGCGCATCGGCCCACAGGAAACCCGGCTACGCCCGTGCCTATGGCAGGAAAAGCCAGGGAGCTCATTTGTTTCTCGACCGCGCGGCGGAGGCTATTTACGGTAGAGGCGCGGAGACTTTCTTCGCTCGTTAACCCCCCGAGGTGCATGCTTGCGGCATGAATGACATAGCGGGCTTTGAGTTGTCCGCCGCCTGTCAAGGCGGCTTCACCTAAAGCGATGGGGCCGGTCGCGTCGCATTCTTGCTGGATAGTCGGACCACCCTGGCGGCGAATCGCGCCGGCAACTCCAGCACCGAGCTGCAGGTCTGTATTGGCCGCATTCACTATCGCGTCGACATCGGCATCAGTAATATCGCCTTGCTGAAGGCTGACTTTTGCCTTCCAGGTCATCAGTCTATCCGCGACGTTTTCGAGCTTTCGATTCCGTTACCCGGGCTTCCTGGCCACTTGACGAACGCTTCCCGTTCTTGCGTGCCCGTACTGCCTCAAGACGTCCTGCTCGTGCACGTCTCAGGGACACTAAGCGAGCTTGCCGCGCCTGTCGCAAGGCCGCCAGTCGTGCCTGTCTCGCCCGCTCGAGAGCGGCCACGCGTGCCTTCTCTTCTTCTTGCCAGGCAGCGTAGCGCTCTTGAAACGAAACCGCGACTCCCGAAGGGATGCGTAATTGATAACCACGCGGAATCGGAGAATAACCACTGCGAATCGTATCTCCTAAGGCTGGATTTAACGAGCGCAATTCCTCCATGTCCGTATCAGCGCAGGTCGCCGCAGTGCCGAGCGGAACTGGATAATCAAGATACACTTCGTCATAGGAGAGCGGCGCTTCCATAGTAAGCGTACCAAAGTGCTTTTTATGATCCTTTTCCACATCAAGCGCGGCCAGGAATTCGGTATAGAAGTTTCTGGAAGCGAAACCAAAGGCTCGCCCGCGATAGGAACGGATGATCTCGCCAATATCGCTTGATCCAACCGTGCTTACTGCTTCCGCAACCCCCCCTGGGCCATGATTGTACGCCGTAATGGCGAGCGGCCAAGAGCCGAGTTTTTCATAGTTGGAGCGCAGGAAGCGAGCTGCTGCCTCGGTCGCAATGAGCGGGTCACGACGTTCGTCGATCATCTGGTTGACACGCATCTCATAAATGCGACCGGTGGTAGGCATAAATTGCCAGATTCCCGCAGCTCCCACCTTTGACCGTGCCTCGAGATTGAAACTCGATTCAATGAGCGGCAGGCGGGTCAATTCGACAGGAAGCCCTTCACGGCGAAAAATTTCCTCCATCGCCGTGATATAGCGACGAGAAGCTTGGATCCCTTCTTGGAAACGTTCCCGCACTCCGGTTTGTGCCCGTAACCGGTCTTCACTGGCGGCCTCACGGAATCGGTAGAGGTCGTCAGTGTCTTTGTGCATGTCCCAGACTTTCTGTTCTTCTGGATCGAGACTTTCGCAGCTTTCTGCTCCCATCCCCTCGACACAACCCTGAAGTTTAAAAAGGATAAGGCGAAGTTGCTCAATTTCCAGCTTAGTCTGATCTTGTTTGATTTGGCTGATCGTCGCTTCATCGAGCCCTTCCTCATCCCGGAGGCGGCGGAAGTCGAGCACTTTGTAAATTTGCATAGTCTCGCTATCGTGAATGACTACCTGATAGCGAGAATAGACGGCAAAAATCTTTTTCCAGAATTCGACCTGCGGTCGTAGAGCTTTTGTATAAGGGAAATGGGCAGGCAATACTTCTTGGGAAGCGGTGTCTTCCTCCCCTCTTGCTCCGCTGGCTCCGAAGAACAACACCAGCAAAAGAGGCAACGTTACCCGAGACAGCCCAATGTTTGCAATATTCATTATTCCTCCCCTGCTCCTTTGACCAGCCCCTGCCCCTACCACCCTTGCCTCTCGTGCAGGTCTTTTGTGAAAGTTATCTCTCATTGCTCTATCGGCACATAATTCTTGAATATAGTTTTCCTGACTAACAAAAGCTCGCGTTCCCTGCAACTGTTAGGTACGCTTTGTCTCAAGAATAGAGAGCGCATTCTCCCTTTAGGCTTCTTTCTCTGGCCCAAGTCGGGTATAGGAAGAAGCAGGTTGTTCTGCTGAAGGAGGAAATTTTGACGTTTTCCCACATCGTCACGGTCCGTCCGACTATTCAACGGATGCGCGGCTACGTTCCCGGCGAGCAACCGCAAGACAAACGCTATATTAAGCTCAACTCGAATGAGAATCCGTACCCTCCCTCCCCTCGTGTGCTCACCGCACTCCAACAGGCCGTGAATGACGACCTCCGCCTGTACCCAGATCCGGTTGCCAACAGGCTACGGGAAACTGCCGCCGCGGTATACGGTTTCAGCCGCGAACAGATTTTGGTCGGAAATGGCTCGGACGATCTCCTGACGATGCTGATGCGTACCTGTGTCAGCCCTGGCGACCGCGTGGCGTATCCAGTCCCAACGTACAGTTTATATGATGATTTGGTCGCAATGCAGGATGGGCAGGTGATACGAGTTCCGTTCCCAAACGATTTCTCGTTGCCACCGCAGCTTGTCGAGAGTGAAGCAAAATTGACCTTTCTCTGTCACCCGAACGCCCCTTCGGGCACGATGGTCCCGCTGCCACAGGTAGAAGACTTGGCTCGTCGTGTCCGTGGCATTCTGGTGATTGACGAAGCCTACGTCGATTTCGCCAACGAGACAGCCTTATCCCTTGTTCATACGTATCCACACGTGGTCGTCTTGCGAACCTTTTCCAAGTCGTTTTCCTTGGCTGGTATGCGCATCGGCCTCGCTTTTGGTCACCCGGACTTCTTACGCGAACTGCTCAAGGTCAAGGACTCTTACAATGCGAACCGGCTCAGTATCATCGCTGCCGTTGCCGCCCTCGAAGACTATGCCTGGATGCGCCAGAACGTCGAAAAAATTCGTGCGACTCGTACCCGTCTGAGTAACAGCCTGCGTGAACTGGGGTATTTTGTCTATGACTCACACTCCAATTTTGTCCTGGCACGCAAAAGTGGGATAAATCAGAAGCCGATGTATCTGGGCTTAAAAGAGCGCGGTATTCTCGTCCGCTATTTCTCGATGGCTGAGCTGTCAGACTGTTTACGCATTACGGTCGGCACCGATGAAGAGATCAACAAATTGTTAGAAGCCCTGCAGCGGCTCAAGGGTACGGCATGACTGTTCCCTATTCGCAGAGAAAAGGTATGGCCGGCCAAAAGGCTCACTTCTCCTCTTGTCTCGTGAAGTGGAAGTGTTGCAAAGACGTCACCCAACTATAATATTTCTTCCTTTCTTCACTGACAACTGATAACTGGAAACTAACTACTGCCAAAGAAAAGGAGGGTTCTATGAAGATCCAACACTCCAAAGGCAAGGTGCCCAAGCAGGCACATGTCGCGATTCCCGAAGGGTTGTACGAAGAAGAGCACGGCCGCCAAGGTTTCTTCGGCCCGGCGACCCAGTTTTACCACGTTCATCCACCGACTGAGTGGAAACGGATCGAAGGTCCGCTCCAGCCGCGGGCATTCAATACTTATGATCTCAAGCCGACCGATCTTGACGATCCTCGCGGGGAGCCGGCGAAGGTGCTGTACAACAATGACGTCGCGCTCTTCATCTCGCGCCGCTCCGAGCCGATGCCGTTCTGCTTTCGCAACGGAGATGGAGACGAGGTTCACTTCATCCACAAAGGGCATGGAGTCCTGCAAAGCGATTTCGGTCCGCTCACCTATACAGACGGTGACTACATCGTCGTTCCCAAAGGAACGAACTATCGGGTGGTACCGGAGACTCGTGACAATTTCACCCTCATTATTCAGTCGCGCGGTCCGATTAGTTTTCCCGAGCGCGCCGGGGTCGGTCACTATGCTCCGTTCGATTACGATGTGATCGAAACCCCCGAGCCCGAGCCAGTAACCGAGCAACGCTCGGAATGGGAACTACGGGTCCGTCGCCGTGGTGAGTACACCTCGGTGTTCTACGATTTTTGCCCTTTAGACGTAGTCGGTTGGAAGGGAACCCATTCGGTCTTCAAACTCAACGTCAAAGATTTCCGGCCGCTCATGAGCGAAGGCGTCCACCTCCCCCCAAGTGCCCATGGCACTTTCCAGGCGCCAGGATTTGTCATCTGTACCTTTGCTCCTCGTCCGCTTGAAGGCGATCCCAAAGCGCTGCGGGTCCCGTGGTACCATCGCAATATCGACTATGATGAGGTTTTCTTTGTTCACAGCGGGGAGTTTACCCTCAGTCGCAAGAGTGGCACGACCCCATTTGGCGTCTTGTCACTGAATCCACAGGGACTGCACCATGGCCCCCAGCCTGGGGTATGGGAGAACAGTGTCAAGAATTGGCAAAAAGATGCGCGCCTAGAGTTCGTCGCCATCAACCTCGACACCGAGGAACCCTTAATCATGACCCCGGAGGTGCAAGGGATCGAGATCAAAGGGTATGCCGACTTGTGGGCGAAGAAATAGGGATTGGGGATTGGGGACTAGGGGCTGGTAAAAAAGAGAGACGATTTTCAGACAAACCCAATCCCTCTCTCTTCTGATGGTTACCCCACTGAAGTAAGAGTAGTCGGGCTCGGTGTGGCACCGACTCTTCTGACGATGACCTCAACGCTGCCATCGACACCGAGCTTCGTGGTGTCGATGTGATAACGGGAATGTCGGTAGAGCGGTTCGCGCTCAGCCAATAAACGCCGGAGTTCGGCTTTCGCCGCCGGGAGGTTGGTCATTGGCCTCGGATGTCCCTGCTGCACCACGCGACTCCAGTGTTCCCGGGCACTGGCCTTGAGCCACACGGTGATCGTGTGCTCCTCAAGTAGATCGCGGGCCTCCGCGTTCGTAACAATTCCTCCGCCGGTCGCTATTACCGCTCCTGTGGATCTTTGCAAGAGGCGCTGCAGGGCTTTTACTTCAAGGCGACGGTAATACGCTTCACCGTGGAGGGCGAAGACTTCCTCAAGGGAGAGACCGGCCTCTGCCTCGACGAGCCGATCAAGTTCGAGGAACGGAAGCTTGAGACGAGCAGCGATGCGAGCACCGATTGTACTCTTGCCAGCGCCACGAATGCCAAGCAAAGCAATGGTCGTCGGTTTCTCATCCCATTTTTGGCCTACCTCCTCAGCCGCAGTGAGGAGCGCTCCGGCAGGCTTCCCCAATGCCTCCGCCACTCGCAGTAAGCGCAGGATCGAGATGTTGGCCCGGCCCGCTTGCAGTTCAGTCACAAATCGTATCGACAACCGACTACGTTTAGCCAGTTGCTCAACCGATAGACTTTGCTGTTCGCGCAAGGCACGGATCTGCGTGCCGAGATGGCGCAGGATGGCTTCCATAAGATAGGCATTATATTGCCATATTCTATCTTTTTTGCAAGCAATATTCTGCTTGACAAACCTTTCTTGTACTAGTAAGGCTGGTACAAAGGTGATTCGCTAGCTAGCGGATTGTGCCCGTGCAAAGGAGGCCGCTTGTGGATCGCTATCTACTCAATCGAACCTTCGAGGAACTCACTGTCGGTGATCGTCAGGCCACCCGCGGCCGAACGGTTACCGAAGCCGACATCGTCAACTGGTGCGCGCTGACCGGCGATTGGTTTGTGCTGCATACCGATCGGGTCGTGGCTGAACAGTCGCCTTTTCGTCAACGGATCGCTCCTGGGTTGATGGTCCTGGCTTATGCCACCGGGCTAGGGGTACCGGCCGATTCGCCCAACATCATCGCCAATTACGGCAGCGAGCGGGTTCGCTACCCGCGTCCGACGCTCATTGGCGATACGATACATCTTGAAGTTGAAGTGACAGAAAAGAAAGAGCGCGACGCCGGCAGTGGGGTCGTGACCTTGCGCTGGGATGTGCTCAACCAGAATGGCGAGACCGTGTGCGCGAGCAGCTTGCAGGTCCTGGTCGCACGCGAACGCAAACGTTCGTAGGCTGGAGGAAAACTCATGAGCGTTGAACTTATGATCAAAGACTCGGTCGCCGAAGTCGTGCTGAACCGGCCCGAAAAGATGAACGCCTTGAACGAAGCCGCGATGCAAACGCTCACCGAACGACTCGACGCGGCGGAGAAGGCCAGCGTTCGTGCCCTCATCCTGCGTGGTGAAGGGCCGGGCTTTTCCGCCGGTCGCGATTTAGCTGATTCTGATCCTTTCAACGAGGATGGCGAAGCTATCCTGGAGAAGATCGTTAACCCGGTAATCCGGCGTGTGGCAGACTTCCCCGCGCCCAGCTTCGCCGCGGTCCACGGTCCTTGTCTTGGCATCGGTCTTGGTCTCGCGTTGGCATGTGACGTAGTCTATGCCGCGGACGACGCCAGAATCGGGTCGCCTTTCGCTCGCATCGGCGCGGTATTGGACTCCGGTGCACATTCCTTCTTCGTGCAACGCCTCGGCAGTCATCGTGCGTTGGAGTTAGTATATACGGGGACGCTCATCTCAGGCCGCGAGGCAGAAGCCTGGGGCCTGATCAACCGCAGCTTAGCCAAGTCGATTTTGCTCGAGCGCGTACGCGCAGTTGCGGCAGCCGTCGCTCAAGGTCCTACGGCCGCATTCCTCGAATCGAAACGTATCGTCCGTCGCATCGAGAACGAAGGGTTGGGATTAGCTGACGTGCTACGCAGCGAAGCCAAGGCGCAAGGCGCCGCCTCACGGACTGCCGATTATCGCGAGGGGATCAGCGCGTTTCAAAGCAAACGCAGCCCGCGCTTCGTCGGCCGCTGACCAAGCCGCAGTAATCGTAGGGCGCGTGAAACGCGCCATTGGTTGGCGCACTGATCGAGGAGAAGTACCATGTCAATGTACGCTCAGCTAGTAGAAACCGGAGTCAATCGGTTGCAGTCACGCGAAGAGATGTCAGCCGAAGAGCGGGCTTTTCAGGAACGTATCGATGCCGGCATCAAGATCGAGCCCAAGGACTGGATGCCCGAAGCCTACCGTAAGACACTGATCCGCCAAATCTCGCAGCACGCCCACTCCGAGATTGTCGGCCAGCTACCGGAAGGTAACTGGATCACGCGAGCACCAACACTCAAACGCAAGGCCATCCTGCTCTCCAAGGTCCAAGACGAGGCCGGACACGGGCTCTACCTCTACGCCGCGGCAGAAACTCTTGGGGTGACGCGCGATCAACTCTACGCCGACTTGCTCTCTGGCAAGGTCAAGTATTCCAGCATCTTCAATTACCCGACGCTGACTTGGGCTGATGTTGGTGCTATCGGCTGGCTGGTCGATGGGGCTGCGATCATGAACCAGATCCCGCTGTGCCGCTGCTCTTACGGTCCCTACTCGCGCGCCATGATCCGTATCTGCAAGGAGGAAGCGTTCCATATGCGTCAGGGCTACGACATCATGATCGTGTTGTGCCGCAACGGAACGCCGGAGCAGAAAGCGATGGCGCAGGATGCACTGAACCGCTGGTGGTGGCCGTCACTGATGATGTTTGGGCCGTCAGATGCTGACTCGGTTCACGGCGCCCAGTCGGCGCAGTGGAAGATCAAACTGTTTTCCAACGACGAGCTGCGACAGAAGTTTGTCGACCAGACCGTGCCTCAGGCCGAGTATCTTGGCATTACCATCCCTGACCCAGATCTCAAGTGGAATGAGAAAACTGAGCACTACGATTTCGGCAAGATCGACTGGGACGAGTTTTGGAATGTCGTCAAAGGCAACGGCCCATGCAACCGTGAGCGGTTACACACGCGCGTTCAGGCGTGGGAGGACGGTATCTGGTTCCGCGAGGCACTGGTTGCCCATGCCGAGAAGCAGGCACGGCGAGCGGCCTGAATGCGGCTTCAGCGAATGGAGAAACAGACATGAAAGAGTGGCCCCTATGGGAAGTATTCATCCGCAGCCAGCATGGCCTGGCGCATAAGCACGTCGGTAGCCTACACGCGCCAGACGCGGAGATGGCAATCAACAACGCCCGTGATGTTTACACTCGCCGCAATGAGGGTGTGTCAATCTGGGTGGTGAAGGCATCCGATATCGTCGCCAGCAGCCCGGGAGACAAAGAGCCGCTGTTCGAGCCGGCCAACAACAAGGTCTATCGGCACCCGACTTTTTTTCCGATGCCGGATGAGGTCAAGCATCTGTAAGGCGAAACAACAGAGAAGCAGCATGCCGTCGGATGAAAAGTTCGAGTGGCTGCTGCGCCTGGGCGACAACGCCTTGATCCTGGCGCAGCGGCTGTCCGAGTGGTGTGGCAAGGGTCCGGTGTTCGAAGAGGACATGGCACTTACCAACACCGCCTTAGACCTGCTCGGCCAGGCGCGCTCGTGGCTCACCTACGCCGGTGAGGTCGAGGGCAAGGGGCGTGACGAGGATGCGCTCGCCTTCCTACGCGATGCTCATGAGTTTCGTAACCTATTACTGGTAGAGCAGCCGAACGGCGATTACGCCGCTACCATTGTACGGCAGTTCTACTTCGATGCTTGTCACTCCCTACTGCTGCAGCAGCTCACCAATTCAACGGATGGACGTATCGCCGAGATTGCTCACAGCGCCTTCAAAGAGGTGACCTACCATCTGCGTCGTAGCAGCGATCTGGTGGTCAGATTAGGCAACGGCAGCGAAGAGAGCCATCGGCGCATGCAGATTGCGGTGGATGACCTGTGGGTCTTCACCGGCGAGATGTTCGCTCGGGACACAGCAGACGAACTGCTGGCAGCGCGAGGCATCGCCCCTGATCCCGCGACGCTGCGAGACCCCTGGCTCAAGCACATCTCCGATGTATTCCGTGCCGGGACCCTGACCTTGCCGAGCGGTGCATGGATGCAAAAAGGTAGCAAAACGGGACATCACACCGAGCACCTCGGCTACCTCCTAGCAGAAATGCAGTTCCTGCAACGCACCTATCCCGGCGCGAAATGGTGACGAGGGACGAGCACCGTCGCTGAACCGCAATTCGATCAGAAGTGGAATATGAGCAAGTTTCATGAGGTGAAGGTCGCGTCGATCAGACCCGAGACGCGTGACGCCATCGTCGTCACGTTCGACATACCCAAAGAACTGGCTGATCAATTTCACTATACGCAGGGGCAGCACCTCACGCTCCGCACCGAGATCAACGGTGAGGACATTCGCCGCTCCTACTCGATTTGCTCCGCGGTACAGGACCAACGACTGCGCATCGCGATCAAGCGGGTGGCGGGTGGGTTGTTCTCCAACTGGGCGAACGACATGCTCAAACCCGGACGTAGCGTGAAATTGATGCCGCCGGCGGGGCACTTTAACGTGCCGCTCTCTCCCGAGAACCGCAAACACTACGTCGCCTTCGCCGCCGGTAGCGGTATCACACCAGTGTTCTCGCTTATCAAGACCACCCTGATCGCCGAGCCACAGAGTCAAGTGACACTGGTATATGGCAACCGCTCTTCCTCCAGCATGATCTTCAAGGAGGAGCTGGCCGATCTCAAAGATGTCTACCGTGAACGGCTGAACCTGGTGTTCATCCTCAGCCGCGAGCAGCAGGACATCGACCTGTTTAATGGCCGTATCGACCGAGCCAAGTGCGACGCGCTACTGGAGAAGTGGATCGACCCGGCCGACATCGACACCGCGTTCATTTGTGGTCCTCTGGGCATGATGGAGGACGTATCGGCCTCGCTGCAGGCGCACGGGTTGCACAAGGCGCAGATCAAAATGGAGCTGTTCGCCACCAGTCTGTCTCAGGAACCACGGCCAACGCCGGTGCATCCTATCCTGGGTCACAACGAGTGCCAAGTGACCGTGATTCAGGATGGCCGGATGCGCCAGTTTACCATGGGGAAGAACAAAGAGAGCGTCCTCGACGCCGGGCTCGCCCAAGGCATCGAGTTACCATACTCATGTAAGGGCGGAGTGTGTTCCACCTGCCGCTGCAAGGTGGTCGAGGGTGAAGTGGACATGGACACCAATTTCGCACTCGAAGACTACGAGATCGCGCACGGCTTCAGGCTGTTATGCCAGAGCTACCCGGTCACCGACCAATTGGTCGTCGATTTTGATCAAGAGACTTGAGCAGTCGAGTTCTATAGCAAACGTCGTAAGAGAGGCGTTAAACAAGTTAGACAGATCTGGCACTATATCCAAGTGGCCGAGTAGATCACTTTTCGCTATAGTAACGGCCACGAGAGCGTAAGGACGATCTGCCATGATGAAACGTTTCGAAGCAATCTATAATGAAACGCTACCAAGGAGGGGAAAGGTATGAGTTCTTACGCAGAAGCATTGCAGGAGTTCTATAGCGGTGAAGTGTTGGGAGAGACGATCTATTCCGCGCTTTTGGGATCGGCGCGGAATGACGACGAACGTCTCAAATGGGCCACGCTACTTCAACTGGAGACAGAGACCAAGGCGTGGTTGCGTGCACCGATGATCGCGCATGGCGTGAGCATTGAGGAACAGAGAGCTGACCGCGACAAGGGTCTCGCGTTGGCGGAGCAGTTCAAACCAGCACCCTGGGCAGATCAGATGCAAGGACTACATGACGCGATCGTCAACGACTTCCTTCCTCGTTACCAAAGTTACGCCGACGCGGCGCGAGCGCGCGGCAAGGCTGACGAAGAGGCGGTCTGCCTATTTATGGTCGAACACGAGAAGGCTCAGGTCGAGTTCGCCCGGCGTCAGCTCGCCGGGGCAAGCCTGGACCAATCGCTCGAGCCGGTGGCGAAATTTCTGAAGTACCCGATCAGGCGTTAGCCCCTTCACGATAGTCTTCTCTCGCACTTAGAAAGAAACAAGCTCATTGAATATCGAGTGTCGTCACGCGGCGCAGCTCACGACGATGTTTGGAATCCTCAAATGGCCGGGCGCGATGCATGGTGGCGCGGTTGTCCCAAATCACCAGATCACCCTCGCGCCATGTATGGCGGTAAACGAACTCCGATTGGGTGGCATGCTCCATGAGTTCCCACAGGAGCAATCTCCCTTCAGGGACCGGCCAGTCGATGATGCGTGACGCATGTGAGGCGACGTAGAGCGATTTCCGCCGTGAGCCTGGCAGCGTGCGGATCAGCGGATGCACCGCGCCCTGTAAGATTTCTTGCTCTTCCTGAGAGAATTCAAACCCGAGCTTCTGTCGCGAGTGCGCGATCGAGTGGTGGACTCGGAGTCCTTCGAGCTGGACTTTCATCTCTGTGGATAGCGCGTCGTACGCCGCTCGCATGTCGGCAAATTCAGTCTCGGCTCCGACCGGGGGGACAACTTTCGCAGAAAGTAGCGAGTAGCGACCCGGCGGATCTTGGAACGATGCGTCGGTGTGCCACAAACGATTCCCTAGCCCGTACATCCGGCGGCGATCATGGGATTGCAGCACCTCGCCGTTCTCGTCGAGGTTTGAGATGTCACCAAGCGCTTCATTCCCTAGCCGGCTCTTTTGTAACGCGCTGATCCCCGTCTTCGTGTGTAACTGACCGTCAAAGCGTTGGGCAAAGGCGAGCTGTTCGTCATTGGTAAACGGCTGATCACGAAACACGAGCACGGCATAGGTGTCCATCCCTGTCCGGATCTCAGCGAGGGTTTCTCGATCATATACGCGGCGCAAGTCAACTGGGCTGACTTCAGCGACGAAGTGCGAATGCAGTTGGCAAAATGTCAGAGCCATAGGGCTGTCTTTCTCCCTCGAAGTGAGAGCAAGGGCAGCCTAGGATGTAGCATGCGACGTGTCAATCGGAACAGAGCGGAGGCCTGTGGACATATTATTCCATGCCGACGTTGTGATACAGCCGTCGACCGAGCAGTCTTAGCGTTGGATTGGTACGCCGACCACAGCCCGTGGATCGCGCTTGCCCCAACGTCCGCGCTCGACCGTACTGAAAAACTCTTGCACCTCGCGGTTAAACACCGCCGGCTCTTCGAGATTGATAGCATGGCCGGTCCGCGGCTGGACGAACAATCCGGCCGTCGGAATAGCGCGTTTCAAGAAGACGCTGGGCTCGATACAGGGATCATCTTCATCGCCGACCATAATCAAGGTGGGGATCGTCAGTTGCGAAAACTGTTGGGCAAAATCATACAGAGAAGGTCGCTTGCTTTGATAGTTCCTCATCGTCAGCGCCGATCCTTTAGCGGAATGGTGGCTCAAGTGGTCCACAAATTCCTGCCACCCGCGTGGATCTTTGTTGAGCAACTGCACCCGGCTGGGGCCGACGCCCATTTCCTGCGCCATTGCTGGCGATCCTTCCTGCAAGAATCTGTGCGCGTTAATCTCACATTGCTTGATGAAGTCCTCGCGCTGCTCCCGGACCGAGCCGCTGCCAACCCCTGCAGCCACCAGCGCACTCGCTAACTGGGGATGCCTGAGTCCGAACATCAACGCCGCATACGCCCCCTGGCTGAGTCCCACTACGTGGGCTTTGGGCACGCCAATGTGTCGTATGACGGCGGCGATGTCATCAGCAAAGTGGGTGTAGTGGTAAGCTGCCTCCTCCTCGGGAACATCCGAGGGCAGATAGCCACGAGCGGCGTAGGTAATGCAGCGATAGTCGCGTGAGAAATAACGCACCTGGGTTTCCCACTCTCGATGGTCGGCGGCGAACTCGTGCACGAAGACGATCGGATAGCCGCTCCCGGTTTCTTCGACGTAGAGCTTTACTCCATTTGCGTCCGCGTACGACATGCCCACCTCCTGGTTCTCACTCATAAGTACCGTCGCGTTGGCGATACCTCGACGGATAGGACGTCCTAGAGATAAAGGTCATCCTGCTCTCCTGGTGAGAATTTGCTTTTCATTGGTTTCCCACAATAAATTCTTTCCCAAATGGCACATACGGTTCTTGCAGCCCTAAGCTCAACATGAGCCGTATACGCGCCTTGCGGGGAGCAAGCCAATCTTCAATCTGTACCCCGGCGGCGCGGAGATCATCATATGCGCCGGGGTAATAATACTCTTCTGCTGTACGTCCATTCGCAGCCCCTGAGCACAGCACGACAGGAAGCCCTGTTTCTGCCAGCGTCATAATTCGCTCACGAGCAATTGGTGGTATACTGCCGGCGGCCATCCCTGCGACTACTAGCCCCTGGACTGTAGGCTCGGGCAGATGGGCGAGGGGGATTGCATCATCAGCTATACCCATTGTGAGGATCGGCACGGAGGTCGGCAGCGTCTCCGGTAAACGACCAAGGCGGGTACGCGGTACAGGGCGCCATGTCAAAGTGACTTGATCGCCGAGAATGCGACCAAATGGAGCACCATAACGAGCGGCAAAGGCGTCAAGTGCTCCAGTATTTTGCTTGTAGACACTCCACGCCTCAAAGACAGTATCTCCGAGCGTCACGAGCGTTCCGTAATCCTCTGCCACCCCTAACACTACACGAAAGGCATTTTCCAGGTTCCTGATACCATCATATCCTGCTACCCAGGTCGGCCGCATCGCTCCGGTAAAAACGATAGGAACAGCAGGAGGAATGACCTCATCGATGAAATAGGCCACCTCTTCTAGCGTGTCGGTGCCATGAGTCACGACTACTCCATCTACTCCATTGTTTACCTCTTGCTGAAGAGAACGGGCGAAGGCAAGCAAGTCGTTGGGCGAGGAATACGGCTCAAGGGTTTCGGGCCAATCCCGGATGCGCACGTCGACGGTTGTCGCCACCGCAGTCTGCACTAACAAGTCGGCCCCAGTCCAACCGGGAACACTTTTTCCGGTCTGCGGGTTCCGTACCAGGCCAATCGTGCCCCCAGCGGCAATCAGCAGAATCGTCGGTTTCTGTTTGTCGGCAGTCATTTAGCGCCCATTAGTCATCGTTCCTACAAAGCGAAAGAGTGCGACCAGAAACCATCCGCGAGTACCAGTCCATAAAGCACGGGGCCGGAAGCCGTAGTCGGCAAGTTGGGTGCAGACTTCGTCGACATCGAATTTACGGGAGATTTCGGTGTGGATCGTCTCTCCAGCCTGGAAAGGAATACGGAGTGACAGATCCGCAACCCTCACCTGTTGATCGACCGCACTTTGCAGGTGCATTTCAATCTGATGGAGTGCGAGATTGTAAAAGGCGAGATGAGAGAACGCTGCAAGATTAAAACTGCCAGAGAGCTCTCGATTAATTCGTCGCAACAGATTCAGATTAAATGCGGCAGTAACCCCGGCGGCATCGTTGTAGGCAGACTCAAGAACTTCACTCGACTTGCGGAGATCAAGCCCTAGTAAAAAGTAATCGCCCACCTGCAGAGCGCCTGCCAAACGCGTGAAAAGTTCGACTTGTTCAGTGGTGGTAAAGTTTCCCAGGTTGCTGCCCAGAAACAATACCAGTCGGGGTTTGGAATTTGGCAAAGCGGTCAAGCCGTGCAGATAATCTGTCACCAGAGCCTCGACTCGTAGAGAAGGATACTCAGCTATCAGCGTTTTCGCCGTCACTTCCAGCATTGAGGCGCTGATATCGATGGGCACATAATGCAGAGCAGAACCGCGCCGTTGGTATTCATCGAGCAGCAGACGGGTCTTTACCGAACTGCCACTCCCTAACTCAACCATCACGCAGTCACCGACCTCATCGCCAATATCGCCCGCATGCTCGGCGAGGATGGTGGCTTCAGTCCGGGTCAAATAATATTCTGGCTGCTGACAAATTTGCTCGAACAACAACGACCCGTGCGAATCATAGAAATACTTGGGTGGAATCGCCTTCCGCTCACTGCGCAACCCCACGGCGACATCTTCGCGGAACTGTGAGTGAATCTCGACGGACGTCAGAATACGCAGCCGGTCGTCAAAAGAATATCCAACACTTATAGTCATGCGGCCTCTCTGTTCGCACATCATCATAAGAAGAGCAATCCCCTATGGAAGTACCGTGAGGGGAAAAATATACTTCAAAGTTCGGGGTTTTTGGCGCATCGGAGCCCAGCGAAGATTTCCCGTACCGACGGATGATACCAGTTCCGAAAGGTTGCGCGGCGGATATGCGGGCGCGTCGCCCAGGAACCACCCCTGAGCACGCGGTGTTGCTGGTCAAAGTAAGGAACCGAGTAGCCCGCATATGGATGCGCGGCAAAGCCAGGATAGGGATGAAACCAAGTCGCCGCCCATTCCCACACCCGGCTACTCTCTTCTAGAACCCCATCCACTGCGGCTTTTTCCCATTCGGCCTCAGTGGGAAGCCGCTGGCCAGCAAACCGGGCGTAGGCATCGGCTTCATACCAACTTACACACATAACCGGTGACTCAAGCTGCAATCTCTCACTCTGAGTCAGACCCACTTCAAGCCATTCGCCCTTTGAGGGTTGCCGCCAATACAGAGGGTGCTCAACCTCATGCCGTTCGCGCCATTGCCAGCCCTCGGGGGTCCACCACACAGGGGTGTGATAGCCGCCCGCCTCAATGAAGTGCAGGAAGTCCCGGTTCGTCACCGGACGCCGATCGATCAAAAAGTCCGTTACCTTAACCTCATACTGTGGCCGTTCATTATCAAGGGTCTCGGCGGTGTTATTGCTGCCCATGAAAAAAGCACCTGCTGGGACCAGAACCATTTCGTGCTCTTTTCTAAGCAGCTTTCCTGCTTCCCTCGCGAGAGGGAAAGGGCGAAGAGAGGTTCTCGTAGAACTCGGCAAAACCGGCGCACGGTCATGCTGCTCCGCCGTCAGCATCTGCAAAATCAGCAGGATCGTTTCGTTGTGTTGCTCTTCGTGTTGTATGAGCATGTGAAAGATATTTGCCCCGTTGAGGAGTGCATGATCAGGAGCAAAACTTGCCTGGGCGAGGAAAGCGAATACTTTTTCTCGCACAGTGGACAAGTAAGATAAGATCTCTGCACGCGCCGGGAGATTGGCCCGATTCGCTTTGGGAGTGTCGGTTGGGGTAAAGAAAGAATCATAAAATGACGAGAGAGAGGATTCTTTCTTACACTGTTGGAGAATCCAGTAGGATTCCGTCACGCCGATGTGTCCGAGATGCCAGCCGATGGGACTAAAATCCTTATGGATCTGACGACGGAAATCGTGGTCGTCAATCTCAGTAAAGAGCTGGAGCGTGCTCGCCCGCACCTCTGCCATTGCCTGGCGAATTTCTTCAACCACATTCATATATTCACGCTAGTGAACCGGCAAAGAGTGCACGGTGAGTGCGGGGTCGAGGGCAACGATCGTATCTTCCGGTACAGCCACCCAGTGCGAATCACAAAACAGTTTCTCTGACGCAACCACCACTGCGCCAGGAAAGAAGCTATGGTCCCGAAGAGCATACAACGAAGGTGCAGGTCCTTGATTGGCAAAGCGGGAAGCGACCACCGATTCTCCATCGGTCACCGCCAGGTTCAGAGCAATGCGAATCTGTTGCTGAGTCGCCCACTGTTCGAGCTGACGAATCGTCGCCTGCATTGCTTCCGCGATAGTTTGCCAAGTCACAGTCTGATCGTGGAGGAAATTCAAGAGTAGGGCAAAGATGTGTTCTGAGTCAGTCGATCCGACGATAGCCGTGTAGTATTCGTCCCGTAGAGCTGCGCGGATCTGACGCAGAAGCGTCACGCGGAAATTTTCGATATAGCCATTGTGCATAAACAGCACGTGTTTGTAAGCGAAGGGCTGACAGTTGCTTTGGTCCACTGCTTGCCCGGGAGTCGCACTTCTGACATTGGCGAAAATGCACTCAGAGGCGATATGTTTACTTAATCTCGGCAAGTTACGGTCACTCCAGATTGGACTGATACTGGTATAGACACACGGAGTAGGATCGAGGACGCGATTGTACCATCCGACCCCAAAGCCGTCGGCATTCACTGTCCCGGACGTCATTTCCACCGGCCGATAACTCTGCACGACGAGGGAATGTTCCGGCTCACTGATCACTCGGGCGAGCGTTGCGGCCTGCCCACGATAAGCAATGAAGCGACACATATTTCAGTCATTCAGTCCAGAGTCCGGAGTCCAGAGTCTAAGTCAGGGCGTTACTTTCAGGTCTCGGCGTTTAGCATTACCGAGAGCCAACCCCTAATCCCTAGCCCCCAACCCCCAGTTTACCACGGTGAACATTCAGGCTGTTTGAGCAACCACCGTCGCAGCCGTTCGGCTTCAGCGTGAATTTCCTCATAACTGCGTCCAAACAAGTCAATCTGCGCCAGGACAATGCCAAACTCACTCATCTGCTTGACCCGATCATCTTCTGCCCAATAGAGCGTCAACTGTGGAATGGTGCGCGCGCGACCGAAATCAAGCAAATTGTTCGCCCAATCTTCACCAAAAGTGATAAAATTGAACTGTCCGCCGACCATGCCGGTATCAGTGGTGTGCAAAGCAGGATTGCGGCCACATGCCAGCGTAAGGCCAGCCTCGTAGATGCACGACTGTAAGCAGTGACGGTACAGATTGTAGAAACACGTCGCTGCCCGCCCGTTAATTTCGGTGAGCGTCACCGCACCTTCCTGACACCAGAATTCGATATTGAAGAAGCCGTTATCCAAGCCCACATTGCCAATGGCCTCTTTGGCCTGCTCGGTCAGTTGTTGCTGGATAGAGGCGGGATGGCGGGACGGGAGCGAAAAATTATCGATCACCCGTGTTCCCGGGTAGGTGTTAGTATCGGTAATCGCCCAGATAAAGGCTTGCTGGTTGTACACCCATCCCTCAACCGTCACCTGCGGTCCGTCAACGAACTCTTCGACTAACATAATATCCCGCGTTGCCAACGGATACTTTTGCGGATCGACATAACGGCGGAAGAACGGATAATATAATGGGGACCATGCGCCATAATCTCGTCTGGCAATCACCAGCGCGTGACGCAAATCGTCTGGCGAGTCCAACTTAAACCCCAGGATACCGAGGTTGAGCCAGGGAGGTTTGATGTAACACGGATAGGTCAGCTCCGGCAGATGTTCAGCTTGCAGATCAAGGTAGTCACAATGGATAGGGAAAGATTCGCTCTGGCGCGAGTAATACTTATGAATGCACAGGAACACTGACTCGACACTCGGTCCGTGGAAGCCGAATTCTTCGCACAGAGCCGCGGCGACGAGATCGGCTACATCACGCGAGTAAAAGATGGCATCGATATGATGGGTGCGGATATAGGTTCGGCATTGGTCGATGTAAGCGAGCAGATCAAGCTCAGGCGATGGCGTCCTCGCGTTCAATTTGGCTTCAGGAAGATGAAAGCGGTAGCCTTTGAGCTGCGCCAGCGCATCTCGGTCTCGTTGTGAAGGACAGGTGACGAGCACATCCATAGTTTTCCCCGCTTCACTTGTAGGAGCTGAGGACACAAGTAGTCTATCGGTCACAGTGGGCCCTTCGCCGCGCAATTTTAGTAAGTGAATCTGTTGTGTCAATCAGAGTTAGAGCAGAAAATCAGAGGGCAACACGCAAAAGTCAAAAAGCAAAGAGAGAGGGTATCGACTCAACCATTTTTGCCTTTTGCCTTCTCTGCGATTGTAGGTTATACCGACAATCGCGCTTCTTCCAATTCCAGCAGTAGATGGAGGAATAGGTTATGTTGCTGTACCTCGACACTCGGCGAGCACCAAATCCGTGGAAAGTTCGTATCTATCTGGCGGAGAAGGGATTGAACAATCTTCCCCTGAAACAATTGGACCTCAAGACGGGGGCACAGCGTTCTCTTGAGTTTCTGCAAAAGAATCCCTTTGCCGGGGTGCCGATTCTCGAACTCGACGATGGCACGGTCATCGCCGAATCTCTCGCAATTATGGAATACCTCGAAGAACTCTACCCTACTCCACCGCTCCTCGGAGCCGACCCAGTCACACGCGCGCTTGTTCGCATGTGGGAGCGGCGTTGTGAGATCGGTGTCTATCTTCCTGCGTCTCGCATGGTGCTCTCCAAAGGCGAAGTCTCCGACCACGGGAGACAAACGTTGATGGCTCGGCTTGCGCTCATCGAGAAGGGCTTACAAGGCAAAGAGTGGCTAGCCGGGCAGTTTTCCATCGCGGATATTATGCTTTTTATCGGCCTAGAGACTGCAAGTCACGGTCAGTTCGCCTTAGACCCCGCCTGGACTAATCTGAGTCGCTGGTACACAGCCATGAAAGCCCGACCGAGCGTTTCAGCGTGAAAGCAGCAGAGCGGTACGCGCTTTTTCCCTCTCCCGCCAAAGCGGGAGAGGGTTGGGGTGAGGGTTGCTGCGGTCCTTCTCCTCGCCTATGTCCCCTCACCCTGTCCCCTTCGACCCTTCGACTGCGCTCAGGACAGGCTTTGCTCAGGACAGACATCCCTCACGAGGGGAGAGGGAACCTGTATCACATGGACAGGTTGTGACCTCTTCTGCTGCGCCCCTTGCTCCACAGATACCTCTCTCTTTCCAACATCTGGGCGTCCGGCGCTTTACCGCCTTTCTCGCCATTGTTTACTTCGCCCAAGGTTTTGCTGATCTTTCCTCCGGCCTCGTCAATCAACCGCTCCAGTATCTGCTCAAGGAAGATATGGGCTTGACCGCTACCGAGTCCAGTTCGTTCTGGGCGCTCATCGGTCTCGGCTGGGCGGTTAAACCAGTATACGGCCTGCTTTCCGACTTCTTTCCTCTCTTTGGTTATCAGCGCAAGAGTTATCTTCTCCTCATGAGTACGTTAGGCATAAGCAGTTGGCTGACGCTTTCGCTCTTCCCTCATCGTTACGAGTTTGTGCTCATTCTTTTGATGCTGTGCGCTGCCACTTTAGCATTTTGCGATGTCATGACTGATGCATTGATGGTTGAAACGGGTCGGCCATTGGGTCTCACTGGCAGTTTCCAGGCCGTACAGTGGGCCGCCATCAGCTTTGCGCTCGTGCTCGCCCAACTCGCAGGAGGATATCTTTCTGCGCATGCTGCTCCGGCCAGCGTTTTCTTGCTCTCGGGGCTTTTTCCTCTGATGACCTTCCTCGCAACGTTGGTTCTCGTCCAAGAACCATCAACGACGAGTAGCCGTGCACATGCGCAAGCTACACTCCTTTCGCTTGAGCAAGCAATGAGGTCGCGAACCCTGTGGCTGGTCGCCGGGTTTCTTTTTTTCTGGAACTTTAGCCCTGCACTCGGCACCCCGCTTTTGTACTATGAAACTGATGTCTTGCACTTTTCTAAAGTCTTTATTGGCGTTCTCGGGGCGCTGAGCAACGCGGCGGGTATTGTTGGCGCCCTGCTCTTTTTCTTCTATTGTCAGAGAGTTTCGTTGGACCGGCTCTTACGCATTGCCGTTGTTCTGGGCGTCCTCTCCACTTTAGGTTTTATTGGCTTGATTGGTCCTCAATCAGGCCTCATTATTTTTTTCTTCTTTGGCTTGATTACCCAACTCACTCACCTGACTATTCTCGATCTCGCTGCACGTTCCTGCCCAGCGCATATTGAGGGAACTGTGTTCGCGTTGCTCATGTCCACCCTCAACATAGGCAAGACCGGAGGAACCGCTCTGGGCGGCTGGCTTTATGATCATACCGGCCTCATTCCTCTCATCTGCGTCAGCGCCGCGTTTACCACCCTGTGTTGGCTGATGGTGCCCTTTCTATCAGGCAAGAGCGACAAGCAGCGTTCTTCTCGCTCTGAGTCTTCCCCACCACATCAGGATCGCCAGGAGCAGGAAGAAAACCTCGGATGAGAAGTGTCAGGTCATACAAGCGGAGGCGAGCCGTTATGAGATCCGTCTGGTTTGAAAATAATCGTCAATGATTTTTGCTATTTCTTCCGGCTTCTCCATTGCCAAAAAGTGGCTCGTGCCCGGCACTGTGACAAGCGAGCCGTGGGAAATGCGCTGCGCGACACGTTCGGCAACGATAGAGAGAGGCACATCGGTATGCTCGCCACGAAGCACAAGGACCGGGCAGTCAACTTTCTCTAATTGTGAGAAAATATCGAGCGACATGGTGGTGGCGAATACATGCGCTTCAACCTCGGCGGAGCATTTTAAGCTGATGCGACCGTCCGGCAGTTCGTCGGTGCCGTAGTTCACATAGTCCCACAGCACCTCTTCATTCCATCCGGCGAAGGCGTCTTTTCCTTGATAGGCCGCGAATAGTTGTTGGCGATTATCCCATACAACACGACGACGGAGCGTGCGTTCAACCAAGGGATGTCTGTCCGTCGATAAGCGGTCAAGAAACGCCGGTTCGTGCGGCACCGCAACCGGTTCCAGGAGGGCTAAGCTGGTTATTTTTCTCGGATGAGTCGCGGCGTACAATGCCAGGAGGGCACCCCCACCCGAGTGACCGATTCCATAGAAGTCATGTAGGTCGAGCGCTGCGACTACTCCTTCGACATCGCGAGCCATATACTGCCAGTGATAGTCTTCAAGCGCAGGTTTTTCGCTATCACCCTGACCACGCAGGTCCATGGTGAGGACGTGATAATGCCCAACCAATTGAGCAATCATCAACCGGTAGACTCGTCCCAGAAAGCCATTGGCGTGTAACAGCAAAAGATGAGGCCCGTTGCCACCCCAGTCAGCAACGTGCAGCTTGATTCCATCGACGTCGATAAATTGGCTCCGTGGTTCCATAGCCTTTTGGTGTAAAGGACAAGCCTCATCTTGTCCAGAATGGCGTAGAGACGCCCCGCCGGGGCGTCTCTACTAAAGCTGGTACTCCTTCCCACACAAGTAGTGCACCAAGAGAGAGAAGCAACCCTCCAGTTACTTGCAAGGCGAGGCGGTATCCACGACCTTGGAGTCGCATTCGACTGTTGTGAACGAGCAACGCCAAGAGGATCTTTGACCCAACCAGGCAACTGTAAAATCCTCCCAGGAAAGTCAGGATTGCCCCTAAAGCGGATTGACGATAGTTCTCAGTCAGCAGAGGAGTCCCGACGGTGAGCCAAAACAAGTAAGGATGCGGGTTGAGCAAATTGACTGCAATTCCTTTACCAAAACTTCGCCATGTATCTCCCATCGTCCCTGTGAGTGGCAGGGTGGTCATAGGAGTTGTGCGGAGCGTTTCCCAACCGAGAAACATCACGTACAATCCCCCGCACAGGCTGAGAACAGAGAAGGCGGTTGGCGGCAGGCGAATGAGCACGAACAGGCAGAGTGCGATGATAGCGATATCGGCTAGGAGGGGAGCCAGAGCTACTAGCACTCCAGAACGCCATCCTCCACGGAGCGTCTCATTCATAACTAAACCAAGCAGTGGTCCTGGGGTGATCCCGGCTCCAAGCCCCAAACTTATTCCTATTCCTAGCGCCTGCCACGCAGTCATGTTGACTCTCACGTTCTCATCTAGGCCATCCGTCTCTCCCATGTTAGTACAGCACAAGGCGTGAGGGGAAGGAGGTCCTGTTATGGTCCATGAGCATGAACATCACCATCACAGTCCACAATTTCGTTTTTGCCCGAAGTGCGGCAGCGGACTCAATCGCCAACGGCTCAAGGCTACTGAACCCGAACGGCTGGTTTGTAGTACCTGCTCGTTTATCTTCTACGATGATCCCAAAGTGGCGGCATGCACGATTCCGCTCATTGACAACAAAATCGTACTGCTCAAGCGTGGGATCGAGCCCAGCTACGGAAAATGGGTGTTTCCTGGTGGGTTTCTCGATCGAGGCGAACGGGTCGAAGATGCCGCCATCCGCGAGACCCGAGAAGAGGTTAATCTCAAGGTCGAAGTCAGCCGTCTTTTGAATGTGTATTCCTATCCTGGCTATCCAGTCATTGTGGTTGTTTATCTCGCCAAGGTGATCGGCGGTCAGCTCCAAGCCATGGATGAAACCCTTGAGGTCCGGACTTTCACCCCTACCGCAGTGCCCTGGCAAGAACTCGCTTTTCCTAGTACGAGAGATGCCTTACACGATTACTTGGCGCTGATTGGCACTGCTCGCAGAGACCAAGGATGACCCAACTTTTTTTGTTTTCGCTTTTCTGTTAGGGTGTCGCGAAATTCCTGGGAGGGATTCGAATGGCTGAACAAAAAGTCACAAAAGTCACAGAGGGAGAAGAGCTTAGTAAAGCAATATGGCATTATGTAGGAGTCGCGGTCTTGTGGTTGTCACTCCTTCTCACTGGTCTTGCGCTCGAGCGGCTCGGGCTGACATCTGACTATCTCACCAGTATCATTCCGAGTGAGGTAGGGCAGCTGAAGCAAAAGAATGCTGAGTATGAAGCAAACCAGCGGAAGGTTATGGACGAAAACCAACGGCTAAAAGGCTTGATTGGACGAGAGCAGGCGACGTCTGATGCTCTCACTATCTGCCAGAACGAAAAGAAGAAAATCGATGATGAGTTAAAGCAACTCAAGAGTGGGAGTCACTAACGAAGCCTCTTGTCTCTGTTGTATGATAGAGAGGGGTAGAGGACATTCTCTGCCCCTCTCTTTTTTCGGTATCTACGGTAGCTCTGTTTCAGCAGTCTCTGATCTTCAGCTCCACTCACGTCGACGGTAGAGAAATCCCGTCACCGCCTCAGCTGTCGCCTCGGGTAGTTCGATGTTGAACAAGTGACTGGCGTTGGCAAGAAGAATCAGGTCCGCGTTGGGAATCCGTTGGGCCAGGGTAACTGAATTCTCGGGGGGAACTAATCCGTCCTCTTTCCCAGAGATAATCAGCGTCGGGACTTTGATTTGAGGCAAACGTTTATAGGTATCATGCCCCTGAATTGCTTGCATTTGACGCACCATGCCGTGCTTGGGGGTCGGATGTTGCAGCGAGAGTTGATTCAGTTCGAGGAGGACGTTCATGCGCTTCTGCATGAACCATGGGGCTACTGCGACCTTCGTCATGACCAAGGCTGCTTGTTGGACATCAACCGACTCGATATTGCCGAGTAGACTGAGCACATCAGGATCCTTGGATAACACGGCGTGCGGTCCGCCGCAGTTTGTGCAGCCCAAAGTCAAGGTCTTCACTCGCTGAGGATAGCGGAGGGTAAACTCCTGAGCGATCATGCCGCCCATAGAAATGCCAAAGATATGGGCTTGATCGATGCCCAAGTGGTCAAGCACGCTGGCGGTATCATCGGCAAACATGGTCATCGAGTACGGCACATCCGGCTTGTCGCTGCGCCCAACCCCGCGATTGTCAAAAGCAATGACACGAAACTGCCGAGCAAAGGTGGGAATATTCCAATGCCAGCCGATAGCGCTGACGGTAAAACCCATAATCAATAGCAACGGCTCGCCGCTGCCGCGCTCTTCATAATAGAGATTTACGTTATTGGCACGAAGGTGAGGCATGCGATAGCACTCCTGAGTTGGTGTCGGACAGGAAAAGAAAAAAGCGTCGTAGCAGGGAGATGGAATAGAAGGAGAGCAGAGTTATGGTTCAGATTGGGGTTTCGTCGTCTTCTTCTCGAGCAGTTGTCGTTTCCAGTCGAGCATGCGCGCTTTCGCGGCTTCGGCCTCCGCCTCGGGAACCATCCCTTTTTGTTGATAGAAACGTGACAGAATGGTGAACCCCATAGGATCGTCCGGGGTCAGTTCCGTCAGCCGTCGCGCGGTAGCGATCGCCTCACCGAGTTGTTCCGCATCAGCATAAGCATGAGCAAGGTCGTGCACCGCCTCAATGTGTCGCGGATCAATCTCTAAGATGGCTTTGTACGCTGCAATCGCCGCGTCGGTATTACCATCACAGAGCAGGTCGTAGGCTTGGTCGTACATCGCTTGCAGATCAGCCATGTGCCCTCCTGTTGGCTGGGAGAACTCGATAAGGCACTCTAACCCATTTGCCCTTGAGGGCCAACCCCTGTACAGTCTCCTCGTAGCTATGACTACTGTCGATCTTCAGGTACACGAATTTATCCAGCAGCCTATGGGCAAAGACTTTAATGTGGTGGCTTTAAAGGTTTTTGCCCAGCAGTTTCGTCTCAACCTCCCCTACCAGCGTTTCTGCAGAGCGAGGAAGCAGACGCCAGACACGGTGACACGGTGGCAAGACATCCCGGCTGTTCCGACGGTAGCGTTTAAAGAACTTGATCTTACCTGTGGCCCGCCGCAACAGATCTTTCTCACCAGCGGTACCACGCGCGGCCAGGATAAACGCGGTCGTCACTTCGTCCCGGATCTTGAGTTATATCACGCCTCAGCTCTTACCCATTTCTCCGCCTGTGTGTTGCCCGACCATCGACGGCTGCGGATACTGGCGCTGATTCCTTCGCCAGAAACTCTCCCAACCTCTTCGCTTGCGCAGATGGCCGCCTGGGTGATCGCTGACTTGGGCGGGGAAGGAAGCGCGTCTTTCATCGACGCGACAGGGATACAGCTTGACGCCTTTGCTGATGCCATCGAACGCGCGCAACACGAAGGGACGCCAGTGTGTATTCTTGCCATTACTTCGGCATTGGTCGCATTTTTCGGCTGGTGCGAGGCGCGTGGCCACCAGTTCGCGCTCCCTGGTGGGAGCCGCATCATGGATACCGGAGGGAACAAAGGCAAAGGGCGTATGGTCTCGCGCAATGGTTTCCTCCAGTCCTGCTGGAAATACCTGAAGGTCGCGGGCTATTATTGCGTCAACGAGTACGGCATGACCGAAATGGCCTCACAGTTTTATGACAATGTGTTGTACAATCGCTTTCGTCAAAGCAACGAACCGCGCTACAAGATTCCTCCGCCGTGGGTACGTACTGTGGTGGTTGATTCAGAGATTTTGCTCGAAGTGCCTCCGGGACAAATAGGTCTCCTCCGGCACTTTGATCTGGCGAACTGCGGATCGGTAATGGCGATCCAAACCGATGATATTGGGTATGCTACCGGGGTGGGCTTTGAGCTCACTGGCCGCGCTCCAGGAGCCGAAGCTCGTGGTTGCGCACTGGTACTAGATGAGTTTTTGTTGGCCCAAATGTGATGAGAAAAAGGAGAGCGCTCAGCGTGGAATCCGCGAAAGCATCTGTCGCAACCGTTTCTCCTGCCCGCCTCGAAACGCTCATCGACCAACTCTTGGTTGCGCGTGAGCGTTTTCTCACCAGTCGTTCGCTTAGTAGTATTCTGGCCAGTATCGACTCTGTTGTCGTCCGGTTTCTTGACCCAACCTCAGAGGAGCGGCGGGCGGCTGAAGCCACGCTTCCGGCAGAGACCGGACTCTCAGCGGAGATGGTTCGTCATACGCTGCCGCTGATTTTCCAAGAGTATCGCGCCGAAAAATTAGCGGCACTGCTGCAGAACGAACTTGGCGATCTTGCCGTGCTCGATAACTTTGTTCCCGCCGCAGGCGGTCAACGACGGGCGTATGGTCCGGCACTGATCACCCAGGTTCTAGCAGGGAATCTCCCCGGCGTTGGGCTCGATAGCGTCATTTTTTCACTTCTGGTGAAATCCGCGATTCTGGTAAAAACGTCTTCATCAGCTCGCTGCTTACCCACACTGTTCGCCGACTCGCTCGCGTCCGCCGACCCCCAGCTGGCGGCCTGTCTGGCCGTCGTGACCTGGCCGGGAGGATTTGCCGCATTGGAAGAGATTGCCTTTGCGCGGGTCGACATGGTGCTCGCCTCAGGGTCCGATGCGAGCCTTGCGGCCATTCGCCCACGCGTACGCGGCAAATTTATCGGCTATGGCCATAAGATCAGCTTTAGCCTCGTCACCAAAGAGGCGCTCGCAGACGCTCACCAGCTCGCCCGGCAAGCAGCGTACGACGCTGTACTGTTCGACCAACAGGGGTGCTTGTCTCCCCAACTCATTTACGTCGAGGAAGGCGGTGCAATCTCCCCTAGGGAGTTTGCCTCCCTCCTCGCCCAAGCCTTAGAGCAATGGGAGCACATCTTGCCGCGCGGGACAGTGCCGTTGGAGGCACGCGTCGCGATTCGCCGCGCGCGCGATGAAGCTGAGTGGCAAGCCTTGGCTGAGAAAGATGTTATGTTGCATGCGAGCCCAGAGGGAACTACCTGGACGGTGATTTACGAGGCGGAGCCGACGTTCGTCCCCTCTCCCCTGTACCGTACTCTTCGGCTTAAGCCACTTTGTACCCTCGACCAGCTTGTGTCGTTGTTAACCCCTTGGCGACCCTATCTCGAAGCGGCCGGCGTTGCTGCCTCTACGAGCGAGGATCATTACCTCGCCGACATACTCGGTCAGGCAGGGGTCAGTCGTATCTGCCCAATCGGCACCCTGCAAACGCCCCCGCTCAGTTGGCGTCACGGCGGCCGACCCCGAATTGCGGATCTGGTGCGGTGGATAGAGAACGAAGAAGGGGTTAGAAGCTAGGGGATATACGGGTTCTCTTTGATGATTATCCATTGTCTGGATGGCCTGTGTAGGGGCGGTCCTGCGTGACCGCCCTTAAAGCGTGTCTGAAAACTAGCAAGTCTATGTCATTGCGAGGAGCCGTAGGCGACGAAGCAATCTCTTTTGTAAGCAAAGATTGCTTCGCTCTGCTCGCAATGACTCGATACGTAGAGCTCGCAGACCCGCTCTTAGCCCCTTTTCCCAATTGCCGAGGCTTGCAGGCTCACGTATCCTCTGTTCGGTATGATGGCACTACGTGACGAGTTCCTGCGTTTTGTCTGCCAGACTTCCTCTGAACCCATGGGTATTGAAGTTGAACGTGCCCACGGTTGTGTAGTGGTGGATAAAAGTGGCAAAACTTATCTCGATTTCCTCTCTGGTATCGGTGTCGCCAGCCTTGGACACACCCATCCCGCAGTTGTCTCTGCGATCACGCAGCAGGCCCAGCGCTATTTGCATGCCATGGTGTACGGCGAATATATCCAAGAGCCACAAGTGGGCTTAGCCCGTCGCTTGGCTGAGGTTGCTCCGCAACCACTTTCTGTTACCTATTTCACTAATAGTGGCACCGAAGCCGTTGAGGGCGCGCTGAAAACGGCACGCAAATACACCGGACGGTCACATTTCGTTAGCTTCGTCGGTAGCTTTCATGGAGATACGTTCGGCTCGCTTTCGGTCGGCGGGAATCCTCTGTACCGCACACCATTTGAACCGCTGCTACCCTCGGTAACCTTTCTTCCATTCAATGAGATCGAGACCCTGACTCGTATCGACGAGACTGTAGCCGCGGTAATTATCGAACCGATTCAAGGGGAAGGTGGAGTGCGCATTCCCGACCAAACATTTTTGCCTGCCCTACGCCGGCGTTGTCGTCAGGTTGGAGCATTGCTCGTCTTCGATGAAGTCATTACCGGTTTCGGTCGGACCGGGAAGCTGTTCGCCTGCGAGCACTGGAATGTCACGCCTGATATTCTTGTCCTCGCCAAAGCGCTTGGCGGTGGGATGCCGCTGGGCGCGTTTATTAGCACACCTGAGATTATGGCCTCGCTTTCCACGGATCCACCATTAGCGCACGTGACAACCTTTGGCGGACATCCGGTGTGCTGTGCTGCTGGGCTCGCTTCGCTTGAAGTGATTCTGCGGGAAAATCTTCCGTGGCAGGCGCAGGCGATAGGAAATGAGTTATTAGGGAAACTCCAAAAGCTTATAGGGGCCGGAGGATTCGTTTCTGTCCGTGGTCGTGGCCTGCTGATAGGGATGGATTTCGTTACGCCTGAGGCAACGAGGCGCTTCGTCCAATCCTGCTTCGCGAATGGGTTAATTCTGGGATGGACGCTGCATCGCGATACCGTGGTGCGGCTGGCCCCGCCGTTGATCATTTCCGCTCAAGAAATTGCGCAGGCCGTCGAGATCATGCAAGCGGCACTGCACTGCAATGGCTCAGCACTGAATTGCTAGTTCATAAGAGAATAACAAGACAGCGCAGGAGGATGATAATGGCAGCAAACACCCCTACTCCTCTCACTCCCGAGATCTTTTTCACGGAAAAGGTTGCGCCTCAGTTTCGCCGCCGCATCGATGACTTGCAGCGGCAGATCACGACCATTCAGCAACAAATACAAGAACGGCTCTCCGCCCAAGGAACGGTGCGGGTGGTCATCGAGGGAGATGGAGGTGGGACATGGTATCTCAATATCAATAACGGCGAAATGACAGCAACCGCTGAACCAAAGTTCGCGTTGGCTATGACCGTTTACCAATCACGTTCGTATTTTGATTGGGCAGCGTCACTGGCAACCGAGGCTGGTCTTTTCGGTCCCGGCGCACGGAGCAATCAGAATGAACTCACCAAGTCGCGTATCGAGCGACTGAAAATCCTCAAAGGGCTCTTGCAGTTCACTTTTACCCAACTTCCTGATGGCAGTGAGCAAAGTTTTCTTATTCAGCTCGGCGATGGAGAGCGACCGGCTGCGCCGCAGACGACGCTATCAATGAAAGCCGAAGACGCGCAAAAAATGGCACGGGGTGAATTGAATCCACAGGCAGCATTTATGGGCGGCATTATCAAGGTGACTGGTGATATGGCGCTTGCTATGCAGTTCGGCGCAGCAATGATGTAGTCGGTCATTTCCCGCAATCGCCGATTCTCTTCGCCGTAAGCCGCTCGGAAAACTTCACCGGCTTTCCGGCAACCGGGCCTTCGGACTCGATAACACTCGTATACCCACTATCGTCGGCAAAAGTTATGACACTCTGCGAGGCTACCTTCGTCCCATTTTTCTCGGGGCAGTCGGCATTCACACGGTAGACATCTTCCGTGACCTGCGTCGTGGCAATCGTGCAACCCAACTTTACAAAGGTTTCGTTTTGTTTTGTCAGCGTCTCGCTCGGGTTCTCGCAAGCACGATCGGAGAGGTCTTTCGGCACCCAATCCTGATCCGATCTCTGAATGGTCCGCGTGTATTCCCATAGCCCGGAGCGCAAAGAGGGAAGATCGGCTGCCGGTGCTAACGGACAGAGCCCCGACACGCTGAGCAACCACGCCCACTGAGCAGAGAGCTTGTATCTTTTCACTAGAGATTGTTGCCGTGCTTTTGTCATCTTTTTCTTTCAGCAAACGGCGAGCGAGCCTCAGGTTGTCGCTTCTGCGCTACGCAGTTGCTCGTACATCTCTACCAGCCACTTGATCGTGGCTCGTTCGTCATCAGCAATCGTACGCAATAGTTCTTTGCTTTGTTGATCTTGGTGAATCGTCTCGATCAGCTCGGTAAGCGGCCGGAGAAATTCCTCTGGGTCACCGAACAAATTTGCCAACACTTGCAGCTTTTCCACGTCACTGCGCTCAGCCGAGCCAAAGAAGGGAATTTCTTTCTCACGCCGCTCCACTGCTACCACCGCTTGCGGAACCCCACCCAAGGCGCGGAGCCGAGTTTCCAGAACTTCGGCATGGGCAGCCTCGCGCTTCTGGACCATGAGTAATCCACCTTTTACACCTTCGTGTCGACTGACCGCAATCCAGCGCGGCATATATTCTGCCACAAATCCTTCAGTCGAGCGGTAGACATCGAGTAAGTGCATAATCCGCTCCTGTTCGGTCGGATTTGCTTTGCCTTGATAGCCGCCGTAAACACGGCGTTGCTGGCCGGAAGGCGGCTGAGTCTTCACAGCTTGTGTCTCCATTTCACTCTCCTCATGACGGCGAGATGAGTTGGAGAGTAACAATAACTTGCGGCCGAGACAATCCTGAGCTATCGGGAAGGGAAAGACCTGCCGCCAGGGCCATGTATACAGGAAGCGAAGGTACGTCACCGCAGAGTAAAGACAAAGCAGAAAGGGTGAAAAGGAGGAAGAATTATGGACATTTCCGCGTTAGAACAAGTGAAGATTCAAGCCCAGGCTCTCGTACCGCTGGTCAAAGTTTTACAGGCCGAATTAGGGGAAGAGCGCGCCAATGCTATTGTCCGTAAGGCGATGGGAGACCAGTGGCGTAAGTTTGGTGAGGCTTGGTGGCGCGAGCATACCGGCGATCTCAGTGAGAAAATCAGCGCTCTGGGACGCATGTTCGCCGCCGGCGATGCGATAGACGCTGAGGTCCTCAAGCAAACACCGGACGCCTATGAGTTCAATGTCACTGGGTGTCGTTACGCCCAGTTCTACAAAGAACTGGGCGCTCCTGAGTTAGGATTCTTGCTCGTCTGTAGTCAGGACTATCCGATGACCGAAGGATTTGGCGCCAAGGTGCAACTCACTCGCACACAAACCATCATGCAAGGGGCAAGCCATTGTGACTTTCGCTTTGCGCTGAATAAAGAGAAGGGACAGAAATAATGCCAATTTTTGTTTACTCGTATCGTTTTCTTTCCGGCGCGGACCGCTGGCCCGTGCCACCAGAGGCTCAGCCAGGTTCTGGTGGCGCAGCCGGCTCGGCTGCGCCGGGTCAACAAACATTCTCCTCTTTTAGGATTCGGTTAGTTCCTACGCTGGCAGTCGGAAAGCACCGGCGTCGGCGCTGACTCCTACCCCAGCGCGAGCAATCAGTTGATCGGCGAGAGGTACGCGCTGCTTCAGCGGGGGCATGACCTCGCTAGCGAAGAGCCGCACACTATTCTCTGCAATGTCATAGGGCATGCCAGCGTAACTAAATACTCCCGTGAAGGCTTCTGCGCCCGTGCGCTTCTGAATAGTCACGATCTTTTCGTAGCACTGCTCCGGCGTCCCCCAAACCTGCAGGCCCAAGAAGAAGTCGATCATTTCCTCGAGCCCGCCTGGGGAGCTCGTCTTTTCCTGCATGGCCTTGTAAGCCTCGTAACCCTTCATCTTCGTTAAGTGATCACCGATCAACTCGTAGTGACGCACAACGGTATGCCAGTAGCCGCCGATATATTTGCGGGCCAGTTCTTCTGCCCGCTCTGCACTCTCATCACAGATGACCCACCCTGCCACGATTGGCGGTGGGGCATCGGTTCCATTTGCCTCACTGTACACCGATCGATAGGCTTTAAGCTCACTCGCGACGAGATCCCAGGGTTTCTGCGGGATCACGAGAATGCCGATCCCCAATTTCGCCATAATCAGCGATGACTCTGGGGAAACCGCGGCAGCATAGGTCCGGCCGCGAAATGATTTAAATGGCCGCGGTCGCAAATCGCGCCGGGCCTGATGAATAAATTTGCCATCAAACTCGCAGTACCCGCGCTCTAGTCCGGTAAGGATCAGCTGCGCCGATTCGAGGAAAATTTCTCGACTATCCTCCTGGTTGACACCGAACCCCTCGAACTCGACTCGTCCTAACCCGCGACCGATGCCGAGGATCAGGCGACCGTTACTCATATGGTCAAGCATCACTATTTGTTCTGCGACCCGCAGGGGATCGTGCCAAGGAAGGACGACGACCATGGAGCCAAGCTGGATCGTTTCTGTCCGGCCAGAGAAATAGGTCAAGAACTGTAGAACATCGGGGCACATAGTGTACTCGGTGAAGTGGTGCTCGACGCCCCACAGTGATTCGAAGCCGAGTGGCTCGGCCAAATCGCCCAGGCGAAGTTCGTTGCGATAGACATTCCGATCGGTACGCCCTTCTCCTGTTCCCTGAAAAATGACAGCCATGCCGACATGCATACGCTCCTCCTTTTTTGGTTCTCGCTAAAGAATTGCTCTCCGTACACGACGTGCGTATACCACACGAGATTTTTTCTGTACACCAAAATACGGGGTAGGAGGCGAGTTCTTTTCCTCCCGCCCCTGATAAAGGCTCGGTTGAGCCTGTCATCGACAAAGTCAAGAAACTCTGCCCATATCGAATAGGCGCCCTACCGCGGCTTTATACCGCTGCGCCAGATATACCACGAGCAGCCCCCCGGCGAATATATACGTACCAATTACTGTTGCCCAGAGAAACCAGTGCAACCTGTTCGCGATAGCGAGGACGAGCAGGACATAGGCAAAATCTCGCCCAGCGAGACGTTCATAAAACTCGGCGATTGATGTCCGCTTGCCAGTTGTTGCCGCTAGTCCTGAAGGGGAGCGAAAAATCGCGAGATAGGCCACAGCCATCGAGCAGAGAACACCAACCAGCGCCACTCCCGCCAGGGTGGCATACAGCGAGAGAGCAGTCTCGCGATACAACCCTAAGGCGATGCCGGGAAATAACAGCAGGTGAACCACATTATCGGCAATGAGGTCAAATTTTGCGCCGAACTCGGATTCCAAATACTTCAGGCGGGCCAGCTCGCCATCACAGCCATCAATAATGACAGAGGCGAGGAGCAATATGGCCCCGATCACTCTCTTCCCGTAATCGGGGGCTGCCAGTAACCAAACGCTCAACACTCCGATGAGAAAAGACACCAGCGTGATTTGGTTGGGGGTAACAGTGGTAAATGCCAGACGGCAGGTCAAGGCTCGCGAGATTTTACGGTCGAGCGCTCGCGCCAGAAAGCCATCAGTGTCGCGCCCCAAGCTCGCCAGTAAGCGTTGCTCAACCTCTTTTTGTCCAGCAGTTAGGAGGACCCACAGCCCAGTTTTCACAGGGACGAGGGAGTGGAAATCGAGAGTCAGGGAGGAGGAAAGAGAATGCGTTGGTCCAGCCTCCTGTGAGTTTTGCAGAACCCGCCAGAGGAAGGTGGCAGATCCATATGCGATTCCGGTTTCTTGCCCATCTCCGGTGGAAAACCAGCAAGCCTCCTGACGCGAACAGGCGCAAAACTGGCGAATGAAGCGATAATCAAACACGCCCTGGCAGGGAACAAGGAGAGCAAGCTCGTCACCCAACCACTGACGCAATTGCTCCAGGGAGAGATTCTGGCGAAGTGCGACAGTGCAAGGCAAGGACGATAGTCGTGTCTCATTCATCACAATTTGTCGAGATCGATCTATGGTTTTATCTGTCCCCAGCACGAACCATTCCTCGATCCCACCTTTGTGTCCTGCACAAACTGCGCGAGTGAAGACGGGAAGTCCAGCAACAACAGTGAACGCCGCCTCATCCTCGACGAGGAGTATCCCTTTCATCTTTTTGCCTAGTCCAGGTTGTTCAGCGGAAGGGCAATGCCTCCGCAGCGATGAGATTCATACGCCCGCTCGGTCAGCGCGAGGCAGAGTGCCGCCGCCTGTAAGTTCTGACCTCGCGCGGAAGGATCTTCGATTTCACGCTGAAACTCCTCCAATACGGCCGCGAACCACTCCGGGTGATACGAAGAAGCGGTCAGTGGCTCGGTAAAGTGTTGTTTTCGTGGTTCTTCACCAGATTTTTCAATCACCACCGATGCAGCATCAAAACGTAGCGTCCCTTTGGAACCACGAAGTAACCTTTCATTACTCCGCCGCTCCCCCGCCCACGTCAAGTGGAAACGCGCACGAGCATCGACACCTGCAATCGTTCCGGTAGCAGTATCCTCCACGGCATCGGCGGGAAGGCGGCGCCGTTTAAGTTGGACAGCAATCGTTCGCGGTTTGCAGGCAAGCAGCCAGGGCACGAGATAAAAAACATGCCACCCATGATCAATTAAGATTCCACCACCGGCAACTTGAGGATCAAGACGCCAAGAATTCTCTCCGGTAAGAACTCGCCCGGCAGGAGCAGTGCGGAGGGTTATCAGTTCTAAGTAGCCAGGAGGGCCGACAGTGTTGGCAGCGAGAAGCTTTTTCAGAGTTTGAAACAATGGCGCATACTGCCAGTTATGCACCGTACAGACCACACGCGGCTGTTCTTCTGTGTAGGAGTGCAAGCCTTGCCAAGTTGCCGGAGAGAGCGTCAGGGATTTTTCACACAAAATGTGAACGTTATATTGGCATGCCGCCAAGAGGAGTACGTCATGGAGAAGCGGAGGCGCACAGATGTCGATGCAATCGAGTCGTTCACGAGCAAACAACTCCTCGATCCGTCGATAGTAAGCAATGCCAGGCAACAGGTGGCGGGCGAGGGCGAGGCGTTCTTCTACCGGATCAACCACCGCACAGAGGGTGAAATCTGGGTTTTGCTGCCAGGCCGGAAGGTGCCCAGCAACGGCAACATTTCCGAGGCCGACGATTGCCCCTCGGTACTTCACTGCTGGTAGTCTACCGTGTTCGCCACGAACGTGAATACTTCGTCAAGAATAGCCAAACCGGTCTCCGCCAACTCACGAGAAATGGTCAGGGGTGGATTAATCCGTACTCGCGGCGTATATCCCATCACTAACAGCCCACGCCTGAGGGTCTCACGAAAAATCAACTCCGTCACCTGACGACTCAGTGCCGTTTTGCTCCGTCGATCCTTGACTAAATCAAGCCCAAGCAAAAGTCCACGGCCACGGACGTCGCCAATGAACTCATATTTTTCTTGCATCTCACAAAGCCGGGTCAACATGAAGCCGCCAACCTGGCGGGCATTTTCGACCAAGCCTTCGATCCTGATGGTCTCCACCGTGCTGAGAACTGCCGCTGCTGCTAACGGGTTTCCTCCATAACTCGAGGAAGACGCACTAGGCTGTGAGAACGGCTCAGCCGCCATAACATTGGCAGTCGAAATCACGCCAGTCACCGGAAATCCATTTCCCATTCCTTTTCCCACGGTCATCACATCGGGAATAACTCCACTCTGCTCACAACCGAACATTGTGCCGGTGCGACCAAAACCGGTGATCATCTCGTCCGCGATGAACAAGGCTTCGTGCTCTTGCGCGATCTCTTTGAGCGCAGGAAGAAATTCGGGCGGCGGGACGACGTTTCCTGCGGTTCCTTGTATCGGCTCGGCGATGACTGCGGCGATCGCACCGCCACTCGTGTGTTTCAGGCTTGTACGAATGAAGTCTGCGCACGCCAGACCGCAACTGGGATACCGCAGTTTCAACGGACAACGATAACAGTCAGCGTACGGCACCATATGGGCATTGGTCGGTAATGGCCCCCACCCTTGCTTGACCCCGTCGCCAGCCAAGCCGAGAACCTCAGCTGTTTTGCCGTGAAATCCTCCCCAGAAGCTGAGGTAATCTGCTATCGCCTGAGCAGCAGCCCTACGACAACGCATAAAACTCGGCCAGTCGTTGAGGTCAATCAGCACCGGTGTGCCATCTTCTCGAATAGCGCAATCTCCACCAAAGATTTCCAGACCTACCGCAGTCGCCGACAGAATGGCAAGGCGCGCGACGCGGTCCACGAAAGAGGGATCAAGTTCCGGGCAGTCAAAGAAACGGCCAGGCCCAGCCCCGTAAAACTTCACCATCCTTCCCGGACAGTGAGCCTGAAGCAGAGCATAAAGGATCCCACGTTGGGCAAATGCCTGCAAGGTTTTTTGCAGCTCGGTCTCGTCCCACACCTGCACAACATCATCAGGCTGGGTGGCATGGACGTCCGCACGTTTGACCCACAGACTGGAGGAGAAGTCTAGACAAAAATGGATTCTGGCAAGCGTCGCTGCTTTTTCTGCCCCTGAGGCGAAACGGGTTGGAACAATCCGGCTCGGAGGCATTGGCACCCCCGCCGCAGAGCAATGGGCAAGGGTCCGTGCCCGGTGACAGTTGCGAATTGCCGCGACCGTGTTTATGGTTAGCCTTCCTTGTTCTTGCCAATCCTGCAAAACCTGTAATCCTGCCTCTCCCTGCCCCATGGTAAATACGAGGTCCGAATCAAGCTCTTCTCGCCTGATCTCCTCTGCCGGTCGCAACGAGACTCGGACCCCATGTTTTGCCAGCATGGCGGCGGTTTCCTCTAAGATTAAGGTGTCATCACTTTCACGGCCAGGAGAATAGACGGATTCGCGGTATACGCCCAAGGCTTCCATACTCAGACAATGCCCTCTTCCGCAAGGAACGCCTCAGCGGTGGCAATATCTACCAATCGATCAACATCAATAACCTTCGGAACGGTATACCCATAAAGACGGCATCCTCGCTCGACGAGATGAGCCAGAAACTGGCGCAAAGCAGCAAACCCGAGCCGCCGTGCGCTGTCAGCCTCACGATAGACCGTCGGGGTAAAGAAGTAGATACCGGCGGTCACAAGACTTCCCTCCCGAGCCTGGTCTCCCAAGCGACGGATGCGACCATGTATGTCCAGTTCAACCCACAGCGGCTTCTCATCCTCAACAAAGGGAGTCAATGCGAGAACTCCATCAGCATGGGAGATCTGCGAGGCGTGTTGGAGAAAGGCTGGTAGCACTGTTGGTGAGAAAACGGTGTCAGTTGTTAATAAGAGGAATGGTTCAGCCTCAAGCTCCTCGCCAACTGCACCGTGGCGTAGTGCATGCAGAAGACGGCCAATGAGCGGTACACCTCGGATAGGTACGAGGGGTTTAGGGACGCGTAGGCCGTCAGCCTGCAAGCGTTCTCCCCGGCCAGCCGCCAGGATTCCTACTTTCATGGCGTGTAGAGGCAGTCCGGATCATAGCGATCCTATTTGCCCTGCACGCAAACTAATGAACCGCAAGCAGTCGGTCAAGCGCCTAGGCATGTTCTAGCTTAGGCGGCCGCGCCGATGAAACTCACGGTCCAACTTTTCCCCACGCATATACCTTCGTGGGAACGATACGGATCATCGCATTGCGAGGAAAAATCAAATTCATTAGTCGATACTGGGGATAGCGTTCGCGCAACAATCCCAGGGCGCGGTGATATTCTTCTTCCTGTTCAACCAGCGTCGCGCGGGCGGTTACTAGCACATACGCTAACTGAATCCAGTCATCAGTATAGTCGTCAATCACCAGAGCTACCTGTGGGTTCTCCAGGATATTGCGGACGCGCTTGAGCAGCTTTACGGTTGGCCGTTTGGGCTTCTCGTCGACAACAAAGTAGAAGCATGCACCATCAAAGGCATAACAAAAGGGAATGACGTGTGGCTGGCCATGCCGATCTGCCGTTGCCAAGCGCGCGACCAGATGCGAGCGAATGAAGTGCTGAACTGGTGCTGAAATCTCCAACGGCATGGGATTCTCCTTGACTTACACCTGAGGTTCAGCCTGTTCTTGCTCGTCCGTGCCCTGAAAGGCTTCCTGCGCTTGACGGTACATACGCTCTGCCTGACCCGCATAACGAGGAGAGAAGTGAAATACGACCAATTTCTTTGCGTTTGCCATCCGTCCGAGTATCCCGGCCTGACGAGCAGTAAGATGGTAACGTCGGTTCGCTTGCTCTTCATCTTCATCAAGAAAAGGGGACTCACAAAAAAAGAGATCTGCCCCCTGCGCCAGTTCAGCAATACGAGCGGCATTTTCCCGGCTAAACAGCGTATCGACCACATACGCGAGCTTCTGTCCTCGCGTTTCTTTCACTAAGGACCCACGCAGGTCACCGAGACGCAGGTCGCGACTCACCTTTTGTCCTTTCTTTTCCTGCCAGCCTGCAGAGATAATGAAGTCATCAGCCTCACCACGCTGGAGGACCTGTTTCACAACAGAAAGCCACGGCCCAACGCCGAGATTCATCTGGGCCAGGACCACAGGATCGACATTCAGGTGCGTTTTCTCTTCGAGAGCAAATCCCAGCGAGTAAATACGATGGTCCAGGTGGGCCGCGCGCACGCAAAATGTTGGCTCATCAAGCACAACTCCAGTAAATGGCACCGAAGGCAGGTCCTCAGGGACAAAACCGGTTGCCGCAGGAAATGACACTCGACGCATGGAATCCGGTGCTACTTCCGCAACCTCGATGGAGAAACCATAGTTATCTACCAGGTTCCAGGTATAGCCACGGAGCTTCCCTTCAACACAAGCGATAAATCCTGGTGGGCCGAACAGCGAGAGTTTTTTATCGCGAGCCAGAAATAATCGCAGCAGATGGTCAAAGCCGATGAAGTGGTCCATGTGACAATGCGAAACAAACACGTGGCTGACACGAAGGATGTCCGCTGCCGGCAGAGCATCGTTGTGGCCGAGGTCAAAGAGCAGAGCTCGACCTTCCAGGCGCAGATGGACATACAGACCCGGGTCGCCGAACGGGCCGTTCACCAGACGGGCAACAAACGCGGCGTTCATGTCTCTAGCAGACAGAGGAAAACGGCGAGCGTCAAGGGAGGAAATGAGCGAAAGCCAACCCGCGCAAGTGGAAATTTCCCTCTACACTACCGTTTGAACACCACAAAATGGCTTTTTACCCGTTCTACCTGATCCTGAACTGAGGACAGGTGACGACTTTCTTTCAGGATCTGAAAGATATCCAGGTCTGAAGCTTCGCGACATCCTTCGGACGCCTCACGCACGGCATCGATAATCTCATGAATCACTCGCGGAATTTCGCGTTGGGGAATGACCAAGTCTCCACGGCCAAGGGTCCCCCCCCAGTGCGCCGCATACGGACGTAGCACGTGTAAGATTTTTTCGGTTATACTTTTTTCACCTGGCATAGGGACCTCTCTTTTCATGGTGCATTAGCGGTACTGCGCGCCGTATTATCACCACAGCTTGCCTGCTTTGCAAGCCATCGGCTCCACTGCCCGAGTCCTCACCGGTAACAGCATTACTTAGCTACCGTATTTCTTACCAATCTCCATCGCCTCGTTTACTCCTAGCAGGTCGGTCATTTCTTCAAAGAGACCAAATTCAGCGCCACGGGCAATGCTCCCCGTAGTTTTTAGTTCACGCATGGCGTCGCGCATACGGATGTAAAAGGCCATTAAGGTGGCTGTATAGATAGTCAGTTTAAAGCCGAATTTTGCAATCTCTTGCACCGACAGCAGTTGTCCATTGTATAAGAGTGGAAGATCGCCCAATTCTTTAGCGTAGCGTTTCATATCATCCAGGGTTTTAATGCCGTCAACAAAGAGAAGATCAGCACCAGCGGCGCGATAGGCTCGCGCCCGTTCGATCACATCTTCCCATCCGTTCACGGCTAAGGCATCGGTTCGCGCAATGATGACAAAATTTGCGTCCCGCCGTGCATCGCAGGCGGCTTTGACCTTGGGTACCATTTCCTCCAGCGGGATAACCTGCTTCCCGGCAAGAAACCCGCAGCGCTTTGGCCACACCTGATCCTCAAGGTGCAGTGCTGCGGCACCCGCCGCCTCGTACTCACGGACTGTGCGATAGACGTTCACTGGATTGCCATAGCCAGTATCGGCGTCGCAGACCAGGGGAAGATCAATCGCGTTGGCAATGTACCGCACGTTCTCGACCATTTCGGCCATGGTGAGGAGTCCGACATCAGGAAACCCACGAGCAGCCGCCGTGCCAAACCCAGTCATGTAAACAGCCTGGAAACCCGCTGCCTGGGCGATGCGGGCCTGAAATGCGTCGAAGACAAAAGGCGCAACGACCATTTCTGAACTGTTGAGCATCTGACATAAACGACGGGCTGACCCTGACATCGCACCCTCCTTCATGTAGTAGTCAAGGCGCATGGCCGTACGCCTCGACAAAAAGGCAGTTACCAACTGCTCACATCTGACCGTTCTCTCCTGCGACTATGATAACGATCGTAAGAAGGAGAGCAATGCCGTAATACACCCTTCGGCATTATCAAGGTAGATCTCATGCCCCCGCCCTTCGATCACCGCAATGCGCGCGCCGGGGATTGTATCACGAATCATTATCTGTTCAGTCAGGGGCGTGAGGGGGCTCCGTGCTGGCGCAAGAATAAGCGTCGGCACTTTGACCTGCGGGAGCAACGGCATGATGTTGACGCTCGGCACTAAGCGACAGAGCCCCTGCAAAACATGGGTCGGCGTCTTCGCCCATTCCTGTAAAATCCAGTTGGTCTGCGGCGAATTTACCGCAACACCAACGCCACCACCCTGCTCCATTAACGCCTTCACCCAGCCTGCTGATCCTAAAGTCCCAAGCGCCGTATCCCAATCTTTGTATCCGACCGCGAAGAGCTTTTGCAGATGTGGATGAATCGCCGTCGGTGAAGCGCACAGCGTCAAACTTTTGAAACGCTCAGGCCAGCGAACGGCAAAAGCCACACCAAGGATGCCGCCGACCGACTCGCCAACGTAGTGCACTTTGTCGATGCCGAGCGCATCGAGAAATCCCTTCATGTCATTGAGCAGATCCTCGACGGACCAGCGATAGTTTGCGCCTGGGTCAGCGGATTGCCCATGCCCACGCATATCGCGACGGAGGACGCGATAGCGACCGGCCAAGGGCGGTATCCAGTGATACCAGAACCGCGAGCTGCGACCAAAGCCGTGCTGAATCCATAGATTCTCTGTCAGTTTCCAGGGGTCGGTAAAATCATCGACCTCGTAGTACATTTCGTAGTTGTTGGCGCGTACGTTGGGCATGATCTTCCCTCCTATATGCCCCTGCGGGTGACTGCCCTCCCCTTTTTCTCTCGCGAAAACGGTGCATAAGGGTCGTCTTTACTTTACTCTTCCGCGATGTCCTTTCACCCAATTTTTCTCCAGCTCCAGTTCACGTTTTTGCTCGATGATACACGTGCGTATGGAGATCAATAGGTATAGAGTACAGTCAAGAAGCCCTGCAACAACCTTTCATCAGGGGACAGAGGCGATCCGCACTGTGTCACTGTATTTCAACCGCATCACAACGCGAGCAGGAGAGCCGCTCCTTTACCACTCCGTCCGGGCCGGCGGGAGCGCGCCTTGCGCATGAGGAGAAGCAAAGAAGCCATCTCCTTGGATCAGATCTTTGGCCATATAGTGACGTACAAGCTCCGCCGCGCGACGGAGCAATTCACGCTTGCCACGAAAGACCTCTTCACAGATCCACTCCCCACGGATCCAGCAATCGAATGAGGCCTCTTCGATAAAATTAAATTCGAGGAGTCGGTCGCCAACCGGCGTGCCGGTAATGATCACGCGCAAAGAAATGCCAGAATCTACTAAAACGGCTCGTGCATCGGCCGGCAGCGAAAGCGCTCGTTTAACTTTATCGATTTCCCCGGCTGGGGAGCGTTCTTCTACCAGGGCCAAATACGCCCATTGGCCAGGTTCGGGGTTGGCTTGGGTTAGGAGTTTAAGATTGAGATCAGTGAGGTTTTTCGTTGCTTGCTCCTGATCGTATCCTTCAACGCTGCGAAAGAAACTCGCCCCGACCAATACCTGGCGCTCCTCAGGTTTGGCGCGCTCGCGAGTTTTCAGTCTTTCGACCCACCAGTTATTGTCTCCATGCTGCTCTTTTCTGTTTTCACTTGGCATAGGTTTCTCTATGATTGAGGATTGAGGTAACGTACCATATTTTGAGCGAATGCGTTCGCCTTACGTTCGGCATCGACCCAGTAAATGTAGTGTCCCATCTCATGGTAGACCATGTTAACCCATTGCCGCTCGGAATTATACTTGCGACCGCGCTTCCAATATTCCGGGTGCATGAGGTGGATCGTACCGTTTTCGTAGGTCTTGCCGGCGGTCTTCCCCCAATCAATATAGGCATACCATTCGATGTGTGGCCGTTTCAGGCGATAAAATGCGCAGAGGCGGGTAATCGCCTGGCGAAAGTCGGTCATTTTATGGTCATGGAAGAAAGTCGAGAGTAACTTGTCGATTATCCGCCGCTCCCGGAGCGGCGGTAAGAGCATGCGCATGGTGGCTTACTGCTGAGGTAAGAAATAGGAGAAGCCAGCGAGGAACACCCCAGTATTCAATCCTGCATTATCATCATAGAGACCCGCGTTCGAGACGTGACGGTAACGCCAGGCTGCGGTTAACGCGAGATTCTGGCTGAGAAAATAGCTCGCGCCGAGGCCAAAAGTTTCCTGGAAACTGAAATGCCCGCCTAAATGATAGCCGCGCAGATCAGTATACAACAGACCGAGCCCGCCCTCGATGTAGGGCGTAAAGCCTGTCCCTGTATCAAAATAGTACGTAAATACCGGCAGCCCTGCCCCCATTTCAATTGAGCCGTGACCTCCTGACCGAACCGAGGTGATGACCGAAACAAAAGGCTCGACACTCGCTTCTAGCACGCCAGACGGGATGATCCACCACTTGCCTCTAAACATGATGTAGCCGAGGCGGAGATTGATGGGGACCATCCCTACCTCTTTGCTGAGTCCCCAGCTGTATCCTGTTCGTAGTCCAACCTCCCAGGCTCCCCGCTTAGGCAGGAGGTCCTCAGCACGCGACGGCGACACTCCACCCAAGATCAGGATTCCCGCGAGCCAACTTAGTCCCCACCAGCTCCAATGCCTCGTCATGTCTCCTCCCCAGGATAAAATTGAGTGACGGTCGGCAACCGCTCCTATCTCACTCCCTGCGATTTGGCAAGCGGCTCACTCGACCTTCTCTCAGCCGCCCTCGTTGTGGCTTAGTCTTGAAAGAGTGGGACCTTCGCCTTGGCATAGGTCAGCTTGCGCAGCAGCTTTTCTCCCCTGAAATGAAGCAAATCAAGCCCGCGCCACGAGGTTGGCTGCCCTTTGACTGCTAGAGTGCAGCACCAGCTCGCCATGACCTTGCCAGTTTCGGCATCGACAAACAGATCTTCGCCGAGGAACTGCATCTTACCAAAGGCACCGGTAAACTGCGGCGTAAAGGCCGCACGGATCGCAGCCTTGCCCTCATTACGGGTGCCAGTAAACTCGTCATATACCGCCTCATCGGCAAAAAACGACATCACCGTATCGAGGTCGTTGCGGTTGAAGGCCTCGAGAAATCGGGTAGTGAGTTCGATAAGCTGCTGACGTTCCATTACTATGCGTCCCCCTTTCCTGAGGTACTTCTTTCGCTTCTATAGTGCCTTCACCTTGGGATACTCGCCAACGTCAATCCCGAATGCTTCGGCTTGGTGCAAGAGGTCGAGTGCGTTTCGCACATGGGCATAATCGATCATCATCCCATCATATGTCACCGCCGCTCGCCCAGCCTGTTCAGCCTCGGCCATGGCCCGTAGGACTCCTTTGTTCCATTCAATCTCCTCTTTCGATGGAGAGAAAAGCTCGTTGGCGATGGGTACGGCTGAAGGATGAATCAGTAACGCGCCACGAAACCCGATCTCACGTGCCCGCTGCAACTGGGTACGTACTAGCTCCGTATCTCCGACTTCGAGAGATCCAGCCGCCAACGGATACTCGATCCCTGCGGCCCGTGCAGCTAACAACATGTGCGAGGCCATGTAAAGAGTCTCCAGCCCCCCACGGGTCCACTTGTAGCCGATAGCCTTTGTCACATCTCCCGATCGCGCCCCTACACCGCCGACGATATTCCCCACTCGCGAGCAAGCAGTGGCTAATTGATAGATGTCCATAATGCCGCGTGCGGTCTCGGGCAGAACCATGATCTCGACCGTGCCAAGCGGGAGGCCAGTCTTGCGCTCAAACAACTCAATCCAGGCATCAACTTTGAGAACTTCTTCGATACATTCAAGCTTAGGAATTGCGATTGCCACGAGACCGCTAGTGACTATTGCCTCCACATCTTCACCGGTCAACCCGGTGTTCACGCCATTCACCCGCACTACGACCGGCACTTTACGCTCCCGTAAGCGCTCGATGCCCGCACGAACCGTTTTCCGTGCGTCAACCTTTTCGGCATTCGGCACGGCGTCTTCCAGGTCCAAAATCAACGCATCCGGTCCATACTTGGGAGCCTTATCGATCCACTCAGGTCGATTACCAGGCACGAACAGTATCGAACGGTATAACTTCATGTGACTTCATCCTCGCAAAGTTGAGAGGGAGGGGCACAGAGACGTTGTGTCCGTACTAGAGCACGGCAGCAGCAGATTGATTTGCCCCAGCCAAGAACTTTTCTACCTGGGTTTCTACCGCTGTGCCTTTAAAGAACGAGGGATTGAGGCTGGCCCAGAAGCGGACAGGATTGGCAAAGACAAAGTCGCGAAAATCGTCTTCAGTAATTAACCCACTCTCTACTCCTTCGTATGCTTCAACTAGCACCTCAGTCATATCTGGTACATCGAAATGGCCGATGTCAGAGCCAAAAAGAGTGTTGAGTTTCGCGCCGTAGGGGTTGACCTGACGCTTAAACGCCCAGGAACTAACCGGATCATCCGCCTCGCAACCAAAGTAGAAGTTCGGGACAAACAGATCATAGATATCTTTCGCCTTTTCGATTCCACAGGCGGCAAAATCATCGAGTTGTTCCGGTCTGGCCATTAACAGACCGCCCTCGGGCGCCAGCTGATCCAGTTTGTCAATGAACGACTGGGAGCCATAGCGTTGCACCAAGTCGACCAGCAGTTCGCGATTGAGATTGAGAGGGTTCACTTCTTCCAACGCTCCTGGATTGCGTTTCTTCCAATGGCCGATGAGATCGCTATAGAGGCTGCAGGCCCAGCCAACGCCGCCTTCGAGAAACGCAAATTTCAGCTGCGGGAAGCGACGCGTGACGCCGCCGATAAACAAGGCCTTGCAGACCGCCTCCCCTGCCGCGCCAAAGTGGCCGATATGGTTGTAAACGAAATTGGAAATTGAGGTTCGCAGCCCTATCCCCGATGAAGCAGAGTGAAAAGTTGGGGGAATACCAAATTCCAGACATTTCGCCCAAACCGGATCGTAATCGTATTCGCTATCCAATCCAAGTGTATCGTGCCAGGTTGCATAGCGACTCGCCTCAGGGTTGGCTTTAGCAACTGCGGAGACAGGCCGGCGCGGCAAGCTTCCCAGCATGACCGTCTTGAAGCCCAGGGTTTTCACGGCGAACGCTAATTCTTCAATCGCCTCTTGTGGAGTGTACATGGGAACTACCGCCGCCGGTGTGAGACGGTCACCTAATCCCCGGAATTGATCGGTCGTGTACAGGTTGAAAGCTCGACAGGCAGCCCGCCGCACTTCTTCGTCGCGCAGAAAAGGGGCAAAAAGCGCACCCGAGGTGGGATACAGTACAGCAAAGTCTAATCCCAATTCACCCATGCGTTCATAAAGCAACTTGGGCAGCATCGCCGTAGCACGATCGCGGGTATTCTTGGTCGGAACTCCCCACCATCCCGGCTGCATCATCCGACGGTTACGGCGTTCTTCCGGTGGAAGTGTTGCCCATTTCTTATTACCAAACTGATTGGCTACGGCCTGATAGCGCTCAACGATCCGTTCGCCTCCGACCTGCCGGAGATAATCCAGCGCCACAGGCTCGAATTCGATCCAGTGGCCATCCGAATCAATCACCGGATGCGGCAAACGGGCATGGATACGCGCGGTTTCGGCTGCGTGATTGGTCGTCATAAGTTCCCCCTTTTCTCATGCGCTTTGGTTGCAGATTGCCTCAGTCCGTAGGCTGGAACAAGCGCAGCACATTCCGGCGCTAGGTTTCACCCAATTTGACTCAGCCCGCATAGCGAATTGCAAGCGTTAAGCAGCCGCGTACAGGCCCGAAGCATCCACAAAGATCAAATACTCCTTAATCAGCCGGCCCTCCATTTTGAAGACATTGGCAAAGAACGCGGTCAACGTGCTGGAATCGTGGCGCGTATAGGTCACAACACCATGACACATCACAGCACCGGACTGCTCCCAGGTTTCAAGAACGTCGTGACGGATGCCTTTGATGCTGGCGAAGAAACTTCTTACTGTCTCTCGCACGTTCGCTTTCCCCTCTACCGTAGGAGCGTTCGCAAACCTAAAGATTGCACCGTCGGATAAGAAGGTAGAGAATTCATCTGCATCTTGGCGATCGATCGTCTGAAATAACTGTCTTACCCAGTCAGATCCACTCATTCTTCCTCCCCATATCTTTCTAGCGCAGTAGCGTGCGCCATGCGTACGATCATTTTAATCCAATGTAATAAACAGTGACTTGCGTGGCTTGCCATTCACCGCCCGACTGATGTGTCCCTGGCCGGTAGTGTCTTCAGCCAGGAGAATCTCTCCGGTGCGCAAAATCCGCTTGGTACCATCGCCAATTTCGATCTCTACCTCTCCATCGAGTATGACTACATATTGTCGTCGTGGCGCGGTGTGCCAGGTGAAATTGTAGTCCCCCGAGGTTTCGCGAAAAATGACGCCGGTCGCTTTGACCAGCTCCGAGAGACTCCCCGCTGCTCCCTGTTCCTCCAGAGGGATCTCTACATCTTCGAAATGAGAACGATTGTCAGTTCCCGTGTACACGCGTGTTACCTTCATCAGTTTTCTCCTTTGCGATTTGTCTTTTTCCATAACTCCTGAGCAGCTTCCCGTGCTGCCTCTTCCGAGGCGAAGCGTAAGTCAGTGAAGGGCAGGAGCGGAATTATTGCATCTACGCAGAGCTGATCAACGCACCATTCTTTCTCCGCCACAGTGTTGACCACTACATACCACCTCGGTACATGAGCGCTTTCTAGCCTCAGGGCAAAGGACCGGGTTGCAAGAAACCGCGGATCACATTGGCCGTGAGCTGTGAGACATTATTGTTATAGTTGTTATAAGAAAGGCTTCCGCACCAAGCCATTGATCCTACCGAGAACACCGCCCCGTCGTTCGGTGTCTTAAAGTAAACGATGTCAGCGCGGATGTAGGGGTTCTGGTCGCCTGTCCCACCTGCCGCGAAATACCCCCGTGCGTTGAAGGTCGATTCTTCGGTTACGGTCACGAAAATGTCGGAGTGGCCCTCGGAATGACCCAAGAGATAGGCACGATGCGGAGTGCCAAGTTCAAGATCGTAGCGATCAAGCTCCAGGCCGGCAGCACCACCTCCTACGAGGCCAAAGTCGCCAATCGGCTCATCATTGCCAATACCCTCAAACATCCAGGCGCATTCCTGACGAAAACTATCGGGGGCACGACGGTAGTAGCTAGCAGCAGTAAGGCCGAAGGACGTAAAAGTAATACCCGTGAGCTTGCTCATATTCCTCCCGCGTACCCGCCATAAACCCCCATGTTTGCCATCGAAGGCGTTGCAGTATTCACCCGGGTTGATCGTCCAGGCGCGCGTGCCGTTGTCTCCTTTGCGCACTTCGATGAGGTTGGGATTGTCAGGATGAAAGACACAGCACCAGTAAAAGCCGTTGGCCGCCAGATAAAGCCAGCGTCCGCCCTGCTGCTGGTAAGCCTCATAGGCGTTGAGCATCTCCTCTGAGGAATATTCGGGATGAGTGCCAGTCAGTACCACGCGATACGGTTTTAAGAGATCGACGCCTTCGCGATACAAGTCCTCATCGGTATGGACATCGAACGCCAAGCCCATCGCTTCGAGCCAGTCCGTGAGATGGAGATCAGCGTTGAGTTGCCAAAGTGAAGGGGACAGAAGATGGATGTATTTCGGTCGCATATTCAGAACCGGCCGCAAGCGGGAGGAGATGTGCACTCCCCAACCATCACTGTGGACTGTGTAGGTGCCAAGGCCGTAACCATTCTTTTCTTGGAGAAGTAAATCGCTCGGTTGCATGAGCGGCACGCGGCCAGTAAGTAGCTGAGCGATCACCGAGTTAGCACTCAAATTGTCATTGGCATATGCCATGTAACTTGCCGTGGGAATGACAAGAGCGATTGCGGCAGTAGGCCTGCCGGCCGGCGGGCGGACGAAGAATGGGATGTAGTCCTCACTCTCTGGGGTGGCTCTCCCACCCAGACGCAGACGGGCAGCGTAAACACCGCTCTTCAGCGTACTGGGCACGGGAAAGGTAAAACTTTCTTGCCAGCGGGCATCATCGACTGCGTCATCATGAAAGTGAATAGCACCGTACTCCTGGGGTGCTGCGGTAAAACTCATGTAAGTAGAACTCCAATTGTGCCCCGGCATACCGCGGGCTGGCAGATTAATACAGTGGCCATGCAGGCGATGGAGTGAATCATCCAGCACTTGTGTGGAAGCGGCATTGGGAATGATATTCGCCGAAAAGTCCCACGCCGCGACTATGGACTGAGCCAGATCATTCGGCAAGGGGCGTGGTCCTCGAAGAACACACTCAATCTCACCACGCGAGAGAGGACGATTAGCAATCGCGGAGCGTTCAATGCGGCCGTTGTATTTGGCTTCGTGCTCCGGCAGTTCGAGTGAGGCTGAGACGTGCTTGAAGTGTCCACCGCAAATGGATCGGCCGGAATGGGCCTGCCGGGTACTTGCGGCGATGAGAAAGGGACTTGCATTAGTTCTCGGAGCTCCAGGCAAACCCTGAGCCTCAACCCGCGCGAACGTTTCTTCTATGGGATGCACGAGGCTCATCCCATGACCACAGTTGGTACTCGTAACGATAGGTTCCTGGAAGAGCCGGACCCGACCCGTGATCGCATCGTAGCTAGCGGCGACAAGATACCAGATTTTGCGGAAGAGGGGTTTCCCAGAAGAGAAGCGCTCAACCATGGTTGTTCCTCTTCCGATCCAAAGAGAGAGTTCTCCTTGTTCATTGATAAAAAGCCCATAGCCTGAGTGCTCAGGACCCGACCATTTCGTAAGGATACCTTGGACACCCGTCATAGGCGTGGTGGGATAGATGAGCGCGAGGAGGGTGAAGCTCTCGGTGGCAAAATGCGCGCTGTTCGGTACGAAGATGTAGGAACCGGCGTAGATAGCCTGGTGTTGGCCTGGATACGTGCCGCTCACGGACGTGGCAATGAACTCCTCTTTGTAGCCAGGTCCTTCAGGATTGGTGTCACCGTGAATCAACCGAACTATGTCTGCCTGGTAGGATTCTGTATGTTCAGAGTGGACGTAAAATCGAACGACCTCTCCCGGTCGCACGGAAAAGCGGTCACTATAGCCGGTGATTGCTAGTGTCGTCATATGCAGTTCCTCTCTCGCCACTGAGGCGAGCGTGATTGCCGCTTGGGTGAATCCGAGTCGCGCCGCGCAAATTCTTTGCGTGATCTAGACCTCGACCCCGTACGTTTTGCACAGAGCGGCAAGGCGTTTGAGGAAGATGGCGTGTTCAGCTTCAGCTCGGGTGGCGTACGCCTCATCGGTGACTTGAATCGGCTCACCGCGCACGCCGGGGAGAATACCAATGCGATACTCTTCCCAGGGACGCGTCTCAACAATCGTGTGCTTGCCCTTCTGGAGAACCACACGCAGTTTATCGAGTAGCCGCGCGAGTTCAGGACTGTCCATGGGCGCTGGTTTTCCTGGCTCGGTAGGTCCGTAGATCGGTCGCGTGCGGTGCTCGGCGATAAGCGCCTCTCGACGGGTGCGATCTTTGAGAAGCGGAAGAAGATATATCCGGGTATTGTAGTCATCAACCGCGCGGAATGCATAGTCTTGCTGCAGGGCAGTCGCACCAACCTTCTTGTCCATGGCTTCCCCCTTGATAAGGCGCAGGGCCGTCTTTGTACTTGCGCGCCCACCCTCACTAGCTTCACAACCTCAAAATGTCAAACGAAGAACAACCGTCGGCTCGTTGATCGACTTCACTTATCGATGAGTGGGATGACAAACTTCTTGTTATGAAAAGGAAGCTCGCAGATACTACCATGCAGCGCGACTGCGAAGCGGCCGGACTCCTCGTCGCCGTCGCCTCGGTGGAGAATGGGCAGCCTTTGTCTTCACTGTGACCATCGGTCGAGAATTACCTGCTTCCGTAGACTATAAAAGTAGATTATGCAAATAAAGAGAGGCGATTAAATAGGAAGGAGTAAACTGTTATGCGTTGGCGAGGAGAAAGACAGAGCGACAACGTCGAAGATATCCGCTACGAAGGTGGACCTGCCCGTATGGGATCGGGCATGAAAATTGGCGGCGGAACAGCCCTAGTGATCATTTTACTCAGCCTGTTGCTTGGCCAGGACCCGACCCAGTGGCTGCGCATATTTAGCGCGGTAGTCCCTAACGCTCCGCAGCAACAACAACAACGCCCAACCCAAAACGACGAGGGGAAGCAATTCGTCTCGACCATTCTCGCCAGTACGGAGGATGTCTGGGGGTCAATGTTCTCCGCTTCTAGGCAGACCTATCCACCGCCGAAACTGGTATTGTTTACCGATGGCGTCGAATCTGCCTGTGGTATGAATTCGGCCGCGACTGGGCCATTCTATTGTCCGAGAGATCAGAAGGTGTACCTTGACCTCGGGTTCTTGAACGAGTTACAGCGCCTGGGCGCTTCGGGAGATTTCGCCGTTGCATATGTCATCGCACATGAAATCGGTCATCATATCCAGAATGTAGTAGGCACGGAACGGCAATTCCGCCAGATGCAGAGTCAGGTCAGTAGTCAGGAACAGGCCAATGTCTTATCTGTGTTGATGGAGTTGCAAGCCGACTGTTATGCGGGGGTGTGGGCGAATCATGCAGACAGTCAGCGCAAAATCCTTGAACAAGGAGACATTGAAGAGGGTCTCAAAGCTGCAGCTGCGATCGGCGATGACCGTCTCCAACGGATGGCAGGGCGGAGAGTAAATCCTGACGGCTTTACCCATGGTTCTTCGCAACAGCGAGTACAGTGGTTCCGTACCGGCCTGGAAAGTGGGAACATCAACAACTGTAACACCTTTGCCCAGCTTGGACGGTAACAGGATTCCATCCGCTTCTCCGCAGTTATTCCCTTCATGGTGGGTAGCTAAAGGCGTGTAGGTTCTGCATTCGCTCAGGCGGCCCTCTCTACGCGAAGAGAGAAGGGCACCCCTTGCCCTCGGCCAACAAAGAGACCGGGGAAGGAGTCATACTCGAGACGCGGCCTTTATTCTGCGCCCCTCTTCAAGCTCACTGAGCTGATCTCCTTGCGGTACAGCAGCGTATCCAGCTTCGCACTACACATTGGTACTGAGTTCTGTCTCGATAAAGTCCTTTGCCTGTCCATCCCAGACATACGCACGAATTGCCTTCACTTGGCGGTCGTAGATGGAGATGACCAAATAAGCGGCCTCAGGATACGATGGCTCATCCCCGAACATGGCTCGCGCTTTATCTTCAGCGGAAAAATAGGCGTCATGATTTGGATGCGAATGATAAAATGCTTTGAGCGTCACCTTGCCACTGTCTGCATCTTTGATCACTGCCAACAGTTCCTTAGGCTCCATGAAATAGGCAATGGTCGCATCACGGGGATACCCTTGTGGGTCCTTTTCATGCATCACATTTTGAATGTTGGTGATACGCCGTGCTTCTTCACCTTTCGTACTGGTCAGAATTGCACCACAGCATTCTTCTGGAAACGTGTCCTGCGCATGGCGGCAAATGGTATCCCAGGTGTGCGCTTGCAAATGGATCATATCCACTCTCCTTGGTTTCTTTGCAATTCTCTATTACTGACTATTTTTTCTCGTTCCGCCCTTCTCTCGTCTGAATGACATAACGAACCTCCGGTCCACCTGGGCCACGCTGTTTTTCTGGATTCAGATGCAGCCGAGCAGCGGGAACCGCATGAAAAGCGGTAAGTCCATTGATCACAGCCTGGACACGTTCAGCCGCGAGCTGTGTGGTCGCATTCGCGGTAATCACTACTTGTCCGCGCATTTGGGTCAGCAGTTCTGCGGCTTGTGGCGATAAGGCTGAGACTGGGGCGTTGCCCGATTGCCCGAGTTCCTGCGCCAGAAACCGTCGCACTTCTTCCTGTGGCGATGCTTGAGAAACTATCTCTTTCTCCTGTTGATCTCCAGAGGTGTTTTGCACTTCGGTGGATGTCGGACTGGCAGAGAGTTGCGCGAGAATTTGCCGGTCTTTTAGCAGCGAAGTTTCCTCTGGTCCAACCGACCCACTGAGACGCAGGTCGAGCTCAGGCCGACGTGCCAGAAACTGGGCTAAACGCACCAGTTGCTCTTTTCCAGCATTGCTTATTTGACTCGTGCCTGGAACAAACTGGATTGGCTCAAGCGTAAATCCCTCTAGGGTATCTTTTCCTTTAAAGACGGCACCGAGAAGTTTGAGCGGCGACATTACCGCGCCAATGATGACATCACGGACCGCGCGCAGGATTGTCCCTCTCCAGTAAAATCCCGGTTCGCTGACCCGTCCTGAAACAGGCAATTGCAGACTAATGTCACCATTAAGATCCTTCAACAGGCCAAGAACTAAAGTGAGCGGCAAGCCGACCTGTTGTTCCAAGACCGAGGGGTTTTGCTTGCCACCTAAACCGAGGTCGTGCAGAGTCACTTGCATGTTGGCTTGTAAACGGTCCCCAGGGAGGACGAGATCCCAGGTGGCGGAAATCGCCCCTTTTTCGATACGGTACCCAAGACTAGGCGCCAGATAGGCATTAAAACGCGAGATTGACATTCTCTCGACTTGACCATGTACACGGACGATGGTTTGCTCACCTCGCCGCTCGGTGGTTCCTTTGAACTCGATTGGAGCGCCTTCTTCGTTATACGCATGAGCGGAAAACGTCGCAGGAGAAACAATAGGATAACCGAATTTACTCAGGTCAACTCTCACGTCTTGCCAGTACACAGTTTGTGGAGGCGTTACTGTCCGGTCTTCGAAATACAGCTCTCCGCCTGTGACCGTGGCACGGTCGATCTGGATAGAGGTCGAAGTTACTGCTTCGGCATTTGGGGGAGAAGCAGATGGCGGTACCGCATCAAGGGCACTTCCTGTAGCTAGCGATGCAGATTCCTGGTTCTTAAGATCCGGGATGAAAAGTTGAAATTGTCCGGCGGGGGTACGGAGTCCCTGAGCATAAGTGTATTCGAGGGCCAGGTCTCGCAAGCGCACGTTCAACGGGATCAGGAAGCTTCCTTGGTCAATTTTCGCTCGGCCATGATAACAACCAAGGAGAATTTGTTTTTCTGGCTGATGAGTAAGTGCAAAACTGTTAATTTCCACAGAACCGTGGGTACGGAGGCGCAGTTCTTGCTGTGGTCCTGTCTCTTGGGCGAATTGAAGGGTTCCGCTAGTTTTTTCAATTGTCACTTCTCCTTGGGGGAGGTGGTGCACTGAAAATTGCGAGAGTTGTGTCGTCAGGTTGAGTCGCAACGGTAGCATGGTACTCTCTTCACCAATTTCGAAATGCCCTTGTTCCCACGCCAGTGTATTTGCCGGTTCCGGAAAGTCATTCAGTAGCAGTTTTGTGGTATCGAGAGACCCGCTCAGCCTCACTATCTGTTCTTTATCAGTGGGTGTTGCCCGGGTAAGGCGGAGATCTCCATCGACTTTCTCTATGGAAAGATCTCCTTGCGTCGTCCGGTGAAGGGAAAACTGCGATAGCTCCGTTTTCATCCCTAAGGAGAGAGGGGTCACCGTGCTGCCTGCACTAATTTCCACATGTCCTTGTTCCCAGCCAATGAAGCCTCCAGACTCGGGAAACTCATTAATCGTAAACTTGACCGTCTCAAGAGTACCGGAGACATTCGCTACACGCACCCCATCTTTGTCTGAGATCTCTGTCTGTACGGTTCCGGTTACTTTGCCGTGTAGGCTCTTGTCCGCAAGCAAAGGCGCCAGGAGAGGTTGCAGGGCATCTACCTCAACCTCTGAGGGTTGCAGTTGGGCCCGTAAAGCAAACGGGGTGGATTGTACGAGCCCTTCACCGATAACAGTTCCTTCACCAAGGCGAGTGCGAAAATTAAAGGGGTGATCGGTATTGTCGCTGCCAAGATTCTCGATCTGGATCTCCCTTGGGTTGAGCGTCACTATCTGCTTCTCCGGCCACGTACTCTCCCGATAAAGAATCTCGCCTTCTGTCCATTTCACCATCGGTACCGAGAATTTCCACGGCGATTCTACTGCTCTTTTCGGAGGTTGTTCTGGTGTTCGTACTAAAGAAGCCGCATTGAAACCACTTGGAGTATGGAGAAGAGAGAGCTGCGGGTTTTGCAGCTCAATGACTCTAAGACGAACCTCCCGTTTAGAAAGATCAATCTTTTCAATATCTATTTGACCGGCTGGGAGTGTCAGCATCTTCTGGCCAGAAGCAGGGTCGGCAAACTGCACTTGCTGAAGCGTCAATTTTCCCTCGAGTATATGAGACAAAGGTTTCTCGCCGCCCTTGTGATAACGGTAGCGGAGGTGCGTCCCCAAGTATCCAGACAACTGCCGAAGTACGAGCGTGTCGCGCAAATAAGGCTCGATTGTTGTTACCGCAAGCCCCTGAGTATCTACCTCAAGCTCAATTCCGGTTTGCGTGCGCTGCCAGAAAATTTGTGCAGTCCCGCGCAGCGGGCTTCCTTCGAGGAGCCCGTCTGTCTGCGCGGTAACCGGCGCGCCGAGCCCTTGCGAGCGGAGCAAAATTTCATTCGTAGCAAGGTTGCTAATCGCCAAAACGAACTGCGCTTCGGTTTTGAGAGCAAGGTCTCGATAGGTGACTTGACTATGGGAGAGATGCAATTGCTGCACGACAAGGGTCGGGAGGTCGGACGGAGGAAGCTCGTGTTCAACTGAAGACGATGGAAAAAGGCGATCTAAGTTCAGATGCCCGTCTATCTGTCGCACCACTGCCAGCTGGAGACCGCTCAGGCTAATGTCTTCTAGGTCGACCTGCCCATGCATTAAGGAGCGGAGTCGGAAATTTACCGCAAGATTCTCAATAAGGACTATCGGCTGTGCTTCACCGCTGAGCGTGAGGGAAAGATGCCGGAGAGTGACATGGCCGCGGAGGAAATTGAGGGCAATATCGTCAAGTCGTACCCGAGCAGCCGTCGTCGCTGTCAGCTGAGCGATGATCTGTTGACGAAGGAATCCCGGCAACCAAAATCGAACCACGAGTAAGAGTCCAATCACAAAAAGAATAAGCCAGTGCCACAGCCGGAAACGGCGCGGAGGGAAATGACGAAAGAACTGCACAATAGCCTCACGGACAGGCATAAGAGAATGTGAGACTTTCAGTTATAAGCTTGAGGTATAAATTTTACCCGCCGTGGTCACTCTACGACAGGAACCTCTTGCCATACGTTATACACGAGCAACCCCAGTAAGAAGAGAACAACTGTAATTGTTCGTCTTTCTCTACCCGGGCTTCTGTGCCGTAACTAATGAGGAAAATGCTGGTGGCGGAAGTGCGATCTTCCGTCCTTCAACGAAGCCAGTGTCATGCAACCAGCTCATGATTTCTTCTGCCGTATACGCTTCACCTTCAGGGAAAACCAACATCATAAAGACTGAGAAGATGACCGGCAGGGGCGGACTCACACAATCAGCGTTGGGCATGATGCCATGAATCAGAACCTTCCCATGGGGATTCAATGCGGCGAAAGCTTTTTTGAGCACTATACGGCAGGTTTGGCGGCCCTCGGTCTGGAGCATGTTGGAGAGAAGAATGACATCAAACCCTGAACCAAAGTCATCATTGAAGTAATTTCCTTCGCGCACACTGACGCGCTCAGCCATACCTTCACGCACAATAATCTGACGGGTGCGCTGGAGGATTGGCGGCAACTCGAACACGGTTGCTTTCAATTGAGGAAATTGACGACAGAGAATAATTGAGTAGACGCCAGAGCCGCCGGCGACATCGAGGAGAGAACGGCAACTATTAAGCTCAACGAGACTCCCGATGCGCTGAGCAAGCCCTTTTCCCATATCGAAGAGTCCGTGCACATAATTATCAAGCACTGCGGGTGGAGCAGTAAACAGCTCTGCGC
>Ga0187894_10000106_pt1 | contig 104839 bp, 114 predicted proteins | sample GBC1701081metaG_FD_136650 | JGI IMG/M metagenome (GOLD analysis project Ga0187894, IMG submission 136650) | White microbial mat communities from a lava cave in the Kipuka Kanohina Cave System on the Island of Hawaii, USA - GBC170108-1 metaG ...
CCCGCAGCCGATCCCACTGATCGTCCCGAAGAACCTCTCCTTCCACACCAGCCTCCAAAAGCCAGCGTTGAATCAGAACTCCGCTAAATTGGGAATCCCTAAAATGTCACTACTGCCTAGAGCAGCGAGCGATTAGCTTGAATCGCTCGCTGCTCTATAACTCTTTGTTGTCGCGTTGCTTTTTGCGAATAACCGGTCCCCACTTATTCGCGCAACGCTCTAGGTATAATGGAGCAAGGCGGCATCGGCGCGCATTAGCGGACCAAACCCTAACCTTCTCCCCGCCCGATGCGGTGGAGCGCCCCGCCTTCGCGCCGCAGCCAGCGCCGCGCCGGCCCCGGATCGACGCCCAGCAGCTGCGCGACCAAAGCATGGAAATCCGGTCCATGGTTGAGATGGATGAGATGCGCGACCTCGTGCGCAACCGTCGCCCGCCGCACGAATTCGGGCGCGAGGATCAGCCGCCAGCTGTAACGGATCGTCCCCGAGGCGGAGCAGCTGCCCCACCGTGAGAGCGGATCGCCGACCCGAACCTTTGCCGCCCTGACGCCAGCGCGCGTCGCAAATTCTTGCGTCTCCGCCTCGAGCGTCGCCAGCGCCTGTGCCTTCAGCCAGCGCAGCACCCGCGCCTCGAGACCCTCGATGGGACCGCCCGCGACCAGGCGGTCGTCGCGGCGCTCGATCCGCCGCGGCCGCTCGGGACGCCAATCGAGGCGATATGCGAGTCCGAACAGCGGCACGATCGCGTCGGGCGCGATCGGGGTGCGCTCTGGAATGTCCGCCAGCGCCGCTTCGACCCATTCGCGATGGCCGGCGGCCCAGGCGAGCGCGCGGCGCTGCGATACCCGGCGCGGCACGGTCAGCAGCACCGCGCGGGTGCGCGGATCGACCCGCAGCCGCATGTGACGCGCGCGCGGCGATACGCGCACGGTGACCGGCACGCCGCCGAGCGCGAGCTCAGAGCGCGCGATCGACGAGATGATGTTCGAGATCGCCCGCTTCATCTTCCGAGACGGTCCAGCCGCGCACCGATATGCCGGCTTTGTGCACGGATTGGCGGTCGCCGCTGATCAGATGATGCCAGTCCTGCAGTGGCTTGCCCTCGGCACGAAGGCGATAGGCGCAGGTCGAAGGCAGCCAATCGATCCCGCCCATGCTTTGTGCGTCGAGGCGCACGCAATCCGGCACGAAGACCCGGCGCAATTTGTAATTGCTGCAGCGGCAGCTGTGACGATCGAGCAGACGGCAGGCGACGTTGGTCGGATAGAGCTTGCCGTCCTCCTCGTCCTCGAGCTTGTGCAGGCAGCATTTGCCGCAGCCATCGCAAAGCGCTTCCCATTCCTCGCGATTGAGCGCGTCGAGCGGCAGCTCCCAGAAAAGCGGCCTCATCGCACCCACCTGGCGAGTTCGGCGGCGACGCCGCCGGGGCCCTGGTCGTGCGGCAGGATCGCGATCGGCTCGCCCTGCGGCCCATAGAGCACCGCCATCCGCGAATGATTGACCAGATAATCGCCGCCGGGCCGGGTCGGCGGCTCGTGGTTGTAGTAGACACCGTAGGCGCGGGCAACCTGGGCGATCTGCGCCTCGCTCCCGGTGAGGCCGATCAGCCGCGGATGGAAAGCGGCGACATAGCGCCGCAGGATGGCGGGGGTGTCGCGGGCCGGATCGACGGTGACGAAGAGCGGCTGGACGCGCGCGGCGCGATCGGGATCGCTGGTTTCGAACTGGCGCAGCCCGGCCCCGATCGTGGCGAGGTCGGTCGGGCAGACGTCGGGGCAGAAACTGTAGCCGAAATAGACGATGCGATATTTGCCGGCGAAGTCGGAGTCGCTGACCTGCCGCCCGTCCGACGCGGTCAGGCGGAAAGGGCCGCCCATTCGCGCGCCTTCGAGCGGTGGCGGGCCGGAACCGGCCTGGCATGCAGCAAGGGTTAGGCCCAGGGCGACGAGGGAAGCGAACAGTCGGATCACGGCGTTTCATTCATGGCAGCGGCAGCCCGGCTTTGCTAGAGGCTGGTCAAAGTCGGACGGATCTGGGGATTTTCAAGCTGATGACCGGGACCAGGGTGAAGGCTCTTATCGCAATGACGCTGGCGCTGATCGCAGTGCCGGTGATCGCGCAGTCCTTTTCCGAGAGCTTCCGCTTCCTCAAGGCGGTCCGCGACCGCGACGGCACCACCGTCGATACGATCACGTCCAACCCCAGCTCGGTCGCGATCAACAGCCGCGAGCAGAGCACCGGCGAGACCGCGCTGCATATCGTGGTGCGCCGGCGGGATGGGACCTGGCTCGCCTTCCTGCTCGGCCGCGGCGCCCGTCCAGACGTCCAGAACAACGAGGGCGCGACGCCGTTGATCCTGGCGACGCAGATCGGCTGGCAGGAAGGCGCCGAGACGCTCATCGCGCGCCGCGCCAACGTCAATATGCCCAATAGCCAGGGTGAGACCCCGCTGATCTTCGCCGTGCGCCGGCTCGACATCGGCATGGTCCGGCTGCTGCTTGCGCGGGGCGCCAATCCCAATCTGGCCGATCACGTCGCCGGCTATTCGGCGATCGACTATGCCCGGCAGGACCGGCGCGCGGCGGCGATTTTGCGCGAGCTCGAGACGCGACGTCCGGCGAGCTGAGGACCGAGTCTTAACAGCCCACTCCCGCGCATGCGGATCAAGCCCTAATCCAGTCCCGCCAGCCCGGCATCGAGATCGCCTGCAAGCCGGCGCGCGGCACGGCGGGCGAAGCGCAGCGTTTCCGCCTTGCGGCGCGCGGCGGCGAGCGGCCGGTGCGGCGCCTCGCGGACCACCGCCGCATCGTAGCGGTCGGCGACGATCAGCCCCGCGCAATCGGGGCCGAGGCCATCGCCGTCGAACGGCTCGAGGCCGAAGCCGGCCGGCACCGCCCAATAGAAACGATCGCAAAATTCGAGATAGTCGCACCATTTCTGATCGCCGAGCAGATCGGCGCGCGAGACCTTGATCTCGACGATCACGAGCTGTCCCTGGGCATCGATCGCGACCATGTCGGCGCGGCGGCCATTGGGCAGTGGCACTTCGCAAATCGCGTACATGTCGGCGCGAAAGAACATCCGGGTCACGCCGCGCGCGACGTCCTGCGCGACCATCGGCAGATCGGCGAAGCAGGCGTTCGAATCGGGCTGGCTAGCCATGCCCCAGACTAGAATGAAACGGGAACGAAGAAAAGCGGCGACGCCCCTGCGGAGCCGGCGCCGCGTGCCAGGCGATCAGGCGCTAGCGATAGAAAACGTGATTGCCGACCGTGGCGACGCGGGTCAGCCGCCAGCCGGGCCGGGCGTGGCGGGCATGGAAGAACAAGGCGCGCGGTGCGGCGCCGTCGGCGAGGTCCTGCGTCGCGATCTGGGCAATCGCCACCGCAATCCGCCAGTCGCGCGACGATTGCGGCGCTGCCGGGATATAGCCGCCGCGGACGAACGAGAATTGACCGCGCTGACGCACCACGCCGCAGACGGTCGCTGCGAAGCGGCCGGAATGCGACCGGTTGAGAATCACTTCGGCGACGGTGAGCTGACCGTTCAGCGGCTCGCCCTTGGCTTCCCAATAGACCGCGCGCGCCAGACAGTCGGTCTCGGCGTCGGGCGTCTGCGTGCCTGAATAATCGGAGACCAGCTCGGCGAGCGAGCGGTCATTGCGCTCGGCCGGCTCGTCGATCGCCGTCTCGGGCTCGGCGAAAACCGGGGCCATCGCGTGGCTCGCGATCGGCGCCGCCTCGGCCTCGGACGGAACCGCCTGAATCGTGTCGTCGGACTGGTCGAGGCCGAAACTCTCGACGTTCGGGGCGCTGCCGCCATGTTCGGCATAAGTGAGAGTCGGCGCGGCCCGCGAATCCGAAGCGATCGAAGGGCCGGACAGGCCGACGGCGGTGCCAAGCACCAGTGCAGCCGCGGACAGCGCCGCAGCGCGGAAAAAACGTCGCATTGAAACTCTAATCTTGGCGGCGGGCGGATCGCAGGCTGGATGAAATTCTCATCCCGACCGCCCCCCGTCTCGCGTGACCGTCCGAAATTCAGGGCGATCCCCGCTTTACGCAGAAGTGCTGAGATCCGCGCTACGGAGGGCGCAGAAGGCCGTCAACCAACGGCGTTCATTTCAGCGGCGAACCGTTCGGCGGACGCGATATCCAGTTCCAAAATCCAGATGTCCGGATCGAACTTTCGCCGGCGATCGAGGAACTCATTGAATTCCTTGTCATTTTCGACATCGTCGCGGGAAGACTGCCAGGAATAGTGCCCATCAGGCTGAAGCAGGCGCTCGAGAAAGCGCGCTTTTCTGCCCTTTTCCGCGAGGATCACGCCGATCGCGCCGGACGTCGGATCGCCCTTGGCGAGCACCGCCGCGAATCCCCCCTCGCCCTGGGCGCGCCGCATCAGTGCCGCGACCACCACCGAACTGGCGATCCGCGCCACCATCTCACGTCCGATAGCCTTCGAGACCCGACAAAGCGATGTGCGAGCGCATGAATGTCCCGGTGCCGCGCGCGGCCTCCTCGCCATCGGCCATGATCAGCCGCGCCTCGCCGACATAGACCCGCCGCCGACCGCTGATCCAGCGGCCCTCGGCGACAACCGGCCCATCCTTGAGCGGCCGGGTGAATACCAGGTTGAAGGCGGTGGTGAGGAGGAAGCGGTCGCTGACCAGGCTGTTGCAGGCATAAAAAGCCGCATCGTCCATCATCTTGAAATAGAGCGTGCCGTGCGCCGCGCCGGCGGCGTGGTGCGAATCCGGGCCGACGTCGAACCGAATCCGAGCGAAGCCCGGCGACGCGATCTCGAGCTCCGATCGGAACTGCGCGTTGACCGGCGCATGGCGATAAAGCGATTCGAGCGCCCGGAAATGCGCCGCCTGGCCGGCGGCGACAGGTGCCTGGCTGGGGGCGAACGGGACCTCGTCGGGCTCAGGCGGCATTGCGCGCTTCCTCGCCGGCGAGCAGCGCGTAGAGCGCGTCCTTGGAGCGCGCACCGCGCAGCTTAGCGAGAACCTGCCGGTCGCGGAAGGTGCGGCTGATCGCGGCCAGCGCCTTCAGATGGTCGGCCCCGGCATCGGCCGGCGACAGCAGCAGGAACACCAGATCGACCGGCATGCCGTCCACTGCCTGGAAATCGATCGGTGCGGTCAAGCGGGCGAAATAGCCGATCACCTTGGGCAGGCCCTCGATCTTGCCATGCGGAATCGCGCAACCGCCGCCGAATCCGGTCGAACCGATCTTTTCGCGCGCATTCAGCGCCGCGCTGATCTGTTTCGGCGCGAGTCCGATCTGCTTCCCCGCCGCCGAGGCAAGCTGCTGGAACAATGCCTTCTTGTTGCCGGCGGTGAGCGCGGCATCGACCGCTTGGTCGGATAGGATGTCGGAGAGTTCGCTCATTGGGGTGCACCGGGCGGAAGCCCAAGGCTTCCTCTTTCTAGCGGGAAGAGCGGGGCGGAAGGCCAGGGTCGAACTTCAGTCGCGCTGTGGCTCGACCCAGCCGATCGTCCCGTCGCCTCGTCGGTAGACCATGTTGAAGCTCCCGGTGCCGCTGTTGCGGAACATGAGCGCGTTGGTGTTCCTGAGGTCAAGCAGCATCACCGCATCGGACACCGTGGCGCTGGGAATGTCGACCTTGCTCTCGACGATGACCGGCGGATGATCGACCGGCTCCTCCTCCTCGCGCGGCGGCGCGAATACGGTGTAGCTGGCGTCGATGGCTTCGGCATGCTGGCTTTGGGCGTGCCGGTCCTTGAGCCGCCTCTTGTAGCGCCGCAACTGCTTCTCGATCCGGTCCGCCGCCTGATCGAAGGCGGCGCGAGCGTCAGCCGCCCCGCCACGGCCCTTGAGCACCACGCCCTGCGGGACATGGGCGACAATGTCGCAGGTGAAACTATGATCGTAGGGACCGCGGCCGAAGGTAACGTGGGCGGAGATCGCGCGCGAAAAATATTTGTGCGCGAGCGCGGTCAGGCGTTCGTCGACCTGGCCGCGTAGCGCCTCGCCGGTTTCGATTTGGTGACCCGAGACCCGAACGTCCATTGGGCGCGGCTTAGGCCCGCGCCCGGCCGGCCGTCAACTCCGGCCGTCGACCCGGCTCCAGATGGGATCCTTGATCGCGGCGACGAACGTGGCGTGCCGGGCGAGCTCCTCGGCGGAGGGCGCATGCGGCCGCGCCGGACGGATGGTCGCGACCAGCGGCGCTTCGGCGCTCAAGGCGCCAGGTGCGGCTGCCTCGACCTCGACCAGCTCGGCGACCAGGGTCAGGCCGATCTGGCGGCCGCCGGTCAGCTCGACATAGACCTGCGCCAGCAATTGCGCGTCGAGCAGCGCGCCATGCTTGACCCGCTGCGAACGGTCGACGCCGTAGCGCGAACAGAGCGCGTCGAGGCTGTGCTTGGCGCCGGGGAATTTGCGCCGGGCGATCGCCAGCGTGTCGACCATTCGCGACATGCAGACGCTCGGCCGGCCGCAGGTGCTGAGCTCGTTGTTGACGAAGCCGAAATCGAAACTCGCATTGTGCGCGATCATCGGCGCCTCGCCGATGAACATGAGCAGAGCCTCGCAAATGTCGCCGAACGCCGGCTTGTCGGAGAGGAAGCGGTCGGACAGGCCGTGGACCGCCTCGGCTTCGGTCGGCATCGGCCGGCCGGGGTTGAAATAAGAGTGGAAGGTGCGTCCGGTCTCGACCTTGTTGACCAGCTCGACGCAGCCGATCTCCACGATCCGGTCGCCATTGGCCGGGCTCAGCCCGGTGGTCTCAGTGTCGAAAACGATCTCGCGCATCGGCTTGCTATGAATCGCCGCCGGACGCGAGGCAAGCGATGATTCGGCGAACCGCTTCGCGCGTTTCGTCCATCGAACCATCGGTCGGAATGACGAAATCGGCGCGCGCGCGCTTTTCGGCGTCGGGCAGCTGATGGGACAGGATGCGCAGGAATTTCTCCGGAGTCATTCCAGGCCGCCCCAGGGTGCGGATTCGCTGAACGTGCGGATCGGCGGAAACCACCGCGATCTTGTCGACGCCCTCGGCGCCGCCTTTCTCGAACAGCAGTGGAATGTCGAGCACCACCAAAGGGGCAGCTTTGTTTGCCGCGAGAAACGCCTGCCGCGCCTGCGTCACCGCGGGATGGACGAGCGCCTCGAGCCGACGCAACTGGTCGGGCGCCGCCAGCACACGCTCGGCGAGCGCGGTCCGGTCGACCCCCGCGGCGCCGGTGGTTCCGGGGAATTGCGCCTCGATCTCCGCGACCAGCGCTCCGCCAGGCCCCTGCAGCCGGTGCACCACCGCGTCGGCATCGAACACGGGCACGCCCTCGTCCGCGAACATCTTCGAGACGGTGGACTTGCCCATGCCGATCGAGCCGGTGAGGCCGAGGATGACCATGGTCGAAGCTTTCCCCTCGCAAGCGGCAGCGCCGCCGCAGCGGCCCTTAGAGTATCCGTGACGGTCAAGCGAGGGCTGGTTGCCAGAGTCAACGGCCCGCTGACGATTTTCCGGGCTCAGCCTGGCAGCATGCCCCGCGCGCGCAGATAGGAGATCAGCGGCAGCAGCGGCAGTCCGAGCACTGCGAAATGGCTGCCTTCGACCGTCTCGAACAATTGGGCGCCTCGGCCTTCGATCCGATAGGCGCCGACATTCCACCGCACCGCCTCATATTCGGCGTCGAGATAGTGTTCGATGAAGGCGTCGGACAAAGGCCGCATCCTTAGCGTCGCCGTCTCCGTCCCGCTCCAGACGCGCTTGCCCCGTTCGAGTATCACCGCGGCCGAATGGAGATGGTGGACTCGCCCGGCCATCGCGCGGAGCTGATCCGCCGCCTGCTCGCGCGAGTCCGGCTTGCCGAGCATTGCGCCGTCTTCGCGCTCAAGCACCTGGTCGGCACCGAGCACCAGGGCATCGCCGGCGTTCTCGACGCCGCCGGCTTTCATTTCCGCCAGCCGGTCGGCGGTTTCACGCGGCGACAATGCGACCACTGCGAGGGCAGCCTTGGCGCGTTCCTCGTCTAGTGTCGTCGCGACCGGATCGAAAGGGATTCCGGTCGCGGCGAGCATCTGGCGCCGCGCCGCGCTGCTCGAGGCGAGCAGCAGTTTCACTCGGCGGCTTTCTCCAGCCGCTCGGTATAGAGCTTGACGATCGCCAGCGCCGCCTCCTCGATCGATCGGCGGGTAACGTCGATGACCGGCCAGTCATTGTCGCCAAACATCCGCCGGGCGAAGGCGAGCTCGGCATTGACCGCCTGGGGATCGACATAGTCGGTCTCCGGGGCCTGGTTCAGCGACAGCAGCCGGTTGCGGCGAATCTGCACGAGCCGCTCGGGATTGGTGGTCAAGCCGACCACTAGAGGATGTTTGAGCTGGAACAGATTGGCCGGCGGCGGCGATTGCGGGACCAGGGGCACGTTCGCGACCTTGTAGCCGCGATTGGCGAGGTAGATGCTGGTCGGCGTCTTCGACGTCCGAGAGACGCCGACGAGGATGATGTCGGCTTCTTCCCAATTTTCCGGCGCGACACCGTCGTCATGGGCGATGGTGAACTGGATCGCGTCGACCCGGGCGAAATAAGCGGCGTCGAGCGCGTGCTGGCGGCCGACCCGGCCCTTGGCCTGCTCGCCGCTCACCGCGGTCAGGGCGTCAAGCACCGGATCGAGCACCGAGACGGCATGGATCCCGCGGCGGCGACATTTGCGTTCGAGCTCGCGCCGGATCTGCGGATTGACCAGAGTGTAAAGGACGAGCCCAGGACGCTGCTCGATATCGTCGAGGACGCGATCGAGATGGCCCTCGGAGCGCACCATTGGCCACAGGTGCCGGACCGCCTCGACACTGTCGAACTGCACCAGGCAGGCGGTCGCAACCATGTCCAGGGTCTCGCCGGTCGAGTCCGAAAGCAGGTGGAGATGCAATTGTTTCACGATTGAAACTGCCTGTGGAAAACCATGGGGAAATCGCTAGCGGAAGCCTGCGCACGACTTCAAGGACAGGATTCGGCCCCGGCCCGACCCAGACCGTCCACAGCTCGACGAACAATGCAAAAATTTCGCCCCCAACCTGTGAAATATGGGGATGGGTGCCGCGACTCCGCGCGAGTCCGTGGGCAAGCGCGAGTCAAGCTGTTGGCAAAATATGTGCGAGCCCATAAACCCCGCTATGCCACCGCCTACTAACCTCATCAGACTCATTAGAATCTCTTTAAGGATGAAGAAGGGAGCATAGCGCCCTCGCCTCGATGCCTGCACCGTCCAAGCCTTTGCTCACCGTCCTAAATGGCGGAAAAACCGGGAAAATCCCGATCTGGCTGATGCGCCAGGCCGGCCGCTATTTGCCGGAATATCGCGCGTTGCGGGCGCACAAAGGCGGTTTTCTCGAGCTCGTCTACGACAGCGACGCTGCGGCCGAGATCACTCTCCAGCCGATCCGCCGCTTCGGTTTCGACGGCGCGATTCTGTTTTCCGATATCCTGATCGTGCCGCACGCGCTCGGTCAGGATCTGCGGTTCGAGGCCGGCGAAGGGCCGCGGCTGTCGCCACCGCTGATCGACGCGACGCTGTCAGCGCTGGAGCGCGTGCCGGGGCGGCTCGCCCCGATTTATCGGACTGTGGAGAAAGTGGCGGCGTCGTTGCCCGCCGAAACGACCTTGCTCGGCTTTGCCGGGAGTCCGTGGACGGTGGCGACCTACATGATCGCCGGCCAGGGCAGCCGCGATCAGGGGGAGGCGCGGCTGCGCGCTTATGCCGATCCCGGGGCATTCGATGCGCTGATCGACGCGATCACGGCGATGACCGTCGATTATCTCGCAGGGCAAATCGCCGCGGGCGCCGAAGCCGTGCAATTGTTCGACAGCTGGGCCGGCGGTCTCGCTCCGGAGCCGTTCGAGCAATGGGTGATCGCGCCGACCGCGCGAATTATTTCAAGCTTGAAGGAAATCCATCCCCAGGTGCCGGTGATCGGCTTCCCAAAAGGCGCGGGCGGCAAACTCGGCGCCTATGTGCAGGGGACCGGAGTCGATGCGATCGGCCTGGACGAAACCGTCGATCCGGCCTGGGCTGCACGCGAAGTACCTGAAAAGATTGTGATTCAGGGAAATCTCGATCCGCTTGCGCTGCTCGCCGGAGGGGCCAGGCTTGAAACTGCGGTGGCACGCATCCTATCTAGCTTGGCGGGGAGGCCGCACATCTTCAATCTCGGCCACGGCATCATCAAGGAGACGCCGATCGGCCATGTCGAGCAGCTGCTTGCCTTGGTGCGGCGGTGATCGAGACTCTGGGGATGGCACTGACCATGACCTATGCCTGGCTGAAGGCCGGCCATATCATTTTCGTGATTTTCTGGGTCGCCGGCCTGCTCATGCTGCCGCGCTTCTATGTCTATCATCAGGAAGCGCCGCCGGGATCGGACGAAGCGAAAAGATGGATCGAGCGCGAGAAGAAGCTGCGCACGATCATCATCAATCCGGCGATGATCCTGGTCTGGGTGCTGGGCCTCAGCCTCGTCTGGGTCACCGATGCGTGGACCCAAGGCTGGTTCATCGCCAAATTCGTCCTGGTCGTCGCCTTGTCGGCGTTCCACGGCTGGATGGTGAGCTATGGCCGGCGGCTCGAAAGCGGCGGGCCGCGGCTCAGCGGCAAGGCGCTGCGAATCATGAACGAGCTGCCCGGGATCGCGGTCGTGCTGATCGTCGTGCTGGTGATCGTCCGGCCGTTCTAGGCGGTCGGCAAATGCCCGGCGGCTTGCTTGACTTGAATCGGGGTGAAGCATAACGGCAAGTCAGTCGTTGCCCCGCCGTCCGCGCGGGAGTCCCAACCCCCTCTTCATTCGTTCTGAGCATCCTGCCCAGAATCCGTTCTCAAACAGAGAAATACAAATGCATCTCAATGATTTAAAACAAAAGACGCCGGCCGAGCTGGTGGCGATGGCCGAAGAGGTCGGGGTCGAGGGTGCGTCGACGCTGCGCAAGCAGGAGCTGATGTTCTCGATCCTCAAGATCCGTGCCGAAGGCGGCAACGAGATCATGGGCCAGGGCACGATCGAAGTGCTGCAGGACGGCTTCGGCTTCCTGCGCTCGGCCGATTCCAACTATCTCGCCGGCCCCGACGACATCTATGTCTCGCCCAATCAGGTCCGCAAATTCGGCCTGCGCACCGGTGATACGATCGAGGGCGAGATTCGCGGTCCCAAGGACGGCGAGCGCTATTTTTCGCTGGTTCGCGTCACCCAGGTCAATTTCGATGATCCCGATGCCGTTCGTCACCGCGTCAATTTCGACAATCTGACGCCGCTCTATCCCGACGAAAAGCTGATGCTCGACAGCGCCGATCCGACGATCAAGGACAAGTCGGCGCGGGTGATCGACATCATCTCGCCGCAGGGCAAGGGCCAGCGTGCGCTGATCGTCGCACCGCCGCGCACCGGCAAGACCGTGCTGCTGCAGAACATCGCCCGCGCGATCACCGACAACCATCCCGAGGTCTTCCTGATCGTGCTGCTGATCGACGAGCGGCCCGAGGAAGTCACCGACATGCAGCGCTCGGTCAACGGCGAGGTCATCTCCTCGACCTTCGACGAGCCGGCCAGCCGCCACGTCCAGGTCGCCGAAATGGTGATCGAGAAGGCCAAGCGCCTGGTCGAGCACAAGAAAGACGTCGTCATCCTGCTCGATTCGATCACCCGCCTGGGTCGCGCCTACAACACCGTCGTGCCCTCGTCGGGCAAGGTGCTGACCGGCGGCGTCGACGCCAACGCGCTGCAGCGGCCGAAGCGCTTCTTCGGCGCGGCGCGCAACATCGAGGAAGGCGGCTCGCTCTCGATCATCGCCACCGCCCTGATCGACACCGGCTCGAAGATGGACGAGGTGATCTTCGAGGAGTTCAAGGGCACCGGCAATTCCGAGATCATTCTCGACCGCAAGGTCTCCGACAAGCGCATCTTCCCGTCGCTCGACGTCGGCAAGTCAGGGACCCGCAAGGAGGAGCTGCTGGTCGATCAGGGTACGCTCTCCAAGATGTGGGTGCTGCGCCGGATCCTGATGCAGATGGGCACGGTCGACGCGATGCAGTTCCTGCTCGACAAGATGAAGGATTCGAAGACCAACGAGGACTTCTTCTCGTCGATGAACCAGTAGCGCCGAATCGCGTTCGGTTCCGCAATGTTCAATTTTGCCGACATCCTCAGCACGGCCGGGCTGATCACGCTCGGTCAGGTGATCCTGATCGATCTCACCATGGCCGGCGACAACGTCGTTATAATGGGAACGCTGACCGCCGGTCTTCCCGAGCGCGAGCGGCGGCGGGTGATCATGCTCGGCGTCGGCATGGCTCTCATCTTCCTGATCGGTTTCGCCCTCATCGCGACCGAGCTGCTCAAGTTCACCGGGCTGGTGCTCGCCGGCGGCCTACTGCTGCTCTGGGTCGCGTACAACATGTACCGCGAGCTCCGCCACGCCCCACCGCCGGGGATCGTCGACGATCCGACCACCGCGGCGATCGAAGGGCCGCCGCGGCGCAAGACCTTCCTCCAGGCCGCGATTCAGGTCACCCTCGCCGACCTCTCGATGAGCCTCGACAATGTCCTCGCCGTCGCCGCCACCGCGCGCGACCATCCTGCGGTGCTGTTCATCGGGCTGGCCTTGTCGGTGACCCTGATGGGCCTTGCCGCCAATCTCGTTGCCCGACTGGTGCAGCGCTACCGCTGGATCGCCTGGGGCGGGCTGTTGATGATCCTCTATGTCGCCGGGCGGATGGTCTACGACGGCGTCGTCGACGAGCATTTCGGCATTCTCCACCTGATCATTCCCGGCTAGGCGCTACCCATGGACGTCACCACCTTCATCACTGCAGCCTCGATCACCGCCTTCATCGAAGTGCTGCTGATCGACCTGGTGCTCGCCGGCGACAATGCGATCGTCGTCGGCGCGCTCGCCGCCGGCCTGCCGGTCGAGCAGCGCCGCAAGGTGATCATGATCGGCATCGTCGCCGCTCTCGTGCTCCGCGTCGGCTTCGCCCTGATCGTCACCCAATTGCTCCAGATCATCGGCCTGATCCTGGCCGGCGGCCTGCTGCTGCTCTGGGTTGCCTGGAAGATGTACCGCGAGCTGCGCCACCAGCCCGACAATCCAGCAACGCCCGCGCACGAGGGTTCGGGGGTGAATCCCGCGAAAAGCTTCGCCGCGGCGGCCTGGGCGGTCGCGCTCGCCGACGTCTCGATGAGCCTCGACAACGTCCTCGCCGTCGCCGGCGCCGCGCGCGAGCATCCCTGGGTGCTGATCATCGGGCTCGTGCTCTCGGTCGCGCTGATGGGCATCGCCGCCAACATCATCGCCAAATATATCGATCGCTACCGCTGGATCGGCTGGTTCGGCCTTGTCGTCATCCTTTGGGTCGCAGGCAAGATGATCTATGACGGGGTTGTCGACCATGAGGTCGGGGTGCTGCGCTATGTCTGGCCCGAGGCCGTCGTCGCGCATTAGGGGCGGCGGGCGCGACGGTCGTCAATTTGCAACTTTTCCGTGCCTAGAATCGGATCATGACGACACCCACCCCTTCGCCGGTGCGCGAATGCACGCATTTCGCCTTCTGGGTGCGGATCCTGCTCTGGGCCTGCCGCCACGCCCGCCGTTAGACGCCTCAGGCGGGATTGGCGGCACTGGCGCTAGGCGGCCGCCGGGACCGCCTCAACACCTTGGCGACCGCCTCAGCCGATATGGTCGGCAAAAAAGGCCTCGGTGCGGCTGTCGGCGCGCTGCGCCGCCGCTTCGCTGCGCCGCTGGCCCGTCTCGGCGGCGAAGCCATGATCCTCGCCCGGATAATCGTGGATCGTCACCCGGGGGTGGTCGTCCAGGCCGGCGTGGATCTCCGCCTGCTTGTCGAGGGTGACGAAATGGTCGGCGCCGGCGATGTGGAGCATCAGCGGCCGTGCGATCGCATGCTGTTCGTGGAGCAGTCCCTCCAGGCCGACGCCATAATAAGCGACCGAAGCGTCGGTATCGGTCCGCGCCGCGCTCATGAAAGCGAGCCGCCCGCCGAGGCAGTAACCCACCAGGCCGACCCGTCCGCCCTCGGGCAGACGACTTCGCGCGGCGCGGATCGCCGCCTCGATGTCGGCGATGCCCTTGTCCTGGTCGAACTTCTGCATCAGCGCGATCGCCTGCTGGAATTGATCGGGGACGTCCGGATCGAGCTCGACGCCGGGCTGCAGCCGCCAGAACAGATCGGGCGCGAGGGCGAGATAGCCCAGCGACGCCCAATGATCGACCTTCTGGCGAATCCCCGGATTGACCCCGAAAATCTCCTGGATGACGATGATCGCGCCGCGCGCCGCGCCCGACGGCTCGGCGATGTAGGTCGAGAAGCTGCCGTCACCCTCGAGCGTGTTGATGTCGATCGTCGCCATAGCTGCGCCTCCTCTTGCGAAGCGCGCGACTATCGCCTTAGACGCGCGCCAGCAAGGATCGCGAAAGGTCAGCAGCATGAAAGTCACGGTCGATGTCGATTGCACGCCCGAAGAGGCACGCCGCTTTCTTGGTCTGCCCGACCTCGGTCCGGTGCATCAGGCCTATGTCGAGAAGATGCAGAAGGCCGTGGCCGACGGGATCACTCCCGAAATGTTCGGCGACATGATGAAGGGGTGGGGGCCGATGAACGAAGCCGGCCTCACTATGTGGCGGCAGATGATGGATCAGATGAGCGGGAAGGCGGGTAGCTGACCGACACCATCTTCGCTTTGTCGTCGGGCGCGCCGCCGGCGGCGATTGCCGTCGTCAGGATCAGCGGGCCCAAAGCCGACGATGCACTGATGGCGCTCGCCGGGACCCTTCCCGAGCCGCGAACGGCGCTGCTGGCGTCATTGCGTCACAATGGTGAAGTGCTTGATAATGCACTTATAATTCGATTTTCCGGGCCGCAGAGCGCGACCGGAGAGAATGTGGCCGAGCTGCATCTTCATGGCGGCCGCTCGGTGGTTGCGGCGGTGCTTGCGGCGCTCGGCGCAATGCCGGGGCTGCGCGCCGCCTCCCCTGGCGAGTTCACCCGCCGCGCGTTCGAGCACGGCCGAATCGACCTCGCCCAGGCCGAGGGCCTGGCCGATCTGCTCGCCGCCGAGACCCAGTCGCAGCGCCGCGCGGCGCTGACCCTCGCCGGCGGCGCGCTCAGCCGGCTGGTCCAGGCCTGGCAGGAACGGCTGCTTGCGCTCGCGGCGCAGCTCGAGGCGGCGCTCGATTTTTCCGATGAGGACGATGTCGGTGGGTTGCCGAGCGACTTTGCCGACGTGCTTGCCGCGCTGACCGGGGAGATCGAGGCCCAGCTGTCGCGGCCGCCGTCCGAGCGGCTCCGCGATGGCGTCCGGGTTGTTATCGCGGGACCGCCAAATGCCGGAAAGTCTAGCCTTTTAAATGCCTTGATCGGCCGCGACGCAGCGATCATTTCGGCCCAGGCCGGCACCACCCGCGATCTGGTCGAGGCGCCGACCGCGATCGGCGGCGCGCCGTTCCTGCTGATCGATACCGCCGGGCTGCGTGAGGGCGGCGACGCAATTGAAGCGATCGGGGTCGAGCGCGCCCGCGCCTCGCTGGCGGCGGCCGACCTTATCCTCTGGCTCGGCGCACCTGGAGACTGTCCCGATCCGGCCCGATCGATCCTGGTTCATGCCAAATCAGACCTCGTTTCTGGCGGTGGCGAAGCCAATGTGGCGGTTTCGTCCAAAACCGGTGATGGGCTGGAGTCCCTGCTCCGATTGCTGATTCAACGTTCAACTTCATTGCTGCCATCGGAAAGCGAGGTTTCGCTGAACGAACGGCATCGCGCAGCCTTTCGCGATTGCAGCAATTGGCTGAAAGAAGCGGAGAATCCCGACCCCGTCATCGCGGCCGAGTCGCTGCGGCAGGCTCGCGCGGCGCTCGATTCGGTGACTGGGCAGGCGGGGGTCGAGGATATGCTCGATTCATTGTTCGGGCGGTTCTGCATCGGAAAGTGAATGTTCCACGTGGAACGAATCGGCTAGAGGCGCGCCGGTGAAGCAAGAATTCGATATCCTGGTGGTCGGCGGTGGCCATGCCGGTACCGAGGCCGCGGCCGCGGCCGCGCGAATCGGCGCGCGCGTCGGCCTGGTCAGCTTTTCGCATGACCAGATCGGGGCGATGTCGTGCAATCCGGCGATGGGTGGGCTCGGCAAGGGCCATTTGATCCGTGAGGTCGACGCTTGTGACGGGCTGATCGCCCGGGCGTCGGATCATGCGGCGATCCATTATCGCATGCTCAATTCCAGCAAGGGCGCCGCGGTGCAGGGGCCGCGCATCCAGGCCGATCGAAAGCGCTACAAGGCCGCGATACAGGCGCTGATCGCGGCGCGCGGCGATCTCAAGGTGGTGGAGGGTGAGGCAGCGGCGCTGCGCCTTGAGGGACGCCGCGTCACGGGGCTGGCGCTGTCCGATGGGCAGGTTCTCGTGGCGAGCGCCGTGATCCTCGCCACCGGCACCTTCCTTGGCGGCAAGCTCCATTTCGGCATGGCCAGCCATGCCGGCGGACGGATTGGCGAACGCGCCGCGACCGTGCTGGCCGGCCAGCTCCGCGCGCTCGGCCTCCCGCTGGCGCGGCTCAAGACGGGGACTCCGCCGCGGCTTGACGGACGCGGTGTGGATTGGGCAGCGCTCGAACGCCAGGATTCCGACGACGGCGACTGGACGATGTCGCCGGTCGGTGCCGGGCGGGTGGCGCCCCAGCTGTTCTGCGCGATCACCCGAACCAATCGCCGCACCCATGACATCATTACCGCGAATCTCGCTCGGTCGCCCCTTTTTGCAGGTGAAATCAGCGGGATAGGACCACGCTACTGCCCTTCGATCGAAGACAAGGTGCACCGCTTCGCCGGGCGTGACGGCCATCAGATATTTCTCGAGCCGGAGGGCCTGGATGACCCGACCATCTATCCCAACGGCATCTCGACCTCGCTTCCCGAGGACGTGCAACTGGCGATGGTCCGCTCGATTGCCGGGCTCGAGCGCGTCGACATCGTTCAGCCAGGCTATGCGGTCGAATATGATCATGTCGATCCGCGCATCCTCGAGCCGACGCTCGCCGTGCGCGACGTGGCCGGCCTTTATCTTGCCGGGCAGATCAACGGCACGACCGGCTATGAGGAAGCGGCCGCTCAGGGCCTGGTCGCCGGCCTCAATGCCGCTGCCTGGGCCGCGGGCGGGCCGCCGATCCTGTTCGAGCGCAGCGACTCCTATATCGGCGTGATGGTCGACGACCTGGTCCTGCAAGGCGTGACCGAGCCTTATCGGATGCTCACTGCGCGGGCCGAGTATCGGCTGCGACTTAGGGCCGACAATGCCGAGGCGCGTCTCACGCCGATGGCAATCGCGGCCGGCTGCGTCTCGCACGAGCGTCGCGCTCATTTCGTTGCCCGACAGAGCGCCCGGGACGCGATCGAGCACCTGCTCCGGCGGGAAGCGAGCGCAGCGCAACTCGGCGCGGCGGGAATCGAAGTGCGCGACGGCGGCGCGAAGCGCAGCCTAAGCGAGTGGCTGCGTTTTCCCGAGCTCGACCGTGTCGGGCTGCTTCGTCTGGCTCCCGAACTGCGCGGCTTTGCGTCGGCGCTGATCGCCGAGGCCGTCCAGGATCACCGCTACGCGCCTTATGTCGCGCGCCAGCAGAGCGAGGTCGAGCGCCTGCGCTCGGACGAAGCGGTGCGTATTCCCGCGACGCTCGATTATAATCTGGTCCCGGGGCTGTCGAACGAGATGGTCGAGCGTCTGTCGAGCGCGCGTCCCGCCACGCTCGGCGCCGCGGCGCGAATTCGCGGCGTCACGCCGGCGGCGCTGGCGGCGATTCTGGTCCATTCCCGCCGAAAAGCGGCCTGATATGGCCGATTCGCGCGCCGATTTCGCGCGGGATCACCATGTTCCACGTGAAACAATGGCGCGTTTCAACGCCTTCGAACAGCTGCTGCGCGAAGAGCACGTCCGGCAAAATCTGGTGTCGGCCGCGAGTCTTGAAGACGTCTGGCGGCGCCACTTTGCCGACTCGGCGCAGTTGCTGCGATTCGTCCCGGCGTCCGATTCGTCCATAGTCGATCTCGGCAGCGGCGCCGGCTTTCCCGGCCTGGTCCTCGCCGCACTCCATGGTGGGCCCGTGACCCTGGTCGAGGAGCGCCGGCTGCGGGTGGAATTCCTACGTCGGGCCGCGCAGCTGCTGGCGGTCGAGGTCGAGATCGTCGCCGCCAAAGCGGAGCGCCTGGCGTCGCGGCCGTTCGACGTCATCACCGCGCGCGCCTTCGCGCCACTGCCCCGCCTGCTCGCGCTCGGGGCGAGGTTTTCCACAATAAATACAATCTGGGTGCTGCCGAAAGGCCGAAACGCGCAGTCCGAACTGGAAGCGCTTGGATCATCGTGGCAGGGTGACTTCGGTCTCGAACCAAGCCTCACCGATCCCGACGCGCGCATCATCGTGGCGCGGCGTGTCGAGCCGAAGGCGAGCAGGAAGTCGGCATGATTCGAATCGCGGTCGCCAACCAGAAAGGCGGGGTCGGAAAGACCACGACCGCGATCAACCTCGCGACCGCGCTCGCCGCGACCGGCTCGCGGGTGCTGCTGATCGATCTCGATCCGCAAGGCAATGCGTCGACCGGCATGGGCATCAGCCAGGCCGATCGCGGCCATTCGAGCTATGAGCTGCTCACCGGGCAGTCGACTCTGGAGCAGGCGGTGGTGCCGAGCGCGGTGCCGCGGCTCGACCTTGTGCCGGCGAAGGTCGATCTGTCCGGTGCTGAGATCGAACTCATTGATTTTGAACGAAGAACTCATCGTCTGGACAATGCCCTCGAGGGCGGCGCCGATGCCCGCTGGGACGTCTGCCTGATCGATTGTCCACCTTCGCTGGGCCTGCTCACGGTCAACGCCTTGATCGCCGCCAATGCGATCCTGGTGCCGCTCCAGGCGGAGTTCTTCGCGCTCGAGGGGCTCAGTCAGCTGCTGCAGACGGTGGAACGGGTGCGCGCCCGCTTCAATCCCGAGCTTTCGATCCTCGGCGTCGCGCTGACCATGTACGACCGGCGCAACAATCTGTCCTCCCAGGTCGCCGACGATGTCCGCGCCTGTCTCGGCAATGTTGTGTTCGACACTGTGATTCCGCGCAACGTCCGGCTGTCCGAAGCGCCGAGTCACGGCATTCCGGCGCTGATCTACGACCATCGCTGCTCGGGTTCGGAGGCCTATATGGCGCTGGCGCGCGAGCTGATCGAGCGGCTGCCGGCGAAAGCGGAGGCAGCATGAAAGACGAGGTTCCCAAGCGGCGGCCGTCGGGCCTTGGCCGCGGCCTTTCGTCGCTGCTCGGTGATATGGCCCAGGAGGCACCGGTCAGCGGCAGCGGCAGCGGCGACATCCGGATCATCTCGGTCGCCAGCATCGAGCCGCACCCCCGTCAGCCGCGCCGTACCTTTGCCGAGGAAGCGCTGGCCGAGCTGGCGGCCTCGATCCAGGCGCGCGGCGTGATCCAGCCGATCGTGGTCCGCCCGCACGGGCACCGCTTCCAGATCGTCGCCGGAGAGCGACGCTGGCGGGCGGCGCAGCGGGCCCAGCTCCACGAGCTGCCCGCAATCGTGCGCGACTTCAGCGACGGCGAAGCGCTCGAAATTGCTCTGCTCGAAAATATCCAGCGTCAGGATCTCAACGCGATCGAGGAAGCGCAGGGTTATAAAAGGCTGATCGAGGAATATGGCCACACCCAGGACGCGCTCGGGCGGATCGTCCATAAATCACGCAGCCATGTCGCCAACCTGTTGAGATTGCTCGACCTGCCACCAAAAGTTCAGGCGCTGGTCGAGTCCGGCGCGCTGAGCATGGGCCACGCCCGCGCGCTCGTTACCGCCGAGGATCCGGTGGGCCTCGCCGCTGAGGTGGTGCGGCGCGGGCTTTCGGTCCGTGAGACCGAAGTCCTGGCCCGCGGCGGCAAGCCGAGCCGTCGTCGTGAAGCACCGGCCGGGCAGCCGGGAGCCAGCGCCGACATCGCCGCGCTGGAGCGCCAGCTGGGCGACATGCTCGGCCTCAGGGTGGCGATCAGGCATGGGCCCAAAGGGGGCCAGGTGACGCTCACTTATTCGAGCCTCGACCAGCTCGACATGATCTGTCAGCGGCTGAGCGGCGAGAAGTTTTAGACTTAAACTAAGGGCCCGGACCCTATTGCCGCAGTCGTGCCGCCTGGCGGCAGATTGCGAACAATTCGGCGTCTGCGGCGACCAGGCCCGGGCCGCCGGGCGCCATGACCTGGCGCTCGGCCTCGGCGAGCCGGCTTATCGCCTTGGCGATCAGATCGGACCGCCATCGTCCGATCATCCGCTCGATCGCGTCTTTCTCCTTGAAGAAGAGTGATTTGCCCGCAGACCCGATGACCGACGCGACGCTGCTGCCCTGCTCGACTTCGGCGCGCAGCCGTGCCGCCACCACCAGCCGCCGAAGCACCGCCCGAATCAGGCTGATGCCTTCCTGTCCCTGGGCGCGAAGCCGCGAAAGCTCGGCTTCGAGCTGCCCGGCATCGCCGCCGATCACGGCGTCGACGAGCCGGCCGAGGTCGCCCTCGCCGGTGTCCGCGCCCAGCGCATCGACCATGTCGTGATCGAGCGGCTGCGGCCGGTCCGGCACGGCGTCGGCATAGAGCGCATATTTGGCGAGTTCCTGCTCGATCACGGCGCGATTGCCGCCAGCGCCTTCGGCGATGCGCCGCGCGACGTCGCCCGGCACGACCAGGCCGAAGCCTCGCGCCAGCTCGCTCACCAGACGGTCGGCGTCGCGCGCATTGGGCAGATAGCTGGCAAAGGCCAGCGCGCCTTTCTCCGCCAAGGCGAGCTTGAGCAGCTTCGACGACGGTTTGAGCGCGCCGGCGACGATCGCCACCGGATTGCCCGCGCCTGGTGACTCGATCAGCGCTTCGAGCGCCGGGAGGATCTCGTCGCCGGCCTGCTCGACCTGAATCCAGCGCTTGTCGCCGAACATCGAAATCGCCGCCGCCTCGTCGGCGAGCCGGGCGGGATCGGCCCTGAGGTCGGCGCCGCTGAGGTCGACCCGCTCGGCGTCATCGCCCATCGCAGCCGCGAGCCGCTTGAGGAGGCTTCGGCTGCCGGCTTCGTCGGGCCCGTGCAGCAGAAAGAATCGCGTGTCGCCGGGCGCGCGCAGCGCACTCTCTATCCGCGCCCGATCGGCCTTCACCGCCCGGCGCCGGTTCGCGACGCGTAGAGCGCGACACGCGCGACGATCTGGTCGGCGAGCTCGACCGACAGCCGCTCCAGGGCGGTCTGTTCGGCCGCAACCGTCGCATATTCGGAGGAGACGACGTCGATTCCGGCGTCCGACCCGGCGGTCGCGTCGAGCAGCACCGTTCCAAGCCGCGCATCGACCAGCCGGTAACGGGCGCGCAGGCTGCGCCGTTCGCGGGTGACCGCATTGTCGCGGCGAATGCCGAAGCCGGTAATGTCGTCATCGAGCTCGATCTCGAGCCGGTAAAGCGGCGCGCCGCGCGCATCGAGCCGGTCCTGGAGCGCGGTGCGCACCAGCCAGCCGGCCCGGCCCTCGATCGGCGCGACCTGCACGCCGTGCAGCGTCTGCGCCACCGGCCCTGCCGCCCCGCCGCTATAGAGCGGGCGCAGCCCGCAGCCGCCGAGCAGCGCCAGCGCCAGCGCGATCGCCAGCCGCGTCATGCGACCACGTTCACGAGCCGATCCGGGACCACGATCACCTTCTTCGGCGGCGCCCCGCCGAGGATGCGCTGCACGTGGCTGTTGGCGACGGCCATCGCCTCCAGCTCTTCCCGGGGCGTGCCCTTCGCCGCAACCTGGGTATCGCGCAGCTTGCCGTTGACCTGGATCGCGATCGTTACTTCGTCCTCGACCAGCAAGGCCGGATCGGCCACGGGCCAGGCCGCCTCGGCGACCAGGCCTTCGCGTCCGGCCGCGGCCCATGTCGCTTCGGCGAGGTGCGGCATCATCGGCGCCACCAGCCGCAGCATCGTCTCGACCGCCGCGCCTCGCGTCGCGGAGGGCGGCGCCTTTTCGATCGCATTGGCCAGCTCGTAGACATTGGCCACCGCCTTGTTGAACGTCAGCGCCTCGATATTCGCCCCGACCGCAGCGATCGTCTGATGGAGCTTGCGCTCGAGCGCGCTGTCCCGATCGGTGCCATTGTCTTCTGCCGCCGCCGAGGCGATCCGCCAGATCCGCTGCACGAACCGCCAGGCGCCTTCAATGCCCGCCTCGCTCCATTCGAGGTCGCGCTCGGGAGGGCTGTCGGAAAGCATGAACCAGCGCACCGCGTCGGCGCCATATTGGTCGACGATCGGATCGGGATCGACGGTGTTGCGCTTGGACTTGGACATCTTTTCGATGCGGCCGGCCGTGACCGGCGCGCCGGTGGCGCGCTCGATCAGCTTGCCGTCTTTGTCCTCGATCTCGTCGGGGTTCACCCAGCGCCCATCGGGCACGCGATAGGTTTCGTGGGTCACCATTCCTTGCGTGAACAACCCCCGGAACGGCTCCGCGATCTCCAGCCGCCCGAGATGCTGGAGCGCGCGGGTCCAGAAGCGGGCATAGAGCAAATGGAGGATCGCATGCTCGACTCCGCCAATATATTGGTCGACCGGGAGCCAGTGGGTCGCGACCGCCTTGTCGAACGGCCGGTCGGCTGGCTGGCTCGCGAAACGAACGAAATACCAGGCAGAATCGACGAAGGTGTCGAGGGTGTCGGTCTCGCGCACCGCCGCAGCGCCGCAGCGCGGGCAGGCGACGTGCTTCCAGTCCGGATGCCGCTCGAGCGGGTTGCCGGGAATATCGAAGGTGACGTCTTCGGGCAGCACCACCGGGAGCTGATCCCGAGGCGCCGGCACCGCGCCGCACGCGGCGCAATGGATGATCGGGATCGGCGTGCCCCAATAACGCTGGCGCGACACCCCCCAGTCGCGCAGCCGCCAGACCGTGGTGCCTTCGCCCCAGCCTTCGGCTTCGGCGCGGCGAATGATCTCGCTTTTGGCGGCCTCGACGCTCATGCCGTCAAGGAAGCGCGAATTGACCAGCACGCCGTCGCCGCTCTCGGCCTCGCCTTCGACCGGCCGGTCCGCATCCTCGATCGACGCCGCGACGACGCGGATGATCGGCAGGCCATATTTGCTGGCGAATTCGAAGTCGCGCTGGTCGTGCCCGGGCACGCCGAAGATCGCGCCGGTGCCATAGTCCATCAGCACGAAATTGGCGATGTAGACCGGAAGCCGCCGCGCGGGATCGAGCGGGTGAACGACCTCGAGGCCGGTGTCGAAGCCCTTTTTCTCGGCGGTCTCGAGCTCGGCGGCGGTGGTGCCGCCCTGCCGGCTCTCGGCGATGAAGGCGGCGATTTCGGGGCGGGTCTCACCCAGCGCCAGCGCGATCGGATGGTCGGGCGACAAGGCCGCGAAACTCGACCCGAAGATCGTGTCGGGGCGGGTTGTGAACACCTCGAACCCGTCATGGCCGGCGATCGGCTCGGCGAGCCTGAACGTGAAGCGCATGCCGCGGCTCTTGCCGATCCAATTCTCCTGCATCAGCCTGACCTTGTCGGGCCAGTCTTCGAGCGCGGCGAGGCCGTCGAGCAACTCCTCGGCGAAATCGGTGATCTTCAGGAACCACTGGTTCAGCTTGCGCCGCTCGACCAGCGCTCCCGAGCGCCAGCCGCGGCCGTCGATCACCTGCTCGTTGGCGAGCACCGTCATGTCGACCGGGTCCCAATTGACCTCGCTCTGTTTGCGATAGACCAGGCCGGCCTCGAACAGGTCGAGGAACAGCGCCTGCTCGTGTCCATAATAAGCGGGATCGCAGGTCGCGAGCTCACGGCTCCAGTCGAGCGCGAAGCCGAGCCGCTTCAGCTGCGTCTTCATCTTCGCGATATTGGCCCGGGTCCATTCGCCCGGATGGACGTTGCGCTCCATCGCGGCATTTTCGGCGGGCATGCCGAACGCGTCCCACCCCATCGGGTGAAGCACCTCATAGCCGTTCATCCGCCGGAAGCGGGCGAGCACGTCCCCCATCGTGTAGTTGCGGACATGGCCCATGTGGATATGCCCCGACGGATAGGGGAACATCTCCAGGATATAGGCCTTGGGGCGGGGGCTCTCGTCCGAGGCGCGGAACGTGCCCGCCTCTTCCCAGACTTTCTGCCAATGCGCATCGGCCTGCAGCGAATTGAAGCGCGATGCCATCGCGAAACGCTTTCTCGATAATGTGAGCTTCTTAGCCGATGGTGGCGTTCCGCCGCAGATCGCGGGCGCGGGTGAGGATGATCTCCTCGAGCCGCTGCACCGTCGCCGCGGTCACCGGCGCTTCGATCCACTGGCCATTCTGCAGCATCTGGCGCGAGGCGGTGACGCGCAGCGCGTCGGCGCGCAGGTCGCGGTCGAGGATCATCGCGGTCAGCTTGACCCGTTCCGTCGGATTGCTGGGGTTCGCATACCATTCGGTGACGATCACCCCGCCATTGGAATCGCTCTGGGCGAGCGGCGCGAACGAAAGGGTGTCGAGCGCGGCCCGCCACAGATAGGCGTTGACGCCGATCGTCGTCGTCTCCCTTGCGGCAAGATCGGCGCGTCGCGCGCGCTGCTCGGACGAACGTCCGAACATGCCGCCGCCGTCGCCCCGGAAGATCCCGCAGCCAGCAAGCAGTAAGGCGCCGGCGGCAGCCGCGGCGAGAGGGGAAAGGCGAGCCATGATGGAATCCTTGGAAAACGTCAGATCTCGCGCCGTTATAGAGAGGCGCGCGGACGCGGCAAGCGTCTCGTGGCCCCTGTCGCGGTGTTGTCACATCCGCGCTTCATCGGTCGGCAGGCCGAGTTGTGGGAAGTTTGCAACAGCCGGAATGATTCACATCTGTCTTGGGGCCCGGTCCTAGGAACCGGGGCCGAGTCGTACTAAGTGCCGAATCGGATTGGAGTCGCAGACTTGAATGGGCTTCGGGGCATTGCTGGGGCAGGAAGCGCGTCGCTCGTAGCGATCGCGCTGCTGATCGCGCCTGCCTTGGCCGAAACCAGCCTGCGGACCAAGGCACGTCCGGCGCCGTCGGTGGCCGCCCGCCCGCTGGGTGCATTCACCCCGGCCGTATCCGATCCGCGGCTCGCCGCCTTGCTTGCGCGGCGCGGCGGCACCGCGGTCAGCGCCGATTTCCGTTTCACCCCGGCCGCCGCCTCGGCCGATCGCAGCCGCGCCGTTCGCGTCGCGGTGCGGGCGCGGGTGCAGACCCCGGCCGAGGCCGCACGCAGCGTCATCGCCGCCTCTTCGGCGACTCCGGTCAGCGCGATCACGCCGAGCTCCTACAATCTCGGCGTCTCGCTCGGCTGGCGGCGCTTCGCCTTGTCGGGTGACGTCGCCCAGACCGAAGGCGGCGTCCTCCCCGGCCACCGCGATTCGGCGCAGGTCGGGATGAGCTACCGCGCCAACCGCCGGCTGACCGGCCGGGTCGCGGTCAACGCCGAACGCACCGAGGGCAATCAGCGGATCGTCGCCGACGACGAGGCCTATTCGCTCGATGTCGGCGGTGCCTTCTCGATCGCCCGCAACGTCGATCTGACCGGCGGCGTGCGCTACCGCATCGCCCGCGACCGGCTTGAGCCGCTCCAGCGTGACGAGCGTCGCGACAGCCAGGCGGTCTATATCGGCACCGCCTTCCGCTTCTAGGGCCCGGCCCTAAGCCCGCCAGGTGTCGATTCCCGCCCAGCCATAAGCACCCAGCGCCGCGAGACTTTTGGCGCGCTCGGGGTTCATCCCGCCGAGGGCGATCACCGGCAGCGACGTACGGCGGGCGAGCAGGGCGAAGCGCTGCGGCCCCAGCGCCGCGGCTTCGGGATGGCTGCGGGTCGGATGAAGCGGCGAGAGAAAGAGGAAATCCGCTCCGGCGCGCTCGGCGGCGCGGATCTCGCGCAGATCGTGGACCGGCGCGCTGCGCAGACCCCGGCCGCCGCCCCGGCCATGGCTGCCGTCCGCACCCCAGATCTTCGCCTGTGCGGCGGATCCGGCGAGCAGCAGCACCAGGCCGCGCTCGCGCGCGATCCGCCTGACCTGCTTGAACAGCGCCCGGCGCTCGGTATGCGGCAGGCCGTAGTGGCGGAAGACGACGCCGCCACCGCGCGGCAGCCGGCGAAGCGCGTCGAACAGCCCATCGCCGAGCCGTTCGTCGGTCATCAGCCAGAGGCGCGGCAGAGGCTGGCGGGGGCGCATCGCCCTTTCTATAGCAGCGCCGATGAGCGGCGCATCGGAAAGGCTGGCGGAGGTTCACGCCCGGATCGCCCGCGCTGCCGCACCCGCGGGCCGCACGGCCGACGACGTTACCCTGATCGCGGTTTCCAAGACCCAGCCGGCCGAGGCGATCACGCCGCTGATCGCGGCCGGTCAACGCGACTTCGGCGAGAATCGGGTGCAGGAAGCGCGGGCCAAATGGGCCGCGCTTCGCGCCGGCCACCCGGAGGTCAGGCTCCATCTGATCGGGCAGCTCCAGTCGAACAAGGCCGAGGACGCCGTGCTCCTGTTCGACGCGATCCATTCGGTCGACCGGCTGTCGCTGATCGACGCGTTGGCGAAGGCGATGGACAAGACCGGCTGCCGCCCGGCCTGCTTCGTCCAGGTCAATATCGGCGATGAACCTCAGAAAGGCGGCTGTCCGGTCGCCGAACTGCCCGCTTTGCTCGATCGCGCCCGCGCGCTGCCGATTGTCGGCCTGATGTGTATCCCGCCGGAGGGAGTCGAGGCCGCGCCTTATTTCGCCCTCCTCGCCAAGCTCGCGCGGCGTCATGGCGTCAGCGGGCTCAGCATGGGGATGTCGGCCGACTATGAGAGCGCGGTGATGATCGGCGCCAGCCATGTCCGGGTCGGCACCGTTCTGTTCGGAGCGAGGGCCGTAGCCGATGGCTGACGCCCTGATCTTCGATTTCGACGGCGTGCTGCTCGAAAGCGAATATGCCGGCAACAAGCAGATCGCCGACTATCTGACCGCGATCGGCCATCCGACCACGGTCGAGCAGGCGATGCACCATTTCATGGGCCTTTCCGGGCGAGATTTCCTCGCCGCGATCGAGCGCTGGATCGGCCATCCGATCCCGGACAGCTTCCACGGCGTGCGCGAAGAAGAGGATGTGCGGGTGCTGGCCGAGGGCCTCGAGGAGGTCGCCGGCGCGGTGGCCTTCATCCGCGCGCTGCCGCCGGACCTGCCCAAGGCGGTCGCTTCGTCGAGCTCGACCGACTGGATCGTCCGTCATCTCGGCCATCTCGGCCTCGCCGGCGTGTTCGGCGACATGATCTTCAGCGGTGGCGAACATGTCGCGCGCGGCAAGCCAGCGCCCGATCTCTATCTCCACGCTGCCGCCGCGCTCGGCGTGCCGATCGCGCGTGCCGTGATCATCGAGGATTCGCCGGTCGGCGTCGAAGGCGCGCTCGCATCGGGCGCCGAAGTGATCGGCCTCGTCGCCGGCCGCCATTGCCTGCCCGGCCATGCCGAACGGCTGCGCGCGCTCGGCGTCCGTCACATCGCGCGAAATTTCGACGAGGTCGCCGCTTTGCTCGGCTGGGGTGCGTCCTAGAGCTGATGCCCGCTGCGATCGCGCTTGGTATCGAGATAAAAGCGGTTGTGGGCACCGGCGGCGACCTTGAGGGGGACCCGCTCGACGACCTCGATCCCCTCACCGGCCAGCGCCGCGGCTTTGCGCGGATTGTTGGTCAGCAGTCGCACCGCGCCGCGCGCCAGCTTCTCCAGCATCCGCGCGGCCACCGCGAAGTCGCGTTCGTCATCCTGGAAGCCGAGCCGGAGATTGGCGTCGACGGTGTCGAAACCCTGATCCTGCAGCGCATAAGCGCGCAGCTTGTTGACCAGGCCGATGCCGCGCCCCTCCTAGCGCAGGTAAAGCAGGATTCCCCAGCCGGATTCGGCGATCGCCGCCAGCGCGTCTTCGAGCTGCGGCCCGCAATCGCATTTGAGCGAGCCCAGAGCGTCGCCGGTCAGACATTCGCTGTGCACCCGAACCAGCGGCGGCGCCGAACCGGGCGCGCCGATCAGCAGCGCGACATGCTCAATGGTGTCGCCGTCCGAGCGGAAGGCGACGATTTCGGCCTGCTCGGCGAACCGGTTGGGCAGCCGCGCGCGCGACACGATCCTGAGGTCGCTGCCGAAGCCGAACGCCTCGACGTCGTCGGCGGCGACGCGCGCTTCCGCGGCGCCGCCCTGACGGGTGAACAAGGCGGGAAGCAGTCCGGCAAGCCGCGCCAGCCGCAGTGCCGCGCGCGCGGTCGGCGACGAAGCGAGCGCCGCGGTCTGGAACGGTCCCTTGAGCGGCGTCGCCAGGTCGAGCGCAGGATCGGCGACCGCGGTCGCGCCATCGAGATCGAGCCATGGGCTGCGCTTGATCAGCACCGGCTCGGTCGGCAGCGCCTCGCGCTGGTTGGTGAGCTTCAGGGTCGCCGCGCGATGGCCCGAGACGAGCAGATCGGCGGGCTGGTCGCCGTCGAACGCGGCCAGGCTCTCGGCGTCGGCGGTCTCGATCGCAAGGAAGAGAATGTCGCCCACCGCCACCGGCCAGCCGCGCCGGAGGGCGTCGATCGCGCGGGCAACGTCCCGCGCGCCGCTCAAATCGAGAATTCCGTCATCAGCGGCACATGGTCGGACGGCCGGGTCCAATTGCGGCACGGCTCGTAAACCTTGTGCGCCCGCGCCAGCTTCGCGATGTCCCCTGTCGCCCACATATGGTCGAGCCGCCGGCCGCGATCATTCCTGGTCCAGTCGGGCGAGCGATAACTCCACCAGGTGAACAGCCGGTCGGGGGCGGGCACGAAGACGCGGCCGAGATCGACCCATTGATTGCTCGCCTGGAGCCTGGTCAGCGCCTCGACCTCGACCGGAGTGTGGCTGACGACGTTGACCAGCTGCTTGTGGCTCCAGACGTCACATTCGAGCGGCGCGACGTTGAGGTCGCCGACCAGGATCGTCGGACAGTCGCAGCTTTCCGACCAGCGCGTCATCCGTTCGATGAAGTCGAGCTTCTGGCCGAATTTGGGATTTTGCGCGCGGTCGGGAACGTCGCCCCCGGCGGGGACATAGACATTTTCCAGTCTGATGCCGCAGTCCAGCCGCACCCCGACATGGCGCGCCTCGCCGTTCGCCTGCCAGTCGCGGCGATCCTCCTCGCGCATCGGCACCTTGCTGACGATGGCGACGCCATGGTGCATCGGCTGGCCGCAGATGATGATGTGATTGTAGCCCAGGCGGCGGAACATCCCCTCGGGAAACTCGGCGTCGCGGACCTTGGTTTCCTGCAGGCAGAGGATATCCGGCGCCTCCTCGATCAGGAACTTGTCGACGATGTCCGTCCGCGCACGGATGCTGTTGATGTTCCAGGAGGCGATCTTGAGAGACGACATGGGCGGGGGCTTAGCGGCAGGAGGCGTGCCTGTCGATGAGTGGTGGACAGGGAAAGGCCCCCGCTCCGGGGGCGTGGAGCGGAGGCCTACCAAGCGTTGATACGCGAGGTCAATTGCATCGGCGCGGTTCGGGCAACAGGGGGAAAACCCGAAAACAGCGCCCCCGCAATTGAAGTCCCGTTTCTAACCGGAACCACCTGTCGCCCCGATGAACAACGTGCAGCCGAGACGGGGATCCGAACCCTAGCCGCGCGGACCCCGCGGCCGCGGATCCCGCCAGCGGAACGCGCTGTCGGCGACCGGCACGTTGAAGCGCTGTCCGGTGAGCCGCACGCTGGTCAGGTGATTTTGCGCGTCGATCGTGTTCCAGCCCTGCAGGATCAGTCCTGAGGGGGCGTTCGCTGCTTTGGCGAAGGCCAAAGTGATCGTGCCGAATTCGCGTCGGCGCGGATCGCGCGCCTCGAGCATCAGGATCTGATCGTCGTTGCGGACGACGCGGGCGAAGCGGCGCAGATCCTGACTCGGATCGAGCAGCACCGAGAGCGGCGAATCGCCGATCGGCCAGCGCTGCACCTGACGCACGTCATAGTCGACGAAGGTCAAGGCGCGGCCGTCGCCGACGATCAGCATGTTGGCGGCGCGGCCATAATCGAACCGGATCCGGCCTGGCCGCTTGATCGTCAGCGTCCCCGCCAGGCTCCGGCCGCGGCGGTCGGTCTGGGTGAAGGTCGCGGTCATCGTGTCGATCGCGCGCAGATGCGCCTGGACCTGGGCGAGGCCGGTCGGTGCCTGGGCGCTGAGCGCGGTCGGAACGACGGCCGTCGCCAATGCCAGCGGCGCCGCTGCCGCAAGAACGAATGCGCGGAAACGCAGCATGAATCATCCTCCATCGAATTGTCGGCGCTATCCCGATCCGCGCTTGAATGCCCCGTGAACCCGCCAGTTCCGCGAGTTAGCCTAGCCAAAAGCCAAGCTGCATCTGCCGTCACGGCTGCTCGTCAAGTCACATTGAGCAAGTATGTCCATTCCCAGCAAGGCTTCGAACTGAAACGCGTTCGTGAGCTCGAAGCCAATGATTTCATCGAAGATGAACGGAAAGCGGGGCGCATCGCCAATCTCGCCATCGGGCATCAGGCCGACCCGGAAGAGAAAGCGATCGGCCTGCCCTTCTCCCTGCGCCGAACCAATCGGCCGCTTGCCGCGGCCGCTCAATCCAAGTGCGTCCGCCACATTCCGGGTTATGCCGCTCGTTGTCGAACCGGTGTCAACGAGTGCTGCACCCTCAAGGCCGGTTAAGTCGCCAGCTGGAGCGGGCGGTAGGATCAGCACTGGAAGAACGATTCGGCGGGATTCTCGTCGCCAGCTAATTCCCAACATGGGACCAGAAGCCGAGATCAATCGGCTCGTCTGTCACCTCCTGAATGGAGAAAATCCCGTCAGGAAACGTGTTCAGGCCAGCCCGATAGGCATCGCCGGGTCTGTCGAAAAAGTCGACGATCTTGCCATCTCGCATCAACGCCAGTTGATCCCGATGGTCGGATAGGATTTCCGCAAGCACGCGCACAAACGCATCATAGTTGCGATCAACCTCGTGCCGTTGTCTTGCAGCATCCATGATCGACCCCAACGGTTTGGCGCTAGATTGACACGATTCGCCGAGCCATCAAGATGATTTCGGCAAGGCGAGTCAGCGGCGAGCCCAATCGAATCCAAGTGGCCTATTTTACGCCAATGAGTGCGGCTTGGACTTCAGTTTCGAGTTCTGAAGCTCAGACCAGCGGCCGGCCCTCGGGGTCGACCAGCACCTCGCGGCGGCCGACATGGTCGGGGGCGCTGACGAAGCCCTCCTTCTCCATCCGCTCGATCAGCCGCGCGGCGCTGTTATAGCCGACGCGGAGCTGGCGCTGGAGATAGGAGGTCGATGCCTTCTGGCTCTCGGCGACGACCTGGACCGCCTTGCGGAAAAGCTGGGTCTCGGCATCGTCCTCGCCGATCGGCTGGCCTTCGAACATATAGCCGCCGTCCTCGGGCTCCTCGGTCACCGCCATCACATAGTCCGGCGTGCCCTGGCCCTTCCAATGGTCGGCGACCGCACGCACCTCCTCGTCGGTGACGAACGGCCCATGGACCCGCGCGATCTGCTTGCCGCCCGGCATGTAGAGCATGTCGCCCTTGCCGAGCAGCTGCTCGGCGCCCTGCTCGCCGAGGATCGTCCGGCTGTCGATCTTCGAGGTGACCGAGAATGAGATGCGGGTCGGCAAATTGGCCTTGATGACGCCGGTGATGACATCGACCGACGGCCGCTGGGTCGCCATGATCAGGTGGATGCCGGCGGCGCGCGCCTTCTGGGCGAGCCGCTGGATCAGGAACTCGACCTCCTTGCCGGCGGTCATCATCAGATCGGCAAGCTCGTCGACGACGACGACGATCTGCGGCAGGATCTCATATTCGAGCTCCTCCATCTCGTAGCGCGGCTGGCCGGTCTCGGGGTCGTAGCCGGTCTGGACCCGGCGGCCGAGCGGCTGCCCCTTCATCTTGGCTTCGCGAACCTTGGCGTTGAAGCTGGAGAGCTGGCGCACGCCGACCGAGGCCATCATCCGGTAGCGTTCCTCCATCTGCTCGACGGTCCATTTGAGCGCGCGGATCGCCTTGGCGGGCTCGGTGACGACCGGCGCCAGCAAATGGGGGATACCGTCATAGACGCTCAGCTCGAGCATCTTCGGATCGATCAGGATCATTTTGCACTGCTCGGGCGTCAGCCGGTAGAGCAGCGACAGGATCATGCAGTTGAGCCCGACCGACTTGCCCGAGCCGGTGGTGCCGGCGACCAGCAGATGCGGCATCGGCGCGAGATCGGCGACGACCGGATCGCCGGCGATGTTCTTGCCGAGGATGATCGGCAGCTGCGCGACCTGATCCTCGAAGGCGGGGCTGGCGACGAGCTCGGAGAGGATCACCATCTCGCGCTTGGCGTTGGGGAGCTCGATCCCGATCACGCTGCGGCCGGGGATCGTCGCGACGCGCGCCGACAGCGCCGACATGTTGCGGGCGATATCGTCGGCCAGCTGGATGACCCGGCTCGCCTTGATCCCGCTCGCCGGCTCCAGCTCGTACATCGTTACCACCGGCCCGGGCCGGACTTCGACGATCTCGCCCTTGACCGAGAAATCGTCGAGCACCGATTCGAGCAGCCGCGCATTGCGCTCGAGCGCGGCCCGGTCGAGCTGAACATTGACCGGCGGCGGGGGCGGGATGAGCAGGTCGATCGACGGCAGGGTATAGCTGTCGCCGAGCGCGAGCGACGGCTGACGTTCGCGTAGCGGTCGGCGCACGGCCTCGCCCGTCCTGGGACGGTCGGCGATGACCGGGCCGCGCGGCTCGGGCGCGGCGACCACCGGAGCGCGGGCGGGGCGGTCGTCGGGCTCGGGCAGCTCCTGGTCCTCGCCGTGCGCGACCGGAATCCGGCGCGCCGCCAGCCAGCGCCGCTCCTCGACGGTGAGGCCGAGACCGCGAAGGCAGCAGGCGGTGCCGCCGGCCGCGGCGAGCAGCACGATGGCGATGCGGAACGGCGTCGCGATCGCCGGACCGCCGAGCTGCGCGAGCCCGAGCTCGGCCAGCCTGGCGAGACCAAGGCCGACAGCGCCGCCCCAGCCGGCCGGGAGCCCGATCACCGCGCCGCCGACGAGGAGCCCGGCCGCGGCGCCGATCAACGCAATCCCGGTCAGGGTCAAAGCGAGCGAACGCACCCAGCGCCCGGGCTCGACCCCGCGCGCAAGCCGCAGACCGACGACGAACAGCAGCGGCAGGACCAGGCCGATCGGCGGGCCCAGCAGGCTCAGCATCAGGTCCGCCGACCAGGCGCCGGTACCACCCAGCCAGTTGCCGACCGGACCGCCCGCGGCGGTGTTGAGCGAAGGATCGCTCGGCCGATAGCTGACCAAAGCGAGCAGAGCGAGGACCGCGCCGAGGCTGAGCGCGACGCCGGCGGTCATCACACCGAAGCGCCGCGCGAGCGCCCGCGCCGCCTCGCGCCACCGCTCGAGCCGGCCCGGACGCTCCTTGCGCGCTGTCGTCGCCGCCATGTTCGTGCCCCAAATGTTCCCGTTCCCTTCATGCGCTTCGCCGGACTCCCGGGTCAAGCGCTTGGCGTTGCTCGACGGGAGCAGTAGAGCGGAAAAATGGAGCGCGCGGACGTCATCATCCTCGGCGGCGGCCTCGTCGGGCTGACGTTGGCGATCGCACTCGACCGGCACGGCCTGGCCAGCATCGTCGTCGATCCCGCCGAGCCGGAAAAGCAGGTCTCCCCGACCTATGACGGCCGCGCCACTGCGGTCTCGAGCTCGTCGTGGCGGATGCTCGAAGCGCTCGGGGTCGCGGAACGGCTCGCGGGGCGAACCTGCCCGATCGGCGCGATCCGGGTCAGCGACGGCCTCGCGCCCGGCGGCATCCTGTTCGCGCCTGACGGCGATGGCGCGGGGCTCGACGATCCGCTCGGCATCATGGTCGAGAATCGGCTGCTCCGCGCCGCTTTGCGCGAAACCGCCTTGGCCGGCACCAGGATCAATCTGCTGATGCCGTCGCGGCCGGGCGAAATCGTTCGCGACGGCGACGGCGTTCGGGTCGCGCTCGACGACGGTCGGCTCGCCGCTGCGCCGGTGCTGGTCGGCGCCGAAGGACGCAACTCGCCGATCCGCGAGGCGGCGCACATCCCGCTCGCGCGCTGGCGCTACGATCATGTCGCGATCGTCGCGACCATCACCCATGAGCGCGCGCACGAGCATGTCGCTTATGAGATCTTCTATCCCGCCGGGCCGTTCGCGATCCTGCCGATGCTCGCTGGGGAGGATGGCCGGCCGCGCTCCGCGATCGTCTGGTCGGTCAAGGCCGCCGATGCGCCGGCAACGCTCGGCCTGCCCGAGCGCGCGCTAGCGCATGAGATCGAGAAAAGGATGGGCGGCTTCCTCGGGCCGGTGAGTCTCTCCGGGCCGCGCTGGAGCTATCCGCTCGGCTTTCATCATGCGGCGCGGATCACCGATCGGCGGCTCGCGCTGGCCGGCGACGCCGCGCACGGCATTCATCCGATCGCCGGCCAGGGCCTCAACCTCGGCTTCCGCGACGCAGCCGCTTTGGCCGAGACGCTGGTCGAGGGCGCGCGGATCGGCATCGACCTTGGCGACGCCCAGCTGCTCGCGCGCTACGAGCGCTGGCGCAGCCTCGACACGTTCATGGTGGCGATGGCGACCGACACGCTCACCCGGCTCTACGGCGTTCCAGGCCGGGTCGCCTCGGGGATCCGCCGGTTCGGCATGGGTGCCGTGCAGCGGATCGGGCCGCTCAAGGACCGGCTGATGGCCGAGGCCCGCGGCGAATCGGGCGACCTGCCCTTATTGCTGCGCGGGCTTCCGATCTAACCGGCGCGCTTCCTCGATCAGCAGCACCGGAACCCCGTCACGGATCGGGAAAGCGAGACCGGCGGCGTCCGAGACCAGCTCACCGGCCTTGGCGTCATGACGCAGCGCGGTCCGGCTGATCGGGCAGACCAGCCTGTCGAGCAAAGCGGGATCCAGCGTCATTGCAGCGTCTCGGGTCCGTCGGCGCCGCCCGGAGCCATGCGCTGGAACTGCATGAACTGGACCAGCAGATCGGCGCGGGCCGCGAGATCGGACGCCTCGAGCAAGGCCTGTTTCGAGCCGACGTCGAGCGGGGCGATCTGGGCGATGCCGTTGACCAGCATTTCATCGTCGAGCCGCGCGACCGAATCCCAATCGACGATATAGCCGAGCGAATCGGCATAAGCGCGCGATTCGCGCTCGATTTCGGCGCGCTGGGCGATGCCAAGCACGATATCGCTGTCCTCGTCGAACCCGCTGCGGTCGGCGTCGACCTGGCGATAGGGGGTTTCGACCTCGGCCTCGCGCGCGATACGGAACCGGCTCAGCCCCTCGAGCACGATGTTGAAGCGGCCGTCGTCGAGCTCGTCGCACGCGGAGATCCGGCCGATGCAGCCGATTTCGAACAGAGCCGGCGGCTCCATCTCGTCCCTGGGCTGGATCATCGCTATCAGCCGGTCGCTGGCGAGCGCGTCGCGGATCATCGCCCGGTAGCGCGGCTCGAAAATGTGCAGCGGCAGCTGGCTGCCGGGAAAGAGGAGCGCCCCGGCGAGCGGGAAGATCGGCACCCGAAGGAGCACGCTCTCCATCAGCCGAAGAGGATTTCGGAGAGCCGACGACGCTGGGTGGCCGTCCAGGGGTCTTCGAGCCCGGTCGCCTCGAAAAGCTGGAGCAGCCGCTTGCGTGCCGCGCTGTCATTCCATTCGCGGTCGCGTCGGATGCTTTCGATCAACTGGTCGGCGGCGCCATCGCGATCACCGCGCGCGGTCAGTGTGCCGGCGAGCTCGTAGCGGGCCTCGTGATCGTCCGGATTGCTCGCGATCCGCGCCTCGAGATCCTGAGAATCGCCAGCCGGCGCGATCTCGGCCAGTGCCAGCGCCGAGCGGGCGCGGGCGATCGCCGGGTCCTTCTCGATCTTGTCGGAAAGGCCCTCCAGCTTCGCCCGGGCCTCGTCGACCTGACCGGCGGCGATCAGCGCGCGCGCCAGCCCGCCGACCACTTCGGGATTATCGGGAGCCATATCGAAAATCTGCTGGAAGATGTTGACCGCCCGCGCCGTGTCTCCCTCGGTAAGCACCTGCTCGCCCATCGCGATCAACGGCTCGATCTCGGCTTCGAGCTGCTGCGCCTCGCCCTGGACCGGCAATTGGGCGAGCAATTGGTCGAGCGCGCCGGACAGCTGGCCCTCGGTGCGCGCCGAGGACAGGTCGGCGACCGGCTGGCCCTGGAAGATCGCATAAACGGTGGGGATCGACTGGATGCGGAACTGGGCGGCGATGAGCTTCTCCTCATCGACATTGATCTTGACCAGCTTGACCCCGCGGTCGGCATATTGCGCCGCGACCTTCTCGATGATCGGGGTGAGCTGCTTGCAGGGGCCGCACCACTCCGCCCAGAAATCGAGGATCACGACCGCGCTCATGCTCGGCTCGACGACGTCTGTGCGGAATTTCTCGGCCGCTTCGCGCTCGTTTGCGCTCATGCCCAATGTCGCCACGTTGATACTCTCCGAAGGCTTCCTATCTGCGCCCTATGTGGGATGGCGGCCCGGTCTGCCAAGCCCATGCTTTTGCAGCGCCGTCGGGACTTGCCGGGCAGAAAGGCCCATGCTAGCAGCCGCCGCCTTACCCGGACCGGTCGGCCGGTCCGCTCAGAGCGGGCGTAGCTCAGGGGTAGAGCACAACCTTGCCAAGGTTGGGGTCGAGGGTTCGAATCCCTTCGCCCGCTCCAGCTTTCCGCTGTCCGGCCCGGATACATGGGTAACACAATGTACCGGAGACATAGGTTACAACCTCGCGCCGAATGGCTTGGCCTTCCAGTGCCGAGCGCTTATGCGCCGCGCATGAAGAAACACGCCCTCGTCGCCGTCGCCGCATTTGCCTTTGCGGGCTGCTCCTCCGCCGAATCGAACAACCAGGCCGAAGCCGCGCCGCCGCCCGCGCCGCCGGTTCAGGCGCCCGCCGCTCCGGCGACGCCGCAATCGGGCAATTTCACCACCGCGTCGGGGCTCGGGGTCGAGACGCTGACGCGGGGGACGGGACCCCGGCCGCAGCTCGGCGACAGCGTGATGGTGACCTATGAGGGCCGGCTGACCGACGGCACCTTGTTCGATTCGAGCGCCGAGCCGGTGCAGATGACGGTCGGCACGCTGATTCCCGGCTTCAACGAGGGCCTGCTGCTGATGAACAAGGGCGGGCGCTACCGGCTGCGCATTCCGGCGATGATCGGCTATGGCGCCGAGGGCGCGGGCGGCGTCATCCCGCCTTATGCCGATCTCGAATTCATCGTGACTCTGGTCGACGTGACGCACGCGGCGCCGGCCGAGCCGTTGGCGCCGGCGGGAAACTAACGCACCTTCTGGTCATCGAGGTCTCGCTGCCGGACGCGGAGCCGCCGGGGCGGCTGGCCGTCGCGCCGGGGCCGGCGCGCGCGCTTGCGGCTGGACAGCGGGCGCGGCCGGAACCGGGCGCGGCTCGAGCAAAGCAGCGGTTTCGATCGCGTCCAGCGCGCGGCGTGCAGCGACATAGCGGCGCGCGCCCAGGATCCAGTCGCGGGAATGATCGCGCCCGGGCAGACGCATGACTTCGGCGAGCGCGACGTCGACCTGGCCGGCCTCGAGCCGCCGCGTCGCGCGGCGCAGCCGCTCGGCGGGCTCGGGCGACGGCGTGCCTTCACGACGCACCGTGATCAGGCTGCCGAGCTCCGCCTTGAACGCGCTCCACCAGCTCTGATCGGGGCCGGCGCCGATCAGATGCGACCCTGCCTGCTGCAGCCCGTCCTGCAATTCCTGCAGGGTCACCGGCTGCCGCGCGGCGGCGATGATCGTGCCGACCGCCTGCGGCTGGGTGTCGCCGAACCTCTGCTGCAGCAGCGATTCGAGGAAGCCGAGCGCGACGCCCCGGTCGAGCGCACGGCGCGCGGCAAAGGCGACCAGCAGCCCTTCGGCGCGATCGGCATTGCCGACCGCGGCCCGCGCCTCGGTGCCGACCTGGCCGACGCGCTGCTCGAGCGCGGCGACCCGCCGGGTGATCTCGGGATCGATCACGATCCGTTCGGGCGGGGAGTCGGCTGACCCGTCCTCGGTCTCGATTTCGGGTGCCGGCGCCGGGGATGGCGCCGGCGGCGCAGTCGCGACTGCGGCCTCGCGCGCCGGCGCGATGCCGATCAGGCGCGCCCCCGCGTCCCAGCGCGACAGCAGCCAGCCCATCGCGGCGAGGCCAAGCAGGAAGAACAGGCCGGGAAGCACCAGATAGGTCAGCATCGGACGCCGCCGCGGCGGTGACCGCATGTCGATCGGTTCGTAGTCGCCGTTCATTCGCCGTCAGTCTGGCACAGCTTGGCGGCAAGCTCCAGCAAGGCTTCGTCGCGCGGCGCGGCGGCGACCGCCACGTCTTCCCAGCCCGTGCCGGCGGCGCGCGCGGCCGCGGCGCTGATCGCGGCGATCGCGATCGACCCGCGCCGATCGCCGACCAGCATGGCGAACCAGGACGCGGCGCGCGGCGAATGGAGCAGCGCCAGCGCGCCGCCGCGCAATCCGGCTTCCGCTTCGGGCGGCAGCCGGCCGGCGCCGTCCGCGGCATAGACCGGCACATCGTCGATCCGGATGCCGGGCCGGCCCTGCGGTGCGAAATCCGCGCCGCAGGGATGGAGGGCCAAATGGACCCCGTCCGCCACCATCAGCGCGGCCAAAGCGTCGCCGTCGGCGGGTCCGACCCGGACCTCTGCAAAACCGGCTTCACGCGCCGCCGCGGCGCTCGCCTCGCCGACCGCGTAACAGGGCAGGCTGAGAAATGGCGTCAAGCCGTCGCCGGCGTGGCGGGCGGCGTTGGCGCTGGTCAGCATCACGGCGTCGAAGCCGGCCGGATCCGGCGCGACCCACGAAAGCGGCCGGATCATGAACAAAGGCGCGACGATCGGCGCCAGGCCGAGCGCCTGGGCGCGCGCGGCGGTTTCGCCGGCGCCCGGTTGCGGCCGCAGGATGAGCAGCGGTCTCACGGGCCGAACAGCGCCCGCAGGTCCGGGCTGGCCCGCGCCAGCAGTGTCCGCGCCAGCGCGGCGGGATCCTCGCTTCCGCCGGCCTGAACCTCCGAGCCGTCGGGAAGCAGGATTTCGGCCCGCAGCACGATCGTGCCGCCCGATCGGCGGGCCTGGGCCGCCACCGCCGAGCGGCAATCGCCTCCCAGCGTTGCGAGGAAGGCGCGCTCGGCGGCGACGCAATCATGAGTTTCGCGATCGTCGATCGCCGCCGCGAGATTGCGCGTTTGCGCATCATCGCTGCGGACTTCGATCCCGATCGCGCCCTGGGCCGGGGCGGGAAGCAAATCGTCGAGCGGGACGCCGACGTCGCCGAGCCCGATCCGGTCGAGCCCCGCCGCTGCGAGCAACGTGGCGTCGGCTTCGCCGCGCGCGAGCTTGGCGAGCCGGGTCTGGACATTGCCGCGCATCGTCACGATCGCGAGCTCGGGCCGCCGCGCGAGCAATTGCGCCCGCCGGCGCGGCGAGGACGTGCCGATCCGGGCGCCCGCGGCCAGCGCGGCGAGGCTGTCGGCACCGACCAGCCGGTCGCGCGGGTCGGCGCGCGCGAGCATCGCGGCGATCGCCAGCGTGTCGGGCCGGATCGTCTCGACGTCCTTCATCGAATGGACCGAGAGATCGGTGGCGCCCTCGAGCAGGCAGCGGTCGAGCTCCTTGGTCCACAGCGCCTTGCCGCCGACTTCGGCGAGCGGGCGGTCCTGGATCCGGTCGCCGCTGGTGGTGATCGGCACGATCTCGACCGCCTCCGCCGCCCAGCCGTGCTGCCGGCAAAGCGCCTCGGCCACCATCGCCGCCTGTGCGAGCGCCAGCGGCGATCCGCGCGTGCCGATGCGAAGCGGGTGAGCCATGCGGCGCGCCCTAGCGGCGTTGCGCGGCGGGTGCCACTATTGTCCGCCGATCCCGCGAGTGGCAGGGGAATCGGATGAGCCTGATCCTCGGCATCGAATCGAGCTGCGACGAGACCGCGGCGGGCCTGGTGACCTCGGAGCGGCAGGTCCTCGCCCACCGCCTGGCCGGCCAGGAGGCGGCGCATCGCCCGTTCGGCGGCGTCGTGCCGGAAATCGCGGCGCGTGCCCATGTCGAGATCCTGCCGCGACTGATCGAGGAGGTGCTGGCCGAGGCCGATATCGATCTTGACGCGGTCGACGCGATCGCCGCCACCGCCGGGCCGGGGCTGATCGGCGGGGTGATGGTCGGACTGGTCACGGCCAAGGGGCTGGCGCTGGCAGCGGGCAAGCCGCTGATCGCGCTCAACCATCTCGAGGGCCACGCGCTGTCGCCGATGCTGATCGCGCCCGATCTCGAATTTCCCTATCTGTTGCTGCTCGTCTCCGGCGGTCACTGCCAATTGCTGTCGGTCGAAGCGATCGGCCGCTATCGGCGGCTCGCGACCACGATCGACGATGCCGCGGGCGAAGCGTTCGACAAGACCGCCAAGCTGCTCGGGCTCGGCTTTCCCGGCGGCCCGGCGGTCGAGCACGCCGCCGATCGCGGCGATCCGACCAAGGTGCCGCTGCCGCGGCCGCTGGCCGGATCGGACGAACCGCATTTCTCGTTCGCCGGGCTCAAGAGCGCGGTGCTTCGGGCCCATGAATCGGGCCGCTATGCCGACGCCGACATCGCCGCCTCGTTCCAGCAGGCGGTGGTCGATTGCCTGGTCGATCGCACCGCGCGGGCGCTCGACCGCGTCGGCGGCGCCAATGCCCTGGTCGTCGCCGGCGGGGTCGCCGCGAACCGCGCCATCCGCGCCGCGCTGACCGCGGTCGCGGCCGAGCGGGGGCTGCCCTTCGTCGCGCCGCCTTTGTGGCTGTGCACCGACAATGCCGCGATGATCGCCTGGGCAGGAGCGCTGCGCTTCGAGGCGGGGCTGACCGATGGGCTCGATGCGCCGGCACGGGCGCGCTGGCCGCTCGATCCCGAGGCCGAGAAAGCCCGCGGCGCCGGGGTCAAGGCATGAGAATCGGAGTCATCGGCGCCGGCGCCTGGGGGACGGCGCTCGCCCAGGTCGCCGCCGCGGACGGCGAGGAGGTGCTGATCTGGGCGCTCGAGCCCGAGGTCGTCGAGGCGATCAACGCCAGCCACGAAAATCCGGCGTTCCTCAAGGGGCTGGTGCTCAGCCCTTCGATCCGCGCAACCGGGTCGCTGGCGGCGCTCGCCGCCTGCGATGCCTATCTCGTCGTCACCCCGGCCCAGCATCTGCGCGCGATCACCGCCGAGCTCCCCGCACATGGCAGGCCGATGGTGCTTTGCGCCAAGGGAATCGAGGACGGCACTGGCCTGTTGATGCACGAAGTCGCCCAAGCGGCGCAGCCGAACTCGCCGATCGCCGTGCTCTCCGGCCCGACCTTCGCCCATGAGGTGGCGGCGGGATTGCCGACCGCAGTGACCCTCGCCGCCGAAGATGCCGCGCTTGGCGAGCGGCTGATCGCGCGCATCGCCCGCCCTGCCTTCCGGCCTTATTATTCGGACGATGTCGCCGGCGCCGAGGTCGGCGGCGCGGTCAAGAATGTGCTCGCCATCGCTTGCGGCATCGTCGAAGGCCGCAAGCTTGGGCTCAACGCTCGCGCCGCCTTGATCTCACGCGGCTTCGCTGAGATGACGCGCTTCGGCCTTGCGAAGGGCGCGCGCGCGGAGACGCTGGCCGGCCTCGCCGGCCTGGGTGACCTCGTCCTGACCTGCTCGTCGGTCAGCTCGCGCAATTTCAGCCTCGGCAAGGGAATCGGCGAGGGTGCGCGGCCGGCCGACCTGCTCGCCGATCGGCGGACCGTCGCCGAGGGCGCCTTCACCGCACCAGTGCTGAAGCGCGCCGCCGACGAATTGGGCGTCGACATGCCGATCGTCGCCGCGGTCTGCGCGCTGCTCGCCGGCGATGCCGCGGTCGACGAGGTGGTCGGCAGCCTGCTGGCGCGGCCGCTACGCAGCGAAGGCGTCTGACATTCGGTCAGGGGTCTAGAAATCCCAGCAAATGCCGTTGGCTTCCCAGTCGCCGTAGCGTGTCGGCTCCTTGCCCTTGGGTCCGCCGGACTCCTCGGCCTCGTGCGCCGCACCGGGCTTGGGCACCGGCGGGCTCTTCGAGAGGTAGGACGGAGGCCTCACATGATCGGGGCGCCTGGCCATCGATGATTCCGTTTGAATTCGCGCGGTCATGTTCCCACATTTCGGCTGCGGAGGCAGAGAAGGCAAGATGAACGGCTTTAAGACGATGCTGCTGCTGGCGGCGTTGACCGCCTTGTTCATGGGCCTGGGCTTTCTGATTGGCGGCTCGGGCGGTGCGATCTTCGCCTTCCTGCTCGCCGCCGGGCTCAATCTCTTCACCTACTGGAACGCCGACAAGATCGTGCTGCGGATGCACAATGCGCGCGAGGTCGACGCCGTCTCCGCGCCGCTGCTCCATGGCATCGTCGAGGCGCTCGCCAGGCGCGCCGGGCTGCCGATGCCGCGAGTCTATCTGATCGATTCGCCCCATCCCAACGCCTTCGCCACCGGCCGCAACCCGCAGAACGCCGCGGTCGCGGCGACCGTCGGCCTGCTCCGCCTGCTCGACCGCGACGAGGTCGCGGCGGTGATGGCGCACGAGCTCGCCCACGTCCGCAACCGCGACACGTTGATCATGACAATGACCGCGACGATTGCCGGCGCGATCGCGATGCTCGCCAATTTCGGCCTGTTCTTCCGCGGCGGCGGCGACAATCGGGGCAATTTTCTCGCGATGCTCGCCGCCGTCCTGCTCGCGCCGTTCGCGGCGATGATCGTACAGCTCGCGATCAGCCGGACCCGCGAATATGGCGCCGATCGCGGCGGTGCGGCGATTCACGGCGATCCGCGCAGCCTGGCCACCGCTCTGGCCAAGCTCGCCGAAGGCGCCGCGCGCATTCCCAATCCGGTGGCCGAGCGCAATCCCGCCGCTGCTGCGCTCTATATCGTCCCCGGCCTCGGCCGCGGCGACAGCCTGTTCTCGACCCATCCCGCGACCGAGAACCGGATCGCTGCACTCGAAGCGATGGCGGACCAGCTCGGCCTTCATCCGCCGCCGCGTGGCGAGGCCGCGTCGGCGCGGACGGTTCGGATCTCGGCGCTCGATCCGCTCGGACGGCGCGACTGAACCGCGCCGATCCGCCCGGCACGGCCGCGCGCCGCGCCGCCCTCAGCCTGCTCGACGCGGTGCTCCGCAAGGGCCTTCCGCTCGAATCCGTGCTCGATCGTGCGGCACGCAGCCTTGCCAGGCCTGATGATCGCGCTTTTGCCCATGCGATCGCCGCCGAGGCACTGCGCCGCCTCGCCGATCTGGACGCCCTGATCGACCGCGCCACCCGGCAGCGTCTGCCCGACGACGCCAAGGCACGTTTCGCGTTGCGAATCGCTCTGGTCCAGGCGCTCAGCCTCGGCACGCCGCCCCATGCCGCGATCTCGACTGCGCTGCCTCTGGTCGAGGGCGGCCCGCGCCGGCTCGTCCATGGCGTGTTCGGCACCGTGTTGCGAGCGCGCTGGACCCTGCCCGAAATCCCGACCCTCCCGGCCGCCGTCGCCGAACGCTGGGCCAAGGCCTGGGGCGATGAGGTGGTCGCTGCCGCCGCGCGGCTGATCGCTGCGCCGCCGCCGATCGACCTGACCGGCGATCTGCCCGCCGCGCTCGAGGGACTCAGCCTGATGCCCGGCCATCTGCGCCTGGCCCATGGCGGCGCGGTCGCCGATCTGGCCGGCTATGGCGAGGGATCGACCGGTCAATGGTGGGTGCAGGACATTGCGGCATCGATCCCGGCTCGTCTGCTCGGCGCCGGCGATGGGCGCAGCGTGCTCGATCTTTGCGCTGCGCCGGGCGGCAAGACGATGCAGCTCGCCGCCGCCGGCTGGCGGGTGACCGCGGTCGACAATTCGGAAAGTCGTCTCGCGCGACTATCGGAAAATCTCGCGCGCACCGGTCTTGCCGCCGAAGTCATTGCCGCCGACGTGATGCGTTGGCAGCCGGCCGCGCCGGCCGATGCGATCCTGCTCGACGCGCCTTGCTCGGCGACCGGCATCTACCGCCGCCATCCCGACGTGCTCCACCGCGTCCGCCCGAACGCCGTTGCCGCGCTGGCCGAGGTCCAGCGGGCGATGCTGGCCCGCGCCGCGTCATGGCTGAAGCCCGGCGGGACTCTGGTCTATTCGGTCTGCTCGCTCGAACCCGAGGAAGGCGAAACGGTCGCGCGCGATGTCGCCACCGACGATTCCGGCCTCATCCTGGAGGAGCAGCGCCGGCTGCTTCCGGGCCTCTATGAGGCGGAAGGCGGCGCCGACAGCTTCTTCATCGCCCGCTTTTCGGCAAATAAAAGGGGATAAGTGGCGGGCGTTCCTTGCTCCGCGAGTCGCCGGGATGTTAGGATTCAGCCGTGCAGCAGCCGGTCCGCATCGCTCCTTCTATCCTCTCCGCCGATTTCGCCCGATTGGGTGAAGAGGTGCGCGCGATCGACGCGGCCGGCGCCGACTGGATCCATGTCGACGTGATGGACGGCCATTTCGTGCCCAATATCACGATCGGCCCGGCGGTGGTGAAGGCGCTGCGGCAGCACACCGCCAAGCCGTTCGACGTTCATCTGATGATCTCGCCGGTCGATCCCTATCTCGCCGCCTTCGCCGAGGCCGGCGCCGACACGATCACCGTCCATCCCGAAGCCGGGCCGCATCTCCACCGCACGATCCAGGCGATCAAGGCGCTGGGCAAGCGCGCCGGCGTCTCGCTCAATCCGGCGACCCCCGCAAAGGCGCTCGAACATGTGCTCGACGAACTCGATCTCGTGCTGGTGATGAGCGTCAATCCCGGTTTCGGCGGGCAAAGCTTCATCGACAGCCAGCTCAGGAAGATCGAGGCGATCCGCAAACGGATCGATGCCAGCGGAAAGCCGATCGACCTCGAGGTCGACGGCGGCATCGATCAGTCCAATGCGGCGCGGGTGATCGGCGCCGGCGCCGATGCCCTGGTCGCCGGCACCGCCACCTTCCGCGGCGGCCCGGACGCCTATGCCGGCAATATCAGGGCGCTGCGCGGACCATGAGCCTGCTCGAACGCATCGCGCCGGAGGACGGCATCGGCGAGATCGAGCCCGGCAAAAGGCTGATCCGGGTCGGCGACGATCGCGGCCTCTCGCTGTTCGAGCGGTTCAACTATCGGCTCCATCGACTCGCCTGGCGCACGCCGCTCCACAAGCTCCGGTTGCGCGGCAAAGTACCGCTCAAGCTGGTCGCGGCGCCCAAGGATCCGGTCGCAGGCGAGAAAGCGGCGGGCGAGGCTCTGCTCGAGGGCCGTCTGCTCCACAACGGGACCCAGGTCGCGCTCGACGGCTTCGATTTCGCCACGGTCGGCCTGCCGGCGGACTTTGTCGACTATGTCCAGAGCTTCGCCTGGCTGCGCGATCTTTCGGCGGCGGTCACTCGCGAGCGCGGTGCCAAGCTGGCCGAGGCCGTCACCCGCAAATGGCTCGAAACCTTCGCCGACCAAGTCGGCGAGCCCGCCTGGCGCGCCGATCTCTGGGGCCGGCGGATATTGTTCTGGACCGCTTACGCGCCCTACATCCTGTCGAGCCGCGATTCCGCTTATCGCGCCGCCTTGCTGATCACCATGGGGCGCGGCGTCCGCCATCTCGAGCGCAGCGCCGACAAGGTGCTGCCCGGTCTGCCGCGGATCTGCGCCTGGTGCGGGGTCATCGCCGCCGCGCTCGTCGTCCAGGGCGGACCGGCGCGGCTGAAATCGGGCGAGGCCGGGCTGAACCGCGCGCTTTCGGTTTCGCTACACGATGACGGTGGCCTCGTCAGCCGCGCGCCCGCTGAGCAGCTCGTCTTGCTCGAGACGCTGGCCCAGCTCCGCACCGCTTATATTGCCGGCCGCCGCGAAGTCCCGGACTGGCTCGCCGAGGCGCTCGCCGCCAGCGCCGGGGCGCTGCTCGCCGCCACTCTGGGCGACGAGGCTTTGTCGAGCTGGCAGGCCGGCAATATGATGACCCGCCGCCGGGTGCTGGCCGCAGTCGACGCGTCCGGACTCGAGATCCGGCCGCTGCGTCAGTCGCGCGGCTGGGGCTATCAGCGGCTCCAGGCCAAGACCGCGGTGTTGGTGTTCGACGCGGCGCCGCCGCCGCCACCACGCGCCCTCGCCGGCGGCTGCGCCTCGACCCTGGCATTCGAGCTTAGCGACGGTCCGCAACGGCTGATCGTCAATTGCGGCGGCGCCGGCCTCGCCAAGGGCGCGCTGCCGCCGCGCCTCGCTTTTGCGTTGCGCACCACCGCCGCCCATTCGACCCTCACTCTGGGCGACCGCAATTCGACAGCGATCCACGATGATGGCTCGCTGGGCAAGGGCGTCGGCGAGGTCGAGATGTCGCGCGACGAGACCGCGGGCATCCTCCGCGCCGAGGCAAGCCATGACGGCTATGCCCGGCGCTTCGGCCTGATCCACGAACGCCGGCTGGTGCTGGCCCCCGACGGGACCTCGCTGACCGGCGAGGAGCGGCTGTACGCGGCGCCGCGCCGGCGGCGGCGGACCGAGCCGATCGGCTTCGCGCTTCGCTTCCATCTCGCCCCGGCGGTCGAGGTCACCGCCACCGCCGACGGCCAGGGTGCGCTGCTGCGCATCCGCGGCGCTGCAATGTGGCAGTTCCGCTGCCGCGGCGGCCGGCTGGCGGTCGAGGACAGCCTCTGGGTCGACGGCCAGGCGCGGCCGCGCGCGACGCTGCAGCTCGTCGTCACCGGCGAGACGCCGCCCGACGGCATGACCATTTCCTGGGAGCTCAAGCGGGCTTCCTGACAGACAGGCATCGAGGAACTGATGACCGACGTGAAGATCGCGCGCGCCCTGCTGTCCGTCTCGGACAAGAGCGGGCTTGTTGAGCTGGGCCAGGCACTCGCCCGCCACGGCGTCGAGCTGGTCTCGACCGGCGGCACCGCGCAGGCACTCCGGGAGGCCGGGCTCGATGTCCGCGATGTCGCCGAGCTCACCGGCTTTCCGGAGATGATGGACGGGCGAGTCAAGACGCTTCACCCGATTGTCCATGGCGGCCTGCTCGCGGTCCGCGACGATCCTGCTCATGAAGCGGCGATGGCGGAGCACAAGATCGGCGCGATCGACCTCGTCGTCGTCAATCTCTATCCGTTCGCCGCCACCGTCGCCAAAGGCGCCGGTCGCGACGAGGTCATAGAGAATATCGACATTGGCGGGCCGTCGATGGTCCGTTCGGCGGCCAAGAATCATCGCTTCGTCACCATCGTCACCGACCCCGCCGACTATGCCGAGTTGATCGCCGCGCTCGACGCGGACGGCGGCATGACGTCGCTCGATCTGCGCAAGTGTCTGGCGGCCAAGGCTTTTGCCGCGACCGCTGCTTATGATTCGGCGATTTCGCAATGGTTCGCCTTTGCCGATCAGGGCGTCCTGTTCCCCGCCACGCTGACGCTGGCCATGCGCCGGGGCGAGACGCTGCGCTACGGCGAGAATCCCCACCAGCAGGCGGCACTCTATCTGCCGGACGGCCCGCATGGCCGGGGCATCGCCCAGGTCACGCAGATCCAAGGCAAGGCCTTGAGCTACAACAATTATAACGACGCCGACGCGGCGCTCGAGCTGGTCGCCGAGTTTCGCGACGCGGCGCCGACCTGCGTCATCGTCAAACATGCCAACCCCTGCGGCGTCGCCTCAGCGACGAGCCTACGCGAGGCCTATGAGGCGGCATTCGCCTGCGACACGGTGTCGGCGTTCGGCGGGATCATCGCGCTCAACCGGCCGCTCGACGGTCCGACTGCCGAGGCGATTGCATCGATCTTCACCGAGGTTGTGATCGCGCCCGACGCCGACGCGGCGGCGAAGGCCGTGTTCGCGGCGAAGAAGAATCTGCGGCTGCTGCTTGCCGGTGCGCTGCCCGATCCGGCGCGGCCCGGGCTCGCCGCCAAGTCGATCACCGGCGGCTGGCTGCTCCAGTCGCGCGACAATGGCCGGATCGATCGCGAGGCGCTCAAGGTCGTGACGCGGCGCGACCCGACGGCACAGGAGCTCGCGGACTGCCTGTTCGCCTGGACCGTCGCCAAGCACGTCAAATCGAACGCGATCGTCTATGCCAGGGACGGCGCCACCGCGGGCATCGGCGCCGGCCAGATGAACCGGCTCGAATCCGCGCGGATCGCAGCGTGGAAGGCCAAGGACGCGGCCGACAAGGCCGGCTGGGATCGGCCGCGTACGATCGGCTCGGCGGTCGCCTCGGACGCCTTCTTCCCGTTCGCCGACGGTCTGCTGGCGGCCGCGGAGGCCGGCGCGACCGCGGTGATCCAGCCCGGCGGCTCGATCCGCGACGCGGAGGTGATCGCCGCCGCCGACGAAGCCGGCCTCGCCATGGTCTTCACCGGGATGCGCCACTTCCGGCACTGATCAAGCGGAGGCGGCGCTCAGCCTTTCGCGCTGATCGGCGCTCAATTCCAGCGTCAGCACGCCGAGCAAGTCATCGAGCTGGGCGAGCGAGGTCGCGCTGGCGATCGGCGCGGTGACGCCGGGCTGCGCGGCGAGCCAGGCCAGAGCCACCTGGGCCGGAGTGGCGTCAGCCTCGGCGGCGACCGCGTCAAGCGCGGCGAGCACCCGCAGGCCGCGTGCATTGAGAAAATTCTCGATCCTGTTGCTGCGGGCGCCCTTCCCGAGATCGGCCGCCGACCGGTATTTGCCGGTGAGGAAGCCCGAGGCCAGCCCGAAATAGGGAAGCGTGCCGATATTGCGCGCGACGACCAGCCGCTGGAGCGTGCCTTCGAAGCCGCCGCGCGAGATCAGATTATATTCTGGCTGGAGCACAGTGTAGCGCGCCAGACCTTCGCGGTCCGAAATCGCGAGCGCTTCGTCAAGCCGCTCGGCGGAAAAGTTCGAGGCGCCGATCGCCCGCACCTTCCCGGCTCGAATCAAAGCGTCGAACCCGGCCAGCGTCTCGCCGAGCGGTGTCTTCGCGTCGTCGCGATGGGCATAATAAAGGTCGATATGACTGGTGCCGAGCCGCTTTAGCGACGCTTCGACGGCCGCGGCGATCCGTGTCGGGGTAAGATTCACGTCCTCGCCAATCGGCAACATGCCGACCTTGGTCGCGATCAGCACGTCGTCGCGCCGCCCGCGCCGCTTCAGCCATTCGCCGAGAAAAGCTTCCGATTCGCCCCCTTTGTGGCCAGGAGCCCAGGCCGAATAGACGTCGGCAGTGTCGATCATCGTGCCGCCGGCGTCGACGAACCGGTCGAGCAGCCGGAACGCCTCCTCGCCGCCGGCGGTCCAGCCGAAGACATTGCCGCCGAGCACCAGCCGGGGCGTCTTCAGGCCGCTGTCGCCAAGCGCTCTCAGGTCCATTTCTCGCGCCCTTCCGCCTTCAGCCGGTCGACGATCTCCTTGACCCGCTGACTTTGCTCCCGCGGCACCACGATCACGGCATCGGCGGTGGCGACGATCACCAGATCCTCGACACCGACCGCCGCGACCAACGGCCCCTCGGACCGGATCAGGCAGCCTTTGGCATCGATCGCGATCACATCGCCGCTCAAAGCATTGCCCGCGACGTCCGGCGCTGCCGTCTCGTGCACAGCCGCCCAGCTGCCAATATCCGACCAGCCGACCGAAACCGGCGCGACCGCGACCTTCTCGGCTTTCTCCATCAGGGCATAGTCGATCGACTGTGCCGGGGCGGCGGCGAAGGCCGCGGCGTCGGGCAGGATCCGCCGGCCTTCCACGCTCTGGCCGGCGACCGCCTTGCGGGCCGCAGCGATGATCTGCGGCGCGTGCCGTTCGAGTCCCGCAATCAGGGTGTCGGCGCGCAACAGGAAGATGCCGCCGTTCCATGAATGCGCCCCGCCCGCCAGATAGGCCTGCGCCCGCGCCGCGTCGGGCTTCTCGACGAAGCGCGCGGCGGCGAAAATTCCGGAGGAGCCGTCGCCGAGCGCCGTGCCGCGCTCGATATAGCCATAGCCGGTCTCCGGCCGGTCGGGGGTGATGCCGAACGTCACGATCCAGCCGTCACAGGCAAAGGGAAGTGCCTTGTGGATCGATTCGTTGAAGCTTAAAATATCTTCGATGAGATGGTCGCTGGGCAGCACCAGCAGCACATCGTCGGGCGCGCTGTTGAGAGCCGCGAGCGCGATCGCCACGGCGGTGTTGCGCGCGGCCGGCTCGAGGATCAGCCGGCCGAGATCGGGCGCTTCGCGCTCGACCGCCTCGGCCTGGTCGGCGGCGGCGGCGACGATCGCCGGCCGATAAAGCGCCGCATCGGCCACCCGGCGCGCGGTCAGCGCCAGCATCGTTTCCGCGCCGGTCAGGGCCAGCATCTGCTTGGGCGTGGCGCGCCGCGACAGCGGCCACAGCCGCGTGCCGGCGCCGCCGCAGAGGATGACGGGGGTGATCGGCGCCGCTTGGTCCATGCCTGCTCCTAGCCGCCCTCGACCCCGCCGCGAAAGCCCCAAGCTGGTCAAGGCGCCGTGCGCCGCTATGCTGGCACCATGCTGGCCTTGCTCCTCGCCGCCGCGACACCCGTACTTGCCGGCGACTGGCTTACCGATGATCACTCGGCAATCGTCCGCATCGGACCCTGTGGTCCGGCGCTGTGCGGCCGGGTCGTTCGCGTCCTTTCCCCGGGCGCGCCGGCAACGGACGTCAACAATCCTGACCCGGCGCTGCGTCGACGAACGATCGCCGGCCTGCCGGTGTTGAGCGATTTCATGCCCGCCGCTGGCGATTTCGCCGGGCATGCTTATGATCCCAAGAGCGGGCGATCCTATCGGTCAGCGCTGCATCTGAACGCCAATGGCACGTTGCGCGTGACCGGCTGCGTTGCCTTGATCTGCCGCTCGCGGGTCTGGATCCGATCCCGCTGAAACCGCGCAAAAGCGCCGCCTTCACTCTTTATTTGTCAATTTCACCGACACTGAGCCTGTGTCGGACCAGCTTACACTTGCCCTGCGATGATCCGCCTGTTCAAGCATTACGTGCCTTATGCCGTGCTGCTGCTGGGCGCGATCGACTTCGCGCTGCTGCTGCTCGCCGCCGAGGCCGGCTGGACCCTGCGCTGGTGGCAGGTCGCCGGCGGCCTCGCGCCGGAAAGCGCGCGGCTGCCCAACATGCTCGCCTTCGCCGCCGCCCTCCAGGGCGCGATGGTCGCGGTCGGCGTCTACGGCGTCCAGGCGCTGCAATCGGCGCGCTTCGCGATCGCCCGTTTGCTGGTCGCCGTCGCACTCGGGATCATCCTGCTCTCTTTGGTCTTCTTCCTGATCCCGCCGGTCGCCTTCTGGCGCTCGAGCCTGCTCTACGCGACCTGGATCGCGCTCGCCGCGATGGCGCTGACCCGGATCCTGCTGCGCGACCTGCTCGGCGGCGAGCGGTTCAAGCGTCGCGTCCTCGTGCTTGGCGCCGGCGCGCGCGCCGTGCGGGTCGAGGCGCTTGCCCGCACCAGCGGCGCCGGATTCGTCGTGGTCGGCTTTGTCGGCATGAACGACGGTCCGAGCGCGGTCGCCAATGTGGTCAACCGCGCCGACCTCATTAGTCTGCCCAATCATCTCCTTCGGCTCGGCGCGAGCGAAGTGGTGCTCGCGCTCGAGGAGCGGCGCAACGCCTTGCCGTTGAACGATCTGCTCAAGATCAAGACCACCGGCGTCGAAGTCCATGATTTCTCGAGCTTTCTCGAGCGCGAGACCGGGCGGGTCGATCTCGACAGCCTGAACCCGTCCTGGTTGATCTTCTCCGACGGCTTCTCGGCCGGGCGGCGCCTGTCGAGCCTGGGCAAGAGGCTGTTCGACCTGGTCGTCAGCCTGGTCATTCTCGCGCTCACCTGGCCGCTGATCGCGATCACCGCTCTGCTGGTGAAGCTCGAGAGCAAGGGCCCGGCCTTTTTTAGCCAGCGTCGTGTCGGCCTCTATGGCGAGACCTTCGACCTGCTCAAGATCCGTTCGATGCGCGTCGATGCCGAGATCGGCGGCAAGGCGGTGTGGGCGCAGAAGGACGATCCGCGCATCACCCGGATCGGCCGGATCATCCGCAAGCTGCGCATCGACGAGCTGCCGCAGGCGTGGAGCGTCCTCAAGGGCGAGATGAGCTTCGTCGGGCCGCGGCCCGAGCGGCCGCAATTCGTCGCCGACCTCGAGGCGCGGCTGCCTTATTATGCCGAGCGCCATGTGGTGAAGCCCGGCATCACCGGCTGGGCGCAGATCAACTATCCTTATGGCGCCTCGATCGAGGACGCCCGCGAGAAGCTCGAATTCGATCTCTATTATGCGAAGAATTACACGCCTTTCCTCGACATATTGATCCTGCTCCAGACCGCGCGCGTCATCCTGTGGCCGGAGGGCGCGCGATGATGCTCGGCTTCATCGCTCTGTGGAGTCATTTGCTCGCCGCCGCGCTCTACGGCGCGCTGGCGATCATCCAGCTCCGACACTGGAACGGCGATCCATTGAACCGGCCGCTGGTCAGCGCGTTCGCGGTGGTGTCGGTCTGGTCGATCTTCCTGTCGATGCTCGACGGCTATGACGTGCTGACCCAGCTCGCGGAGAGCGCGCGCAACCTTGCCTTCCTCGCCTTCATGTACGGCATCATGCACGAGGCCGGCGAGACCTCCAGCCAGCGCGCGGTCAAGGCGGTCTATGCCGCGGTTGCCGCAGTGATCGGCCTCCAGATCGTGGTCGGCGGCGTCATGCCGCAATATCGCGCGCTGCCTTTGGTGTTCGAAGCTTTGGCCTCGACCCAGCAGATCATCGGCCTGACGATCGCGGCGGGCGCGCTGATCCTGGTCCACAATCTCTACGGCCAGGCTGCGCCGGATTCGCGCGCCGCGTTGCGCTATCCGATGCTCGCGCTCGCGGCGATGTGGGCGTACGACCTCCATCTCCATACCGTCGCCTATTTCACCCACGGGCTCGCTCCGGACCTGTTCGCGATGCGCGGCGTGGTGCTGGCAATGATCGTGCCGCTGTTCGCGCTCGGGCTTCGCCGCCACACGCTCTGGAAGGTCCGGATCTCGCGCGCGGCGACCTTCCAGTCGGTCTCGGTAATCGCGATCCTGATCTACCTGATCGTGATGATGTCTGCGTCGCGGGCAATGGAGATTGTCGGCGGCGATTGGGGCCGGGTCGCGCAGATCGCGATCGTCTTCGCGATGACGTTGGCCGCCTTGGTGCTGCTGCCTTCGGGCAAGGCGCGCGCCTGGCTCAGGGTGTTCGTCGCCAAGCATTTGTTCGAGCATCGCTATGACTATCGCCGCGAATGGTTGCGCTTCACCGACACCGTCGGGCATGAGGTCGAGGACGGCGCGTCGCTCGAGGAGCGCGTCGCCAAGGCACTCGCCGACATCGGCGGCGCGCCCGGTGCGGCGCTGCTGTTCGCCGACCCGCAGCGCCGGCTCACGCCCGCCGCGCGTTGGAATTCGGCCGTCAACCTGCCGTCGTCTGCAGTGGGCGCCGAGGCGCTGCTGCGCTTCATGGAGGGCAATGCCTATGTCCTCGATTTCGAAGACATCGAGGACAACCTGCTCGTCGAGGGCGACGAGCGGCTCGCCATTCCCGCCTGGCTCGCCGGGATCGACCACGCCTGGGCCGGCATTCCCCTGATCCATTCGGGCCGGCTGGTCGCACTCGCCATCCTCGAGCACCCACCTTACCGCCGGCCGCTCGACTGGGAGGATTTTGACCTGTTCCGCGCTGCCGGCATCCAGGCGGCGAGCTACATCGCCGAGGCGCGCGGCCAGCAGTCGCTCGCCGATTCGCGGCGCTTCGACGAATTCAACCGGCGCTTCGCCTTCATCCTCCACGACATCAAGAATCTGGTGAGCCAGCTGAGCCTGGTCGCCCGCAACGCCGAACGGCACGCCGACAATCCCGAATTCCGTGCCGACATGATCAGCACGCTGCAAAGCTCGGTGCGCAAGATGAACGATCTGTTGGTCAGGCTTTCGCCGGGCGCGACCATCGAGGCCGAGCCGCCCCGCGCAGTTCCGATCGGGCCGATCGTCGCGCGCCTCGCCGCGGCCAAGAGGCGCTTCCATCCGGTCCATGCCGATGGCGACGACATCCTGGTCGCGATGGCCGATCCCGCCGCGCTCGAACAGGCGCTCGGCCATCTGATCCAGAATGCGATCGACGCCAGCGACGCCGCCGAGCCGGTGGAGATCCGCTATTTCGAGAGCGGCGGCGATGCGGCGATCGAGATCGTCGACCGCGGTTGCGGCATGTCCGACGAGTTCGTCCGCACCCGCCTGTTCCAGCCCTTCGCTTCGACCAAGGAGAATGGCTTCGGCATCGGTGCCTATGAGGCGCGCGCACTGGTCCACGCCATGGGCGGGCGCCTCGACGTCGAAAGCGCTGCCGGAGAGGGCAGCTGCTTCACCTTGTTCCTGACCCGAGCGGAAACCCAGTCCGCTCCCCTATTTGAACGGATGCGCGCATGACGATCCATGTCAAACCCAAGCTGCTGATCGTCGAGGACGATGAAGGCCTGCAGCGTCAGCTGCGCTGGGCTTACGACGATTATGAAGTGTTGGTTGCCTCCGATCGCAACGCCGCGCTCGACATGGTTCGTGCCGCTGAGCCTGCCGTGGTCACCCTGGATCTTGGCCTGCCGCCCGATCCCGACGGCGTCACCGAGGGTTTCGCCGCGCTCGAGCATATCCTGACGCTCAAGCCCGAGACCAAGGTGATCGTCGCCTCCGGCCATGGCGCGCGCGAAAGCGCGCTACGCGCCATCGCCTCGGGCGCCTATGATTTCTACCAGAAGCCGGTCGACATCGATCAACTGGGCCTGATCGTCCGCCGCGCCTTCCAGCTCCACGAGATCGAGAGTGAGAATCGCCGGCTCGGCGAGGCGATCGGCGACGACCGCACCGTCCTAGGCACGATGATCACCGCAGCGCCCGAAATGATGAAGGTCGCGCGCACCATCGAGCGGGTCGCCAATGCCGGCGTCTCGGTGATGCTGCTCGGCGCGAGCGGCACCGGCAAGGAACTGCTCGCCCGCGGCGTTCACCAGCAGAGCGCGCGCCGCGGCGGCGGCTTCGTTGCGATCAATTGCGCGGCGATCCCGGAAAATCTGCTCGAAGCCGAACTGTTCGGTTACGAGAAGGGCGCCTTCACCGGCGCGATCAAGACCGTCGAAGGCAAGATCGAGCTCGCCCACGAAGGAACGCTGTTTCTCGACGAAGTCGGCGACATTCCGCTGCCGCTTCAGGTCAAGCTGCTGCGTTTCCTCCAGGAGCGGGTGATCGAACGGATCGGCGGGCGGCGGCCGATCCCGGTCGACACCCGCATCGTCTGCGCCACCCATCAGAATCTCGAGGAAATGATTGCCGCCGGCACGTTCCGCGAGGATCTCTATTACCGCCTCGCCGAGATCGTGGTGCGGATTCCGAGCCTGGCCGAACGCCATGGCGACGCGGCCCTGCTCGCCAAGCATTTCCTGACCCGCTTCGCGGCGGAGATGAGCCCGCAGGTGCGCGGCTTCGCGCCCGGCGCCCTGGCGGCGATCGAGAAATGGCATTGGCCGGGCAACATCCGCGAGCTCGAGAACCGGCTGAAGCGGGCGGTGATCATGGCCGATGGCAAGCACATCTCGGCCGAGGACCTCGATCTCAGCGCGCCGGAAGAGGACGGGCTCACGGTCAATCTCAAGACGGTACGCGAGGAGGCCGATCGGCGCGCGATCCGCAAGGCACTGGCACAGACCGACGGCAATATCTCCGGCGCCGCCAAGCTGCTCGGGATCAGCCGGCCGACGCTCTACGACCTGCTTAAGCAATATCGGTTGCAGCCATGAGGGGCTTTGCCCCGTTGATTGCGATCGTCCTGCTCGCCGGCTGTTCGGGCGCGGCGGGCAGCACCTATCAGCGCGGGCTCGCAGCGTTCGAGGACGGCGACGTGCGCACCGCGCGGATTCTGTTCATGAGCGCGCTCCAGGCCGACCCCGACGACGAAGCCGCGCGGGTGATGCAGGCGCGGGTCGACCTTGCGCTCGGCGACGGCGTCGCCGCCGAATCGGAGCTGCTGCGCGCCCGCCAGGCCGGGGTGTCGGTCGATCAGATCCGGCATTTGCTGGCCCATGCCAAATTGCTCCAGGGCGACGCCCGCGCCGCGCTGACGCTGAGCGAGGTCGTTTCCGCCGAGCATCGCGCTTATGCCGCACGCATTCGCGGCCGCGCCCAGATGGTGCTTGGCGATATGGCCGCAGCCGGCGCCGAATTCACCTTCGCGCTCGATCTCGCGCCCCGGGACAGCTGGGTCTGGACCGACGTCGGCAGCTTTCGCCGCGCCAGCGGCGACGTCGCCGGGGCGATCGAAGCCGCCGACCGCGCCGTTTCCGCCCGGCCGCGCAATGTCGAGGCGCTAGTGCTGCGCGGCGAGCTGACCCGCGGCCAATATGGCCTTGCCGCCTCGATCCCGTGGTTCGATCGCGCGCTGGCGATCGATTCGGGCAACCTGCCCGCCTTGCTTGGCCGTGCCACCAGCTATGGCGACATGGGCCGGATGACCGCTATGCTCGCCGACGCCCGCGAAATCCATCGCCTGACCGGCGGGCACCCGAATGCCTATTATATGCAGGCCGTGCTCGCCGCGCGGGCGCGCAATTTCGAGCTGGCGCGGGCGCTTTACAACCGCACCCGGGGCGCGTTCGACGCGACTCCCGCGGGGATGCTGCTCGAAAGCGCGATCGACCTTGAGACCGGCAATGTCGAGCAGGCGAGCGGGCGGCTTGCCGGTCTCGTCGAGCGCCAACCCGGCAACCGAAAGGCGCGCCGGCTCCTCGCGCTCGCCCAATGGCGCGCCGGCGACGTCGCGGCGACGATCGGGACGCTGCGGCCGCTCGTCGATCGGCCCGATGCTGACAATTACAGCCTGTCGCTGATGGGCCGGGCGCTGGCGCGGCGCGGCGACAATGCCGGCGCCGCTTTCTATTTCGCGCGGGCCGCGCGCCCGCAGCCGGACGCCCTGACCACGCTCGATCCGCTCGGTGAGGGCGAGTTCGCCGCATTGCGCGAGGCGGCCGCCAATCATCTCGACGATGGCCCGACCCAGGTCAGGCTGATCTCGGCGCTGCTCGCCCGCGGCCTTGGCGACGAGGCGCTGAGCCGCGCCCGCCGGCTCCAGGCCGACAGTCCCGGCGCACCGGAGGCCCATATCCTGGTCGGCGACGCACTCGGCACACGCGGCGATTTCGCGGCGGCGGCCGAGCAATATCGCCGCGCTGCCAACCTCGCTTTTTCCGAACCGGTCGCGCTGCGGCTGGTCGAGGCGCTGCAGCGTTCGGGCCAGACCGAGGCGGCCGACACCGTGCTCGCTCTGTTCGTGCGTCAGAATCCGCGCAGCGTCCCGGCGCTCATCCTGTTCGCCGGGCGGTCGATGCAGGCGCGCGACTGGGGCGGTGCGATCCGGATCTACGAAAGCCTGCGTGGCCGGATCGGCAATAATGACGCGACCATCCTCAACAACCTTGCCTGGGCTTATGCCGAGACTGGCGATTATGATCGCGCCATCCCGCTCGCGCGGCGCGCCTGGACGCTCGACCGCGACAATCCGGCGACCGCCGATACTTATGGCTGGATCCTGTTCCGCAGCGGCGCCGACCCCGCCGGCGGGCTCGCCTTGCTCGAACGTGCCGCGCGCGGCGCACCCTCCGATGCTGACATCCGGCGTCGTCTCGCCCAGGCGAGACGAGGCTAGCTAACCCGCTAGCGCCTCGGCCTGCTCGGCCAGCGTCAACCAGCGTTCCTCGGCGGCATTGCGCTCGGCGCGCGCTTTCTCGATCGCGGCGCTCAACTGGGCGAAGCGTTCGGGGTCGCGGCCGTAGAGGTCGGGATCGGCGAGGATGTCCTCGTCACGCGCGATCTCGGCTTCGAGCTGGTCGATTCGTTCCGGCAGTTGGTCGAGATCGCGCTGGTCCTTGTAACTCAGCTTGGTCGCCCGGCGCTGCGGCTGCGGCACGCCGCTCGGCGCTGCGACCTTGCGATGATGGACGTGCGGCCGGCGCTTGCGCTCCCAATCCTCATAGCCGCCGGCAACGATATCGACCCGGCCCGAGCCGTCGAGACCGAGCGTTATGGTCACCGTCCGGTCGAGGAAGTCGCGATCGTGGCTGACGATCAGCACGGTGCCATCATATTCGGCGATCACCTCCTGGAGCAGGTCTAGCGTCTCCATGTCGAGATCGTTGGTCGGCTCGTCGAGCACGAGCAGGTTGGAGCGTCGGGCGAATTCGCGCGCGAGCAGCAGCCGTGATTGTTCGCCGCCCGACAGGCTGCCGACCTTGGCGTCGACCAGCCCGGGATCGAACAGGAATTCCTTCAGATAGCCCTGGACGTGCTTCTTGTGGCCGCGAACCTCGATCCAGTCGCCGCCGTCGGCGAGGATGTCGCGGACCCTTTTTTCGGGGTCGAGCAATCGGCGCTGCTGGTCGATCATCACGCCGGTGAGCGTTTTGGCGCTGGTCACCGCGCCCTCGTCAGGGGCGATCTCGCCGGTCAGCAATTTGAGCAAGGTGGTCTTGCCGGTGCCGTTGGCGCCGACCACGCCGATCCGGTCGCCACGCTGGATGCGCAGCGAGAAATCGCGGATGATCACCCGGTCGCCATAAATCTTGGCGACGCCGTCGGCCTCGATCACCATCTTGGTCCGAATCTCGTCGCTTTCGAGCCCGAGCTTCGCGGTGCCCGCCGGGCCGAGCATCGCCGCCCGCGCCGCGCGCATTGCGTGGAGCTTGGCGAGGCGGCCCTGGTTGCGCCGCCGCCGCGCGGTGACGCCGCGCTCGAGCCAATACGCTTCGAGCTTGAGCTTGGCGTCGAGCTTCTCCGCCGCGCGCGCTTCCTCGGCGTAGATTTTCTCGGTCCAGGCTTCGAACCCGCCATAGCCGACCTCGGCGCGGCGCAGGGTCCCGCGCTCGAGCCAGAGCGACGAGCGGGTCAGCCGCTGCAGGAAGGTTCGGTCGTGGCTGATGACGATGAAGGCGCCGCTATAGCGGCCGAGCCAGTCTTCGAGCCATTCGATCCCGGCGAGGTCGAGATGATTGGTCGGCTCGTCGAGCAGCAGCACGTCGGGCTCCTGCGCCAGCGCGCGCGCGATCGCAGCGCGCCGTCTTTCCCCGCCGCTGGCGGTCCCCGCCGGCCGATCGAGATCGAGTCCGATCTGGGTCGCGACCGCTTCGACCGCATGAGCCGCTGGGGGCTGGCGGCCGGAAAGGGCGAAATCGCGCAATGTTGCAAAGCTCGCCAGGTCCGGATCCTGTTCGAGCAGCACCACCTTGATCCCGGGCTGGGTCGTGCGCCGTCCCCGGTCGGTCTCGATCAGCCCGGCGAGACATTTGAGCAAGGTGGTCTTGCCGGCGCCGTTGCGCCCGATCAGCGCCAGCCGGTCGCGCGCGCCGATATACAGGTCGAGGCCGCGGAACAGCCAGCCGGCGCCCTGGACGAGGCCGAGATCTTCATAAGCGAGAACGGGTGCGGACATGGCGGCGAGATAGGGGCTTGCGCCGCGCGCGTCACCCCGCTGGCCGCGGCCGGTCACGGTCCCCATATCATCCGCATGATACCTTTGTCGGTTCTCGATCTCGCCCCGATCGTCGAAGGCGGCGATGCCGGACAGGCGTTCCGCAATTCGCGCCATCTTGCGCAGGCCGCCGAGCGGTTCGGCTACAACCGCTTCTGGATGGCCGAGCATCATTCGATGCCCGGCATCGCCAGCGCCGCGACCGCGGTCGCGCTCGGCTATGTCGCCGAGGGAACCTCGACGATCCGGATCGGTGCCGGCGGGATCATGCTGCCCAACCATGCGCCGCTTCAGATCGCCGAGCAGTTCGGTACGCTGGAATCGCTCTATCCGGGCCGGATCGACCTTGGGCTGGGCCGCGCGCCGGGGACCGACCAGGCGGCCGCTTACGCGCTTCGCCGCAACCTCGCTGCCGATCCGAATCAGTTCCCGCGCGACGTCGTCGAATTGCTGGCCTATTTCCAACCCGCCGAGCCCGGGCAGAAAGTGCGCGCGATTCCGGGAGAGGGCCTGGCGGTCCCGGTCTGGATTCTCGGTTCGAGCCTGTTCGGCGCCCAGTTCGCGGCGATGCTCGGCCTGCCTTATGCGTTCGCCTCCCATTTCGCGCCGCAGGCGATGATGGAAGCGATCCGCATCTATCGGGAGACGTTCGAGCCGTCCGGGCAGCTCGACAAGCCCTATGTGATGCTTGGCTTCAACGTCTTCGCCGCCGACAGCGACGAGGAGGGCGCTTTGCTGGCGACCTCGGTCCAGCAGGCGTTCGTCCAATTGCGGACCGGCAATCCGTCACGGCTGAAGCCGCCGGTCCCAGGCTATGCCGACACGTTGCCGCCGACCCACCGGGCTATTCTCGATGGAATGTTGTCCTCTTCGGCGATCGGCGCGCCAGCGACGGTCAAGGTCGCGATCGAATCCTTCGTCGATCGCACCGGCGCCGACGAGTTGATGATCGTCTCGCAAATCCACGACCATGCGGCGCGGGTGAAATCCTACCGGATCACGGTGGAGGGCTTCGCCTGAGGCGATACGGGCCCGGCTCGCAGGAATCGGTGCGGTCTTACAGGACAGCCTCTAAAATCGACCCGAGCTAGCGCGCCGCCTCCCGCGCCCGCGCTTCCTCGACCATCCGCGCGACGCTCTCGAGCAGGGCGCGGGCGTCGTAGACGATGCCGTCCTTGATCGTCCAGCGCACCCCACCGACCCGTTCGACCTGCTGGGTCTCGGGATTGAGCCGCATGTGGCCGGTGCCGTAGAGCAGCTTCAGATTGGCCAGCGGGTTGCCGGGGACGATCACCAGATCGGCGAGCATGCCCTCGCGGACCAGTCCGAACGGGGGCGTTTGGCCCATCGGCTCATAGATTTCGCGCGCGCCGTTGATCGTCGCGGCCTGGATCACCTCGAGCGGCGAGAATCCCGCTTCCTGCAGCATCTCCAGTTCCTGGATGTAGGAAAAGCCCCAGGTCTGGTAGATGAAGCCCGGGTCCGAGCCGACCGTGACCCGCCCCCCGATATTCTTATAGTCGTTCATCAGCCGCATATAGGGCACGTAGAAACGCCGCCACGCGACTTCGTCGGCGGTCGTCCAGTCCCAGAAATAGGAGCCGTGATTGACCCGGCTCGGCTGGAAGAAGCGCTGCAGCGACGGCAGCGTGTAACGCTCGTGCCAATCGGCGTTGCGCGCGCGCATCACGTCGCGCCCGGCCGAATAGATGTTGAGCGTCGGCGAGAAGAACACACCGCGGTCGCGCTGGCGCTCGAGATAGGCGCGCCATTCGGGGCCGCCGGGCTCGACGATCTGGTCGGCCAGCCGGGCCACCTCGCCGAACCGCCATTGCTCGTCGAACATGTTGTAGTCGACCGGATAATTGGGCAGCCGCCGGTCGCGAAGCAAAGCTTCGAAATGGCCGTAAAAATGGGTGACGCCCTGCAGGCCCATCTCGCCGGCGCGATCGGCATTGACCTCGGCGACGCCGCTTTGGCCGAGATGGGCGACGGTTCCCAGATGCAGCCGGCGGGCCTCCTCGATCGCCGCCTGCATCAGCGCCGGCGGGGGGTTGAAGAATTTGACCCCGTCATAGCCTTGCGCGGCCGTCCAGCGCACCCAGGCGCGCGCCTGCTCGGGGGTCCGGACCGGCCCGCCGCTCCAGACGTCGCCGAAGACGTGGTAAGCGAACAGCCGCGGCGCGACGATGCTGTTGTCGCGGCTGCGCTGCCGGTCGGCCAGCGATTGATCCTCGGTTCCGCTGTCGAAGCCGACGCCGCGCACGGTCGTCACGCCATGGGCGAGCCACAGCCGATAGCCATAGGTGGCGTTGGGCGCCTTTTGCGTATCGCCATTGTGGCCGTGGGTGTCGACGAAGCCGGGCAGCACATACATGCCGGTGGCGTCGATCTCGCGGTCGGGGTTGCGCGGCTCGCGATTCTGAGTGAGCGGCAGACCCGGCGTGCCGGCGCCGGCGATGCTCTCGATCCGGTTGCCGGCGACGACGATGTCGACCGGACCGCGCGGCGGCGCGCCGCTGCCGTCGATCAGCATCGCGCCGCGAATCACCAGTCGGGAATACGGCCCCTCGCCCTCGCCAGGCTGGCGGTCGGGGACGCGTTCCATCCGTGCGTCCGGCTGCGCCCTGAGCGCCGGCACCGCCGCCAGCCCGGCCGTCAGCAGCACGCCGAGCGCGACCATTGCCCGTTTCCGCATCGCCTCCCCCTTTTTCCATCGATTCAATCGTTAAGCAGGCACTACAGCCGCATTCATGGCCTATTCAATGCCGTCTGCTATAGGCAGTCGCGATCTTTCCGGGAAAAGTCGAGTTTCGAGGATCATGCGTTTCCTGTTTCTGCTAGCCGTTGCCGGCCTGGCCTGTTCCGCGCATCCTGCCGATGCGCGTCGCGGCCTGTCGCCGATGCGCGGCGAGCAGGACGCCGCTTATCGGGCCACGCAGCAGGGCAGGATCCTGCCGCTGCCGATGATTCGCGCGCGAATCCGCGTGCCCGGGGCCGAGTTCATCGGCGCCGAGTTCGACGGCACGATCTACCGGCTCAAATATATGCGCGGCGCCGAAGTGATCTGGATCGACGTTGACGCCCGCACCGGCCGGGTCATCGGCCGGCAGTAACGCCGCGCCCCCCAGGGTCCGGACCCTTGCGGCGCGCGGGACCGTGGCGCTGGCGTAAGGTCGCTGCTATTCCCATGTTCGCAACGAAGCGTCCGGCCGGACGACTGTCCGACCGCGGCCGCGGCGAAGGTGAAGGGAAGGCACATGCGGGTTCTCATTGTCGAGGACGAACCGAATCTGGGGCGCCAGCTGCGCGCGACCCTCGAAGGCGCCGGCTATGCGGTCGATCTCGCCACTGATGGCGAGGACGGCCACTATCTCGGCTCGACCGAAACCTATGACGCGATCATCCTCGACCTCGGCCTGCCCGAGGTTGACGGTCTCACCGTACTCGATCGCTGGCGCAAGGAGGGGATCAAGGTCCCGGTGCTGGTGCTCACCGCGCGCGACAGCTGGTCCGACAAGGTTGCCGGACTGGACGCCGGCGCCGACGATTATCTCGCCAAGCCGTTCCAGACCGAAGAGCTGATCGCGCGGCTGCGGGCGTTGATCCGGCGTGCTTCGGGCAATGCCAGCTCCGAGCTGATCGCCGGCGACGTCCGCCTCGACACCCGCTCGGGCAAGGTGACCTTGGACGGCGAGCCGGTGAAGCTGACCGCCCAGGAATATAAATTGCTCTCTTATCTGATGCACCACAAAGGCAAGGTGGTCAGCCGCACCGAGCTGATCGAGCATATTTACGACCAGGATTTCGACCGCGATTCGAATACGATCGAGGTGTTCGTCACGCGGATCCGCAAGAAGCTCGGTCCCGACGTCATCACCACCATCCGCGGCCTCGGCTATTCGCTGGAGGAGCCCCGGAAATAGGGCGGATTGACCCTCAGGCGGGGTTCATGCCCGATTTCCCACACTTTCCCGTCCGCGCGGGAGTGATGATTTGGCGATGAACTTCCTCCGACTGCCGATCCGCCGCTTCTGGGTCCGCAACGCCGGCCAGCGCACCACCGGCTCACTGACCCGGCGGATGATCGGCATCGCCGCTTTGTGGATCGGCTTGCTGCTTGGTCTTGGCGGCTACACCCTCGACCGGGTTCTGACCGCGGCGATCACCAGCAATTTCGATGCCCAGCTCGATTATGTGCTGACCGCGATGATCGCCTCGTCGGAGATCGGCCCCGAAGGCGAGGTGCTGTTCAACCGGCCCCCCGCCGACCAGCGCTTTCTCGAACCCTATTCGGGGCTTTATTATCAGATCAGCGGCGAGGGCTTCGACGCGTTCCCGTCGCGCTCGCTCTGGGACCGGCGGCTCGCCACCCGCGCGCCGCATGCCGACGCCGACGTGCATCTTTACGACAGCAACGAGTTCCCGATGGAGCGGCTGCGGGTGATCGAGCGCGACGTTCGTCTCCCCGGCTCGCCGGTGCGCTGGCGCTTTCAGGTGGCGCAGAGCCGCGACATACTCGACGATCAGATCGGAGTGCTGCGCAGGACTCTGGTGCGCTCCTTCGGTCTGCTCGGCCTAGGGCTGATCGCGCTCGCCGCGCTCCAGGCGATTTACGGCCTGTGGCCGCTGCGCCGGGTGCGGCGCGCGATCGCCGCGATCCGGTCCGGCCGCAAATCGCGGGTCGAGGAGCGGCTGCCGCGCGAGATCGAGCCGCTCACGGAGGAGCTGAACGCGCTGCTCGCGCACAACGAGACCCAGGCCGAGGAGGCGCGACGTCATGCCGGCAACCTCGCTCATGCTCTGAAGACGCCGCTCACCGTCGTCACCAACGCTGCGACCGCGAACAGCCCCGATCTGGTCGAGACCGTGTGCCGCGAGGCGACGACGATGCGCCGCCAGATCGACCACCATCTCGCCCGCGCCCGCGCCATCGGCCGCCGTTCGAGCGCCCAGGCGCGCGCGCCGGTCTGGCCGTCGCTCGAATCGGTCGAGCGCGCGGTCACCCGGCTCTACGAGAATGTCACGATCGACCTTGCCGGCCACAAGCAGGCCGCGGTCCGGGTCGAGCGGCAGGACCTCGACGAGATGCTCGGCAATCTCATCGAGAACGCCGCCAAATATGGCAATGGGCGGGTCTTCGTGACGGTCAAGATCATGCCCGATTGCGTCGAGATCGAGGTCGAGGATGACGGCCCCGGCATTCCCGAAGCCGAACGGGTGACGATCTTCGATCGCGGCGCCCGGCTCGATACCGGCAAGCCCGGCACCGGCCTCGGCCTCGCCATCGTCCGCGACGTCGCCCAGATCTATGGCGGGTCGATCCGGCTCGAGGAGAGCGAGGATCTCGGCGGTCTGCTCGCCCGGCTGAGCCTGCCGATCGGGGGTTAGTTCCCTAGTTGGCGGGTTCTAATTTCCGATCCGCATCGCCTCGGCCGCAAGCACCTCCGCCTCCATCAGCAGTTCGTCCTCCGCCGCGCCGGCCGGGACCATCTCGCGGCCGATCATGATCAGCACCGGCACCGCCATCGGCGTGATCCGGTCGAGGTCGACATGAAGCATCGTCCCGGCGGCGCGATCGAGCAACGAGGAGAGCCGGCGGATGTCGGTCAGGCGGGTCTTTGCGTCCTCCCACGCGGCGTGAAGCAGCAGATGGTCGGGCTCGTAGCGGCGTAGCACGTCATAGATCAGGTCGGTCGAGAAGGTGACCTGCTTGCCGGTCTTGCGTTTGCCGGGATGCTGGCGCTCGACCAGGCCGCCGATCACCGCCACTTCGCGAAAGGCGCGCTTCAGCAGGTTCGATCCCTGGACCCATTGGACGAACTCGTCCTCGAGCAGGTCGGCGCTGAACAGGCTCTGGGGATCGGTGATCGGCTCGAGCCCGTAGCAGGCGAGCGCATAGTCGTTGGCGACGAAGCCCAGCGGCTTGAGGCCATTGGCCTCCATCCGCCGGGTGATCAGCATGCCGAGCGACTGGTGCGCGTTCCAGCCCTCGAAGCTGTAGGCGACCATGTAATGACGCTGCTCGTGCGGGAAAGTCTCGACCAGCAGCTGATCGGGCTGGGGCAGCATCGAGCGATAGGCCTGGACCTCGAGCCAGTCGCGGACGTCGTCGGGGAAGCGCGACCAACTTTCCTTGTCGGCGAGGAAGCGGCGGACGCGGTCGGCGAGATGGGTCGTCATCGCCAGCCGCGTTCCGACATAAGTCGGGATCCGCGCCGACTTGGTGGTGGCGCGGACGATGATGTCGGTGCCCTGCATCCGCTCGACCTCGAGCGTCAGGCCGGCGAAGAAGAAGGTGTCGCCGACGCTGAGCGTGTTGGCGAAATAATCCTCGACAGTGCCGAGCCGCCGGCCGTTGCGGAAACGCACGTCGAGCACCGGGGCATCGACGATGATTCCTGCGTTCATCCGGTGCTGCTGGACGAAGCGCGGATGGCTGACCCGCCAATATCCGTCCGGGCCGCGGCTCAGCCGCTTGAACCGGTCATAAGCGCGCAGCGCATAGCCGCCATTTTCGATGAAGCCGAGAATCCGGGAAAAGGTTTCGGCCTCGAGCCCGGCATAAGGCGCCGCGCTGCGAACCTCGGCCAGCAGCTCGTCTTCCTTGAACGGCGCCGCGCAGGCGAGCGCCATGACGTGCTGGGCGAGCACGTCGAGCGCGCCCGCGCGGAACAGCTCCTGGTCGAGCTCACCTTCGTCGACCGCGTCGAGCGCGGCGCGGGCTTCGAGATATTCGAAGCGGTTGCCCGGGACGAGCAGTCCTTCGGACGGCTGATCGAGCCGGTGGTTGGCACGGCCGATCCGCTGCAGCAGCCGCGACGAGCCCTTGGGCGCGCCCATCTGGACGACGAGATCGACGTCGCCCCAGTCGACGCCGAGGTCGAGGCTCGCGGTGCACACCAGCGCGCGCAGCCGTCCGCTCGCGACCGCGGCCTCGACCTTGCGCCGTGCCTCGATCGCGAGGCTGCCATGATGGATGCCGATCGGCAGGCCCTGCTCGTTCGCCGACCACAGATCCTGGAAGATCAGCTCGGCGAGGCCGCGGGTGTTGCAGAAGATCAGGGTGGTCCGGTGGCGCTCGATCTCCGCCATCACCTTCGCGGTCGCCCAGCGCCCGCTATGGCCGGACCAGGGCACGCGCTCGTCGGCGGGGAGCATGATCCGGATCTCGGGATCGGCGCCGGGATCGCCGCGGACCAGAGCGACGCCTTCGGCATCGCCGTGCGGCGCCAGCCAGCCCTGATAAGCGGCGGCATCGGCGACGGTCGCCGAGAGCCCGACGCGGCGCAGGTTCGGCGCGATCCGCTGCAGCCGCGCCAGCGCCAGGCTGAGCAGGTCGCCGCGCTTGCCGGTCGCGAACGCGTGGATTTCGTCGACGACGACGGTGCTCAGATTCTTGAACAGGGTGACGCTGTCCTCGTGGCTGAGCAGCAGGCTCAGGGATTCGGGCGTCGTCAGCAGCATTTGCGGCGGCCGGACCCGCTGGCGTTGCTTGCGGTCGGCGGGGGTGTCGCCGGTGCGGGTCTCGACCCGGATCGGCAGGTCCATCTCGCCGATCGGATCGATCAAATTGCGCTGGACATCGACCGCCAGCGCCTTGAGCGGCGAAATGTAGAGCGTGTGGAGGCCGTCGCTCGGCGCCTCGACCAGCTCGACCAGGCTCGGCAGGAAGCCGGCCATCGTCTTGCCGGCGCCGGTCGGCGCGATCAGCAGCGCGCTTTGCCCGGCCTGGGCGGCGGCGAGCATTTCGAGCTGATGCCGACGCGGCGCCCAGCCCTTGCCGGCGAACCAGTCGACGATCGGCTTCGGAAGCTGCGGGAGCGCCGCCGCGCCGGGTTCAGGGAACGTCGTCGCTCTCGCCGCGATGCGCGCGATCCTCTTCCTCATAGACCTGCCGCGTCGCCGCCTCGGTATCGACCGGCGGGCCAGGGGCGGTGCGATTGCGCAACGCCGCATAAGCGATGACCAGGACCAGCACCGCGGCGCCGATGATCGCGATCAGGGTCCAGTTGAAGCCGGCAAGATCCATGGCGTCCGTCCTCTCGCTGCATTTGGCCGGGAGCGGCCCGCGCCCCATATAGCTCATCATGGCCCGTCTCGGTTCCTGGATCGAGCCTTTTTCGGAAGGCATCTACGTGCGCCCGGCCGATGCCTGGATCGATCCGTCGCAGGCCAGGGCGCGGGCGCTCGTCACCCACGGCCATGCCGACCATGCCCGCGGCGGTCATCAGGCGGTGTGGGCGACCCCCGAGACGCTGGCGATCATGGAATGCCGCTACGGCCCGCAAGCCGGCAATCCGGTCGCTTATGGCGAGGCGCTGCGCATCGGCGAGGTCGATATCCGCTTCGTCCCCGCCGGCCATGTCCTCGGCTCGGCGCAGATCGTGCTCGAGCATAATGGCGAACGGATCGTCGTCTCCGGCGATTACAAGCGCCGCCCCGACCCGACCTGCGCCCCGTTCGAGTCGGTGCCCTGCGACATCTTCATCACCGAGGCAACCTTCGGCCTGCCGGTGTTTCGCCATCCCGCCACCGCGGGCGAGGTCGACCGGCTGCTCCAGCGCCTCCACGACAATCCCGAACGCTGCATCCTGGTCGGCGCCTATGCGCTCGGCAAGGCGCAGCGGCTGATCATGGAATTGCGCTGCCGCGGCCATCACGACCCGATCTACATCCACGGCGCGCTCCAGCGCCTGTGCGAGCTCTATGGCCAGTTCGGTGTCCCGCTCGGCGAGCTGCGTCCCGCCACGGGGGTCGGCAAGGACGAATTGAAGGGCCGGATCGTCCTCGCCCCGCCCGGCGCGCTCAACGACCGCTGGTCGCGGCGGCTGCCCGATCCGATCACCGCCATGGCGTCAGGCTGGATGCGGGTGCGCCAGCGCGCGCGTCAGAACATGGTCGAGTTGCCTTTGATCATCTCCGACCATGCCGACTGGGACGAGCTTACCGAGACGATCCGCGAGCTTGCTCCGCGCGAGGTCTGGATCACCCACGGCCGCGAAGATGCGCTCAAGCATTGGTGCATGACCCGCCAGATCAAGGCGCGCGAGCTCAACCTGGTCGGCTATGAGGATGAAGACGATTAAAAGCTGAGCCAGACCGCCAGCGCCAGCGCCGCGGCGGCGAGGATGCTCCAGCGCAGCTGGCGCTCGAGCGCGAAATTGCCGGTCTTCGACAGCACCAGTCCGGTCACCGGCATGAGGATCAGCAGCAGGCCGACCGAAAGCAGCGTCCCGACATAGAAACCGGCGCGCTGCCCGGCGAACCAGGCCAGCGCCGCCCAGACCAGGCAGAAAATCAGGCCTTCGGCGTGGAGCCGCGACATCAATGCACCGCCTGGGGGCCGCGTTCGATGCCGGACAAAGCGAGCTGGGCGTCGATCTGGGCGACGAGCCGATCGAGCCCGGCCTGGTCGTTCGCTTCGGCGCGCGCGACGAGCACGTCCTGGGTGTTGGAGGCGCGCAGCAGCCACCAGCCGTCATCGGTCTTGACCCGTGCGCCATCGGTCCGGTCGACCTCCGCGCCGTCCGCGGCGAGCCGGTCGAGCACTTCGTCGACCACCGCGAACTTGCGGCGCTCGTCGACCTGGAAGCGCAATTCGGGGGTGTTGACGATCGCTGGCATTGCCGAGCGCAGCGCGGTCAGCGAGCAGCCGAGCCGACTCGCCGCGCGGATCAGCCGGACCGCGGCGTAGAGCGCGTCATCGAACCCGTAATAATCGTGGGCGAAGAAGATATGACCGCTCATCTCGCCGGCCAGCGGCGCCCCGGTTTCCTTCATCTTCGATTTGATCAGGCTGTGGCCGGTCTTCCACATGCACGGCGAGCCGCCGAGCTCCGCGATCCGGTCGAACAGCGCCTGGCTCGCCTTGACGTCGGCGATGATCGTCGCGCCGGGCAGATCGGCGAGCACCGGCTCGGCCAGAATCGCGAGCAGCTGATCGCCCCACACCACCCGGCCTTCGCCGTCGACCGCGCCGATCCGGTCGCCGTCGCCGTCGAAGGCGAGGCCGAAATCGAGGCGTTCCTTCGCCACCAGCGCCTTGAGGTCGGCAAGATTGGCCTCGTCGGTCGGATCGGGATGATGGTTCGGGAAGCGGCTGTCGACCTCGGTGTAGAGCAGGTGATGCTCGCCCGGCAGTCGCGCCGTCAATTTCTCCAGCGCGGGGCCAGCGGCGCCGTTGCCGGCGTCCCAGCCGATCCGATAGCCGTCGCCGTCGAAACCCTGGAGCAGGCGATCGACATAGCGTTCCAGGACCTCTTGATCGCCGACCGCCCCCTGACCTTCCTCCCAGTCGCCGCCTTCCGCCATGCGGCCGATCTGCTGGATGTCCTCGCCGAAAAAGGCGTCGCCGCGGAGCACCATCTTGAAGCCGTTATAGTCGGCCGGATTGTGGCTCCCGGTGATCATGATCCCGCCGTCGACAGCCAGTTCGGCGGCGGCGAAATAGAGCATCGGCGTCGGTCCGAGCCCGACCCGGAGCACGTCGACGCCGCTTTCGTTGAGCCCGCGGACCAGCTCGGCCTCCATCGCCGACGAGCTCGCCCGCCCGTCGCGGCCGACCGCCACCCCGCGGCCACCGCCGCGGCGCACCAGGGTCCCGAAGCTGCGCCCGAGCGCATAGGCATCGGCCGGGCTCAGCGTTTTCCCGACCACGCCGCGAATGTCATATTCGCGCAGGCTCGTCGGGTGGAATTGATGCGGCATCAGGCGCTATCTCCGGTTGCGTTCGCGCACCAAAGTGTCGCGCGCAGCATTGACCCGGGTCGCCAGCTCGGCCGAGCCGCCGGCATCAGGATGGACGCGCGCGATCAGCCGCCGGTGGGCCTCGCGAATTTCGGCAAGGCTCGCTTCGTCGCCGAGGCCGAGCAATGCGCGCGCCTCGGCGGGGGCCATCGGCGCGATCAGGCGCCGGTTTCGTTGCCACCAGAAATAGACTCCCGCCACCAGGCCGAGGAGCGTGAGAAATTTGAGGATCATCCGGCGGCGACGCGGCGCGGCGCCGCTTCGGCGGCATCGGTTTCGGCCGAGTCCTCGGGCAACGCGAAACCGGCGATCATTTCCCGCAATTCCTGGCGCGCAGCAATGTGGGCGATGCCAGCCTGCCCGATCAGGTAGAGATCGAGCAGGGTGAGGCCCTTCGGGAACAGTTCGCGATAGATCACCCGCTCGCCGAGCCCCGGTATCACCCGGAAGCCGACCCGGCGCGACAGCTCGCCGAGCGCGTGGCCGACCCGGCGCATATTGTGCGCTTCGACATATTGAGTCCGGTTGCGCAGCACGACCCAGTCGACGCTCGCGCCGTGCGTCTTGGCGCGCTGGGTGCGGCTGTGCCAGACCAGCTCGGCGTAGAAGCTGGGGCGGCGGACGCGATAGGTCTCGGGGTCGACCTCGCCGATCAGGTCGAGATCGACGAAACTGTCGTTGATCGGGGTGACGAGGGTGTCGGCGCGGATCATCGCCGCCCGGGCATAGGCATCGTCGCGGCCGGGCGTGTCGATCACCACCAGCTCGGCGCCTTCGGCGAGGCGATCGAGCACCGCATCGAAGCTGTCGCCCCCGCTCGGATCGAACGTGGCATAAGCCGGCATCGGCAGATCGATCGCCAGCCGCTGCATCGTCGCCGCGCGATTGTCGAGATAGCGGCCCAGGGTTCGCTGGCGGGTATCGAGATCGAGCGCCGCGACCTTGCGCCCCTGCGCGACCAGGGCGATCGCACTGTGGACCGCGGTGGTCGACTTGCCGGTGCCGCCCTTTTCGTTGGCGAAGACGAGGAAATGCGGGTTTGCCCCGGCCATCGATAACACCGCCTCAAACACTTGATCTTGATCGCCGCGGCCCGCAAAGAACCGCGCTCATCCCCTCTATCGGAGGCACTGGGGCGGTGCAAATCATCCGTAATCCCGAGGCGCTGCGGCGCGCGGTCGCCGCGCTGCGGGGCGATGCCGCGACGATTGCTCTGGTGCCGACCATGGGCGCGCTCCATGCCGGCCATATGGCGCTGATCGCCGAGGCGCGCCGCCGCGCCGGCCAAGTCGTCGCCTCGATCTTCGTCAATCCGCTGCAATTCGGCGCCAATGAGGATCTCGCCACCTATCCGCGCCGCGAGGCGGCCGATGCCGCGATGCTCGAGGCCGAGGGCTGCGCCTTGCTCTGGGCGCCCGACGCCGCGACCATGTATCCCGAAGGATTCGCGACCGAGGTCAAGGTTGCCGGAATCAGCGAAGGGCTCGATGGCGCCGCGCGCCCCGGCCATTTCGACGGCGTGGCCACGGTCGTCGCCAAATTGTTCGGTCAGGTCCGGCCCGATTTCGCTCTGTTCGGCGAGAAGGATTACCAGCAGCTCGCGGTCATCCGGCGGATGGCGCGCGACCTCGATCTCGGGATCGAGATTGTCGGCGTGCCGACGCAGCGCGACGCCGACGGCCTCGCTCTGTCATCGCGCAATCTCTATCTTTCCAAGCAGGAGCGCCGCGCGGCGCGCGCCTTGCCGCGCGCGCTCGGCGAAGCGGTCGAGGCGCTGACCGCCGGCGCTCCGATCGCCGAGACCCTCGCCCGCGCACGCGAAAGGCTCGAGGCGGCCGGGTTCGATCCGATCGATTATGTCGCCCTGCACGACGCCGAGACGCTGGCGCCGCTCGACGCGCTCGAGCGTCCGGCCCGGCTGCTCGCCGCGGCGCGGATCGGCACGACGCGGCTGATCGACAATCTGCCGGTGAGCCCGCCTGCGTAGCATTCTCACTGCCGCGTTAACCATTTGTTGTCAGTCATTGCGCGAAATCGGCCCCGACACACCGTCGCAATGGGGGCAAAACAGATGGCTCATAGTCTCAAATCGGCCACTTTCCTGATCGAAAGCCGGATCGCAGACGCCGCCAGCGGCAGCGTTCAGGCGCTCTACGAACTCGGGGTCGCTTATTCGACCGGCACCGGCGGGATCGAGGTCGACCTCGTCGAAGCGCACAAATGGTTCAATCTCGCCGCATTGAACGGCAGCGCGCTCGCTCAGGAATGCCGCGCCGAGATCGCTGAAGACATGACCGCGCGCGAGATCGCCGAGGCACAGCGCCAGGCCCGCGCCTGGCTCGCCGATATCGCCCCGGCGCGCCGCGCCGCCTAGTTTATCTGCTCGGCGCCGCGGCCGTTGCCGGCTGCGGCGCGCCATTACGGTAGCGTTCGAACCAGGCCAGGATCGCGGCCGCCTTGGCGCCGCTTTGTGACGGCCGCGCGGCGATGCTGCCATGGCTCGCCCCCGGAACCTTGACCAGAGCCGTCGGCACCCCGCGCAATTGCAACGCGGTATAATATTGCTCCGCCTCGCTGACCGGCGTGCGGTAATCCTCGCTCCCGACCACGACCAAAGTCGGCGTCTGGACATTGCCGACCAGCGACAGCGGCGAGCGCCGCCAGTAACTCTGCGGATCTTCCCACGGATAGGCGCCGAACCAATAGCGCGAGAAGAAGGGCACGCCGTCGGCGGTCAGGACGAAGCTCGCCCAGTCGATCACCGGCTTCTGGGTCGCGGCGGCGCGAAAGCGGTTGGTCCGCCCGACGATCCAGGCGGTGAGCACGCCGCCGCCCGAGCCGCCGGTCACGAACAGCCGGTCGGGATCGGCGAAACCCTGGGCGATCGCGGCGTCGACCATGCTGATCAGATCGTCATAGTCGTTGCCGGGATAAGCGTGGTGGATCAGATTGGCGAACTCCTCGCCATAAGAGGTCGAACCGCGCGGATTGACCGAAAGCACCACGTAGCCGGCGGCGGCGTAGAGCTGATTGTCGGTCGAAAAATGCGGCCCGTAGGCGGCGAACGGCCCGCCATGGATTTCGAGAATCAGCGGGTGGCGCTGGCCGTCCTGATGGTTGGGCGGCAGGGTCAGCCAGGCCTCGATCTCGCGATTGTCGTGCGACGAGGCGGCCGAAATCCGCCGCACCTCGCCGAGCCGCTTGGTGTCGAGCAGCTCGGCATTAAGCCGGGTCAGCTGCCGCCGCGCGCCGCCGCGGGCCAGGACGATGTCGGCGGGCCGGGTCGCGCTGCCGCCGGTGAAGGCGACCGCGCCATCACGCGCGACGCTGAAGCCGCCGCCGGTATAGGGCCGGTCGAGCGAGGCGCCGTCGAGGCCGTCGGCGACGGTGCGGATCGAGCCGTCGAGGCCGACCCGCGCCACTTTGGTGACGCCGTGATCGTCATAAGCGACGTAGATGCCGCGGCCGTCGGCAGACCAGGTCGGCGAGTCGACGCTGCGATCGAGCGATGCGGTGAGCGCGCGGCGGTTCGAGCCGTCGGCGCTCATCACATAGAGGACGACATTCTCATAGCCGCGGCGGCGGTCGTCGAAGCCGGTATAAGCGATCAGCCTGCCGTCGGGCGACGCCGCCGGCTGGGCGTCGGGCCCGTCGCGGTCGGTCAAGGCGCGCGCCTGGTTGCTGGCGATGTCGAGCGCATAGATTTCGCTGTTGAGCCCCTCGCGCTCCCAATTCTCGCTGCGATTGCCGCTGAAGATCAGGGTCCGGCCGTCCGGCATCCAGGACAGCGGCCCGCCATTGTTGAACGCGCCATAGGTCAGCTGGCGCGGGGCGCCGCCATCGGCCGAGACCAGAAACAGCTGGTCGTAGCCCGGGCGGATATAACCGGCGCTGTCGGCGCGATAGGTGACCGCGGTGATGATCTCGAGCGGCTCGGCCCATGTCGCACCTTCGGGCCGCGGCTGCGGCGTGCCCAGGCGCATGCCCTCGTCGGGGACGAACATCGCATAAGCGATCTGGCGCCCGTCGGGCGACCAGGCGATGCTGCTCGGCGAATCGGGCAGGCCGGTGATCCGCACCGATTCGCCGCTCGCCATCCAGCGGACGAACAATTGCGGGCGGCCGCCCTCGGCGGTGGAGATGAAGGCGAGGCGGTCGCCGTTGGGCGACCAGCGTGGCTGGCTGTGCGCGCCGGTGCCGGCGACGAGCGGCATCTGCCGGCCGCTGGCGGTGTCGATCAGCCAGATCGAGGGGCGGAAGCGGTCGGTCATGATGTCGCCCGACTGGCGGACATAAGCGATCCAGCGGCCGTCGGGACTGATCTGTGGGTCGGCGGCGACCTCGAGGCCGAACAGGTCGCGGGCGGTGAAATTGCGCTCGGGGCCCGCCGCCGGCGCGGCCGGGGCCGGGGTCGGGGCCGCGGCGACGACAAAGAGGAAAACCAACCATCCCAGCCACGTCCGCATTGCTATTCTCCTGCCCAGGCCGGCGGGATCATAAGCTGCGCGCGCGGCCGGGCAAGCCGATCAGCTTTTGCGGAATGGCGCCATGTCTTCGAGCGCGGCGATCTCGCGACCCACGGCGCGGCGCTCGGCCGCAAGATAGTCGGCGACCGCCCGGCGGAAGTGCGGATCGGGGATATGGTGCGCCGACCAGGTCGGCACCGGCCGATAGCCGCGGGCGAGCTTGTGGGCGCCTTGGGCACCGGCTTCGACCCGGCCGAGGCCGCGCGCGATCGCGGCCTCGATCGCCTGATAGTAACAGAGCTCGAAATGGAGATTGGGGACTTCCTCGATGCAGCCCCAATAGCGGCCGTAGAGCGCGTCGGTGCCGATCAGGTTGAGTGCGCCGGCGATCGGCCTGCCGTCGCGCAGCGCGAGGATCAGCAGGATGTGCTCGGCGAGGCGCGCCCCGAGCAGGGAGAAAAACGCGCGGGTCAGATAAGGGCGCCCCCATTTGCGTGCCCCGGTGTCCTGGTAGAACACCCAGAAGGCGTCCCAATGCGCCTCGCGGATTTCGGCGCCGGTCAGATGGACGATGGTCAGGCCGTCGAGCGCCGCCGCCCGCTCCTTGCGGATCGCCTTGCGCTTGCGCGACGCCAGCGCGGCGAGGAAGTCGTCGAAGCGCGCATAGCCCTGATTGAGCCAATGGAACTGGCTGTCGGCGCGGATCAGCCAGCCGGCCTGCTCGAACAGCGGCACCTCGGCCTCGGCAATGAAGGTGGCATGGGCCGAGGAGAGCCCGTTGCTGGCGACGATCCGCTCGGCGGCGGCGATCAGGGCCGGCGCAAGCACGGCTTCGCGCGCCAGCAATCGGCGGCCCGGCACCGGGGTGAACGGCACCGCGATCTGCAGCTTGGGATAATAGCGGCCGCCGGCGCGCTCGTAAGCGTCGGCCCAGCCATGATCGAACACATATTCGCCGAGGCTGTGGCTCTTCACATAAGCCGGCATCAGCGCGTCGGGCCGTCCGTCGGGGCCATCGATCGCGACCGGGACCGGCTGCCAGCCGGTGCCGGCCGTGGCGCTGCCCGACTCCTCGAGGGCGGCGAGGAAGGCGTGGCTGAGAAAGGGATCGCCGGGGCCGGCGCAGCGGTCCCAATCCTCGGCCGTGAAGGCAGCGACGCCGGGGGCGATGCGCGCGACGATCGGCTCGCCGCTCATCCGGGCAGCTCGTAGATGATCTGGTCGGTGTGGCGTGCGGCGGTGGCGCGGTTGGCATCGGTCCGGCAGGTCCAGGTCAGCACCGGCAAGCCCTTGGCGCGCTGGCCGGCGGCGAAATGCGACGGCAGGTCGCGAATGTCGTAGGCGAGGAAATCGGCCTTCGACCGCCACAAGGCGATGCGCCGCGCCAGCCAGCCGCGCCAGCGCCGGCCGGCCTCGGTCACCACCAGCCCGCGCAGCACCTCCGGCGCTTCGCGCGCGAACCAGCGGCCGATCTCGGGGTTGAACGACATCACCGCCACCGGCCCCTTATAGCCGTCCAGCGCGCGCCGCACCGCTCGGCTCAACATGGCGACGCGGCGGCCCGGCGATTTGACCTCGATCAGCAGCGGCGCCCGGCCGTTGATCAGCTCCAGGATATCGGGCAAAGCGGGAATCGTCTCGTCACTGCTCTTGAACCGGATCGTGCCGAGCGCCGCCCTGGTCAACCCAACGAGCCTGCCGGCCGCTTCGGTCAGCCGGCCGAGCTCGTAATCGTGGAACACGATCGCTTCGCCGTCGGCACTCGCCTGGACGTCAAGCTCGATGCCGTGACCCGCCTCGATCGCGGCACGGAACGCGGCGCGGCTGTTCTCGATGCGGCCGGGTCCATGCAGGCCGCGATGGGCGAAAGGAAATTCGATCAGGCGGGCGAGCTCAGCCCGCCTTGACGGCGACGATCGCATCGATCTCGACCGCGGCGCCGAGCGGCAGCACCGGAACCCCGACTGCGCTCCGGGTGTGACGTCCGGCCTCGCCGAACACGCGCTCCATCAGCTCGGAGGCGCCGTTGGCGACCTTGGGCTGATCGGTGAAATGCGAATCCGAGGCGATGAACGCGCCGAGCTTGACGATCCGCTCGACCCGGTCGAGCGAACCCAGCGCCTTCTTCATCTGCGCGATCAGCATCACGCCGCACCGCTCGGCCGCCTCCTGGCCATGGGCGAGGTCGATATCCTCGCCGAGCCGGCCGGTGATGATCGAGCCGTCGGGACGGAAGGAAATCTGGCCCGAAATATAGAGCAGCCCGCCGCTCTCCACCGTCGGAACATAGGCGGCCACGGGAGCGGCCGGCTCGGGCAGCTGGATGCCCAGCGCAACGAGGCGATCGGAAACGGTGTCGGTCATGGTCGCGCTAAGCACTGCCCGGCGCGCCGGGTCAAGCCTGCGCGAAGCGGTCGATGATCCAGGGCAGCGCCTCGGCCCAGTCGTCGATCCTGGCATGGGCGTGCGGGGCCGGCGCGGTATGGGCGGCGAGCTTGGGCTCGGCGACCATGTGCAGCCGCCAGACATCGGGGGCATGCTTGGCCACCGATTCGTGATGCACAGCCAGATCGTCGACGAACACGGTGACGCTGGGGCGCATCTCCTCGACCAGCTCGAGCACCGGCCGCCCCTTGCCGCCCTGGTTGCAGAGCACGCGGTGGCGGATGTCGAAGGCCTCCAATTGGGCGACGCGGCTGGCCTGATAATCGTCGCCGATATTGGTCAGGATGACGATGTCGGCCTGCTGCTCGATCGCGCGCAGCGCGGCGACCGCGCCGGGGACCACATTCTGCCGGTGCATCTCACGATCGAAGAACAGGTCGAGCAGCGACCAGATCCGCTCCTCCGGAACGACCCGCCCGTCGCGGCTGCGCAGCGCACCGCGAAAGCCCGGCGAATCGAGCGCGAAGCTGAGATCGGCCGCTTCCTCGACCCATTCGCCGAAATGGGCGGCGAAATGGAGGATGACCTCGTCGCAGTCGCTGATCAGCAAGGGCCTGCCCTGAGCCTGTCGAAGGGGCCGGTTCATCGTTCGAGCCTTCGGCCAGCCTCGACCAGCCGCGCGGGCGGGATTCCGAGCGCCGCGGCGCAGGCGATGAGGTCGGGCTCATGCGCCTCGAGAAAGTGCAGCGTGCCGGCGAGCAGCGCCGGCTCGCCGATCCGGGCGCGCAATGTCTCGGGAGTCAGCCCGGTCACGGCGAGCAGGCGCTCGGCGCGCCGATCGTCGCTCAGCATCCAGCCGAGCGCCTCAAGCGCCACCGCTTCGTCCCGGTTTGTTTCGCTATCGATCATCGCCTACAGCGACCGGGTGGGACAAAAAATCCTGGTTGTCGAGGACAACGAACTCAACCTGAAGCTGTTTTGCGACCTGCTTCGCGCCCATGGCTATGAGGCCGAGCCGGTGCGCGACGGCCGCGAAGCGGTCGAGCGCGCGCATGCCTTCGCCCCCGATCTCGTGGTCATGGACATCCAGATGCCCCATGTCAGCGGGCTCGAGCTGATCGAGCAGATGAAGGCCGACGATGCGCTCCGGGCGACCCCGATCATGGCGGTCACCGCTTATGCCGCGAAGGGCGACGAGGAGCGGATCCGCGACGCCGGCGCCGAAGGCTATGTCTCCAAGCCGATCTCGGTGCTGCGCTTCGTCGAGGCGGTCGCCGCCTTGCTTGTCGCGGCGGCCGGCAAGGCGACCGGCGCCGATCCCGCCGGGGCGGAGCCCCGCGAGCTGCAGAAAGAGGAAGCGGAAGAGAATCTGGATCCGGGGCCGGACCCGAAATGAGCCCCGGCGGGCTCGCGCCCGCCGTCGTCACTTGATCTTGGATTCCTTGAACTCGACATGCTTGCGCACGACGGGATCATATTTGCGGAAGGTCATCTTCTCGGTGATGTTCCGCGGATTCTTCTTGGTCACATAATAGAAGCCCGTGTCGGCGGTACTGACGAGCTTGATCTTGACCGTGGTCGGCTTGGCCATGACAGCCTCTTTTCCAATCGGATGAACACGAAAAAATAAAGCGGCACGCAGCCGCCCTTTGCGCGCCGCCTCTGCCTCTGCGGCGCGATTCTGTCAAGGGTGGCAGGCCGACGGCCGCCGGAGTCTATGGTTAACACGTTGGTAACCATAAGCGCGCATCCTCGCCTCGAACCGCAGCTGGGGGTGAGACCATGCGCTGGAATCAGGATGGAATGATGGTTGTGCGCGCCGACCTTTGCGACCGGCTCGACAATTTGCAGCAGGCGGCGGCGCGGATGACGGTCCGCGATCTCGTCCAGGGCATCGGGTCGATCAGGACGATGGCGGCTGCCTACGGCCTCGCGCCGGTGGTCAGCCTCGCCGACGCGCTCGAACGGGCGGTTCGCGCTCAGCCGCGCCAATGCCCCGCCGGCCTCTATTTCGACCGGCTGCGCGATGCGATCGGCTGCGAGCGGCTCGACGAGGCGGCGAGCGAAAGCCTGCTCGCCTCGCTTTCGATCCGTTTTCACGGCTGAATGGACGCTCTCCTAACCGCCTTTGTCGCCGCTGCGCTGGCGGAATGGGGCGACAAGACCCAGCTGATTGTCGCCTTGCTCGCGGCGCGCTCGGGCCGGCCCGGCCAGGTGCTGCTCGGCCTGGTCTTCGCCGCTTCGATCAGCAACGCCGTCGCCGCTTATGCCGGGGTGCTGATCGCCGGCACGATCACGATCCGCGCGATGAGCCTGATGGTCGCGTTGGCGCTGCTGTTCGCCGCCGCCACCGGCATCTTCCGCCGGCGCGAGCCGTCGCTGGGCTCGGGCCGGACCCCGGTGATCCTCGCCAGCCTGATCCTGTGCCTTGCCGCCGAGATGGGGGATCGCACCCAGTTCCTGACCTTCGCGCTCGCTGGCCGGTTCGATTCGGCGCCGCTCGCCGCCGCGGGCGCGAGCGCCGGCATGCTCGTCACCTGCGTCCCCGCCGCCATGCTCGGCGACCGGCTGCAGACGGCGGTGCCGATGCGCGCCGTGCGGCTCACGGTCGCCGGCCTGTTCCTGGTGACCGGCTTCGTCGTTGCAGTGAACGCGCTGCAGCTAACCTGAGGCGGTCAGTCGAGGATCAACCGCCAGCGCCGCTGCACGATATGCCGGTGCCGCCCATGAAGGCTCTCGATGAATACCAGCTCGGTCGCCGCCCAGCTGATTGCGTCGATCGGCTGGGTAGGCTCCGGCCGCCGGTCATAATGGAGCGTGATGTGGGGATCGGACCAGTGACCCGGCCTGATACCAGCGCGATGGAAGGCCTCGTCCAATGCGCCCTGGACGCGCCGGACGCCGCGCAGCTTTTCGCTGGGTTTGAGCAAGACCGATTTGTGGCCGAAGACCAGCAGGTCGAAAACCACCCGGCAGGCCCGGATCACGAAATCCATTTCCCGCACCCGCGCGATGAATCGATCGGGCCGCACGGCAAAGCAACCGAATGAGATCAAGGTGATGTGAAGGCGATCGTCCTCAACGGGGCACGATTCGCATCCGGACCAGTCGCGCCAGCGTGCGATCTCGGGTCTGATCTCCGCCGGCGGCAGGAGAGCGAGAAACAAGCCGTGAAACGAGTCGTGCCGCATTGAACTCGATTAGAACATACAGGGAACAAACGAGAGTCGGTTTTCGCGAGGCCCCAAGCGTATCAGCCAGAGATCCGGCACCGCTCCCAGCCGCAGCGGCACTCCGCTGGTGCCAAGTCCAGCGGTGACGATGAGCGTCCGCCCATTTTCGTCGACGCGGCCGCAGGCATAGCGCTGGCCATAGTCCGACATGGTCGAGAGCGCGCCGACGATCGGAAACCGGATCTGGCCGCAATGGGTGTGGCCGGCGAGCATCAGGCCGATATCGCCCGGCAGATCCGGGAACGGATCGGGACTGTGGCTCAGCACCACGCGGGCGCCGGGCAAGGCGCGAAGCCGCGCGACCGTACGCGCGACGTCGTCATGGTCGGTATATGCGTCGTCGAGCCCGCCCAATGCGAGCGGCCCTGCCGCGACCGCGTCATTGTCGAGCACATGGACATTGGCATTGGCCAGCGCCGCATGCGCTTCGGCGGCGTTGCGCCAATGGTCGTGATTGCCCATGACCGCGAAGGCGCCGAAGCGCGCGCGGAGTCCGCCGAGCGGCGCGATGGCGTCGGTCAGGGAGTAGGCGCGGGTCATGACCTTCTTGTCGCTGACGAAGTCGCCGGCGATCAGCACGACGTCCGGGTGCAGTGCGTTGATCTGCGCCACGATCCGGGCCAGCCGCGCCGGCGGCATGTCGGGGCCGGCGACGTGGATATCGGAGATCAGCACGGCGCGGACCGGGGGCGCGCCTTCCGGCCAGCCGGCGAGCGCGATCTCGGCTTCGCGCACCACCGGATCGCGGATCGCTACCGAATAGGCCCAGCCGGCCAGGCCAATGCCGAGCGCAACGAGAATCTGGGCCGCGCGTAATAGCTTCATGAGACTTGCCTGGCCCGCCCGATAGCGAAAGAAAAGCCGGCCATGCGCGATTTCTCCCAGCTGCTCGACGCGCTCGTCTACACCCGGTCGCGCAACGCCAAGCTGAAGCTGATCAGCGATTATCTGAAGCGCACCCCCGATCCCGATCGCGGCTATGCGCTTGCCGCCCTGACCGGCGAGCTCAGCCTGCCCGCGGTCAAGCCGGCGGCGATCCGCGCGATCGCCGAGCAAAGGGTCGATCCGGTGCTGCTCTACATGAGCCGCGACTATGTCGGCGACATGGCCGAGACGGTGTCGCTGCTCTGGCCGAAGCCCGAAGGCGAGCCCGTCGACATCGACGACGGTACGTTGCGGCTCGCCGTGGTCGTCGAGCGCCTCGCCGGGCTCGGCCGGTCGGAGGCGCCGGGCGCGCTAGCGACGATGCTCGACCATCTCGACGCCAGCGGCCGCTTCGCTTTGCTCAAGCTCGCCACCGGCGCGCTGCGGATCGGGATATCGGCGCGGCTCGCCAAGGTCGCTTTGGCCCAGGCCTTCGCGCTCGACGTCGATGCGGTCGAAGAAGTCTGGCACGGCATCGGCCCGCCCTATCTGCCGCTGTTCGCCTGGGCTGAGGGGCGCGGGCCGCAGCCGACCGCCCGCGACGTGCCGGTCTTCCGTCCGTTCATGCTTGCCCATCCACTCGAGAGAGCGCGGGTCTCGATGGCGGATTATGCCGCCGAATGGAAATGGGACGGCATCCGCGTCCAGCTCGTCCGCGCCGGCGGCGAGACCAGGCTCTACAGCCGCGCCGGCGACGACATCACCGCCAGCTTTCCTGAGGTCGCCGCCGGCTTCGACCAAGAAGGCGTGCTCGACGGCGAGCTGCTGGTCCGCGGCGAGGCCCAGGGCGGCAGCCTGGGATCGGCGGGCGCCGGCAGCTTCAACGCGCTCCAGCAGCGGCTCGGGCGCAAGACCGTCTCGGCGCGGATGCTGGCCGATTTTCCGGCTTTCGTCCGGCTCTACGACATCCTGTTCGACGGGTCGGAAGATCTGCGCCCGCTGCCATGGAGCGCGCGGCGGCAGCGGCTCGAAGCGTTCGCGCCGCAGCTCGATCCCGAGCGGTTCGACGTTTCGCCCTTGATCGAGGCGGCGAGCTTCGAGGCGCTCGAAGAGATCCGCGCCGGCACCCGCGATGCCGCGATCGAAGGCGTGATGCTGAAGCGCCGCGACAGCCTCTATGTGACTGGGCGCAAGACCGGCCTGTGGTACAAATGGAAGCGCGATCCTTTGATCGCCGATTGCGTGCTGATGTATGCGGCGCGCGGCAGCGGGAAGCGCTCATCCTATTATTCGGACTATACGTTCGGCTGCTGGACCGACGCTGGTGAGCTGCTTCCGGTGGGCAAGGCCTATTTCGGTTTCACCGACGAGGAACTGAAATGGCTCGATCGGTTCGTGCGCAATCACACGATCGATCGCTTCGGCCCGGTGCGCGAGGTCGGGAAGAGCCTGGTGCTCGAGGTCGCGTTCGATTCGATCCATGCCAGCAAGCGCCACAAATCGGGGCTGGCGATGCGCTTCCCGCGGATCTCGCGGATCCGCACCGACAAGCCGGCCGCGGAGGCCGACACGATCGAAACACTGCGGCGGCTGGTAACCTGAATCGGTATCAGGCGGCGGGGCGCTCTTCCGGCAGCAAGGTCGCGCCGATTGTGCGGAAATCCAGGCCGCCGGCCTGCATCGCATCGCCGCACGAGCGGAGCAGCACGCCGCGCTCGGCCTCGCTCGGCGCCGCGCCTTCGAGCGCGGTCTCCGGATCGAAGCCGGGTTCGGCGGCGTCGATCCGGCCGAGGAAATAATGCGCCGCGACCCGCCCCAGCGAGCGGGCGCGCGGATCCTCGTCCTCGGCGAGCGAGGCCATCAGGGCAAAACAGCGCCGGTCGAGCGTCGCCGTGTTGGCGGGCGCCGAGGACGCAATCGGAGTGGCCGCGAACAAGGCGGCGAACAGCACGCTTTCCATCAGGTCGTGGTAAACGCGAAAGGTGGACGATCGTTCAGCGGAATTGGTTTACAAGGCGTAAGCCAAGAAAAAGAAAGCCGGCGCGGGATCGTTCCCGGCCGGCTCTCTCCCCCTAAGGATTGGCGTCGATCGTTACTGGATCGCGACCAGGTTCACCGCCGCGGTCTTGCCGCGCCGGTCGACCTCAAGCTCGAACTCGACCCGGTCGCCCTCGTTCAGCGACATCATCCCGGCGCGCTCGACCGCCGAAATATGGACGAAGGCGTCGGGCTGGCCGTCGTCGCGAGTGATGAAGCCGAAGCCCTTGGTCGCGTTGAAGAACTTGACCGTCCCGCTCGCTTTCTCGCCGGTCAGCTGGCGCTGCGGGCTGCGCTCGCGCGGCCCGCGATCCTCGACCGCCATCGGCTCGCCATCGATCCTGAGGTCGGTCGCCGAGACCCGGCCGCCGCGGTCGACGAGGGTGAATTCGAGCGGCTGGCCCTCGGCAAGCCCGGTCAGGCCCGCTTGCTCGACCGCCGAAATGTGGACGAACACATCCTCGCCGCCATCGTCGCGGACGATGAAGCCGAAGCCCTTGTGCGGATTGAAGAACTTGACGATGCCTTTGGCCTCGCCCACGACTTGGGGCGGCATCCCGCCGCCGCCGCCGCGCGGCGCGCCGAAGCCACTGCCGCCGGCCGGTCGTGGTCCGCCAAAGCCGGCGCCGCTGCCGCCGCCGCGATAGGCCCCGCCGCCGCCGGCGAAGCGATCGCCGCCCCCGCCGCCTGCGAAGCGGTCGCCGCCGCCTCGTTCAAACCCGCCTGGACCTTCTTCCCCGATGAAATCGCGCTTGTCTCTGCCGCGCCCACCGCGCTCCCCGCGGCGCCCTTTGTCGAAACCCATCTGATTCAAATACTTTCCAGCGCCCAATCCCCTGTCAAAACCGCCGCGCTGGGCTGAACGCGCAAAGGCCGTCGCGCCGGAGAGCCGGCACGCTGGCGAATCTATAACCGAAAAAAACCTTTCCGGCGAGCGCTTTTGCCCTGCCCGCCGAGAGAGCGGCCGGCGGATTGCTCCCCGGCCACACTTGATGCATTGGCGGCTGCATCACCACGCAAAAAGGGCCGCCGCATGATCGAGGCACTCAGCATCTTTGCCCAGCCCGAGGCCTGGGTCGCCTTGCTCACGCTCGTCGTGCTCGAGATCGTGCTCGGCATCGACAATCTGGTCTTCATCTCGATCCTGTCCAATCGGCTCCCTGCCGCGCAGCAGCAGCGGGCACGCAGAATCGGAATCTCGCTCGCTCTCGTGCTCCGGCTCGTCCTGCTGCTCGGCCTCGCCTGGATCGTCGCCTTGACCACGCCGGTTTTCGACCTCGGCCTGATCGGCCCGCCCGACGCGCATGGCGACCCGGTGTTCGAAACCGCTTTCTCCTGGCGCGACATGATCATGGTCGTCGGCGGTCTGTTCCTGGTGTGGAACGCGACCAAGGAAATCCACCATTCGATCGATGCCGAACCGTCGGGTGAGCTGCTCGACAAGAAAGGCAAAAGGGCGCTGGGAATGGCCGCCGCGATCGCCCAGATCGGGCTGCTCAACATCGTCTTCTCGATCGATTCGATCCTGACCGCGGTCGGGATGAGCGACGATGTGCCGGTAATGGCCGCGGCGATCATCATCTCGGTCGGGGCGATGCTGCTCGCGGCGGAGCCGCTCGCGCGCTTCGTCGACGGCAATCCGACGGTGGTGATGCTGGCGCTCGCCTTCCTGATGATGATCGGCGTGGTGCTGATCGCCGACGGCTTCGGCGTTCACATTCCCAAAGGCTATATCTACGCGGCGATGGCTTTTTCCGGCACGGTCGAGGCGCTCAACATCCTCGCCCGGCGCCGCCGCGAGCGCAAGGCGGCCGTCGCGCAGGCCCCGGGCCATTGAGCGTTCAGCCGCTTGGCCCTATGCGGTTGAGCGATGAGCGTCTGTTTTCACGAAGAGGATCTGCCCCCGGGCCTGCTCGGACTCGGCGCGATCGCGGTCGACACCGAGACGATGGGCCTGCAGCTCGGGCGCGACCGGCTGTGCCTGGTCCAGATCGCCGACGGGAGCGGCGACGAGCATCTCGTCCGCTTCGCGCAGGGCAGCGACTATGCTGCGCCCAATCTCAAGGCGGTGCTGGCCGATCCTGACCGGCTCAAGCTCTACCATTTCGCCCGCTTCGATCTCGCCTCGATCCGCGCCTATCTCGGCATCATGGCGGCGCCGGTCTATTGCACCAAGACCGCGTCGCGGCTGGTGCGCACCTATACCGATCGCCACGGTCTCAAGGATCTGGTCAAGGAGTTGCTCGGCCAGGAAATCTCCAAGCAGCAGCAGACGTCCGACTGGGGCGCCCGCGAGCTGAGCGACGCGCAGAAGGATTATGCCGCTTCCGACGTCCGCTATCTCCACGCGCTCAAGGAGAAGCTCGACGAACGGCTCGAGCGCGAGGGCCGGACCGCCCTCGCCGCGGCCTGTTTCGAGTTCCTGCCCCACCGCGCCGTGCTCGATCTTGCCGGCTGGGCGGAGCAGGACATCTTCGCCCATGTCTGAGCGCGCCGAACAGGAACGGCTGGTCAAGCGCGGCTGGGCGGCGCCCGGCGGCGCGCACGACCGGCTGATCCGGGCGATGAAGATCGCATTGCCCGCTCTGGTCGGCGTGGTGCTCGCTTTCCTCGCTTTCGCGCCGCTCGAGGAGAAGCAGGAAGTCAGCTTCCTGCTCGACAAGAGCAAGGTCGAGCAGGCCGAGGAGCGGATGCGGGTGCAATCGGCGCAATATCGCGGCCAGGACGATCGCGGCCGTCCGTTCGTTTTGACCGCCCGCTCCGCGCTCCAGCGCAGCTCGGCCGATCCGGTGGTCGAGATCGGCGACATGAGCGCCGAAATGGCGCTCGAGAACGGCCCGGCGCGACTCCAGGCGCTGCGCGCGCGCTACAATATGGAGCGCGACCAGGTCGATGTGATTGGGCCGATCCTGCTCACCGCCGATGACGGTTACCGGCTCGCGACCCGCGACGTGAACGTCAGCCTGCGCCAGCGCCGCCTCGCCAGCCGAGGCCCGGTCGAAGGCCGGATGCCGCTCGGCCGCTTCTCGGCCGGACGGCTCGAGGTCGACGTCCCAGGGCGGCGTGCCGTGCTCAGCGGCCGCGCCCGCGTCCATATCGAGCAAGGGGGGCTGCGATGAGGCGCGTCCTGCTGCCGGTCGCGGCGCTTGCCTTGCTCGCCGCCCAGGCCGCGCTCGGCCAGGGCGCTGGCTCGTCGCTCAAGGGTCATGACACCGACGCGCCGGTCGATGTCGCCGCCGATCGGATCGAGGTCCAGGACCGCGCCGACCGGGCGATCTTCTCCGGGAGCGTCGAGGTTCGTCAGGGCGATCTTCAGCTCGGCACGGCGCGGCTGACGATCATCTATGCCAATGCCGGCGGGATCACGATCAAGCGGCTCGAGGCGAGCGGCGGCGTGACCCTGCGCAGCCCGTCGGAGACCGCGCGCAGCCAGTTCGCGATCTACGATCTCGATCGCCGGGTGGTGACGATGATCGGCGGCGTCACCCTCAATCGCGGCGATTCCCACGTCCAGGGCGGCCGCCTCGTGCTCGACCTCGACAGCGGCCGGGCGGTGATGGACGGCGGCACCGCCGGCGCGCCCGGGAGTCGCGCCAGCGGCGGGCGGGTCACCGGCCGCTTCACCGTGCCCCGCCGCGGCAACTGATCCGTTCGCCTTAAACGCCCATGCAAGACTCTTGCCGGTTGAGGCCGTGCATCTCATCGCCTACCTAGGCGAGAGGAGCGCGGATGAACGAGAGCCTTGCCATCGAACGGCCCGACGCTGGAGCGGCGATCGGCGATCTCGCCCACGGCCTGTCCGTCGTCTCGATCGCCAAGTCCTACGACAAGAAGGCGGTGTTGACCGATGTCTCGCTCGGCGTCGACCGCGGCGAGGTGGTCGGCCTGCTCGGCCCCAACGGCGCCGGCAAGACCACCTGCTTCTATTCGATCATGGGGCTGGTGAAGCCCGACAGCGGCCGCATCCTGCTCGACGGCGAGGACATCACCGGCCTGCCGATGTACCGCCGCGCAATCCTCGGCATCGGCTATCTGCCGCAGGAGACCTCGATCTTCCGCGGCCTTACCGTCTGCCAGAACATCATGGCGGTGCTCGAAGTGGCCGAACCCGACAGAGCGGCACGCGTCGAACGGCTCGAGCAATTGCTCGGCGAATTCCATCTCGAGAAATTGCGCGACGCGCCGGCCATGGCGCTGTCGGGCGGCGAGCGCCGCCGCTGCGAGATCGCCCGCGCGCTTGCCGCCAATCCGTCGATCATGCTGCTCGACGAGCCGTTCGCCGGCATCGACCCGATCTCGATCCAGGATATTCGCGACCTGATCGGCGAATTGAAGAAGCGGAATATCGGCGTGCTGATCACCGATCATAATGTCCGCGAGACGCTCGACATCGTCGACCGCGCCTGCATCATCTATGGCGGGCAGGTGCTGTTCGCCGGCAGCCCCGAAGAGCTGGTCCGCGATCCCAATGTCCGCCGCCTCTATCTCGGCGAAAGCTTCGAGCTTTAGAGCGATGGCGCCGCACCACCCTTATTCGTCGTCATTCCCGGGCCATGGACCGGCGCCGACCCCGTTCATGGAATTCGGGGGATAGACGCCATGGCGCTCGGTCCGCGCCTCGATCTCCGCCAGTCCCAGTCCCTGGTCATGACGCCGCAGCTCCAGCAGGCGATCAAGCTGCTGGCGCTCTCCAACCTCGAGGTCGAAAGCTTCATCGCCGAGGAGATCGAGCGCAATCCGCTGCTCGAAACCGGCAGCCGCGACGACCAGGCCGAACCGGCGGCGGCGGAACCGGAGGTCGCGCTGGGGGACGACAAGGCCGGCGGCGAAGCGGATTTCGACGCCTTGCCCGAAGCCGATGCCGAGGGCGGCGACGGCGCGCTCGATGTCGATCTGAACAGCGAAGATTTCCATCAGGACAGCGCCGCCGACGCGATGGGTGGGCTCGACGGCGGGCTCGGCCTGTCCGGCGCGAGCGCGGGAGCCGTCGCCGGCGGCGAGGACGGCCCCGATTTTGACAGCTTCGCCGACGAACAGGTCTCGCTCCACGATCATCTCCGCCACCAGGTGGGGGAAATCCTGACGGGGGTCGATCTTGCTATCGCCGAGCAGATCGTCGAGGCGATCGACGAGGCCGGTTATTTCCACGCCTCTTTGCTCGAGATCGCCCAGCGTCTCGGCGTCCCGCTCGACGAGGTCGAGCGGGTGCTCGCGATCGTCCAGACCTTCGATCCGGCCGGAATCGCCGCGCGCAATCTCGCCGAATGCCTGGCGCTCCAGGCGAAGGACGCCGACCGCTACGATCCGGCGATGGCGCGGCTGATCGCCAATCTCGATTATCTTGCCAAGGGCAATCTCGGCGCGCTGAAGCGGATCTGCGCCGTCGACGATGAGGACATGGCCGACATGATCCGCGAGCTGCGCGCCTACGACCCCAAGCCGGGTTGCCGCTTTTCCGGCGCCGAGCGGGTCGATGCAATCGTTCCCGACGTCTTCGTCGCGCGCCGCGGCGGCGGTTGGGCGGTGGAGCTGAACAGCGCCACCTTGCCGCGGCTGCTGGTCAACCGCTCTTATTATCTCGAATTGTCGCGCGGACCGCAGGATAAGCGATCGCGCGCCTGGCTCTCGGAATGTCTGCAGAGCGCCAACTGGCTGCTGAAGGCGCTCGATCAGCGCGCACGCACCATCATCAAGGTGGCGAGCGAGATCGTGACCCAGCAGGAAGGCTTCTTCCGCCATGGCGTCAGCCATCTGAAGCCGCTGACCTTGCGCGCGGTCGCAGAGGCGATCGGGATGCACGAATCGACGGTGAGCCGGGTCACCTCGAACAAATATCTGTCGTGCGAGCGCGGGCTTTATGAGCTCAAATATTTCTTCACCAGCGGCATCCAGAGCGCCGACGGCGGCGACGCCGCGTCCTCGGAAGCGGTCAAGAGCCGGATCCGGGCGCTGATCGCGGCCGAGGATCCTGTCCGGATCCTGTCCGACGATCAGCTCGTCGACCTGCTCAAGGCCGAAGGGCTCGACATCGCCCGCCGCACCGTCGCCAAATATCGCGAGGCGCTGGGCATCGGCTCCTCGGTGCAACGCCGCCGGCAGAAGGCGATCGGGCGGGCGGCGTGAGGCGCACGCTGCTGCTGCTCGGGGCCGCCGGGCTCGCCTCATGCGCGACCCCCGAGGCGCGCCTCCGCGCGGGACTCGAAAATGCCGGCCTGTCGCCCGGGATGGCGGCGTGCATGGCGGAGCGGATGGCCGACCGGCTGTCGCTGATCCAGCTGCGGCGGCTGGGCGATCTGCCGCAGGCGCGCGAAGCCGGATCGACCGAGCAGTTCCTGCACCGGGTCCGCTCGCTCCGCGATCCGGAGATATTGCGGGTGAGCGCAAGCGCGGCTGCGGTCTGCAGCGCGCGGGGGCTGATATCGTGAGGCGCCGGGGGTAGATTCGCGAGGGAGGCTGTGCTTTAGGCCCGGCCCATGAACATTCACGAATATCAGGCCAAGGAGCTGCTCGCGAAGTTCGGCGTGCCGGTTCCCGACGGCCATGCGGCAATGAGCGTCGACGAAGCGGTGGCAGGCGCGGGCAAGCTTCCTGGTCCGCTTTATGTCGTGAAGGCGCAGATCCACGCCGGCGGACGCGGCAAGGGCAAGTTCAAGGAACTGGGGCCTGACGCCAAGGGCGGCGTCCGCCTTGCGCGGACGCTGGACGAGGTGCGGGCGGCGGCCGGGGAGATGCTCGGCAACACCCTGGTCACCATCCAGACCGGGCCGGAGGGCAAGCAGGTCAACCGGCTCTACGTCACCGACGGCGTCGACATCGCCAAGGAATTCTATCTGGCGCTGCTCGTCGACCGCCAGACCGGGCGGATCGCCTTCGTCGCCTCGACCGAGGGCGGGATGAACATCGAGGACGTCGCCCACGACAGCCCCGAGAAAATCCACACCTTCGCGGTCGATCCGGCAACCGGCTTCATGCCGCATCACGGCCGCGCGATCGCTTATGCGCTCGGCCTCGAGGGCGATCTCGGCAAGCAGGCGCAGAAGGTCGCCAAATTTCTCTACGACGCTTTCCTCGGCACCGACGCCAGCCAGATCGAGATCAATCCGCTCGCCGTCACCGACGAGGGGGCGGGCAAGCCCCCTCGGCTGCTCGTGCTCGACGCCAAGGTCGGCTTCGATGCCAATGCCGAATTCCGCCACTCCGATCTCGCGGCGTTGCGCGACGAGAGCGAGGAGGATCCGATGGAGCTCGAGGCGAGCAAATACGACCTCGCTTACATCAAGCTCGACGGCAATATCGGCTGCATGGTCAACGGCGCCGGTCTCGCCATGGCGACGATGGACATCATCAAGTTGAACGGTGCCTTCCCGGCCAATTTCTGCGACGTCGGCGGCGGCGCCTCGAAAGAGAAGGTGGCCGCCGCGTTCAAGATCATCCTGTCCGACCCGGCGGTCAAAGGGATTCTCGTCAACATCTTCGGCGGCATCATGCGCTGCGACATCATCGCCGAGGGGATCGTCGCCGCCGCCAAGGAAATCGCGTTGAGCGCGCCGTTGGTGGTCCGGCTCGAAGGCACCAATGTCGAGGAGGGCAAGCGCATCCTCGCCGATTCGGGCCTCGCCATCGTCCCCGCCGACGATCTCGGCGACGCCGCGCGCAAGATTGTCGCTCAGGTCAAGGAAGCTGCATAGACTGGGCTTAGCTATGTGCCGTGCGGCAGCGATGCGCCGCCCGTTCTTGCTTTGGAGCCGGATTCCGGCTTTCCGGAAGCTGACGAATCGAAAGAGGTGAAGCCATGAAGCTGCTGGTTGCCGTCAAGCGGGTGATCGACTTCAACGTCAAGCCGCGGGTCAAGGCCGACGGCACCGGAGTCGATCTCGCCAACGTCAAGATGAGCATGAACCCGTTCGACGAGATCGCGGTCGAGGAAGCGATCCGTTTGAAGGAAAAGGGGGTTGCCACCGAGATCGTCGCGGTCTCGATCGGCCCGGCCAAGGCGCAGGAGACGTTGCGCACCGCGCTGGCGATGGGTGCCGACCGCGCGATCCTGATTCAGACCGAAGACGAGGTCGAGCCGCTCGCGGTCGCCAAATTGTTGGGCAAGGTCGCGGAGGAGGAGCAGCCGGGCCTGATCATCCTCGGCAAACAGGCGATCGACGACGATTCGAACCAGACCGGCCAGATGCTCGCGGCAATACTCGGCTGGAGCCAGGGCACCTTCGCCTCCAAGCTCGAAACGTCCGGCGACAGCGCCAACGTGACCCGCGAAGTCGATGGCGGCCTGGAGACGGTCAAGCTCAAGCTGCCGGCGGTGGTCACCACCGACCTGCGGCTCAACGAGCCGCGTTATGCCAGCCTGCCCAATATCATGAAGGCCAAGTCGAAACCGCTCGCGATCAAGGCACCCGCCGATTACGGCGTCGATACCGCGCCGCGGCTGAAGACCTTGAATGTCGAGGAGCCGGCCAAACGGCAGGCGGGGGTCAAGGTTGGCTCGGTCGACGAGCTCGTCGAGAAACTCAAGGCTTTGGGAGTGGCCGCATGAGCGTCGCTTTGGTCTGGATCGAGCATGAGGACGGTCACGTCCGCGATGCCACCTATCCGGCGGTCACCGCCGCCGCCAAGCTCGGCGAGGTCCACGCGATCGTCGCCGGTCACACTGTCGGCGCGGTCGCCGAGGCCGCGGCCAAGATCGCGGGCGTGACCAAGGTCCATGTCGCGGACGATGCCGCTTATGCCCACGGTCTCGCCGAAAATGTCGCCCCCGTGATCGCCGGCCTGGTCCGCGACCATTGCGACTATTTCGTCGCGCCGGCGACCACCACCGGCAAGAATATCGCGCCGCGGGTCGCGGCCTTGCTCGATGTGATGCAGGTCTCCGACGTGCTTTCGGTCGAAAGCGGCGACACCTTCACCCGGCCGATCTACGCCGGCAACGCGATCGCGACGGTGCAATCGTCCGACGCCAAGAAGGTGCTCACCGTCCGCACCACCGCGTTCGAGAAAGCGGCCCCAACCGGTGGCTCGGCCACGGTCGAGCCGGTCTCGGGCGGCGGCGATGCCGGCCTCTCTTCGTTCGTCGGCGCCGAGCTCTCCAAGTCCGAGCGGCCCGAGCTGACCAGCGCCAAGGTGATTGTCTCGGGTGGGCGCGCGTTCGGCTCGTCGGACCAGTTCCACAGCCTGCTCGATCCGCTCGCCGACAAGCTGAAGGCGGGGGTCGGCGCCAGCCGCGCCGCGGTCGACGCGGGCTATGCGCCCAACGATTATCAGGTCGGCCAGACTGGCAAGATCGTCGCCCCCGAAGTCTATATCGCGATCGGCATTTCGGGCGCGATCCAGCATTTGGCCGGGATGAAGGATTCGAAGGTCATCGTCGCGATCAACAAGGACGAAGATGCGCCGATCTTCCAGGTCGCCGATCTCGGCCTGGTCGGTGACCTGTTCAAGATCGTGCCCGAGCTGACCGGCAAGCTGTAGCCTGATCCCCTCCCTCTCGATTGGGGAAAAAGGGATTTACGTCTCGCACCGGGCACCTGTGCCAGACGGTATCCGCTACCGTTCGAGCGTCGCCAGCGGTGACCAGTCGATTGCCGGCGCCGGGCAATCCTGCGCGGCCGACACGAACAGGATGGGCTGGCGCGCCGGCGCGAAGCCGATCCGCTGAAGCTCGCGCTGCAGGTAGAATTCAAGCAGCGGCACCAGCTTCGGCGCTGTGGCATAGGTTTCGCCGCGCCAGATGTAATGGACCGGCCCGATCCGCCGGCCGTTGACGGTCAGCGCCTCGGCCAAGGTGCCGTTGGGTGGATATTCGGCGACCAGCAGCCGGCAGCCGCCGTGCGACGCGAACAGCAATGTCGCGAACGGCCGCTGATCGCGTGCGACGCTATAGCCCTGGCCGCGCAGCAGCGCCTCGGCGCGGGCGTTGAAAAAGTCCGCGTCGGGCGCCGCCGCCTCGCGCGTCCACACCGCCTTGGCACCGAGCGTCGCCAGCAGCGCCGCCGCCAGCGCGATCCGGCCACTACGCGAAGACTTCACGCCGCGCTCCGTAAAGGCAGATCGCGCAGACCAGGATCAAAGTCGTCCACATCGACAGCCAGAAGCCCCAGCCATGATGGATCGCCTCGAGATGCGCCGGCCAGTGCAGCATCGCGCCGATCCTGAGCACGTTGACCAGCACCGTCGCTGCCAGCGCCGCCAGGCAGTAGAGCGCGGCCTTCCAGCCGAACGGCACCCGGAAATATTGATTGACCGTCGCCCAGAGCACCAAGGCCAGCGACAGGCCCTGCATCGAGGAGCAGCCCGGTGCGACCAGCAATTGGGTGGCGCGGTCAGCGGACCAGATCAGATTGCCCTGATTGGCGACCCCGAGCAATCCGGCGACGAAGATCGCGTCGATATCGAGCAACGGCCGGCTGAACATCGCCAGCAGCACCCGGCCCCAGAGCAGCGCGCCGGTCATCGCGAGGAAGATGATGCCGGCACGGCGCAGCGGCGTGTCCCTAGCCGCGCTCCACGCCGCCCATAGGCCGACGCCGCTCAGCGCGACACTGCTCGCGGTCGCGGCCGGGAACAACGTCGCGGCGAGCACTGCCGCCGCCAGCGCGAGATCGGCGCTGTGCGGTCGCTCGTCCGACGAATCGCCGCCGAGGATGGTCAGCCCCGCCGCGAGCGCGACCCAGAGAATCGCGCTGATCCCGAACAGGTTGAACGCCGCCGAGGCGATGCCGACCTCCTCGACTTCGCGCACGCCGAGGCCGACGAAGGCGTTGAGCGCCGCGACCAGAAACAGGCCGAGATAGAGCTGGCTGCGCGTCGCGAAGATGGGGCGGCGCGCAGTCATCGGCGCGGACGGTTCAGCCGCCGCCCCGGCGCTTGCGGATCAGATAGTAGCCGCCGGCAAACAGGGCCAGAGCAGGGGCGCCGAGCCCGAGCAGCGGCCCGGGGACCGGTTGTATCTCACCGGCCAGTGACGGGTCGGTCGCCACCAATGCGACGATGGCGAGCGCCGTCAGCTTGAGCAGGTAGGCCGTTGCGTGCTTCATCGATCTCCCCTTTGCCCTATGCCAAGCGTTCGCCGCGGCGCCTACGGATAAGACAAGAGCCGGCGACCAGCGCGACGACCGAAGAGGCAAGGATGGGCGGATAGGCGTCTGGACAATGTCATGGCTTCCTCCCTTGCGACTCTGGTCGAAGCGTCGGATCTAGGTTGCGCGAAGTGCCAGGACTGTCAATGATTTGGGTATTCGCAGGGAGCGCGGATGGAGTCTTTGCTTTCCGAACAGGACCTGCTCGGCATCTCGCCGACCTGGCTGCCGTTCGCCGGCTTCTGGCTGCTGCTGATCCTGTTCGCGGCGGCCGAGCTCGCTTGGCCGCTCTATCGCAAGCCCAAGGAGACCCCGGGGCGGCTGGTCGCCAATTTCGGCCTCGGCATCGTCAATGCGCTGCTGCTCGCCGCGCTTCCGGTGTCGGCCGTGCTCGCTGCCGAATGGGCGCGTCAGCGGCAGTTCGGACTATCATATTGGCTCGATCTGCCGCTTTGGGCGGAGGTGACCTCGACTCTGGTCGCCTGGAGCTTCGCTTCCTACTGGCTCCATCGCGCCGAGCACCGCATTCCGCTCCTCTGGCGGATGCATCAAGTCCACCATGCCGACACCGCGGTCGATCTTTCGACCGGCGTCCGCCATCATCCCGGCGAAGCGCTCGTGGTCGCCGTGCTGATGAGCGGTCTCGCCGCCTTGCTCGGCCTGTCAGCGGTGGCGATCGCCGCTTATGCGCTGGTCGCAGGAGGCTTCGCGCTCTGGACTCATCTCAACCTGTCCCTGCCGGAACCCGCCGATCGCCTCGTCCGGCTCCTGTTCACGACCCCGGCGGCGCACCATGTCCATCATTCGTCCGAGCGTGACGAGACCGACAGCAATTATGCCGACGTGCTGATCCTGTGGGACCGGCTGTGCGGCACCTATTGCGCGCCGAGCCACGAGCGCCTGCTTGCCACCCGCTTCGGGCTTGGCGACGCCCATGATCCGGGTGCCGGCAGCCTGCTCGCCCAGCTCCGCGCTCCCGTCGATCCCGCTCTGCGGCCACGTCCGGCGCGGTCCTCGACGCGCTTGCTCGCCGACCGCTGAATCGACGTCCGCGCGACGCTGGTTCGCCGCAATCGGTCTTGTCAACGCCGCCGCCTTGCGGAAGGACGATCGTCGATGACCCGCGACATGGCCCCACCCTGATGCGCAGCCTGTTCGATCCACGCCAGCTCGGCCACGCCCCGGCACTCGAACTTCACAATGGAGCGCTCGTGCCGTTCGCCGAGAGTCCGGCGCGCGCCGCGGCGATCCTCGCCGCGCTTGGATCGGCCGAGCCCGCGGTCGATCACGGCGAGGCGCCGTTGCGCGCGGTCCATGACGAGGACTATCTCGCTTTCCTGTTGAGCGCCCGCGGCGACTGGCAAGCCGCCGGCCGTCCCGGCGACGCTGCCGCTTATGCCTGGCCGGTGGTCCGCCGCCGTCCGCTCGCGCTCGACCGGATCGACGCCCGGCTCGGCCGCTACAGCTTCGACGCCTCGACCCCGATCGCCGAAGGTACCTGGCTCGCCGCTTATTGGGGGGCGCAGACCGCGTTGACCGGGCTCGACGCGCTGCTCGCCGGCGCGTCCGCCGCCTTCGCCCTGTGCCGTCCGCCCGGCCACCATGCCGGCGCCGACTATCTCGGCGGCTATTGCTATCTCAACAATGCCGCGATCGCCGCCGAGGCCGCGACAGCTGCTGGCCGGCGGGTCGCGATTCTCGACATCGACTATCATCACGGCAACGGCACCCAGGATATCTTCTACGCCCGCGGCGACACCCTGTTCATCTCGATCCACGCCGATCCGCGCACCGATTATCCCTTCTTCTGGGGTCATGCCGACGAGACCGGGGAAGGGGATGGCGAAGGTGCGACCCTCAACCTGCCGCTGCCGCGCGGGACCGGTCTCGCCGGATATCTGCCCGCGCTCGACCAGGCGCTCGCGCGGATCGCCGGCTTCGCCCCGGACCTGCTGGTCTGCTCGTTCGGCGCCGACACCTTTGCCGGCGATCCGATTTCCTTCTTCCGGATCGAGACCGCCGACTATGGCGCGATCGCCCGGCGGATCGCGTCGCTCGGTGCGCCGACCCTGATTGTGATGGAGGGCGGCTATGCGGTCGAAGCGCTCGGGGGCAATGTCGCCACCTTCCTGGGCGGCTTCTAGCGCCCCGCCCTCGGCCGTTCTCGTTCCGCTTTTCGGCGGTCGCGCCTTCCGCGCTCTGGCTTTCGCCGCTAGGGTCGGGCGACGATGGACATCTATCTGCCGATCGCTGGCCTCTCGGTGAACGTGCTGGTCATCGTCGGCCTCGGCGGACTGGTCGGCCTGTTGACCGGGATGGTGGGTGTCGGCGGCGGCTTCCTGATCACGCCGATCCTGATCTTCTACGGCATCCCGCCTGCGGTGGCGGTGGCCTCGGCCACCACCCAGATCACCGGCACCAGCATTTCCGGAATCCTCGCCCACCGCCGCCGGCGCGGCGTCGATCTGCGGATGGGCGCGGTGATCATCGCCGGCGGCGTCGCCGGATCGGTCACCGGGGGCTTCCTGTTCCGGCTGCTGCAGCAAAACGGCCAGATCGATACCGTGATCTCGATTCTCTATGTCCTGCTGCTCGGCAGCATCGGCCTGTTGATGGCCAGGGAAGCGGCGACCGCGCTCGACATCCTGCCGTCGTCGCGGCGCGCCGCCGAACGGTCGCCGCGGCGGCACAACCCGCTGATCGCCGCGCTGCCGATGCGCTGGCGCTTCTATCGCTCGGGCCTCTACATCTCGCCACTCGCGCCGCTCGCTCTGGGCTTCATCTCGGGGCTGCTGACCGTGCTGCTCGGCATTGGCGGCGGCTTCATCATGGTGCCGGCGATGATCTATCTGCTCGGTATGTCGGCGCAGGTCGTGGTCGGCACGTCCCTGCTGCAGATCCTGTTCGTCACCGCGGCGACCACTTTGGTCCACGCCACCACCACTCGTTCGGTCGATATCGTGCTCGCCGTGCTGCTGCTGCTCGGGTCGGTGGTCGGCGCGCAATATGGCGCGCGGCTCGCGCAGACGATGAAGCCCGAATTGTTGCGGATGATCCTCGCCATCGTCGTGCTTGGCGTCGCCCTTCGGATGGCGCTGCAGCTCGCCTGGCGCCCCGAAGAGATCTACACGGTGCAGATGCTGTGAGGCGCGGCGGGCTTCTTGCCCTCACCTTGGCCGCGCCGCTGCTGCTCGGCCAGGCCGAACCGCGCCTGGTGCCCGATGTTTCGCAGCGCGAGGTCGAGATTCGCTACAGCTTTTCGGGCGCCGAGCTGCTGCTGTTCGGCGCGATCGTCTATCCTGGTGGCCGGGTGCCCGAGGAGCGCACCGATATCGCGGTCGTGCTCAAGGGCCCGCTGGAGCGGATCGTCGTTCGCGAAAAGCAGAAGGTCGCCGGCATCTGGATGAATGTCGAGCGGGTGCGGCTGCGTTCGGCGCCGAGCTTTTACGCGGTCGCGTCGTCGCGGCCGCTGTCGCAGCTCGTCGACGAGCGCACCGCCGCGATCTACGAGCTCGGCCTCGAAAATCTCCAGCTCTCGCCGGGTGGCGGCGCCTCGGCGGAGGTGCTGCGCCGCTTCGAGCGGGGCTTCATCGATCTCCGTCGGCGCAACCAGCTCTATGCCGAGATTCCGCGCGGCGTGGAGATCACCGAAGGCGTGCTCTACCGCGCGCGGATCAACATCCCGGCGCGGGTCCCGGTCGGCACCTATACGGCGGAGACCTTCCTGATCCGCGACGGCCGGGTGATCGCCGGCGCCGCCCGCGAGATCCGCATCGAGAAACTGGGCTTCGAGGGCTTCGTTGCCGAGGCGGCCGAGCGCTGGTCGCTCTCTTATGGCCTGGTCGCGGTTGCTATCTCGCTGCTGCTCGGCTGGGGCGCCGGCACCTTCTTCGGCCGGCGCTACGCCTGAGTTCGGCAAAGAAGGGCGGCGCATCCGCGGCTAACCATCAAAACCCCCGGAAAACGGTGCAAATCTCTTGTTTACCCTATTGGGCTAATGATCGGCGCCTTGAGACAAGAAGGCCGCCGACTTTATGACTGACGCGATCAACGTTCACAGTTTCCCGCAGGATGACGGCGCTCCCGGCGCGCACACCACGCCGCCGCGCAGGACGCTGACCGCCCAGCATGAGGCGATCGGCCATGTCATCGAAATCGCCGGCAGCGGGGCGCGGATAGAGATTTTCGGACGGCGGCTTGTCGAGCTTTCAAACGACCTCGATCCCAGCGTCGCCATGTCGGGGCAGGTCGGCAGCCAGATCAAGATCGATTCCGGCCGGCGCTGGCTGCTCGCCAACGTTCGCGGGCTTCGCGTCACCGATCCCGAAGCCGGGGTGGTCGTCGCCGAGATCGATTTTCTCGGGGAAGGCGACGAAGATCTCCAGACCGGCAGGCTGATCAACTTCAAGCGCGGCATCACCGCTTATCCGATCCCCGGAAGCAAGGCCTATCCGGTCGCCGGCAACGATCTGAAACAGATGTTCGCCGCCGATGAGCGCGCGCATATCGAGATCGGCACGGTCTATCCGACCAAGGACGTGCGCGCTGCGCTCTATGTCGATTCGCTGCTCGGCAAGCATTTCGCGCTGCTCGGCTCGACCGGCACCGGCAAATCGACCGCCGCCGCCCTGATCATGCATCGCATCTGCGCGCTGTCGCCCGAGGGTCATATCGTGATGATCGATCCGCATGGCGAATATTCGGCCGCGTTCAAGGGCCATGGCGAGCTGTTCAACGTCGATAATCTCGCAATGCCCTACTGGCTGATGAATTTCGAGGAGCATACCGAGGTGTTCGTCACCTCGCAGGGCGCCGACCGCCAGCGCGACATGGACATTCTCGCCAAATGCCTCCTCCAGGCGCGCGGCAAGAACCGCGCCGCCGAGGGGCTGACCAAGCTGACGGTCGATTCTCCGATCCCTTATGCCCTCTCCGATCTCACCAATGCGATCGCGCACGAAATGGGCCTGCTCAACAAGGCGACCGACACCGCGCCTTATATGCGGCTCAAGACCAAGATCGATGAGCTCAAGTCCGATCCGCGCTACCAGTTCATGTTCTCGGGCATGCTCGTCGCCGATTCGATGGGCAGCTTCATCAGCAAGATTTTCCGGCTGCCCGCCAAGGGCAAGCCGATCTCGATCATCGACGTCTCGGGCGTCCCGTCCGACATCGTCTCGGTGGTGGTGGCGGTGCTGTCGCGACTGGTGTTCGATTATGCGATCTGGTCACGCAGCGAAGTCCAGCGTCCCGTCCTCCTGGTCTGCGAGGAGGCGCATCGCTACGTCCCGTCCGACAAGCTCGAGAGCGGCCAGGCGGTTCGCAAGGTGCTCGAGCGGATCGCCAAGGAAGGCCGTAAATATGGCGTCTCGCTCGGCCTGATCACGCAGCGTCCGTCGGACCTCGCCGAGGGCGTGCTGTCGCAATGCGGCACGATCCTCGCGATGCGATTGAACAACGATCGCGACCAGCAATATGTGAAGAGCGCCATGCCCGAAGGCTCGCGCGGCTTCCTCGACGTCATCCCGGCGCTGCGCAATCGCGAATGCATCGTCTGCGGCGAAGGTGTCTCGATCCCGATCCGGGTGTCGTTCGACGATCTCGAGCGTGACCTGCGGCCGGCTTCGTCCGACCCGCTCTTCTCCGAGCTGTGGCGCCACAGCGGCGAAGAGGATGCGATGGTCACCCGTGTCGTCAAACGCTGGCGCGCGCAGGGGCGTTAGGATCCAGTCCGCGCGGCTTCGACGCCAGCGCTTCTGCCGGGTCGAGCTTCAGCTCTGGATCGAAACCCGGTTTCGATCCGATTTCAGCAAATCAGGAAGTTAGGGCGCGGCGCGCGTCGTGCTCGCCGGCGTCACCGCCTGGGCCTGCTCGGCACGGGCGGCGCCGACCGGGGTGGCGAGCAGATTGCGCAGGCGGCTGCGGAAGCCGGCGAGCTGCTCACGCGACAGCTGCGCCCGCGCGGTGAAGCGCACCGAGCGCGGATTGATCGTCTGGCCGTTGCGGTACATCTCGTAATGGAGATGCGGGCCGGTCGACAGGCCGGTCGAGCCGACATAGCCGATCACCTGGCCCTGGCGCACCCGCGTGCCGGGCGCGACCGCGATCCGGCTCATATGCGAATAGGATGAGGCGAGGCCATTGACGTGATTCAGGCGCACCTGCCGGCCATAGCCGCCGGCCCAGCCCGCTCGCGCCACCGTGCCGTCGATCGCGGCCAGGATCGGCGTGCCGTAGGCGGCGCGGAAATCGAGCCCGCGATGCATCCGCGCATAACCCAGGATCGGGTGCATGCGCAGGCCATAATTCGAGGTGATCGGCCCTGGCACCGGCTGCTGGACGCCGCCGCTCTGGCGGCCGACTCCAGAGGCCTCGAACCATTGCGTGGCGCCGTCGGCATTCCATTGCATCATCTGCAGGTCGCGGCCGCTTGACCGCTCCAGCCCGGCAAAGAGCAGCTGGCCGGTCTCGGTCTCGCCGGTCGCGGCGCGGCGATGCTCGATGATGATGTCGAAGCGGTCGTCCGAATTGACTCCCGAAGGCACGCTGATCTGGGTGTTCATCGCGCGGATATAGGATTCGACGATCCGCGCCGGAACGCCGGCGGCACGCGCCGAACGGTAAAGACTCTGTCCGACCCGGCCCTGGATGCGCAGCGGCGTTTCGTCGACCGCGATCGGAATCTGGGTCAGCACCAAGGCGCCGTCCACCCGCGCCAGTTCGAGCCGCAGGTCGAAGCGGGCTCGGAATGAAAGCTTGTCGAGCGGGCGCGCGACCGTGCGGTTGGGCCGGCGACCGAGGGTGAGGTCCATGACCGTGCCGGGGCGGACAGTGTCGACCGGCAGCACCGCGCCGATCAGAGTCGCGACATGGTCGGCCTCGGCCTGGCCGACGCCGGCGCGCTCGAGCATCCGGGCGAGGCCGTCGCCGCGGCCCAGCGTCGCGCGCAGGTCGATGATCGGCCGCTCCGGGGTCTCGGCCAGCGGCTCGACCGCGTCGGTCGGCGCCATCCGGCGGCCGGTATCGGCGCCGTAAGCGAGCGGTGCGATGGTGAGCGCCCGGCTTTCTTCGAACTGGGCGTCGGGATAGGGGGCGGGCGCCGCGCCGGGGAGCGGGCCCATCGAGGGCGCCAGCGACCAGGCGGCATAACAAAGTGCGGTGCAGGTGAGCAGCCCGCGGAACCATTCGCCCGATCCGATCCGCTGGCCAAGGTCGACGACCAGGTCGAAGTCGTCGGCGCGCGAGCGCAGCGCCTCGACCTTCTGGCCGAAGGCGGGCCGCAGCGCCGGAGCGCCGAGCGAGCCGGGGTCGAGGCGCAAGGCGGCGGTGCCGCTGCCCGAACCCATTTCAATTTCACCAACGTGATACAAGGCTGGCCAGTGCCCCCGCGCGCCATTTCCCCCGCCGCGCACCCCGCTCGGCAGGTGCAAGGGGTTGTGAAGAAAACAGGTTAAAGTCAAATTACGGACTCTACGATGCCCTGGCGGTTGCGACGAAGCGAAGTCGCGGCAGGGCGAGCCGAGTCGGCATGGCAAGCCGCGGAAATCCTTGCGCTTTGCCCAGGGGCAGCCGATTTAGGGATGATGAGCGATCGCTTCGATGCGCCGCTGAAGGCCATCCTTGGACCCACCAATACCGGCAAGACCCATCTCGCGGTCGAGCGGATGTGCGGCCATTCGTCGGGGATGATCGGCTTCCCGCTGCGGCTGCTGGCGCGCGAGATCTACGATCGGGTGGTGAAGCTGAAAGGCGAACGCCAGGTCGCCCTGCTGACGGGCGAGGAGAAGATTCTTCCGGAGGGCGCGCGCTGGCTGCTCTGCACCGCCGAATCCATGCCGGTCGACCGCGACTTTGCCTTTGTCGCGCTCGACGAGGCGCAATTGGCGGCCGACCCCGAACGCGGCCATGTCTTCACCGACCGCATGCTCCACGCGCGCGGCCGCGAGGAGACGATGGTGCTGGGCTCGGAGAGCCTTGCGCCGATGGTGCGGCGGCTGTTGCCCGAGGCCGAGATCGTCGGCCGCCCGCGCTTTTCGACCCTGTCTTATGCCGGGCCCGCCAAGCTGTCGCGGCTGCCGCCGCGCTCGGCGATCGTCGCCTTCTCGGCCGAGCAGGTTTATGCCGTCGCCGAGATGCTGCGTCGGACCCGCGGCGGCGCCGCGGTGGTGATGGGCGCGTTGAGCCCGCGCACCCGCAACGCCCAGGTGGCGATGTATCAGGCTGGCGAGGTCGACTATCTCGTCGCCACCGATGCGATCGGCATGGGTCTCAATATGGATGTCACTCATGTCGCCTTCGCCGGCCTCTCCAAATTCGACGGCAACCGTCGGCGCCGGCTGACCACGGCCGAAATGGCGCAGATCGCCGGCCGCGCCGGGCGTCACCAGCGCGACGGCACGTTCGGCTCGCTGACGCTCGAAGGTGAGGCGCTGGCCGAATTCCGCCCCGACGAGATCGAGGCGATCGAGGAGCATCGCTTCGCGCCGCTCGAAACACTCTATTGGCGCGAGAGCGACCTCGATTTTGGCAGCGTCGACGCCTTGGTTGCAACCCTGGGGCGTCGGCCGAGCCGCCGCGAGCTGCGTGCCGCACCCGAGGCGGTCGACCTCGCTGTGCTGAAGCAACTTGCCGGCGATGCGCTGGTTCGCACGCGGGCGGCCGAGCCGCACCGGGTCCAGCGGCTCTGGGCGGCCTGCGGCCTGCCCGATTTCCGCAAGACCGGACCCGAGCATCATGCCGTGCTGGTCGCCCGTATCTTCGGCCATTTGAGCGAAGGGGACGGCCATATCCCGCAAGGCTGGTTCGCCGATCAGGTGGCGCGGCTCGACAATGTCCAGGGCGACATCGAGACCCTGGCCGATCGGCTCGCCGGTGTGCGGACCTGGGCCTATATCGCCCACCGCGCCGATTGGCTCGCAGCACCGGCGGAGATGGCCGAGCGGGCGATGGCGGTCGAAGAGAAGCTGTCCGAAGCGCTGCACGAGCGGCTCACCCAGCGCTTCGTCGATCGGCGCACCTCGATGCTGCTGCGCGATTTGAGCCGCAAGAGCGGCGACGAATTTCCGGTGCTGATCGACGATCAGGGCGAGGTCAGCGTCGGCTCGTTCGCGATCGGTCGCCTCCAGGGCTTCTCATTCGAGGTCGATCCGGCCGCGCGCCATGCCGACCGACGGATGCTGCTCGCCACCGCCGAGCGCCGGCTGGCCGGCGAATATGAGAAGCGCGCCGCCGCCTTGGTCGCTGACAGCGACGATCATTTCGCGCTGCGAACCGAGGCGGGGCGGCCGGTCGCCATCCTGTGGCGTGGCCATGAAGTCGCGCGTCTCGGCCCGGGCAAGAATTTGCTCTCGCCCCGTCTCCAGCTCGACCGACGGATCGAGTCGGTCTCGCCGCGCGGTCGCGATTCGGTCATCGCCCGGCTGAAGGACTGGATTCGGGTCGAGGTCGAACGCAATTTGGGTCCGCTCCGCGCCGCCGGCCGGGCGGCGCAGGACCCGGCGGTGCCGGCAGCGGTGCGCGCGGTGCTCGCTTTGCTGGTCGATGAAGGCGGCATCGTCGCGCGCGACCGGGTCGCCGAGCCGCTCGGTGCGATCGACCGCGATCAGCGTCGAACGATCACCGGCCTTGGGATCCGGATTGGCGCGCTCGACCTGTTCATGCCCGCCGCGCTCAAGCCCGAAGCGATGCGCTGGCGCAGCGCGCTGCGCGCGGCCGCCGAAACCACGCCGATGCCGGCGCTTCCAGCGCAGTCGAGCGTCGTCCTGCCCACCCCGGCAGATGGCGGACGCCTTCTGCTTGCCCGGCTGGGCTTCCGCGCCGCCGGCCCGCAAATGGTCCGGGTCGACATGGCCGAGCGGCTCGCCCGCCATGCCCATGAGGTCAAGGCCGGCAAGCCGGCTGCGCTCGTCCCGGAAGCGTTGGTGACGTCGCTCGGTCTCGTGCCGGAGGCGGTGGCGAGGCTGATGCGCGAGATTGGCTTCCGCGAGGACACCGGCGAGACCGGCTGGATCTGGCACGGTCGCGCGCGCCATCGCCGCCGACCCGAGCGCGCGGGCTCGCCGGCTTTCGCCGCACTGGCCGGGCTGAAGACCCGGCCCGGTTCCGGCCCCGCCCGTGGCTGACGGCCTCCGGCTCGACAAGTTCCTCTGGTTCGCCCGCATCGTGAAAACGCGCGCCTTGGCCCAGGCGCTGGCCGAAGGCGGCCGCATCCGGATCGGCGGGCGGATGGTCGACCGCGCCCATGCCCCGGTCCGCGTCGGCGACGTGCTGAGTTTCGCCCAGCGCGGCGCGGTCCGGGTGATGCGGGTCGAGGCGCTGCCCACGCGCCGCGGTCCGCCGGCCGAAGCGCGATCCACCTATTCAGAATTGACGAGCGAAGCCGGCGCCGCTTAGGGACGGCGCGGGGAGAACCGATCGCCATGACCTATGTCGTTACCGATGCCTGCATTCGCTGCAAATATATGGACTGCGTCGAAGTCTGCCCGGTCGATTGTTTCTATGAGG